>Ga0180220_1000905_pt1 | contig 25956 bp, 22 predicted proteins | sample eDN5th37CBELigBY_FD_151335 | JGI IMG/M metagenome (GOLD analysis project Ga0180220, IMG submission 151335) | Enriched backyard soil microbial communities from Emeryville, California, USA - eDNA 5th pass 37_C BE-Lig BY (version 2) (version 2) | ecosystem: Environmental > Terrestrial > Soil >...
GAACTGATGTAACCAGGGAAGCGGCTCATATGGTGCTTCTTGATGATAATTATGCTACTATTGTTAGTGCCATCAAACAGGGCAGGCGTATTTATTCCAATATTCAGAAATTCATTCAATACCTGATGGCGGGAAGCATCGCCGAATTGTTCACTATTTTGTCAGCACCCATTATCGGTATGCCCATGGCATTACTGCCTGTTCATATTTTATGGATAAACCTCGTGACGGATGGACTGCCGGCCTTGGCACTTGCTGCCGAGCCCGCAGAAAAAGATATCATGAAAAAACCGCCGCACAAATACAGCAGGGGCTTCTTCACAGGGAGTTTTGGATTAAAGATAGTGTTGACAGGTCTTTTTATCGGGGTAATAGCTTTGGGAAGCCAGTTTGTACTGTTGAATAAAGGCATTGAACATTGGCAGACAATGGTGTTTAATATATTATGCTTCGGCCAGTTATGGCAGGTTTTAGCAATACGCAGTGAAAAAGAACTCCTTGTTAAAAAAGGGATATTCACCAACTTATATTTACTCGGAGCCGTACTTCTTACCGTCCTTTTGCAGCTGAGTATTATTTACATACCTTTTTTAAGTTCTGTATTTCATACCGCTGTACTTTCTGCGAAAGAATTTGCAGCAACCGTTGTAATTTCAAGCTTTGTTTTTATCGGCCTGGAATTCAGCAAGCTTCTTCATCGGAAATAGATCCTGTTACTTCTTATGAATTTATGTTGAGAAAAACGGTTTGGAAATAGCGTAATAAATAATAGCAGCGGCAGTATATGGTTTTCCCGCCCTGAACACATATAAAAACCTATTTATATATCGCTTTTACAATAATTGTGCTATCAGTAGTTAATCTAAAACTTGCTTTGACAAAGGACGGCCGATTGGTTAAGCTGATGGCAGTATAATTTGAAAACCCAATTCCCTCTCTGGGCATGACCAGGCTCTTATCGATCCTGCTGTTATTATTCTCATCGTGTAAGATGTTGACGGCATATTTCCCTTCAGATAAATTTGTAAAGGTACTTTCAGATTTCCCGTCAATGATTTTCCCTTTTTTTATTTTGTAGCAGTTTTTAAAATACTCGTCGGGTATGGTACGGTCCTTATTATACAGCGCAAACTGTACAACACCATTTGAATTTCGCAAATTTTCTACTTTAACAGTTAGTGTAAAAGGTGCTTTTTGGTTATATGAAAACGAAAAGAGCAATAGCGAAAAAAGTGCTGAGGGTAGCATAAATATCTGTTTCATATATTTATTGGTTAATCTTAATCTTCCGTGCATCTACTGCATAATATACCATCGGTACCAAATAAACCGTCAATGCTAAAGAAGAAAGCAAGCCTCCGATAATCACCCAGGCCAATCCGTTTTTCCATTCGGCTGCTGTTCCCGAAGCTAAAGCGATAGGCAGCATCCCGATTGCCATAGCAAAAGTGGTCATTAAAATCGGACGCATGCGTTCTTGTCCGGCAATGATCAGAGCTTCCCTGTAATGTTTTCCCTGTGCTTTCAGCTGGTTGGTAAAGTCCACAATCAGGATGGCATTTTTGGTTACTAATCCCATCAGCATGATCAAGCCTAATAATGCGAAAAGGCTCAAATTGCTAAGCGATAAATTCAACGCTAAAAATGCTCCGATAGCTGCAACTGGTATGGCAAACAATGCAACAAATGGATAAATATAACTATCATACAGAGCGACCATAATCAGGTAAATCAGCAGGAAAGAAACCAGCAGTACCGAACCCAATGCCCCAAAACTATCGTTCTGCCGTTTAATGTCACTTCCCCAGGTCATTTGTATGCCCTCGGGAAGCGGATTGTTTTTAAGATGTGCCACTACATCATCTGCTACTGTTCCTGACGGACGGCCTAAAGCATCAGCAGTAAGTGTAACCGACGGCTGCCGGTCTTTTCGTTCTAATAATGAAGGTGAGTTATCCCGTTCAATATTGGCAAACTGGGAAACTTCAACAGGTATTCCGGCAGGATTTACAATATGGAGCTGCCCGATATCGTCCACATTCTGACGGCTGAATTTATCCAGCCAGATCCGCACCGGATATTCTGTTCCGTTTTCGGTTAATGAAGCATTGTCATTGCCTGTAAAAGCAGTACGCAAATTCATTCCCACATAAGCTGTATTCAATCCTAAACGCTGCATTTTATCCTTATCAGGAATAATCTTTAATTCAGGACTTCCTTCTTCTACGGACAGCCTTACATTATCCGCTCCGGGAATTTTTTCAATGACCGATTTTAATTCATTGGCTGTCTGCATAACCTGTGTAACATCATTTCCGCTTAATGTTATTTCTATCGGTGCAGAACGGGGAATTAAACCTAAGGCCGTCATTGAAAAGTTGATGCCTGAATAATCCTGCTGCAAATTATCTCTCAGTTTTCGCATAAAGGTTTCAGTAGAAAGGTTATTGATTTTTTTCTTTGGTTTTAATTGAATGGTAAATTCAGTTTTGTTTGCTGCGCCGACTCCCAGGCTGCCGACACCGGTACTTGGTCCGCCAACATTGCTGAATAAAGTGGCGGTCTCCGGCTGTTGGAGAATATAGTTTTCAATTTTTTTTGAAATTAAATCATTTTGCTGAATAGAAGTCGTTTTATCAAACTCCAAAGCCAGGCGGAATTTTCCCTGGTCGCCGGTTGAGATTAATTCTTTCCCGATAATTCCCTGCTTCATCATGGCTGCTGTGCCTGCAAAGAGTAACAATACAATTCCGGTAAATATCAATTTGTGGCTCAATACCCAGTCTAAGGTTTTACCATACCAGGCAATAAACTTGTCCAGTTGTTTTTCAAACCACAACAGAAAGCGGTTAATGACGTTAACTGGTTGTAAATCATCTTTTTTTCCAATCCGGGATGCCAGCCAGGGCGTAAGGGTAAATCCGACTAACAGGCTGGTAAGAACAGTTACTATTACGACTACGGAGAATTGTTTGAGCATATCAGCGACAAAAACCTGAAGAAACAGGATGGGCAGAAAAACAACCACATCAACCAAGGTGATGGATAATGCCGAAAATCCTATTTCCATACGCCCGTCCATCGCAGCTTTCCGTTTTTCTTTGCCCATATCCAAATGGCGCTGGATATTTTCTAGAACCACGGTAGCATCATCAACCAAAACACCAATTACCAAAGACATGGCGAGCAGCGTCATCAGATTAAGCGTATAGCCCAGCAGCCACATCGCGGCAAATGCGGTAATCAGGGAAGTAGGAATAGCCACAATGACAATGAGCGAATTGCGATAACTCCTTAGGAATAAAAGCATCACCAGCGAAACCAGGATTACAGCCAGAATCAGGTCGAACACAACCGAATTAACCGCTGCAATCGTATTGCCGGTGCTGTCGTCAGTGATTACAAATACTACTCCTGCATTGGCATGCTGCTTTTCTATGGATTGGAATTTATCACGGATTAGTTTTGACACATCCACGGCATTGGCATCGCCCTGCTTTTTTATTAAAAGCCCAATTCCGTTTTTACCATTGTAACGGCTTACAGAACTCAATTCTTTCACCCCGTCCGTTACTTCCGCGATATCTTTTACATACACCGGACTGCCCGGAACAGGCATCGTTACCTGAACGTTTTCTATATCTTCAATACTGCTGTATTTGCCAACCAGCCTTACCGCATTACTTTCTTTATCGGTTTCAACTTTTCCGGCGGGTAAATCAATCCCCGAGCGGTTAATGGCTTCAACCAGCTGGTACAGCGATATGTTGTAGAGCTTTAATTTATTCTTATCTGCCTTTACCTGGATTTCCCGTTCTTCACCGCCCAGTAGTGTAATTTCCGCCACCCCTTTCAATTGCTGGATCTGTGGCAGAAAATCATCTTTCATTTGCTGATAAAATACCGTTGGTTCAAGATTGCTCGCCGCACTTACAGACATAATGGGCAAATCGTTGGGAGAAACCTTACTCATAACAGGGCTCAGTATATCGCCGGGCAGATCTTTGCGGATATTATCAATATAGCGTTGGGCATCCTGCATAGTCTTGTCCAAATCTGTACCGTATTTCAGATTAGCAATGATGACCGATGCGTTAGGCAATGATTTTGTCACCAGGTAATCTACGCCTTCTAAATTCGAAAGGGCATCTTCAATTTTTCGCGAAACAGAAGTTTCTACCTCATTTGGTTCCGCACCGGGATAAACGGTTCGGATTACTATAACAGGCTGGTTAAAGTCGGGCATCAATTCATAGCTCAGGTTTTTATAGCCGATGATTCCCAACAGGGCAAATACACTGAAAAGCACAATAATCAGCGAAGGACGTTTGATGGATATTTCTGTGATATTCATTTTCGCTGATTTTATTTTAAAATGACATTCGCGTTTTCAAACAGGTTGATAAAACCATGGGTTACAACCATGTCTCCTGCTATCAAGCCATTGGATACCATTGTTTTATTCCCCATGGTTTTTGATGTGACAATGGAATGAAGCACGGCCTTCCCGTTTTTTACCAGATATACTTTTGCTTTCCCCTGTTTTTCCATAATGGCAGACGCGGGAATGAGAATACCTTGCTCTTGGCTTCGTGAAAGGCTTACTTTTCCAAACATTCCCGATTTAATGCTGGAATTCCTGGTGTTGATGACCTGAAACTGTACCGGAAAACTATTGCCCATATTGGCTTTGCTTCCTGTCATGATTACTTTGCCCGAAAGGGTGATATCCGGATAAACATCCGCACTGATTTTATAGGTCTGGTTGGTTTGAAACCGCACCAAATCATTTTCGGAAACATTGACGGTAAAACGCAAAGTGTTGATATCGGTGATTTGGAGCAAAGGCATTCCAGGTGCTGCAAAACCGCCCTCTTCATTAAGTTTGGCAGTTACCACACCGCTGAAAGGTGCTTTTATGGTGGTTTTGTTGATTTGCTCTAGTAAAGCTGCTTTCTGAACTTTTGCAGCTTTCAATCCCAATTGTGCTTTTTCCAATTGCACGCCCTGAATGGCATCAGCTTCCGTTAAGATCGTGTATCGCTTAACATCATCTTCCAAACCTTCGATTTGTACCTTAACTGTTTGCAGCTGCAATTTCAACAGCGAATTATCCAGTTGAATGAGTGTTTGTCCTTTGCTTACATGGCTTCCGATATCCACCAGAATTGTATTGATTTTCCCCTGAATATCTGCACTGATTTTGGTTTCTTTGTTAGGTTCAAAAGTTCCGGCATAAGTGGCCGAATCCTCAATTGTCTGTAAACGAATGGTGTCCACACTTACGGCAATCGGTTTTTCTTTATTGTATTGATACACCTTGCTTTTGGTAGTTTCTTTGTTGCTTTTCAGTTTGAAAAATACAAGTCCAATTACAGCAGCCAAAGCAATTATTCCGATTGTTTTTTTTCGGTTCATACCCTAAGATTTTATTCGTTATTTAATTTTTCCAGTTAACTTTTTGAGCTCCAAATCAGCTTTCAGGTAATCTATGATTGCCGATAAGTAGTTTTGCTGTGCCTCACGAAGTGCATTGTCCGCTAATAAAACATCGGTCAGCGTGGCCGTGCCGTGTTTTTGCTGTAAAATGGATTGTTCGTAAATGGATTGGGCTAAAAAGATTTGGTTTTCAGTGTTGACAACAGTTTGCTGCGCAATGATTCGCTGACGTGAACTATCCTCAATTCCCATTTTGTTTTTATCGTTTATCAATTGAACCTGTAATTCGCTGTTGCTGATTTCCAGTTTCTTTTGCTTGATTTTTCGTTGTGTTACTGTTCCATTGAACAGGGGATAGGTCAACTGCAGTCCTGCAAAACCAAGGGGGTAGAAATCCAAAAAATCATTCGGTGTTTTATCATAGCCAAAACCTGCCGTTCCGTAAGAAGCCACCAAACTCAGCGAAGGCAAAAACCTTGATTTCTTCAGGGTGCTTAATTCGGTATTCAATAGTTTATTTTGGGTTTGAATAATTTGCAGGTCTAAAGTCGCTTCGGGAACGTATTCCAAAGCAGTTTGATACGAGATGCTGCTTTCTACCGTTAATTCCTTTTCCAAATCAACCCCCATATTCAGTTTCAGGGCATTCAAAACGGAAATGTATGTGTTGTGAACGTTTTCTCTTTGTGTGCTCAGCTGCTCTGCCTGTAATCTTACCTTGCTCACATCTGTTCCTTTTGCCAGCAACTGTTCTTTTAAGAGTTTCATATTCTTTAAGAGTTTGTGGGTGTTTATCAGATTGCTGTCTATAAACTCAAGCTGGTGTTTCAGGATCTGAGCGTTGTAATACAGCATAGTGATGTCGTATAAAACCTGTTCTTCTGATTTTTGAAATTGAAGCTGTGTCAGCTCATTGGCAATTTTTGTGTTTGTTATTGCCCCATAAACCTGCGGATTGTATAAAAGCATTGCCAATTGCAGGTTTGCATTGATGTTGTGCGGAACACCGAACTGTAAATCTCTGAATTGCCCTTCAGGTGCTTGGGGATTCAGTGCATTCAGCGGCATTAACTGCGTGGGCAATTCCATAAAATATTTGTAATCGGCATTGGCAGTAATTTTCGGAATAAGGCTGGCTTTTGCTTCTTTTTCCCTTTGTTCGCTGATACTGATATTGTTTCGGCTAATCTGCAGGGTTTTGTTATACACCTGTGCCGTGTCTATACATTGTTTCAGTGTCCAGGCTTCCTGCGCCTGCACTGTATCCCACCCGATAAAAATCAGCAGAATAAGAATAAGCTTGTGAGCGCTCACTAACATAATGGAGTAAATTTTTTTAGTTTGATTAAATCTGATTGAAAAACTCAAATTCTATATCCTTAGGCATAAAATGAATTCCTTTAAAATCCGTAACGGCCTTGATCTGATGTTTAACTAATTTCGGAATGACTACGGCCTTACCCGTTTCTAACATGACTTCTTCCTTGTTTATTCTCAGAATGCATTCGCCCGCATAGATAAACAGAATTGATTCCATATTGGCATGATGAACGGGCATTACCTGGCCGGCAATCGCCTGCATCTGCTTTGCTGTTAAATCACTGCCTGCTGCAAGTAAGGTTACAATGGGTGGTACTATTTTTTCCATATTTATAAACTTATTCCTGGCGTATCATCGTCAGCAGCATTTTAAAGCGTTCAACGGCTTTGAGTGCGTGCGGAACATTAGCTGGCATAATGATGGAATTGCCTTTTTTTTAAATGGAATAACTTTCCGTTGATGTTGATCTCCACTTCACCATCAAGAACCTGAACCAATGCATCATAAGCGGCAGTATGTTCGGAAAGTCCCTGCTCTTTATCGAATGAAAAAAGCGTGATATTTCCCGCTTTGCTTTTGGTTACCTGTTTGCTGATAACGCCGCCGTCTGTATATTCAATCGTATCTTCAAGAGAAAAAACGGTTTCTTTTTCAAATGCTGCCATGATTCTTTATTCTTATTCTCCTTGTTAGTTAGTATTCACTCACAAATATAAAGATATATTTTGATTGTACAACCCTAAATTACTTTATCCGCTTCCACCATTTATATCCCTCAAACCACAACACTGAAACCACGGCAATCAACACTGAAATTCCTAATTCACGAATGCTCAATCGGGTTACATGAAAGAAATTGGCAACTGACGGTATATACACTATGGCAAGAAGCAATGCCAGCGTTGCTCCGATGATGAGCGGAAACAAGTTGTTTTTATTTTTAAAGCTGTCAAACAAACTGTAAACGAACGAACGGTTAGCTAAACTCAAAAAGACATTGGCAAAAATCAGGGTGGTAAAAACCATTGCCCGTGTGGTTTCTTCGCTGCCGCCGTTTTGCACGGAAAGTTGATAAGCGAACAAAACTCCTGCTGTAATCATCAATCCCTGAATAATGCTGATGCTTAATTCTTTCCAACTCAGGAAAGTTTCGGTCATTTTCCGGGGTTTTTGCTGCATCGTGTTTTTCTCCATCGGCTCGTTTTCATAGACAATCGAGCAGGTCGGGCCCATAATAAGCTCCAGGAAAATAACGTGTACCGGTGTGAAAATATGCGGATAAATCCACCCTAAAAACAGGGGCAGGGAAACCGTAAGTATGATCGGAATGTGAATGGAAATAATATACTGGATGGCTTTTTTGATATTAGCGTAAATCCGCCGCCCTGCGGCAATCCCGGTGATGAGTTTGTCCAAATCATCGTTTGTAATCACCAAAGAAGCGGCAGCCTTTGCAATTTCCGTCCCTTTACTGCCCATGGCTACGCCTATGTGTGCTGCTTTTAGTGCCGGAGCATCGTTCACTCCGTCACCCAGCATAGCCACAACTTCTCCATTTTGCTTGAAAGCATTGACCATTGCCAGTTTCGCTTCGGGAAACATCCGAGTGAACAAGGTTGTTTTTTGGGATAAGGCAATCAACTCCACTTCGCTGTGATGAATGATTTCGGAACCGTTTACAGCCGGTGTTTGGTTGATGATTCCCGCTTGCCGGGCAATGGCATAAGTTGTATCGGCATTATCGCCCGTAATGACTTTTACTTTAATTCCGGCATCATAAATTTTTTGAAATACCTGTTGAATGCCCTTTTTAGGCGGGTCGTAAAAAACCGTAAATCCTAAAAACTCAAAGTGAAAATCCTGCTGTTTTTTCGGGAAGTTATTTCCTTCAAAATAAGATTTGGCAACGCCCAGCACCCGGTAACCTTTTTTTCCAAAATCTTGTATGCTCCCGCGGAGTTTTTCTTTTTCACTTTCCGAAAGGTTTGAAACTGCAAGTATAGCTTCGGGTGCTCCCTTGGCGGCAATAATTCGTTCGCCCGAAAGATTTTCAAAAAGGTGCGTCATCATCGGTGGTCTGCCTTCCAGGGGATATTCGTGCTGTATCCGAAAATCTTTGCGCTGGTCGTAGATTTGTGTCTGCTCATACACTTGATGAAGCGTCTTTTCCATCGGGTCGAATGGAACGGGTTCACTGCTCCACATCGCAAATCGGATGAGTTCGGAAAGTTCAGGTGAGTGAAACTGCATATCGTCGAAAACCTGATTGGATTTGTAATCAAAAAGCAATTTCAGCCGCATTGAATTTTCAGTGATCGTTCCAGTTTTATCGGTACAGATCACTGTAGTACTGCCCAATGTTTCCACCACGCTGCTTCGTTTGATGATGATGCCTTCCCGCATCAGTTTCCACGCACCTAAGGCCATAAATGTGGTAAAAGCCACAGGGATTTCTTCCGGCAGAATGGACATGGCCAGGGTCAGCCCGGCCAGTAGACTTTCAATAAAATCCCCTGACTGCCAAAAACTATATGCCCATACTAACAGAAAAACAACGATGCCCGCAACTGCCATCCATTTTACAAATTTGACAATCTGAATTTGCAGCGGAGAACGCTCTTCCTTAATGTCCTGAATGGATAGACCGATTTTACCTAACTTCGTTTCGCTGCCAACTTTTTCCACCTTGAAAACGGCCAAGCCCGAAACTACCAATGTTCCGCTATAAACTTTTCGGTCTTCGGTTTCGGGGCTTTTAAACACCGAAAGGCTCTCCCCGGTCAGTGAAGCTTCATCTACCGAAAAATCGTTGCTATGCACAATTTCGCCATCAGCATTGACCATTTTCCCTTCTTCAATAACACATAAATCGCCAACGGCAATTTCGTGAGTGGGAATTTGTATCACTTTAGAATTCCGGATAACAACACTCAGCGGTTCATTCAGCTTTTCCAAGGCTTCCAATGCCTTTTTACTGCGGTTGTCCTGATAGAATGAAATACCCGAAACAGCGATTATGGCTCCCAGCATAAAAATGGCCTCGGAGTAATTTCCCACAATAACATAAATGACCGCTACCGCAATGAGCAAAAGCAGCATCGGCTCTTTCAGTATATTGAGCAGCATACTGTACCAGGCACTTTTTTTGATGTTATCTGCCTGGTTATAACCGAATTTGCTTCGGGATATTTTCAGCTTTTCGTCTGACAGGCCGGTGAGATGTCGGGGAATGTTATAAGGCATAATATTTTAAATTTAAAGAATTTACTCTTCGCCAGTATTCTTCAGTGCCATTAAAAGCGTATAAGCATTTTTAACAATGATGTTTTCATTGTCAAACTGTTCGGCATTAATGATTTCGGTAAAGCCGTTTTCAGCATTTCCGGTCTGCACTTCTTTCATTTCAAACTGCTGTTTTCCTTTTTCTACAAAAACATAGTATTTGTTTTCAAACCGGACAATAGCATCGTCCGGCAATACATTGGCGTTGTGAGCAGAAAGTTCGATTTCGGCATTCATAAACATTCCGGGGAGTAAATCTTTGTCGTACTGCTCAAAGTGGCAATGTACTTCAGCAGCGTTCTGGCCGGATATGTTTTTGCTGATGAGGATGATTTCCAGAGGATATTTTTTCTGCGGATTGGAATTGGTAAAAGCAAGCAGCTTTTGTCCTATGGAAAGTCTGCTGATGTCTTTTTCAAAAACGGTCAGATTCAGATGGATATCATTGGGGTTTACCAACTCAAAAAGCACATCGCTTGGGTTTGCATATTTTCCTACATTGACGTTTACTGCCGATACAAAACCCGATATGGGCGAATATATATTGATGCTTTTTGAAATGGTCCCGGTACTTACATTATGCGGATTTAACCCAATCAATTTCAGTTTTTCTTGCAGCGATTTTATTAAAACCAACTGTGTCTGGTAGTTTGTTTTTGCCTGTTCATACACTTTATCGCTGGCTGCCTTGCTTTGGTTGAGTTCTTTTTGCCGGTTGTATTCGCTTTGCATTAAACTCAACTGGTTTTCTGCGGTTAAATAATCCTGCTGCAGCTGGATATACTGCATATCTTCCATTACCGCCAATATCCCGCCTTTACTGATGTGCATTCCGGGCAATAATTTTGTTGACTTCAGATAACCACCTAAGGGAACGCTTACCGAAACCAAACTTTGTGGCGGAACATCTATCTTTCCGTTTAACTTGAGTACGGACGAAATATTGGACGTCAAAATTTTACCCGTTTCAATATCCGCATTTTTGAACTGCTCGCCGGTAAGGGCTATGGTATTTTCTTGTGCTTGTTGGAGGCTTCCCGCTTCCTTTTGCTGATTGCTGTTCCCGCACGAAAGGAGCAGCAATGCCATATTTATGATTAAGGTGATGGTTTTCATTGTTTCGAAATTTTATTGCTGTAAAAAATAAGTTCTGCAGCCGTATTGTTCCTGTCTTTAACGGCTTCGATATAGCTGCTCTGAATCGTGATTGCCTGATTGACGGAAAGTACCCAGTCCAGATAATTGATGTCTCCATTTAAAAACTGCTGATTGGCCGCTGCGGTAATGGTTTTGGCATTTTTCAGGGCAGTGTTTTCAAAGTAACGAACCGTTTCTTCAAGCTTCTGATAGTGCATAAAAACGGAATGATACGCCTTTTCAAAGCTCTTCAGCTTCATTTCGTATTCGTTGGCAGCAATACTTTCATTGGTTTTCGTGGCATTGATTTTCGCTCTTTGGCCGCTGGTGAAAATGGGGATTCCTAAACCGATTTGAGCCGACTGAAACTGTGGAGAGCCCTTGTAAATTTTATCATCAGCTTCCATTCCCCGCATTCCCATAATATTATAAGAAAAGGTAATATCGGGCAGTAATTTTGACCGTTCGAGCTTAGTGCCGGCTGCTGCAATTTGCTGCTGCTGTTTCAAAAATTGGATTTCAGGATGCAGCAGCAATGAAGAACTGTCTGTTTCATTAATTAAACTATTTGAAAACTCCGTATCAGCAGGCACAAAAATCGTTTCTGTATTCAGCAGAAGCTGGAATTGTAAGCGTGTCAATGCTATATCCTGTTCCAATTGCAAAAGCTGCAAAGCAATCTGCCCCCGCTGATTTTCGGCAGTAGTTTTTTCCAGGATATTGCTTTCGCCTGCCGTAAAACGACGTGCGGCTTTATCCAGAAATTCAGCAAAGAGCGTATCTGTTTGCTGCAATAAATCCTTTTTATTTTGCAGATAAACAAGGTTGTAAAAGACTTGCGAAACCTGTTTTTTGAGCTGTGCTTCCTGAACACCGACATGCAGCAGGCTGCTTTTCCATTCCTCATCCAGCAGTGTTTTTTGCCGTTTATATACCGTTGGAAAACTGATGGTTTGTGAAATTCCCAATCGGGTGTCATTATAAAGGCTGTTGATCTGCCCGTATTCACCGGATATCTGGGCTGCCGGAATGTTTGTGCCTGATTTGATGAGCTGCTGCTGGTACTCGCTTTTTAACCGTTCGTTTTTTACCGAAAGATTATTGGCCAGAGCTGTGTCGACTGCCTGTTGGAGTGTGATGGGCGTTTCCCGGATTACCGGGACAAATTGTGCCTTTACTTCCTGAAATGAAAAAGCAGAAAATACCACCAGCAATGCAATCACTTTTTTATTGAGTGATTTTTTCTGATGGAACATAATGTACAGGATGGGTAAAACAAAAAGCGTTAAGGATGTGGCTATCAGCAATCCCCCGATTACAACGGTGGCCAGGGGCCTTTGTACTTCAGCACCTTCACCCTGGCTGAGTGCCATTGGCAGGAACCCAAGCGATGCCACAAAAGCTGTCATCAATACCGGCCGTAAACGGGTTTTTGTTCCCATGATCACGATGCGTTTCAGGTTGGTATGGCCTTCCTTTTTCAAGCGGTTAAATTCTGCCACCAGTACAATTCCGTTCAGTACGGCAACACCAAACAAAGCGATAAACCCGATACCGGCGCTTACGCTGAAAGAAATTCCTCTGATTGCCAAAGCAAAAATTCCCCCGATGGCCGAAAGCGGAATGGACGTATAGATGAGCAAACCTTGTTTTACCGACCCAAAAGCAAAATACAGCAACAGGAAAATAAGTCCCAATGCAAGCGGAACAGCAATGTATAGCCGTTCTTTTGCTGCTTCTAAATTTTCAAAAGCGCCCCCGTAGGTAATGTAATAGCCCGGCGGCAATTTTATCTGCTCTGCTGCTTTTTGCTGCAGTTCATTGACTGTACTTTGAATATCCCTGTTCCGAACATTAAACCCGACAATAATCCTGCGTTGAGAATTTTCTCTTTGGATTTGATTGGGCCCTTCAATAATAGCTGCACTTGCCACAGTGCTCAACGGAATTTGAGTGCCCTGAGGCGTCGCAATCAAAAGCTGCTGTACATCTTCCAGGTTTTTTCTTTTATCGCCTGCCAGACGGACGACCAAATCAAAACGCCTTTCTCCTTCGTACACCATTCCGCTGCTTTCGCCTGCAAAAGCGGTATTGACTACACGGTTGATGTCGCTGATGTTTAAACCGTATTGCGCAATGGCAGCACGGTTATAGTTAATTACAATTTGCAGCATACCAGTTACGGCTTCCACATAAACCGCTTCGCTGCCCTCTATGCTATTGCTGATCCTGCCCAATTGTGCTGCATAAGCTGCCAGCGTATCCAGGTCTTCTCCGAAGATTTTACACACCACATCCTGCCTTGCCCCCGAAATCAGTTCGTTAAAACGCATGGCCACAGGATATTGAAAGCCGAATGAAACGCCCGGAACCGCTTCCAGTTCTTTGGAGATTTTGGCCTCCAGTTCGGCATAGGTTTTTGCTGATGTCCATTCTTTACGATGTTTCATAATGATCATCATATCGGAAGCATCTACTGCCATTGGGTCGGTGGGGACCTCGCTGCTTCCGGTTTTTCCTACTACCTTTTCTACCTCGGGGAATTTTTCGAGAATAATCTTAGAGGCTTTGGAGACTGCCTCAACCGAAGTGTTCAGGTTACTGCCGGGCAAAACCCGGGTGTCCACTGCAAAATCGCCTTCGGGCAATGCCGGAATAAATTCTCCCCCTAATCTCGTCATTGTAAAAACCGCTGCACCAAACAACCCTAAAACAGTGGCAAGAACCGTTTTTTGATGACGAAAAATCTTAATCAGATATTTTTGATAAAAGCGTTCCAAACGGTACATCAGCTTATCTGAAAATGTTGGTTTGTGCGAGATTTTTTTACTCAAAACCAGGGTGCTCATCATCGGGATATAGGTAAGCGAAAGCAGGAAAGCGCCGAGCAAAGCAAAAACGACGGTCTGTGCCATCGGCATAAACATTTTTCCTTCTATTCCACGTAAAGTAAAAATGGGCAGGTAAACAATCAGGATAATAATCTGTCCAAAAACAGCGCTGTTCATCATTGCCGATGCCGAAGTTTGTACTTCTTTATCCATTTCGGGCTGCGAGAGTTTATGGACATTTCTAAAAACTTTACTATGGGACAGTTTGTGTAAAACCGCTTCTACGATAATAACGGCTCCGTCGACGATGAGACCAAAGTCCAGCGCACCCAGGCTCATCAGGTTACCGCTCACTCCGAAGGTGTTCATCAGGATGATTGCGAACAACATGGACAAGGGAATGACTGATGCCACCAATAATCCCGCCCGGAAGTTTCCTAAGAACAAAACCAGTACAAAAACAACAATTAAGGCTCCTTCCAACAGGTTTGTGGTAACCGTATTGATGGAATTGTTTACCATTTTTGTACGGTCGAGAAAAGCGTCTATCATCACGCCTTCGGGCAGGGTTTTCTCTATTTGTACAATCCGTTCTTTGATGTTTTTAATAACTTCATTGCTGTTTTCACCTTTCAGCATCATCACTACGGCTCCCGATACTTCCTGTTCGCCGTTATAAGTCATCGCTCCGTATCGTGGTGCACTTCCAAAACGTACCTCCCCTACATCGCGGATTAAAAGCGGTAATCCGTTGGGCAGGTTTTTAACAACTATATTCTGAATGTCTTCCATATTGCCCACCAATCCTTCGCTTCGGATAAATAAAATCGTCGGGCCTTTTTCGATATAAGAACCGCCCGTATTCTGATTGTTCTTTTCCAACGCCTGGAAGACATCAGCGATGGTAATACCGTATGCCATCAGTTTTTCGGGTACCACTGCTATTTCATATTGTTTGAGCAATCCGCCAAAACTGCTTACTTCGGCTACACCTTTCACACCCAGCAGCTGCCTGCGGACAATCCAATCCTGAATGGTCCGCAATTCCATCGCGTTGTATTTGCTTTCATAACCTTTTTTCGGACGAACGGTGTATTGATATACTTCGCCTAATCCGGTTGTAACCGGAGCCAAAACAGGCGTTCCGAAGCCTTTTGGGATCTGCTCCTGCGCCTGCTGCAATCGTTCGGCTACCTGTTGTCTCGCCCAGTAAATGTCAATGTTATCCTCAAAAACCATGGTTACCACAGACAGGCCAAAGCGGGAAAAGCTTCGGAGCTCAATCAGTCCGGGAATGTTGCTGCTGGCCTGTTCAATGGGAAAAGTAATCAACCGTTCCACATCCGGTGCTCCCAGTGCAGGAGCCACGGTAATAACCTGCACCTGGTTATTTGTGATGTCGGGTACGGCATCGATTGGAAGTTTTTTTACTTCGTAAATGCCATAGCCGATGAGGGCAAATATGAACAGCCCTATGATGAGTTTGTTCCTGATGGAAAACTCAATGATTTTATTCAGCATAATTCAATTAATTAATCATTAAACTTTTGCGCCATATTGCGAAATGATACAAGCACTTAAACAAAAGGCATCAATGCTTTTTGCGTAAAACAGAAAGTGTAAAATGATTAATTACAGCGTGGCGGCTGCCAGATGCTGTTCAGATAAGCGTTTGAATAATTATGCTGGCTGTAAACAGGGATTTTCAGATCGGCTGTTACAATGGTGTTGTGAGAAGTTACAGTGAAAGGCGGGAACACGATGGAAACAAGTGATGAAAAATGGCCATCCGTTGTTTTGAATGGTAATTTTTCATGGTCGTTATGATTACCTTGATGCTGGTGGCTGATGTTTCCACTATAATGCTGGACTAAAAAATGGAAAACAGCAGCATCTTTATCCTCCCGGGAATGTTCAATATAATGGTGTATAAGTACCGGCAATTTCAGCACCTCTCCGAACGCTGTATTTGCATTCAGAAAAGTAAAAAGGAAAAATATTGCCAAAATTCTTTTCACCTTACAAAAATACTTGTTTAATAAACTCTTGATTAAATAATCAACACGTTCTTTTGAATTTAAAAAAAATAAATATTTAGACTAATTAAAGTACTGATGATACGCCTCATACGAATGTTGAAGCTGCAAAACAATTTCATTAGCTTTTGCTGCGTCGGTTTGGTTTTCCAGCTCCTTAACCATTTCAAGATGCGGATGCAGCCACTTGTGTAACTCATCGTGACTTTTACCCGTCATTGTACAGCTTTTTACAAGTTGATTGTTTTGCTCTTTCAATTGTTCGGCAAGTGTTTTAAAATCCGTCTGCTCCTGCTGGATATATGTGTTGACCAATTCCGAACCTTTCCTTACAAAGGGTTTCATTTCTTCATTAACCAGCCATCTTTTACCATTATTTAATTCCATAGCCTCTGAATTTTCATCGTGCTGATGTTCCGCTTGAGCTTCTGAGTGTATTTCTGTTTCGTTGGAAGAGGCCGTTTTTCCTGAATTATTGCAGCTCCAAAAAAGCAAAACACTCATTGCTAATACAATCGTTTTTTTCATATCTGATTCGTTTTATTTAGTTCAATCATTTTCAAAATCCCTTCCACAACCGCTTTTCCGTCCTTTATGAGGTTAGATTTATGTCCCGAAAGTTTCCATTTTAAAACAGTCATCCGTATTCCTCCGAGGATAATGGTGGTCAATATGGAAGTATTAATCAGCCTGCTGTATTGCCCCGTTTCCTGGCCTCTTTCGATGTTGGAGCTTACGTACTGATGCATTAAATCTATGATGTCAGCAACCTTAGCGCTTAATCCTTCATCGAAATGGAAAATACTTTCTGCAAAAATTACACTGACAATCGCGGGCTTATTTGTAAATGCCTGGAGTTGAGAGTTAAAAATAGCTCTGAGTTCATCGCCCGCAGTAACAGTGGGAAGCAGCGATAGATTGCCGATGCGGTTTTTCATTTCCGTGATGAAATAATTCAGTAAGCCGAGCAGAATATCATTTTTACTTTTAAAATGGCGATACAACGCAGGTTCGGATAAGCCAATATCCGCTGCCAGGTTTTTGATAGTTAGATTCTGAATACCATAGGTGTGAATCCGGGCGGTAGCCGCTTCCATTATTTCTATCTGCCTGTCGGTAAATTCCTGCATATACAATCGTTAGTTAGTGTTAACTAACAAAATAAGGATTTATTTTTCACATTGGCAAACCTTTCTGGGAAAAGAGTTGAAATATTGCTGAAACAGGGGAATTTATTATTCTCCTTTAACTTTTTCTTCTTTTCTTATCGGGAACGGCACATGCTGCGGAACCGCCGCATCCGGTATTGAATAGTGCCGTGATCAAAAGAAAGACGGCTGCAATACCGAAAAGTTTATCCGAAGCCGTATATGCTTCCACTGCGAAAAAAATCCCGAAACCAAGGCGGAGCCAGCGCATCAGGTTCCAGCCGGTAAACAACGTTTCTTTAATCGTGTCCATACTTTACTTTTTTTGAGATTTTGAACCAAATCCAGGTCACAACTTGTTTTGCAGCTCTGTCCAGCCCCCGCCATTATAGACGGTCGTGAAGCCATTCGATTCCAGTATCCTTTTGGCCGTGCCGCTCCGCATACCTGATGCGCAGCAACAGATGATACATTGATCTTTATTCTTAAGTTTTGATAAATTGCTGCCCAGTTCATCCACTGGAATGTTGACTGCCTGTTGAATATGCCCGCCCGCAAATTCTGCCCGGCTGCGGACATCCAGGATGACCGCACCTTGCTTTATTAATCCGCTGTAGTCGATCTTCTCGCCTAAGCCTAATATATTTTTAATTGCTTCTATCATTCTTACTTTCTTTTTTGAAAAGGCTGAACAACAATCCTCCCATAACCGCACCATACAGCGAGCTGTTCAAAGGCTTGGATGTAATGGGGCAGGTTCCTGAATTACATCCGATAAAATGATAATACAAACCTGTAATTGCACCGGTTACTATGCCGGCGATCAGGATTTTGTAATTGTTCAGTTTCAGCATGCTCGTATTCAACTCAATTCGATAGTTTCTTCCTGCTTATTATTGAAGATCTGCACACCGTTATAATTTATTTCCCAGGTTACCGGCAGGGCTTTTTTCAGCATGCTGCTTACGCCGCAGTATTTTTCCTGCGAATCGGTAACCGCATTCAGTGCCGCTTCCTTATTTTCCGGAAGTCCTTTGAAATCATAAGCAACGTGGATGGCAATATATTCGATCGGCGCTCTTTTGCTGATTTCGCCTGTCACTTTTATGTTTAGATCATCCGCTTCTTTACCTGCTTTCCTCAGTATCGCGGCAATGTCCATTCCGGTGCATCCCGCAAGAGCCGTTAATACGAAAGGTTTGGGAATCGGGCCGTTATCTTCGCCTCCCGCTCTTTCAGGTCCGTCCATTATTATCGTATGCCCGTTTACCAAGGCATTAAACTGCATTCTGCCCATCCACTGGACGTCAATTTCATGTGCCATAGTTTAAGTATTAAATGTTAGAAATTACATTTCTTAATTTTTCCCTTACTTCATCTGCCACTGCTTTCAGCTTTTCATTCTGCACCGCCATCATAGATGCCACAGGATCGACAGCAGAGACTTCCACTTTACCATCCTCGTACTGCTGAACGATTACATTGCAGGGAAGCATAGTGCCGATAAATGGTTCTTCCAATAAAGCTTGATGCGCAAAATGCGGATTGCAGGCGCCGAGTATTTTATACTTTCTGAAGTCCACATCCAGCTTCTTTTTTAAAGTTTCCTGGACGTCAATTTCTGTCAGTATTCCGAAACCTTCTTTTTTTAAAGCTTCCGTTACTTTGTAAATGACAGTGTCGAAATCATCATTCATTGTTTTTGAAAAATAATAACTCATCTCTTTCTATTTATGGTTGATAAAATAATCCTATACAAAGCTCCAATAATAAAAGCAGGGCTTTGGGTACAAATGTTACATAAGGAAAATCTGCCGCCTGACAAGTTCCTGTTTTCGAACTTGTTTATGGGAAGCTTTCGTCAGGTTTTTAAATGATATGCATTAGGTTTATCGAATGCTTGGATTTGCTTCAAGGCCAAAGCGGATGCTGGCCATAAGAGCGCAGCTGCAGCGGAAGAAATCGGAATATATGCTTTACCTAACCTGAATAACCTTTACAGGACAGGCTTCTGCCGTTTTTACACTATCGTCACGCTGCCCGGAAAGGATGGGCAATACAAAGAAGTCGTTTTTTACAGCTGCCCGCAGTAAGGAAGCCTTACCGTCTTTTTTTGACATGCGCCACAGTTCAGGCTGCAGCTCAACACAAATGCCGCAGCCAATACACTTGTTTCGGTAGTGGATGATTTTAGGCATCTCCGGTTTTCACGATTTTATAAAGTTTGTCTTTTGCAGTGATCTTTATTTCAAACGGGAAGGTAATTTTATCTCCTTTTACTGCCATCTCGCTTTCCAGACCGTTTACAACCAATGTTTCTATTTCTTCTTTAGCAGCACCGATTTTAGGGCCGGTGATCATTAAGGTATCGCCGGGCCTGACATTTCCTGATTCCAGCAGGAATTCCCCAACTTTGATATTCGGATAATAACGGCTCCCCCTGCCGATATTTCTGTGGCGATAGAACCAGGGGTTTTTGTCCATTCCCCCAGTTTATGTCCAAGGTAATAACCTTCCCAGAATCCGCGGTTATATACAGCAGCAAGCCTTGTCATCCAGTCTTCCACCTTCTCCTGCGTATAAGTGTTCTCTGCAACAGCGTCTATTGCCTCGCGGTAGCACTGCGTTACGGTATAGACATAATCCGGCCCTTTGCTTCTGCCTTCTATTTTAAAAACATCGACGCCGCTTGCCGCCAGCTGGTCCAGGATATTGATGGTACACAGATCTTTTGGCGACATGATGTATTCATTATCAATAACAAGTTCCTGATTGGTTTCAAGATCGGTAACTTTATAGGGATGACGGCATTCCTGCGCACAGGCGCCGCGGTTGGCCGAAGAATTCTGCGAATGCAGGCTCAGGTAACATTTTCCCGAAACAGCCATGCACAAAGCGCCATGCACAAATACTTCGATTTTCATCCGTTCGCCCGATACTCCGCTGATGGCTCTTCTTTTAATTTCCCGGCAGATATCGGCAACCTGCCTTAACGGAAGCTCCCTGGCGAGGACAATCAGGTCTGCTGAATTGGCGAAAAACTGAACCGCTTCTATATTGCTGACATTGGCCTGGGTGGAGATGTGCAGGGGAATGCCCAGCTGATTACAATAGTTGATGACAGCAAAATCCGAAGCAATGACCGCATCGATCCCCTGCTTTTTCACTTCCTTCAAGATCAGTTGCAAAAGCTTCATGTCATGGTCATACATCACGGTATTTAAGGTGATATATGATTTAATTCCATTGGCTTTGCAGCGGGAACTTATTTCTTTTATATCCTGTATAGAAAAGGAATTTACCGATTTTGCCCGCATATTCAGCTGTTCCACACCAAAATAAACCGCATCGGCACCGGCATTGATTGCCGCCTGTAAACATTCAAAGGAACCTGCCGGAGACAGGAGTTCTGCTTTTTCAGCCTTCATTGTGAGATCAATATCCTGTTATCTAAAAATAAAGACAAAAATATCTTTTATTAGTCAAAGTTCGGCCTGGCGAAAACTAAATTTTTTTATCATGTGCAGCCTGCTGATTTCCCGTAGCTGTTAACATAGCTGTTAACAGCATTTTCCGCTGCCCGGCTCCACTCCGAATTTTTTAAGCCCCCACTCCAGAGGGCAGAATCCTGTGATGGATGACTGTAGTAAATTGAAACCTACAAAGGCCGTAAGCCATAACCAGTTGATGTGATGCAGCTGTGACAGGGTTACACTCAGCAGCACCATAGAGCCTGCAACGGTTCTGATAATTCTTTCTCGCATGATATTGAATTTTATTAGTTTGGGTCTATTGATGATGATTTCTTAATAACCGGATTGTTCTACCGGCAGAATAAAGCCCCTGACGGGGAAACTGCTCCCTGTACTTTGATTGTAGGCCTTGATTAATTTCAATGCTTTTTCAGCCTTTTCCTTTTCAGTGAAACTGAACAGCATGATCGACTCGTACGAATCGCCGCCGCTGCCGAACCAGCTGTGCGTAAGGCTGACAGGCGAACCTTCTTTAAAGCCGGCTATCTCCGAAACACTGAAAACCCCGATGCCCGTTTCTTTAAAGATTTCGGCTGTTTTACCCTGGCATTCCTTGATGCTGGTAACGATTAATAATTTCATATTCATGGTTTTTATGGAATAATTAATTAAGTGATTTTATTGCGTTTCATCCTGAAATACAACAGCGGAACCACCAGCAGCGTGAGGAAGGTGGATGTAACCGTACCTCCAATCAGGGAGATGGCCAATCCCTGAAAAATCGGGTCGAACAAAATAATTACGGCGCCTAAAGCTACTGCACCGGCAGTAAGTAAAATCGGTGTAGTGCGTACAGCCCCAGCTTCAATGATTGCCTGCTTTAGCGGTATCTTTTCGTTTAGCCGAATATTGATAAAATCGATCAGCAGCACGGAATTTCGGACCATCACGCCGGCTAACGCAATAAAGCCGATCATGGATGTGGCCGTGAAATAAGCTCCCATCATCCAGTGTCCCAGAATAATTCCGATAAGGGACAATGGAATGGCCGCCAGCATAATAATCGGTGCCCTGAAATCCTGGAACCAGCCGACAATCAGCATATAGATCACCAGGATCACCACGCCAAAGGCAATTCCCAGGTCGCGGAACACTTCATAAGTGATCTGCCATTCCCCATCCCATTTCAAGGAGAAATTGTCTTCAAGCTCAGGCGGATGCACATATTCTTCATGCAGTGTATAGCCATCCGGAAGTTTAATACTGTTTAATCTATCGGAAATATTGCTCATCGCATACGAAGGGCTTTCCAGCTTTCCGGCCATATCGGCAAGCACATATACTACCCGCTTCTGATTTTTGCGGTAAATGCTTTTCTCTTTTACCCTTTTTGAAATCGTGACCAGATCACTCACCGGAACGGTTTGTCCCTGCCGGTTCACAATTGTTAAATTTCCCAGATCCGACAGATCCGATTTTCCGGCATTGCTTAGCTGCAGATTGATATTTACCGGGCTGAAACTTGCGGGCTGATACAGCATGCCGGCGTTCATTCCCGAAAGTGCCGCGTGCAGTGTGGCAGTAATCTGCGCAGGCACTATGCCATTTCGCATAGCTTTTTCCTTATCGATTTCAAAATGGTATTCCGGCTGTTCGTCTTCCACCATCCAGTCCACATCCACCACATCCGGTGTTGCAGCCATCAGATTTTTGACCTGCCTTGCCGCATCCATCTGCTGGTCATAATCGGGGCCATAGATTTCTGCAACGATTGTAGAAAGCACCGGCGGGCCTGGCGGTATTTCAACCAGCTTCACATTCCCATTGTATTTTCTGCCAATCTCCTGGATGGCGGCACGCAATTGCTTTACCACATCGTGGCTTTGCAGCTTCCTGTCTTTTTTGTCCAGCAGATTTACCTGGATGTCTGCCGAATTTTCACCGCCTCTTAAATCGTAATGTCTGACCAGTCCGTTAAAGCTGATGGGACCGGCAGTGCCCGCATAGCCCTGATAATTGCGGACGATTTCCTGCTTGGATAAATATTGCCCGATTTCGCTCGTTAATGCAGCAGTACGTTCCAGCGTGGTTCCTTCGGGCATGTCGATTACTACCTGAAACTCATTTTTGTTATCGAACGGGAGCATTTTTACCGCGACCGATTTGGTGTAAAACATGGCCATAGAGGCCAACAGTACCACGGCGAGGGAAAGCATGAATGCCCAGCGCTTTTTCCGGGAGTTCAGCAACGGATTGATGAACTTGTAGTACAGCTTATAGATGCCCATCCGCTCCAGCTGCGTCGGTTCCTTCTCTATTTCGTTCCTTTTAGTTTTTTCACGAAGGAAAATATAGCCTAAATAAGGTGTCAGCGTTAAGGCTACAATCAGTGAAAGCATCATGGCAATGGAGGCGCCGATGGGCATTGGGCTCATATACGGCCCCATTAATCCGGATACAAATGCCATAGGCAGCACCGCCGCAATAACGGTAAACGTAGCCAGGATAGTCGGATTGCCCACTTCGTTGATCGCATAAATGGCCGCCTGCTTAAACGGAAGCCGCCGCATTTTAAAGTGCCGGTGCATATTCTCCGCAATGATGATGGAGTCGTCCACCACGATGCCTGTAATGAACACCAGCGCAAACAGCGTTATCCGGTTGAGGGTATAATCCATCAGGTAATAACTGAGCAGCGTCAGTGCAAAGGTTACCGGCACAGAAAGAAATACCACCAGGCCGCCACGCCATCCCATGGCCATCATTACGAAGAGCGTAACCACTACAATGGCGATAAATAAATGGAACAGCAGTTCAGAAACTTTTTCTGATGCGGTTTCGCCATAGTTTCGTGTGGTGGTAATGTGCACATCGGAAGGGATGATCTTATCCTGAAGGTGCGCTACTTTATGCAGGATCTTCTCCGAAAGTTTCATGGCATCGGCGCCGGGTTTTTTGGCAATGGACAAGGTAACCGCCGGATATTGTGAGCGGAATTTTTTGGCATTTTCCGGATCCCCCTGGGCATAGCCAAAGGTTACGTACTGCTTTGCATCTGCTGGGCCGTCAATGACCTGTGCTGCCTGGCGCAGGTAAACCGGCTGCTGCCCGTTGGCGCCGATCACTAAATTTGCCACTTCATCCGCGGAGGACAAAAAGCTTCCGGTTTGTACTGAGAATGCAGTATCGTTTTTAATCAAGTTTCCCGAAACCATCTGCGTGCTGCTGCCCCGGATGCTGTTTTGGATGGACAGGAAATCAACATGATTGGCCGCCATCTTTTCTTTGTCTAAAAGCACCCTTACTTCGCGGCCCCTTCCGCCCAGCACATTGATTTCGGCAACGTCCGGAATCTTCTTGAGTTCATTCTTTAATTCTTCACTCAGCTGCTTTAAGGTATAATCGTCATACTGTTCACTCCAAACTGTCAGCCCCAGCACCGGCACATCATCAATAGCCCTGGATTTGATAAGCGGCATGGTTGCGCCAGACGGCATTTTATCCATGTTCTTCATGATTTCGTTATACAATTTCACGAGACTTCTTTCCACATCTTCACCTACATAAAATTGTACAATCAGCATCGCCTGCCCTTTCATGGTGGTGGAATACACATATTCCACTCCCTTGATATTGGAAATAATTTTCTCTAAAGGAGCTGTTACTTTGGATTCGATCTCTTTCGGACTTGCACCGGGAACGCCTAAAAAGATATCGGCCATCGGCACTTCTATCTGCGGCTCTTCTTCGCGGGGAATGAGCATGGTGGCGTATGCCCCGATAAGCAGAAATACCGCCATCAACAGTATGGTTAATTTGGATTGGATAAAACCTTTCGCGATCCTTCCGGATAATCCTTCTTTCATGTCTTCGTTTTTAGTCTGTTTCATCCGAGGCAGGAAGAAACGCATTCTTCTGCCTGCGGATTTAAGATTTTTTTAACAGTCTTGATACTTAAAGTGATCCGGCCTTTACCGGCACGCCATTGTATAATTTCCCGGCTGCTTTTGTAATGAAACGCTCGCTGTTGTTTAATCCTGAAAGCACTTCCACTTTATCGCCATACACTTTTCCGAGACGCACATAACGAAGCAGTGCGGTACCCTGGCTGCCGACGGTGTACATCGCATCCAACTGACCGATGCGGCTGACAGCGTTCAGCGGAACCAGAACCGTTTTATTGCTCATTGTAGAAGAACTGCTGTATGTACTAATCCGGACATGTGCATACATACCGGCATTCAATACAGCCTGTGCTTCCTTTGGGAGACTGATTTTCACTAAAAACTGTCCGCCAGAGCCAATGGAAGAAGGGCTGATTTCTACCACTTCGCCGGCAAATTTTTTATTGATCGATTCAACAGAAACAAAAGCTGGTGATTTGAGCCGGATCCTGCTGATCCCGGTTTCCGGTATCGCCGCGTTTACCTGTATGTTTCCGCTTTGCTCAATAATCAGAATCGGCATTCCCGGGTTTGCTATACTTCCTGCATCACTCAGCTTTTGAGTGACGATGCCTGAAAAAGGTGCGATAATGTTAGTATATGCAAGCATTGCCTGCGCTTCCGCTTTTATTTGAGCTGCCGCCCGGACATTGGTCTTTGCGGCCTGGTATTGAAGCGTAACATTGTCCAGTTCCTTTGCGGATGCACTTTGCTGATTGTATAAATTTGTAAACCGGTGAAAATCTTTCTCCGCACTTTGAAATGCGGCATTGGCGCCCGAGAGCATGGCATCTGCCTGTGCCAGTTTCGCCATGATGTCCTCATTGCTGATGGTGGCCAATAACTGCCCTTTGGTTACACGGTCGCCCGCTTTTACTTTTACAGCAGTGATATAACCCATCACACGGGTGCTTATATGAGCGGTATGTACAGGCTCTACCCGGCCGGTAACGGCGATGGATTTATCATGGTTTAGCGCTGGAGTTTCTACCTGGACCTGTACCGGCTGAATGCCCCGGGATGTGGTTTTGTCGGAAGAGGAGGAGCAGGAGCTTGCTGAAATAACAATAAGGGCAAGCAATAATAAGCTGTTGTTTTTTATGATTTTCATTTCTTCGTTTTATTGTTGATTGTCTGCTGTCGTTAAGAACCGGATATATGCCTGCGTAACATGATTGCTGAAAACTGCCTGAAGCAGCAGCAGTTTTTGCTGCGATAACTGTGTTTGGGCGTACAGCACATCGGTGGTGTTGACCAAACCTTCCTGGTACCGGTTTTGTAAGATGCGCAGCGCTTCATCCGCCTGCATAACGGCCGCCTGCTGCTGTTTAATCTTGTAAAGGGA
>Ga0180220_1000907_pt1 | contig 25902 bp, 22 predicted proteins | sample eDN5th37CBELigBY_FD_151335 | JGI IMG/M metagenome (GOLD analysis project Ga0180220, IMG submission 151335) | Enriched backyard soil microbial communities from Emeryville, California, USA - eDNA 5th pass 37_C BE-Lig BY (version 2) (version 2) | ecosystem: Environmental > Terrestrial > Soil >...
GGGCTGGCCCTCGAACGCATCGATCGCCGGACCATCAGAGAGATGGACCCCGGCCCCGGCTTCGCCTGGTCGGCCGACCCGGAGCGCGCCGCCGCCACCGAGGACTGCACCTGGCGCAACCGCGTGCTCTGCGGCGAGGTGCATGACGACAACTGCTCGGCCCTGCAAGGCTCCGGCCATGCCGGCCTCTTCGGCACTGCTGCCGCCATTCTCGACTTCGCCCAAGGGTTGCTCGACGGCTCCGGCGCTTCGGCCAGAACCATCGACCTGATCCGCAACCCACTCTCGGCAAAGCGCACCCATGGCTGGGAGCGGCCTTATGAAGGCTGGTCGGGCGGCGAGCACTGCAGCCCGCAAACCATCGGCCACACCGGCTTCACCGGCACCGGCCTCTGGATCGACTTCGCCAACGGGCGTGCCTGGACGCTGCTGACCAACCGCATCCACCCCACCCGCCACTTCGACAGCGGCATCGTCGCCCTGCGCCGGGCGGTGGGGGACAGGGTCAACGGCGTACGATGAGTGCGTTGGCTCTCACTGGCATTGCACCCCTCACCCTGACCCTCTCCCCGGAGGGGCGAGGGGACGCTGGGGCGATATCCAGACAGAGCACAAATGGTCGTGGCGCACGGGCCTTCACCTCGCCCCTCCGGGGAGAGGTCGGCGCGCAGCGCCGGGTGAGGGGTGCCTCCACCGGCAAGATGCTCGTAATCCATTCAGGACCAATCCCATGAACCCCATCTGGGCCATAGGCCTGATGACCGGCACCGTGCTCGACGGCAATATCGACGTCGCCCTCATCAGGACTGACGGCGAGACCGTCTCCGAGTTCGGCGCCTATACGCTGGCGCCCTACGGCGAAGACCTGCGCAACCTGCTGGTCGAAACCCTCGACACCGCCCGCAAGTGGAACTTCGAGGGCCCCGAGCCGGCGATCTTTGCAAAGGCCGAGGAGGCGCTGACGCGCGCGCAGTCGCAGGCGGTGCTGGATTTCGTCCATGCTGAGGGCCTGGCGATGAGCGACATCGGCATTGTCGGCTTTCACGGCCAGAGCGTGCTGCACCGCGCGCCGCAGCCCGGCCGCATCGGCGCCACTAGGCAGCTCGGCAATGGCGACCTGATGGCGCAAATTCTCGGCACTCGCGTTGCCTACGATTTCCGCTCAGCCGATGTCGCCGCCGGCGGGCAGGGCGCGCCGCTTTCGGCCATCTACCACGCGGCCCTGCTCAAGAGTCTCGGCACCGGCGGCGAGACGGCGGTGCTCAATCTCGGTGGCGTTGCCAACGTCACCTGGTGGGACGGCGCCGACACGGTCATCGCCTTCGACACCGGCCCTGCCAACGCGCCGATCAACGACTTCGTCAAATCCCTGGACCGCGGCGACATGGACCGAGACGGGGCCCTGGCGCTCGCCGGCACTGTCGACGAGGCGCGGCTGGCCGAACTGCTCAAGCACCCCTATATGACCGCGCCCTGGCCCAAATCTCTCGACCGCTTCGACTTCACCGCCGACATGGCGAGCGGCATGGATGCAGAAAACGGTGCAGCGCTCCTCACCGCCTTCACCAGCTCCGCCGTCGGCAGAGGGCTCGACCTGCTGCCGCGGCGCCCCGAGCGGCTGATCGTCTGTGGCGGCGGCAGGCGCAATCCGGCGATCATGGCCGTGCTGCCGCAGCGCGCCGGTGTCGAGGCGGTGCCGGCCGAAAGCGTTGGCTGGCGCGGTGACGCCATCGAGGCCGAATGCTTTGCTTTCCTCGCTGTCAGGGTGCTGCGCAACCTGCCGATCAGCTTTCCGACAACGACCGGGGCGCCGCGTCCACTGACCGGCGGGCGTCTGGCGGGATAGGCTTCGACGGCCCCGGCGCGGCTACCGTCCCCACCTGCAACAGCGGCAGCATCACGCGGAAGCACGCGCCGCGGCCCGGTTGCGGCACCAGTTCCAAACTGCCTTTCATGCGCGAAACGATCTCGCGGCTGATGGCGAGACCGAGACCGGCGCCGGTCTGCGCTATCCCGATGCGGCGGCCGCGGTAGAATTTGTGGAAGATCTTCTCGCGATCCGCCTTGACCACGCCCGGACCATTGTCCGACACCTCGACGAGATAGAAGCCGCCTTCGATGCGCGAGCTGATCGTAACCACCGGATTCTCGGCGCCATTGTATTTTATCGCGTTGTTGATGAGATTGATCAGCACCTGGCTCAGCCGGTTGGGATCGGCCGCGACGGTTGCAGAGGGCGCGCGTTCGGCAAAGACGATCTCCATGGCGCGCTGGCGGGCCAGCGCGTCGCATACATGCACCGCCTGGTCGAGGGCGGCTTCTGCGTCGACCGGCTGATTTTCCCAGCCACGCTCCCCGCGCTCAAGCGCCGAAAGGTCGAGGATCTCGTCAAGCAGGGTCGTGAGCCGCAGACTCTCCTTGTGGATGGTCGAGATGAATTTCTCGCGCTCGGCGGGCTGCAGTTCAGCGCTGTCGAGCAGGATTTCCGAAAAGGCCCGGATGGCGGTCATCGGAGTGCGCACCTCGTGGCTGACCTGGCTGAGGAACTCGTCCTTCTGCTGGTCGACTTCGCGCAATTGCCGGTTGGCAATGGCGAGCTGCTCGGCGGTCGAGCGCAGTTCCGCGGAGGTTTTCTCCAGCTTGAGCGAGTATTCGATCGCCTGTTGCGTCTCGTCGGCCATCTGCATGACCTCTTCGAGCGAAATCGCATCGCCCGAAACGACCTTTGAGAGCATCACATGGGCCGAGGCGGCGCCGATCGAGCCGGCAAGTTCGCGCTCCAGCCGGCCGATAAAGGCGGGAGTCGGCTCGAGATTCGACCAGATTCGACCGCTTTCGCGCGCCTCCTGGCCAAAGATCGAAGTGGCGCGCTCGTCCCCGAGCACGCGCTGTGCAACGAAGAACAGATCGTTCGCGGTTGCCGACCCACGCATGAAGGCCTGACCGCGACCGCCCCGTCCAAAGACGTTGATGAAGAGATTGGCCTGAAGGCGCTCCAGCGCCGACTGGTTGGTAAGGAGCGAGATGATGGCAAGCGTCGCGGTGTTGAGAAAGAGGCTCCAGAACACTGCATGCACAAGCGGATCGAAACCATCGAGACCGAACAGCGCTTCCGGGCGCAGCCATGAAAGTCCCCAGGGCCCTTGCGCCATGATGGCGGCGACGGTCGGCGAGGAGGTCTCGAACGAGGGCAGAAAGCTCGACCAGGCCCAGACGATAAAACCGACGGCAATGGCTGCCGTGGCGGCCTTGATCGTTGCCTCGCGCCAGAAGAGCGCAGCGATGATCGCCGGCAGGAACTGGGCGACGCCGGCAAAGGAGATGAGCCCGATGGGCGCCAGAGCATCGGAATCGCGAGTGAAGCAGAAATAGAGAAAGCCGAGCCCGAGAATCAGAATGATCGAGAAGCGCCGCGAAGAGAGCAGCAACTGGCTGACACCACGCCCGTCTCCCACGCGCTTGTCGGCGGCCCAGCGCAGCACGATCGGCATGACGATATGGTTTGAAACCATGATCGAGAGCGCGATCGATTCAACGATGATCATCGAGGTCGCCGAGGAAAAGCCGCCGATAAAGGCAAAGAGCGCCAGTCCCTCCTGTCCGGCCGATAGAGGGAGCGTCAGGACGAACATGTCGGGATTAGCCCCGGCCGGCATCGCAACGAGCCCATAGATGGCGATGGGCAGGGTAAAGAGGCTCATGGCGAGCATGTAGAGCGGGAAGGCCCAGGAGGCGGTGCGCAGATGGTTCTCGTCCGAGTTCTCGACCACCGTGATCTGGAACTGTCGCGGCAGGCAAATGATGGCGGCGAACGAGAGCAGGTTCATCGCCACCCAGCGCTCGCCGAACGTATCGGTCGAATAGATGTCGACGCCGGTCTGCTCGGCATTGGAAAAGATCTCTTCGAGCCCGCCGCCGATATAGATGACGAAGACACCGACGGCGATCAGTGCGGTAAGCTTGACCACCGCCTCGAAAGCGATGGCGGCAACCACCCCGTGATGCTGCTCCTTGGCATCGACATTGCGCGTGCCGAAGAGAATGGTGAAGAGCGCCATGCCGGCGGCAACGCCGAGCGCTAGGCCGACCTCGTCTATGCCTTCGAGCCGACCGCGCGAGAATTCCGAAGTGCCCGCAATCGCCTGGATCGATGAGGTCACGGCCTTGAGCTGCAGTGCGATATAGGGGGCGATGGCGATGACCGCGATCACGGTGACCAGCACGGCAAGCCGGCTCGACTTGCCAAAGCGCGAGGACAGAAGGTCGGCGATCGAGGTGATGCGCTGTTCATGGCTGATGCGCACCAGCCGGCGCAGGATGAACCACCAGCCGATGAAGACGATGGTCGGACCCAGATAAATGGCGAGATATTCGAGCCCGCTGCGCGCTGCCGAACCGACAGCGCCATAGAACGTCCAGCTGGTGCAATAGACCGAGATCGAGAGCGTGTAGACGAAGGGCGAGCGCAGGAAACCGCCCGAGCGGCTGCGTGTGCGGCTATCGCCCATATAGGCGATGAGAAACAACAGGCCGACATAGGCAATGGCCGTCGCGATGACGAGGTCGGCCGAAAGCACGCTCATTGTCCCGATCCACCTTCGCCTGGCGGTTCTGGGTCATGCGGCATGCGCCGGGCCAGCGCTCGCGCACCGATGACGAGCCCGGCCCAGACGAGGAAAAGATAGATCACCTCGACCGGCACGCCGAGCAATCGCTGCCGCCATTGGAATATCTGTACCAGGGGCGGCACGATCAGCAGCACGCCGGCGATGGTCAAAAGCAACGCAGCGCTTTCGAGCTTGCCACGGTCCATGCCGATCTAGCCCCCCTTCGCCACCTGATCGCCAAGCAGCCGGCGCACGGTGCTCACCACCTCGGCATTGGCATAGGGCTTTGTGACGAAGGCGTCGGCCCTCAGTTCTTCGGCAATGCGCCGGTCCTGCGCCTGACCCTTGGCGGTCAGCACCAGCACCGGCAGGTCCTTGAGGTCCTGTGTTGCGCGGATTTGCTTTAGCACCTCGAAGCCGCTGCGCTTGGGCAGCATCACGTCAAGCAGCAACATGCGCGGGCGCTGCCGGCGCACCGCCTCGACCACGGCTTCGCCATCGGTCACCGAGCCGATGCTCCAGCCGGCCCGCCGCAGGATGAAGTCGAGCGCCTCCAGAATGCTCGGCTCGTCCTCGGCAATGAGAACGTCTATGGCCACTATATCCCCCTCCGTCCCCGTTTCCTCCTCCGGGAACGATTTCATAAAAGCGCAATAAGGCGCTTTCGCCAAGCGTCATGCGCTGACGGGTGCCAGCGCCTCCTCCTGGCGGCTGGTGCATTCGGCGCGGGTGCACAGCCGACAGGCCGGCCCGACGGGCACATCGGCGCGCCGATCGGCAAGGTCGAGACCGGCTCCGTAAACGGTGCGGTCGGCATGCAGCACGTCGCAGGCGAGCATCACCGAGACCGGCAGCGACTGGTCGGCAAAGCCGGCGACCCGCTTGGTGATGGCGCGGGCGATGAAGAGATAGCGCGAGCCGTCCGAGAAGCACACAACCTGGCGCATTATGCTCTCGGGCGAGCGGAATGCGCCATAGATCGCCCAGAGCGGACAGGCGTGGCCGGTGCTCGGCAGCAGCAATCCGGGCAGGGGGAAATGCTTGGTCAGCCGTCCGGCGGGGTCCGAGCGCAGGAACCCGAAGGGCACTCCCTGCGCTCTCGGCCGGCGCAGCGTCACCAACCGATGCGCCACCTGCTCATAACTGGCGCTGTAGCGCTCGCGCAGCGCATCGATGTCGTAGCGCAGGGCTTCGGCGGCGGCGAGAAAATCGTCATAGGTAAAGACGACGGCGCCGGCGAAATAGGAGCTGAGCGCACGTTGCGCCAGCCGCCGCGCCGCCGGCGAGGTCAGGATAGGCGACTCGATGGCACTGGCGATCGCCAGCGGGTTGCTCAGTTCGCAGTAAAGGCGGGTCAACTGGAACTGGCGCGTCGCCAGCGTCGTGGTGTTCTGGAACCAGAGTGTGCGCGTCTCGCGAGCATACCGGTACTGGGCCGGATAGGCGCCGGCCTCGTCGCCGTCGATCCGTCCCTTGTGCACCGTCACGTCATGGCGCGAGGCCAGCAGGTCGATGAGCGTTGCTTCCCCGAACGGGCCCACCGCTTCGATCTCGGCCCGGATGGCGCCCGCTGCGTCTTCGAGGCCTTGGAAATAATTATCGTTGGCAAAGATCAGATCGTCGAGTTCGCGCCGCGGCAGCGCCGAGCGCCCGCCTTCGCTCGCGGTCTCGAACTGTCCGATGAGATTGCGGGCAACCGCGGTGAGCCCGCGCGTCTCGCGCCCGATAGAGCCGGTGAAACGGCGCCGCTCGTCCTCGCCGAGGTCCGCCACCTCCTCGAGGATTTCGGCGCTCGAGCGCACAGCGGTGATCCCCGACAGTACCTGATGCAGCAATTGCGAGAGCAGGGGATCGGTGCGCAGGCGATACGCATAGGCATCGGCATTGGCCGTCGCTGCGGTGTAGGCGCGGTAAAGCCGCACGAAGGCGCTCGCCAGCAGCGGATTGGTGGCAACCAGCGCCCGCGCTGCTCCCGCTTCCAGGCCCACCCCGGCCAGTACCGGATCCGCGAACGCCTCCTCGAGCTCATGGATCAGGCGGTGCTCGCTTTCCCCGGTCAGTTCTCCAACGTCGATATCGAGCTCTTTTGCGATGCGGCGCAGCAGCGTGCCGCCGACCTGGCGCTTGTTGGCTTCGATGAGATTGAGATAGCTCGCCGAAATGCCGGCGCGCCGGGCAAGCTCGGCCTGGGAGATCGCGAGCACTTTGCGCCGTGAACTGATCCTGATGCCGATCGGCGCTCTCACACCGCCTCCTTGTAAACAAATTCACAAAAATAACCGTATGCGAGTGCAACTATTTACAGAATTTCTTTGAATTTACAATGAGCTATTGAACCTCGTTTCAGTGCACCGGATAGTTGCGCCACGGCGAGCACTCGGCAGGGAACCGAGCCTCGACAATTGGAGGAGGGATTTTCATGACTTATTCCAGAAGGGGGATGAGCCGTCGTACGCTCATCAAGTCCGGTCTTGCCGGTGTGCTGGCAACGGGCGTGTCCCCATACATATTCTCACGCGGCGCCTGGGCGCAGGAGTTCTGCAATAATCCAACCGGCGACACGGTCACTCTGGGGCTCAACCTGCCGCTTAGCGGTGCCTATGCCGAGGAAGGCGCTGACGAGCAGAAGGCCTATGAACTGGCCGTCCAGCACCTCAATGGCGAGGGCGATGGCGGGCTCTTGAACGTCTTCACGCCCTCTTCTCTCAAGGGCAATGGCATTCTCGGCAAACGTGTGGCGTTCGTCACCTCGGACAGCCAGACCCTTGCCGATGTGGCGCGCGCCGGCGCCACCCGCATGATCGAGCGCGATGGCGCCGTCATGATCACCGGCGGATCGTCCTCGGCCGAGGCGGTTGCTGTGCAGGGCCTCTGCCAGGAAATGGGTGTCATCTTCATGGCCGGGCTGACGCACTCCAACGACACCACCGGCAAGGACAAGAAGCGTTACGGCTTCCGCCATTTCTTCAACGCCTACCAGTCGGGCATCGCGCTCGGTCCGGTCCTCGGCCAGGAATATGGCAGCGACCGGCGCGCCTATCACCTGACCGCCGACTACACCTGGGGCTGGACGCAGGAAGAATCGATCAAGGCCGCCACTGAGGAGCTCGGCTGGGAGACGGTGCAGACCGTGCGCACGCCGCTCGGGGCAGCCGATTTCTCGCAATATCTCACCCCGGTCCTCAATTCCGGCGCCGATGTGCTGATCCTCAACCACTACGGCAACGACATGGTGAACTCGCTGACCCAGGCGGTTCAGTTCGGGCTGCGCGAGCGCCAGGTGAACGGCAAGAATTTCGAGATCGTCGTGCCGCTCTTCTCCGAGCTCATGGCCAAGGGTGCCGGGGAGAACATCAAGGGTATTTTCGGCACCTCTAACTGGCACTGGAACCTGCAGGATCCGGGCACCGTCGCCTTCACCAAATCGTTCGGCGCCGCCTACGGCTCCCCGCCCTCGCAAGCGGCTCATACGGCCTATGTGCAGACCCTGCTTTATGCTGATGCGGTCGAGCGGGCCGGCACCTTCTATCCGCCCGAGGTCATTGCGGCGCTTGAAGGATTCGAGTTCGACGGCATGGGCAATGGACGTACGCTCTATCGCGCCGAGGATCATCAATGCATCAAGTCGGTGCTGGTGGTGCGCGGAAATGAGAACCCGACCAATGAGTTCGACGTGCTCAATGTCGTCCAGGAGGTCGGGCGCGACGTGGTCGACTACGATCCGGCGATCTTTGGCGGCGAACTGGGCCCGGCAGAGCCCGCTCCCATGTGCTGACCGTTTTCGGCGAGCCCGCTCGACATCCATTCGGGCGGGCTTGCCGGCTTTGACGCAGCAACCGTCAGGAATCAGTATTCATGTTCGAAGTCATTTTGCTTCAGTTTCTCAACGGGTTGGACAAGGGCGGCGCCTATGCGTTGATCGCGCTTGGGCTGACGCTGGTGTTCGGCACACTCGGCGTCGTGAACTTCGCCCATGGCGCGCTGTTCATGCTCGGCGCCTTCTGCGCGGTGGTATTCCGACAGCTCATCACGCTCGAAACCGTCACGATCGACCCTGACCAGCTCTCGCCCTGGGGCGCTCCGCTCGAGGTGCACGAACCGCTGGTACAGGCCTGGTTTGGCGATTTCGGTGCTGTTCTCGTCAACTATTCGGTGCCGCTCTCGCTGTTGCTCACTGTGCCGGTCATGCTTGTCATCGGCATTGCCATGGAGCGCGGCATCATCAAGCACTTCTACAAGCGCCCCCATGCCGAACAGATCCTGGTGACCTTCGGGCTCGCCATCGTCGCCCAGGAGATCATCAAGGCGATCTTCGGCGCCAATCCCATCCCACAGCCGATGCCCGTGGACCTGCGCGGCGCGGCCGATATCGGCGCCCTGATCGGCCTGACGCCTCACGCCGTCAGCTACCCGATCTGGCGCCTCGTCTATTTCCTGTTCTCGGTCGCGATCATCGGGGCGGTCTTTGCCTTCCTGCGCTTCACCACCTTCGGCATGGTGGTGCGCGCCGGCATGGCCGACCGCGAGACCGTCGGGCTGCTCGGCATCAATATCGACAGGCGCTTCACCATCATGTTCGGCATCGCCGCCATCGTCGCCGGCATGGCCGGGGTGATGTATACGCCCATCGTGCCGCCCAACTACCAATTGGGCATGAACTTCCTCGTGCTCTCCTTCGTCGTCGTGGTGGTGGGTGGCATGGGCTCGCTGCCGGGCGCAGTGCTTGCCGGCTTTCTGCTCGGCATCCTGCAGTCCTTCGCCTCCATGACCCAGGTCAAGGCGCTCGTTCCGGGCATCGACCAGATCATCATCTATCTGGTGGCAGTGGTCGTGCTGCTGGTGCGCCCGCGGGGCCTGTTGGGCCGGCGCGGCATGATGGAGGCCTAGATGAACCCGGCCCTCATCACCCGCAACGACCTGCTGCTGTTTCTCGGGTTCTCGATCGCGGTCCTGGCCATGCCCATTTGGCTGCAGCCTTTCGGCGCCGCCTATCCCGATCTGCTGCAGCGCTTTGCCATCTACGGAATCTTCGCCATCGGCTTCAACATCCTTTTCGGCCTCACCGGCTATCTCAGCTTCGGCCACGCCGCGTTTTTCGGCGTCGGCTCCTATGCCGCGGTCTGGTCGATGAAGCTCGTGACCATGGATGCCATTCCCGCGCTCGTCTTCGCGGTGATCATTGCCGGGCTCTTTGCCCTCGTCATCGGCTTTGTCAGCCTCAAGCGCTCGGGCATCTACTTCTCGATTCTAACCCTCGCCTTCGCGCAGATGAGCTACAATCTCGCCTATTCTGTGCTCACGCCGATCACCAATGGCGAGACCGGGCTGCAGCTTACGCTGAGCGATCCACGTCATCTCGATCGCATACTGGGTTTCGCCAGCGGGTCGCCGACACTGCTGGGACAGCCATTGCTCGGTTTTGCCGGGTTCTATTTCTGCGCCGGCCTGCTGATCATCGCCTTCTTCATTGCCCAGCGTATCACCGGCTCGCCCTTCGGCATGATGCTCAAGGCCATCAAGTCGAACCAGACGCGCATGCACTATACCGGCTTCAACACCAGACCCTATACTCTGGCGGCCTTCGTCATCTCGGGCATGTATGCCGGACTTGCCGGCGCGCTGCTTGCCATCACCGATCCGCTGGCCGGGGCCGAGCGCATGCAGTGGACCGCCTCGGGCGAAGTCGTGCTGATGACGATTCTCGGCGGTGTCGGCACGCTGGTCGGGCCGGTCATCGGCGCCTGGATCATCAAATATTTCGAGAACATCTTCTCGGCTTTCAATGAGGTGATCCTCCACCGCACCTTCGGCTTCCTGCCCGATGGCGTCGAGGACTTCGTGGTGCTCGTCACCAGCAAGTTCGTGGGCGAGGGCTGGCACCTCACCCTCGGCCTCGTCTTCGTCTTGATCGTGGTGTTCCTGCCCGGCGGGGTCATGGAAGGGGTGCGCCGGCTCCATCACCTGATCACGCGCCGCTCGGGACCCGCCGGCAAGCCGGCCACCCGAACGCAACCGGCCGAGTGAGGAGGTGAGGACATGAACGAAAACGTCGTCCTCCATGTGGCAGACGTCCACAAGAACTTCGCGGGCCTGCACGCCCTTTCCGACATCGACCTTTCGGTCGAGCAAGGAGAGACCCATGCCATTATCGGCCCGAACGGGGCCGGCAAGTCGACGCTTCTCAACGTGATCGTGGGCCGCCTTGCTCCCAGCCGTGGCGCAGTGGTCTTCGACGGAACGGTGCTGACCGGACGCAAGCCCTATGAGATCAACCAGCTTGGCATCGCCCGCGTGTTCCAGACGCCGGAAATCTTCCCGGATCTGAGCGTCCTGCACAACGTCATGATCCCGGCACTCTCCAAGCGCGACGGAGCTTTCAAACTCAACCTCTTACGCACCCTCGAAAGCGAAACCGCCATCCGCGAGGAGGCCGAGGAGGTGCTGCACGATGTCGGGCTCCATGAGCGCCGGCTCGTCCATTCCGGCTCGCTCTCGCGCGGCGACAAGCGGCGCATGGAGCTTGCCATGTGCCTGATCCAGAAGCCGCGCCTGCTGCTGCTCGACGAGCCGACCGCCGGCATGAGCCGGCACGACACCAACACCACCATCGAGCTTTTGAAAAAGATCAAGAGCCGCGGCATGACCAAGGTCATCATCGAGCACGACATGCATGTGGTGTTCTCGCTGGCGGACCGCATTTCGGTGCTTGCCGGCGGGCGGATCATTGCCGAGGGCGCGCCGGACGAGGTGCGCGGCGATCCACGCGTGCAGGAAGCCTATCTCGGGGGAGCCCATTGATGAGCGCGGTCACCATGGACAACCAATTCGTTGCCGATACGCCTGCGCCCGCAGGCGTTGGCGAAAACCTCGCGGAGTTCTTCAGCGTTCGCGACATCCACGCCTATTACGGCGAGAGCTACATCGTTCAGGGCGTTTCCTTCGATATCCGCCGGGGCGAAATCCTGGCGCTGCTCGGGCGCAATGGCGCCGGCAAGACCTCGACGCTGCGCACCATTGCGCGCACCGGCTCGCCAAGCCTCAGGGCCGGCGAAATCTGGATCGAGGGCAAGCCCGTGCACCTGATGAAGACGCATGAGGCGGCGCGGGCCGGCATCCAGCTGGTGCCCGAGGACCGGCGCATCATCCAGGGCCTGACAGTCGAGGAGAACCTGCTGCTCGCCCAGGTCGCGCCGGGACGTGGCTGGGAGCTCGAGCGCATCTATCAGCACTTTCCGCGTCTTGCCGAACGGCGCCGCCAGGACGGTGTCACGCTTTCGGGCGGTGAGCAGCAGATGCTGGCGATCGCGCGTGCGCTCGCCCGCGACATCAAGCTGCTGCTGCTCGACGAACCCTATGAAGGCCTCGCTCCGGTCATCGTCCAGGAGATCGAGGGCATTCTCAACGAGATAAGGCCGCTCGGCATCACCACCATCATCGTCGAGCAGAACGCCGTTGCCGCGCTCCGCCTCTCCGATCGCGCGGTGATCCTCGACACCGGCGAGGTCGTCTTCACCGGCACGGCAAAGGAGGTGCTCGACAATTCCGAGTTGCGGCACGAGTACCTCGCAATTTAAGACTGGAGGTACCGATCATGTGTCGCGAACCCTGGCACATGGAGCATGAAAGTGGCGTGTTGCGCCAAGCGGGTTTGCGCTGCGCACAACGCCCGAAGACCTCTGGGAGGACCTCTCCATGAATAAACCCGTGTTTCCGCTCGGAACGCGGCACAGCCGCCTGACGCCGCAGCAATTCGAGGACCAGTACCAGCGCTCGCTGGCCGACCCGGACGGGTTCTGGCGCGAGCAGGCGCAGCGCCTCGACTGGATCAAGCCTTTCACCAAGGTCAAGAACACGTCCTTTGCCTATCCCGACGTGTCGATCAAATGGTTCGAGGATGGCGAGCTCAACGTTTCGGCCAACTGCATCGACCGGCACCTGGAAAAGCGCGGCGATCAGGTGGCGATCCTGTGGGAGCCCGACGATCCGGGGGCGCAAGCACAGCACATCACTTACCGACAGCTGCATGAGGAAGTCTGCCGGCTGGCCAATGTCCTCAAGGACAAGGGTGTCGGCAAGGGCGACCGCGTCACCATCTACCTGCCCATGATCCCGGCGGCGGCCTATGCCATGCTCGCCTGCGCCCGCATCGGGGCGGTGCACTCCGTGGTGTTTGGCGGCTTTTCGCCCGACTCGCTTGCCGGGCGCATCAATGACTGCGCTTCGCGCATCGTCATCACCGCCGACGAGGGCCGCCGCGGCGGCAAGACCGTGCCATTGAAGGCCAATGTCGACAAGGCGCTCGAATCCGCGCCCGGCGTCGACACCGTGCTGGTGGTAAAAAACACCGGCAATGATATCGCCATGCAGGACGGGCGCGATGTCTGGCTCGACGAGGCCGCCAGCAAGGTCAGCTCCGACTGTCCCGCAGAGCCGATGAGCGCTGAGGACCCGCTCTTCATCCTTTATACCTCCGGCTCGACCGGTAAGCCCAAGGGCGTGCTCCATACGGGTGGCGGCTACCTGCTCTGGGCGAGCCTCACCCATGAGATGATCTTCGATCCGCGCGAGGGCGAGGTCTATTGGTGCACGGCCGATGTCGGCTGGGTGACCGGGCACAGCTATATCGTCTATGGCCCGCTCGCCAATGGCGTCACCACCATGATGTTCGAGGGATTGCCCTCCTGGCCCGACGCGAGCCGCCTCTGGCAGGCCGTCGATCGGCACAAGGTGGCAATGTTCTATACCGCCCCGACCGCCATCCGCGCGCTGATGGGTGCCGGGGCCGAATATGTCGAAAAGGCCGATCTTTCGACCCTGCGCGTCATCGGCACCGTTGGCGAGCCGATCAACCCGGAAGCCTGGCAGTGGTACCATAAATATGTCGGGCGCGGCCGCTGCGAGATCGTCGATACCTGGTGGCAGACCGAGACCGGCGGCTCGATGATCGCCCCGCTGCCCGGCGTCATCCCCACCAAGCCGGGCTCGGCGACCAAGCCGTTCTTCGGCGTCAAGCCCGTGGTGCTCTCGCCCGAAGGCAAGCTGCAGGAGCAGGTGAAGGCCGAAGGCGTGCTCGCCATCGCCGATAGCTGGCCCGGCCAGATGCGCACCGTCTATGGCGACCACCAGCGGTTCGTCGAAACCTATTTCTCGACCTATAAGGGCTATTACTTCACCGGGGACGGCTGCCGGCGCGACGAGGACGGCTATTACTGGATTACCGGGCGCGTCGACGACGTGCTCAACGTCTCCGGTCACCGGCTCGGCACCGCCGAGGTGGAAAGCGCGCTGGTCGCGCATCCCAAGGTCGCCGAAGCGGCGGTCGTGGGTTACCCGCACCAGATCAAGGGCCAGGGTATCTATTGCTACGTCACCCTGATGGCTGGCGAGGACTATACCGATGCCCTCAAGGACGAACTGAAGGCCTGGGTCAGGAAGGAAATCGGTCCGATCGCGACGCCCGACTGCATCCAGTGGGCGCCGGGGCTGCCCAAGACGCGCTCCGGCAAGATCATGCGCCGCATCCTGCGCAAGGTCGCCGAAAACGAGATTTCCAATCTCGGTGATACCTCGACGCTGGCCGACCCGTCAGTCGTCGACGACCTCATCAAGAACCGGCTGAATACCTAATCCGGCAACTCCCTCCTCTTGGCTTGCCTCGGGCGGATCCCTCATCGGGCTCCGCCCATTTTTTCCGGTCCGCGCCGAGGCGATCACGAGACCGCCATTAACCTTATCTGTTACCGGCAGATTAACGAATTCCATCGCATTTGAGGGAGCAGTTTTCGACGCGCGCTTGGGGAGTTCAAGCGCCCTACAACGGGTCCTGATATGAAGCACGCAGCACCTTTCATCCTCACCGGCGCCCTGCTCGTCTGCGCCCCCGCCATGGCAGCCGATCTCGGCTGGGGCGGCACCGCAACAGGCGGCGGTACCGATCTGTTCACCTCCAGCTCGGTCTATGACTGGTCCGGCTTTTATGCCGGCGTCAATGGCGGCTATGGCTGGGGCAATGTCTCGAGCGATCCGACCGGCGTCGGCGGCAGCACCGACACCAATTCCGGCGGCTGGGCTCTTGGCGCCCAGGCCGGCTACAATGTCGATTTCGGCGGCTTCGTCGTTGGCGCCGAAGCCGATCTGCAATGGGCCAATATCGGCTTCTCAGAGGACTTCGGTCCCGCGATCGGCACGTCCGAGACCACGATCGACGGCTTCGCCACCGTGCGCGGGCGCGCCGGCGCAAGCTTTGGCCAGGTGATGCCCTATTTCACCGGCGGTTTTGCCGTGGCCCGCGGCACGGTCAGCACCACCGATCCGGGCGGCGTCGTCACCTCGCAGTCGAACAACCATATGGGCTGGGTACTGGGTGGCGGCCTCGAAGCCGCGGCCACCGAGAACATCACGCTTAAGGCCGAATACCTGCATGTCAACCTGGGCGAGCAGACCTATAGCACCGCCCCCGGCGGCGCTGCCGATATCGGCCATAGCTTCGGCATCATCCGCGCCGGCATCAATTACAAGTTCTAGATCGACGGCGCCCCCAGGGGCGCCGTTGCGCCGTTGCCTTATGTCTGGTTGCGGGCAATGCCGGCGTAGTGGCGCTGGTGTGACCGTCCAGCGCTTGCGCCGTCGGACCCGCTTGTGGTCCAAGGGGGAAACGAGATTCGCTTCCCCCCGAGAGCCTTGTCCGCAACCGCCGACCTTTTTGCGCCCCATAATCGCGATCCGCTCGAGGTCCTCTCGACAGTGTTCGGGCACGGGGCTTTTCGCGGCCAGCAGGAAGAGGTGATCCGGCACGTCACCGCCGGCGGCGATGCCGTGGTGCTGTTCCCGACCGGGGCGGGCAAGTCCATCACCTATCAGGTGCCGGCGATCTGCCGGCCCGGCGTCGGCATTGTCATCTCGCCGCTGATCGCGCTGATGCGCGACCAGGTCGAGGCGCTGCGCCAGGCCGGCGTTGCCGCCGCCGCCCTCAACTCCTCGCTCTCGCTGGAACAGTCGCGTGAGGTTCGGCGCGCCCTGATGGCAGGCGAGCTCGACCTGCTCTATGTCGCGCCCGAGCGCCTGACGACCAGCGGCTTCACCGACATGCTGCGCGGCGTCGATATCGCGCTCTTTGCCATCGACGAGGCGCATTGCGTCAGTCAGTGGGGCCATGATTTCCGCCCCGAATACCGCGATCTCGCCCGCATCACCGAGCTCTTTCCCGGCGTGCCGCGCATGGCGCTGACGGCGACCGCCGATCCGGCGACGCGTGAAGACATCATCGAGCGGCTGCAGCTGGGACAGGCGCGCATCTTCGCGACGAGCTTCGATCGCCCCAATATCAGTTATGCCATTGTCGAGCGCGACAATGCCCGAAAGCAGCTGCTGAGCTTTCTGGCCCAGCACAACGGCAATTCGGGCATCGTCTATTGCCTAAGCCGCGCCAAGGTCGAGGACACCGCCGACTGGCTGAATCGGCAGGGCATCCGGGCGCTCCCCTATCATGCCGGCATGCCGGCAGAACTGCGCAGCGCCAATCAGGATGCGTTTCTCAAGGAAGAGGGGCTGTGCCTTGTTGCTACCGTCGCCTTCGGCATGGGCATCGACAAGCCCGATGTGCGCTATGTCGCCCATCTCGACCTGCCTGCCTCGATCGAAGCCTACTACCAGGAGACGGGCCGCGCCGGGCGCGACGGTCTGCCCTCGCAGGCCTGGATGAGCTATGGCATGGCCGATGTGGTGCAGCGGCGCCGTATGATCGACGAGGGCGGAGCGCCCGACGAGGTCAAGCGCGTCGAGCACGGCAAGCTCAACGCCCTGCTTGGCCTCTGCGAAACCGCCGGTTGCCGCCGCCAGGCCATTCTCAACCATTTCGGCGAGCCCCATGACGGCAATTGCGGCAATTGCGACACGTGCCTGTCGCCGGTCGATACCTGGGACGGCACCGAGGCGGCGGTGAAGGCGCTCGCCGCCATATACCGCACCGGCCAGCGCTTCGGGGCTGCCCATGTCATCGATGTTCTTGCCGGCAAGACCACCGACAAGGTCACCCGTTTCCACCACGACAAGCTCGCCGTGTTCGGCGCCGGCCGGGATATCGATGTGAAGACCTGGGGTTCGGTGTTTCGGCAATTGACCGCCGCTGGTTTCATCATCATCGATCATGCCAGCCATGGCGCGCTGATGCTGACCCAGGCCGCCGGCCCGGTGTTCAAGAAAGAGCGCCGCGTCACCCTGCGCCGCGATCGGCCCAAGAAGGCCGCCGATGTGCGCCGTGCGCTCGCCAATGCAGCGGTGCTGCCCGAGGGCGATCAGGCCCTTTTCGATGCGCTCAAATCCGTGCGCCTGAAGCTCGCGCGCGAACAGGGCGTGCCGCCCTATGTCGTCTTCCACGACGCAACATTGCGCGCCATGGCGACGGAGCGCCCGGCCAGCATCGCCCAGATGATGGCCCTTCCCGGCGTCGGCCGCGCCAAGCTCGAGCGCTATGGCGAGGCATTCCTGCGCGAACTGCAGCGGCACGATTAGCGTAGAGAGGGGCCGGCGAGCCGAGCCTGCCGCATTTTGCACATAATTGCGCCAGTCCTGGAACGAATGACGCTGCTTTCCGGTTGAGGGATCACAATTGCCATCAACCGGAGAGCTTGGGTCATGAATTCTATCATCTATCTCGTCGGCCTGGTCGTGATCGTCCTGGCCATTCTCTCCTTCCTCGGGCTCGGTTAAGGAGGGAAGCCGCGATGGCACGCGCTACAGTCCAGCCCGCCGCCGGCGTTGCGGTCGTTGATAATGGCGACCGCGAGAAATCATCCTATGTCGACTGGCCGGCGATCATCGCCGGTATCGTCCTCGCCTCGGCCATTTCCGTCCTCTTTCTCAGCTTCGGCTCGGCGGTCGGCCTCAGCTTTGTCGGCTTCGAAGCGCGTGAAGGCGCCCCGGCCTGGCTGATCGCCATTGCCGCGGCAAGCTGGTTGCTGTGGACCCAGATCTCGAGCTTCATGGCCGGCGGCTATCTCACGGGACGGCTGCGCCGCCGGGTGCGCGACGCAACCGAGGAGGAAAGCGACATGCGCGACGGTGCCCATGGCCTGCTGGTCTGGGCCGGTGCAGCATTGGTCGGGGCCATGTTCGCGCTGGGCGGTATTGGCGCTGCAACCAGCACCATCGGTTCGGCTGCCGCCACGCTAACCGAAGCGGCCGGCAATGCCGCCGAGGACGCGCTCGATCCCAACGCCTATTTCGTCGACACCCTGTTTCGGTCCGAACAGCCGACCGATGCGGCCATGGCGAGGACGCAGGCGGGCCGGATCTTTGCTCAGGCAGCGCTGGGCGATGGCACCGTTCCGGAGGCCGACCGCACCTATCTCGCCAGCCTCGTTGCCGCCAATACCGGGCTTTCGCCGGAAGACGCGACGGCCCGGGTCGACCAGGTGATCGCCAATGTGCAGGCGGCCCGCGAGCAGGCAGAAGAAGCAGCGCGAGTGGCCCGCAATACCGCCGTCGTCGGCGCCTTCATCGTCGCCGCCTCGCTGCTGATCTCGGCCATAGGCGCCTATTGGGCGGCACAGAAGGGCGGCAATCACCGCGACCAGAATCTCTACTTCGCCGACGTGTTCCGCAGGTTCTAGGAGGAGAGCATCATGTTCAAAGGTCTGGCCCTGTGGCTCTTGGGCGTGCCCATCTGGCTGATCATCATCATCTTTCTGGTGACGTAACAAAAAGGCGGGGGCAATCCCCGCCTTTTCCATTTGCCACTTGGTTCGAGGGTCGCTGCGCTCCCGCCTCACCATGAGGGCTACGACAATACGGGCGAACTTCCAGTAGCCTCATCCTGAGGCGCCCGCGAAGCGGCCTCGAAGAGCAAGGCGTGGCTCCGATTCCCTTAGTACTTCGCTGAAGAATCGCTTGCCGGGAAGCTCTCGTCGCTGGCTTCGTCGCGATCGTCCCAGTTGCCATTGTCGGCCGTCGATTCCGGGCCGGCCGGGCGAATCTGCACGTCGGATTCCTCGGGACCGGGTTTCTCGCCGTCCTTATAGGCGACGGCCCTGTCCTTTTCGTCCTTATCCTTGTCGTTCTGGTCCTTTTCGCCCTGGCCCTTTTTGTCCTTGTTCTTTTCCGCGGACATCTCGACCTCCATGTTGCTGTCGCTAACAGAACCCGTGCGACCGCTCGGCGGTTGCATGCGCAATGCTTGGAACGCAGCCGCGATTTCTGCTAAAGAGCGCCGATGACGCAGAGCCCGCAAACCCCCAAGAAGCTGTTCATCAAGACCTATGGGTGCCAGATGAACGTTTATGACAGCGACCGCATGGCGGACGCGCTGGCCCCGCACGGCTACCAGCCGGTCTCCGAGATGGCACAAGCCGATCTCGTCGTCCTCAATACCTGCCATATCCGCGAAAAGGCCTCCGAGAAGGTCTTCTCCGAACTCGGCCGCATCAAGGATTTGCGCGATGCCCGCCGCGCCGCAGGGGCCGACATGAAGATCGGTGTTGCCGGGTGCGTTGCCCAGGCCGAGGGCGAGGAGATCATCGCCCGCTCGCCGGTGGTCGACATGGTATTCGGTCCGCAGGCCTATCACCGCTTGCCCGAGCTTTTGCGCAAGGCCGAAGCCGGGCCGGTGGTCGACACCGATTTCCCCGAGGAAGACAAGTTCGCGCACCTGCCGGCGGCCAAAAAGGAGGTCACCATCAAGCGCGGCCTCACCGCCTTCCTCACCGTCCAGGAAGGTTGCGACAAGTTCTGCTCTTTCTGCGTCGTGCCCTATACCCGCGGCGCCGAGGTCAGCCGCCCGGTGGCACAGGTGCTGGCGGAAGCGCGCGGGCTCGTCGAGGCGGGCGTCAAGGAACTCACCCTGCTCGGCCAGAACGTCAACGCCTATCACGGGCTTGCCGAGGACGGGCGCACTGTCGGGCTGGGCGAACTGTCATATCTGCTTGCCGAAATCCCGGGTCTGGAGCGCCTGCGCTACACGACCAGCCATCCGCGCGACATGGACGATGCGCTGATTGAAGCCCATCGCGACCTGCCCAAACTGATGCCCTATCTGCACCTGCCGGTGCAGTCGGGCTCGGATCGCATTCTCAAGGCCATGAACCGGCGCCACACGGCGGCCGAGTATCTCGCCACCATCGAGCGCATCAAGGCGGCGCGCCCCGATATGGCGCTATCCGGCGATTTCATCGTCGGTTTTCCCGGCGAGACAGAGGAGGATTTCGAGGCAACCCTCGCCATTGTGCGCGAGGTCGGCTACGCCTCGGCCTATTCGTTCAAATATTCCACCCGCCCCGGTACCCCCGGCGCCGAACTGCCCGACCAGGTTGCCGAGGAGGTCAAGACCGAACGGCTCTATCGCCTGCAGGAACTCATCAACGCGCAGACGGCCGCCTTCAACCGGTCCTGCGTCGGGCGCACCCTCTCGGTGCTGATCGAGCGCAAGGGCCGCAATCCCGGCCAGATCGGTGGGCGTTCGCCCTATCTCCAGGCAGTGCATCTCGAGGGGCCGGAAAGCCTTATCGGCCGCATCGTGCCGGTGACGATTACCGGGGTGGCAAAAAACTCCATCGAAGGGAAATTGTCACAAGACTTGGAACAGAAATCTGCTAGCGTTATTGAGTCCCGCGTGGCGTAACCGCGCTCCGCGACCACACGCACGCCCCGAAGCGCAGTCCTGGCGCAAGGGCCATGCGCAACGCACCGGAGCGCACCAAGCTTGAGCAGGCATTTGTCCCCGACCGCCGACAACGCACTCGCATCGCAACTGGAACTCGCTTTTGAAGACAACCGTCTGGTCGCCCAGCTCTATGGCGACTTCGACCAGAACCTGGCACTGATCGAACAGCGCCTGGAGGTTTCCGCGACGCCGCGCGGCAACCACGTCATGCTCAAGGGCCCGAGTTCGGCCGTCGACCAGGCGCGTCGGGTGCTGGAATCGCTCTATGCCATGCTCGAGGAAGGTCGTTCGATCGAGGTTTCGGATGTGGATGGCGTCATCCGCATGATTGAAACCGAAGATAGCCAGCTGACCCTCCCGACTCTCGAGAAGAAGGGCAAGGTGCGCATGGCCCAGATCGCCACGCGAAAGGCGACGATCGTGGCGCGCACGCCGGCACAGGACGCCTATATCCGGGCCATGGACCGGGCCGAACTGATATTTGGCATCGGCCCGGCGGGTACCGGCAAGACCTATCTGGCGGTTGCCTATGCCGCGTCCCTGTTGGAGCGCGGCGACATCAACCGCATCATTCTTTCGCGTCCGGCCGTCGAAGCCGGCGAGCGGCTCGGATTCCTGCCCGGCGACATGAAGGAGAAGGTCGATCCTTACCTGCGCCCGCTCTACGATGCTCTCTACGACATGATGCGGCCCGAGCACGTCGAGCGGTGTCTGACGACCGGCATCATCGAGGTGGCGCCATTGGCGTTCATGCGCGGGCGCACGCTCGCCAACGCCATCGTCATTCTCGACGAGGCGCAGAACACCACGTCGATGCAGATGAAGATGTTCCTGACGCGTCTGGGGGAAAACTCCAAGATGATCGTCACCGGCGACCCGACCCAGGTCGACCTGCCGCGCGGCGAGAAATCCGGTCTCGTCGAGGCCGTGCGCCTGCTGGACGGCATCGAGGGTGTCCATGCGGCGCGCTTTTCCGACAAGGACGTGGTGCGCCATGCCCTGGTCGGGCGGATCGTTCGCGCCTATGAAGCCGATTTCGATGCACGGACCGCCGCCAAGGAAAAGGCCGAGGGGACGCAGAACTGAGCGAGATACGTCCCCCGCTCGAGATCGCCGTCATCTACAATGACGAGGCCTGGCCGCAAGGGCTGGAAGATATTGTCGAACGCGCCGTGCTGACGGCATTTCGCATGAGCGGCGCGCGGTTGAAGGGCGCGGCCGAGCTTTCCGTCGTCCTCACCGACGATGAAGAGCAGCGCGAGCTCAACCGCGACTGGCGCGGCAAGGACGCCTCGACCAATGTCCTCTCCTTTCCGCAGATCGAGCCGTTCGCGCCGGTTTTCGGCATTCTGGGCGATATCACTCTCGCCCGAGAGACGGTCACGCGCGAGGCCGAGGAACTGGGAAAGCCCTTCGATCATCATTTCACCCATCTTGTAGTGCATGGATTCCTGCATATTCTGGGTTATGATCACATCGAGGAAGACGAGGCCCTTCAAATGGAGGCACTCGAAACCCACATATTGGCAGAACTGGGGATCGATGACCCCTATGCCGATTAAAAGCGCGCAACTTGCGCGGCCCCGGTTCGTTAGCCGGACCATACCGAAAGAGGATAGACAGCCGCGTGGCGGCATTTCATCATGAGCGATAGCGACATACGCGGGACGCAGCAGGCGTCCGAAATCTCCCTGGAACCTCCTTCTACCCCCGCCTCCACGGCTTCGTGGGGGCACCGGTTTCTTCAGCGGATCAAGGCCATGTGGGCCATGCGCACGGTTTCGCTGCGCGATGATCTGGAGGTGGCGCTAGATGTCGAGGGAGATGGCGATACCGCCGATTTCTCCGAGAGCGAGCGGGTGATCCTCAAAAACGTCCTCAAGCTGCGAAAGCTCACCGTCGAGGACGTCATGGTCGAGCGCTCCGATATCGAGGCCATCGATATCGACTCGACACTGGGCACGCTCGTCGCCAAGTTCCGGCAGGTGGGTCATTCGCGCCTGCCCGTTTACGACGAGAGCCCCGATAACGTTCTCGGCTTCATCCACGTCAAGGATGCACTGAACAAGATCACCGAACTGGTGAGCGAGCCGGAAAAGGAGATCCCGGTCAAGCTGATCTCACCGGCCCTGCGCCAGAAGCTGGCCAAGCTCGACCTGGTGCGCACCGTCCTCTTCGTGCCGACATCCATGCCGGTTGGCGATCTGCTCCAGCAGATGCGGGCCGGGCGCGTGCACATGGCCATCGTCGTCGACGAATATGGCGGTACCGACGGTCTTGTGACCATCGAGGACCTGCTGGAAACCGTTGTCGGCGAGATCGAGGACGAGCACGATGAGTTGCAGGTCTCGCTGATCCGCAAGGTCGGCCCCGAGACCTGGATCGCCGATGCCCGTGTCGAACTCGACGACGTCATCGCGCTTCTCGGTTCCGACTTCGACCCGGGCGAATATGCCGAGGACGTCGACACGCTTGGCGGCTTGGTGTTCGACCTTGCCGGTCACGGCCACGTGCCGGCCCGCGGAGAGGTGATCACGGGGCTCGCCAATTTCGACTTCGAGATTCTGGCGTCCGACAGCCGCCGCATCAAGCGCATCCGCCTGAGGCGAAAGAAGGTCGCGGCTGGCGAAGCGGAGCCTTCGGAAGCCTCGCAGGACGACCGCGCAGCGGCAGAATGAAAAAAGCCCGGTAGCAAGCCGGGCTTTTCCTTTAATCGCGTGCGCTCTGGCTCACACCTGTTCGACGTGCTCGACGCCAGGCACGAAATGGCGCAGCAGGTTCTCGATGCCGCTTTTGAGCGTTGCAGTCGAGGACGGGCAGCCCGAGCATGCGCCCTGCATGTGCAGGAAGACGGTGCCTTCCTTGTAGCCCTTGAAGGTGATGTCGCCGCCATCCATGGCGACGGCTGGGCGCACGCGGGTGGCGAGCAGTTCCTTGATCACCTCGACGGTCTCGGTATCCTCGTCCTCGAAGAATTCGTCCGTCTCGGCCGCAAGCTCGGCGGCGGTAGGACCGCCTTCCCCGATCACCGGCTTGCCGGACAGGAAATGGTCCATGATGACGCCAAGAATGGCCGGCTTGATATGGGCCCAATTGGTGTCGTCCTTGGTCACCGAAATGAAGTCGGACCCGAGGAACACGCCGCGCACGCCCTCGATCTCGAAAAGGCCGGCGGCCAGCGGCGAGACGGCCGCACTCTCGGGGCTGCGGAAATCGCGCGGCTCACCGGGCAGAACCTCGCGGCCGGGCAGGAATTTCAGCGTTGCCGGATTCGGCGTGGCTTCGGTCTGGATGAACATCGGTGTCCTCGGACGGAGACGGTGCAAAAATTGCTTAGAACGCTTCTAAAATAGGTGCGCGCGGCGCGCAGTGCAAGCACAAACGCGTCCCCATCCATTCGCTGTCTGCAGGCCAGCCTAGCAGATCGCGATGATCTCCTCGTCGCTCATATGTCCCGGCACGATCGTCAGCGGGATCGGCATGGCATTGCTGCGCGCGGCGAAATGCGTCACCAGCGGCCCCGGGCCATCGCTCGACTTGGAGGCGGCCAGCACCAGGATGGCGATGTCGCGGTCGCGGCTGATCACTTCTTCGATCTGCTCGGCCCCACGCCCCTCGCGCACCATGGATTCCACCTTCACGTCGCCAATCTCGCGGATGCGGCGCAGGCGGATGTCGAGATTGCGTTCGGCCTCCTCGATCGCTTCGGCGCGCAGCACGTCCTCGACGCCGAGCCCGTGGAACTCGGGCGGCTCGATGACGCTCATCAGCACGACCGTGCCGCCGGTGCGGCGCGTGCGCCATGCGGCGAAGGTCACGGCGCGGTCGCATTCCTCGGTCTCGTCGACGACGACGAGGAACTTGCGCTTGTACTCGGTCTGGGAAACCACAGGCGCCTCCTGAACTGTTGCACTCATGCTGCCACTCGCTCGATCGTGCGGCAACTAGCGGATAAAGCCTACGATCCGGCGCACGTCGCGCATCGTCTCTTCGGCGATGGCCGCCGCGCGCTCGGCCCCGTCGCGCAGGACGGCGTCGATGGTTGCCGGATCATCGATCAGCCGGCGCATCTCCCCGGCCATCGGCGCCAGCACCGCAACGGCAAGATCGGCGAGCGCCGGCTTGAACTTGCCCCAGCCCTGGCCGCCGAACTCGGCCAGCACCTGGGCGCTGGTCTTGTCGGCAAGCGCTGCATAGATGGCGACGAGGTTTGCAGCCTCTGGGCGGTTTTCGAGGCCCTTGACGTCATGGGGCAGCTCGGCCGGATCGGTGGTCGCCCTCTTGATTTTCCTGGCGATGGCATCGGCGTCGTCGAGCAGGCTGATGCGCGACTGGTCCGAGGGATCGGATTTGCTCATCTTCCTGGTGCCGTCGCGCAGGCTCATGATCCGCGTCGCGGGTCCCGCGATCACCGGCTCGGTCATCGGGAAGAACTCGGGCTCGAGCCCCTCCGATACGATCGACTCGCGATAGTCGTTGTTGAACTTGGCGGCGATATCGCGCGTCAGCTCCAGATGCTGCTTCTGGTCCTCGCCGACCGGCACATGCGTTGCCTTGTAGAGGAGGATGTCGGCGGCCATCAGCGAAGGATAGGCGAAGAGCCCGAGCGAGACATTCTCGGAATTCTTGCCCGCCTTGTCCTTGAATTGGGTCATGCGCGCCATCCAGCCCATGCGCGCAATGCAGTTGAACACCCAGGCCAGCTCGGCGTGCTGCACCACCTGGCTCTGGTTGAAGACGATATGCGCCTTGGGATCGATGCCCGCCGCGATGAATGCGGCCGCCACCTCGCGGGTGGCGCGGCGCAGCTCGTCCGGCTCCTGCCAGACAGTGATCGCATGCATGTCGACGACGCAATAGATGCACTCATGCGTTTGCTGCAGCGGCACGAAGCGCCTGATGGCGCCGAGATAATTGCCCAGATGCAGGTCGCCGGAGGGCTGGATGCCGGAAAAGACGCGGTCAGTGAAGGGCATGGAGACTGCTGTGGTTCAACAACGGAATGGGTGATGGCAAGTAGCATTGCCGGAGCTCCCCCGGCAAGCCGAACGAAATTCATATATAAGCCGGTCGGCGCCACCAGGTACGGGCTCGAGCCTCACGCGCCCCGCCGCAGGCGGCGCAGTAACAGGCCCATGGGCTGCACGCGGGTGATGTGCACCAGCGTGAAATAGGCCCAGAGCCCGAAGGCGATGAGCACGGCGAGCACCAGGGCCTGCAGCGCTAGATTGCCGCCTGCAGCAAAGATGCCGGAGGCGCGCTCGCCGAGCACATAGAGCGCTGCACCCATCACCAAGCTGACCAGAACGATCATGCCGAACCTGCGCCATTCGGGCCCGGTGGGCACGAAATGGCCGCGCCGGGCGAGGAAGGCGCCGAGCAGCGCGGCGTTGAGCCAGGCCGAGATCGAGGTCGCAAGCGCAATGCCGACATGTTCGAGGACGGGAAAGAGCGCCAGCGAGATCGCGATATTGGCAACCGCCGAGGCGGCGGCGAACAGCGTTGGCGTCAGTGTATCCTCGCGCGCGAAATAGCCCGGCTGCAGCACGCGGATGAGGACGAAGGCCGGCAGCCCGATGGCGAAGCCGATCAGCGCCCGTGCCGATTCGAGCGTTGCCACCGCATCGAAGGCACCGCGCT
>Ga0180220_1000909_pt1 | contig 25833 bp, 26 predicted proteins | sample eDN5th37CBELigBY_FD_151335 | JGI IMG/M metagenome (GOLD analysis project Ga0180220, IMG submission 151335) | Enriched backyard soil microbial communities from Emeryville, California, USA - eDNA 5th pass 37_C BE-Lig BY (version 2) (version 2) | ecosystem: Environmental > Terrestrial > Soil >...
GTGCCATCTTCGAGAACGATACGGCCGGCAATGGCGGCCATGGTCTCCTCGGTTCGCTTTTCGGTGGCAACGGCGGTGACACGGGCAACAGCACGAATACGGTCAGCTCGGGTGGCGACGCCGGTGACGTGACCGCCGGAGACGGCACCTTTGTCTCCACCGGTGCGGGCGGCGGGTTGCTGAACGCCGCGCTTCTCAATGGTGTGGGCGGCAGCAATATCCTGAGCCCGTCGGTTGGTGGCCCCTCGCTGGGTCTCGGTGCCATCTTCGAGAACGATGCGGCCGGCAATGGCGGCCATGGTCCTCTCGGTTCGCTTTTCGGTGGTCACGGTGGTGAGACCGGCGACAGCACGAACACGGTCAGCTCGGGCGGTGACGCTAGTGACGTGACCGCCGGAGACGGCGCGTTCATGTCGGCCCAGGGTGAAGGCGGGATCGGTGGTCTCATAAACGCCGCGCTTCTGAATGGTGCAGGCGGCAGCAACGTCTTGAGCCCCTCTGTCGGCGGGCCATCAGTTGGCGTCGGTGCGATCTTCGAGAACGACACGGCCGGTGATGGTGGCCACGGTCTGCTCGGCTCGCTTTTCGGTGCCCACGGCGGTGATACGGGCGACAGCACGAACACGGTCAACTCGGGTGGCGACGCCGGTGACGTGACTGCGGGAGACGGTACGTTCCTCTCCGCTGATGGCGACGGTGGGATCGGTGGTCTCATTAAGGCCGCGCTTCTGAATGGTGCAGGCGGCAGCAACGTCCTGAGCCCATCTGTCGGCGGTCCGTCGGTCGGATTAGGCGCCATCTTCGAGAACGACGTAGTCGGAGACGCTTACGACGGCCATGTGCCGCTCGCGGGTGTTACGGACGTGCTGCCTGATATCGGCGCGGCCCTCGATCTCATCACGAGCACCCATCATCTGTTCGACATGCCTGGCCTCGACGTCTCTAACATCACGGGAGATCTGAACGGCTGACCGAGAAGCAAGAAGGCCCCTTTCTAATCGGAAAGGGGCCCAATCGCGTGGGAGCACGGCTCGCGGAGACGGATCTCCGGGAGATCATTATTGGTGTGAGGGAGTACGAAGATGAATTTCGATCATCAACTTCACCGGCAACTCGAGGAAGTCAAAGCGGGAGCTGGTAACAAGCGCGGAATCGCTCAGCCTGTGCATCAACGCGAGCGCGGGATGTGGAGTTTCCTGACTTGGTCGTTCTTCCTTTCGCAATTGGTTGGTCATGGTCTTCTCACGGCGGGTGCTGCGAACGCTTCCGGTTCTGCGGATCTTGCTTCCGAATCTGGTCCGAATGGATCGGCTACGAATAAGGCCGCTATTTCGAGCGCGCCAGGCGAGGACGCCCCACCTGATAGCGATGTGACGGCTGATGCCGCCCCTGTGGCGGGCGTAAGTGGCCCGAACGGCGCTGTTGGTGACCTGAAGGCTCAGGTGGCAATGGTCGCTGCCCCGGATGGCGATGTGGCTCCGCAACAGGAAAAAGCCGACACGGTCGCGACCGCGGCTTCGGGAGACGGCGAGGTCGCCGCCGCGGACGATGCCGGATGCGGCTGTTCGTCCGCGAAGCACGATCATGACGAGCATGATCACGCGAGCCAGAGCGCGTCGAACTACGACGACGCGCAGGATGGCCCGACGGTTGTCATCATCGGAGGGGGCGAGGGTGGACCGGGCGATGTCGTTCAGACCGTGTCTGACACCGAAGGAGAAGTCACGGCGGTCGCAGATGAAGTAGCGGACGCCGGAGAGGCGGTAACAGACCCAATCGTCGACGGAGTCGTCGCTCCGATCACCGACGGCGTTGGCGATCTCCTGGAAACAGTGAACGACGATGTCCTGTCTCCCGTCCTCGATCCCGTCGGTGATCTCATAGAGACCGTATCGGATGATGTTCTGTCGCCCGTAACCGATGTTGTTGGCGATCTTCTGGAAACAGTGAACGACGACGTTCTGTCTCCGGTCCTCGATCCGGTCGGCGATCTCGTCGGTGCCGTTGCTGATGACGCCCTGTCACCCGTAACCGATGTTGTTGGCGATCTTCTGGAAACAGTGAACGACGACGTTCTGTCTCCGGTCCTCGATCCGGTTGGCGATCTCGTCGGGTCGGTGTCAGATGATATTCTGTCACCCCTGACCGGTGGCGTCGGTGATCTTCTGGGAACAGTGAACGATGACGTTCTGTCTCCGGTTCTCGATCCGGTCGGAAATCTCGTCGGTGCCGTTGTTGATGACGCCCTGTCACCCGTAACCGATGTTGTTGGCGATCTTCTGGAAACAGTGAATGACGACGTGCTTTCACCGGTTCTCGACCCGGTCGGCAATACTGTCGAGATGGCCGCGAACGAAGTCCTCACTCCAGTTGTCGAACCTGCAACAGAGCTGATGACCCAAATCACCGATATCCTGTCGCCCGTAACGGAGCCGGCGCTCGATATCGTATCCGGGGTCGCCGATGACGTTCTGTCGCCCGTCACGCAACCGGTGTTCGAAGTTGCAAGCACGGTCGCTGATCCAATCCTCGAGCCGGTCGAAACCGTCGTGGAGACCGTCGTCGAACCGCTGTCTCCTGTTCTCGAGCCGATCACGCAGGCCGCCGAGCCCGTACTGGAGCCGGTGCTGACCATCTTGGATGCGTCTCCGGTCGCAGGTCTCGTGTCTGGACTGTTCGGATCATCCGACAGCTCGCAAGGCGCCGTGTCGAACGACGGCACACTCGCGTTCTCCGAGGACACCAGCGAGACTGGGAACGATCTCTTTCAAGACGGCGGCTACACGCAGTACGGGGTGGCGTTGCAAACGGATGGTGAGCCGGAGACGGACACTGCTGGAAGCGGTGGTTCACAAACCAGCGACGATATTGCCCTCGGCGACATTATCGACGCCGATGGCAACCACGACAATGGCTTGCCCGATCTGACCAAGCTTCTCGGAGGCACAGTCCATCATCTCACCGATGGTCTCTTCGCGTAACGAGACGATACAGTTCTGTTAATACCCGGCGGCCAATCGTTTCTGCCGCCGGGCCTCAGGGGAACCCGTGGAGCGGGGGAGCACGATGGCCAAGGATATTCCTTTCGACGATGCGGCGCCGGATGCCCGGCCACCGATGCGATCCTTTGCAGCGAAACTACTCAAAGACCCGGTTCGTGAGGACGCAAGCGAGACGTCGTTCTCCGCAAGCGATGCTGTGGACGAATGGCGCAAGGTCGCCCGGAAGAATCTCATTGCGGTTGGCGTGTTCTCGGTCTTCGTCAGCGTTCTGATGCTGACCATGCCGATCTACCTGTTCCAGATTTCGGATCGTGTTCTCGTCAGCCACAGCCTTGATACGCTGTTGATGCTGTCTTTCGTTGCGGTCGGCTTGATTGGCGTTCTGTCCTTGGTCGACACCATTCGGCGACAGATCCTCAGTCGTCTTGCCACGCGCATGGAGGTGATGCTCGGCGGCCCACTGGTTGCGACCATTGTCGGTTCCGCGCCTGCCACGGATGGTGGGAACGTTCTGCCGTTGCGCAGCCTGCATCAGGTCAGGAGCTTCGTCTCCAGTGGTACGATGCTGGTTCTGTTCGATGCGCCGCTCGCACCACTGTACTTCGCAGCTATCTTTTTGATCCATCCCCATCTCGGGTATGTCGTGCTGCTGTCCGGTCTTGCACTGGTATGTGTCGCGTTGCTCAATCAGCGGCTCACCGCGGCACCGCTTGCGTCCGCCGGCGCCCATAGCTCGAAGGCTGAGGCCCAAGCCGAGGCGCTCGCGCGCAACGCGCAGGTCATCAACGCCATGGGCATGCTCAATGAAAGCATCATGCAGTGGGGGCGAGATCAAGCCGCTGCCCTCACCGCACAGACCGATGCTCAGGATCGAAGTGTCTGGATCAGTGGTTTGTCGCGGTTTGCGCGTCTCATCACCCAGATCCTGATCCTCGGTTGGGGCGCCCAGCTCGCCCTGAAAGGCGAATTGACGGGCGGCATGATGATTGCCGCGTCCATCGTTGCGGGGCGTGCCTTGCAGCCGGTGGAGGGCATGATCGAGGGGTGGCGAACCGTAGTGCAGGCGCGTACATCCTACGCGCGCATGATGTCCGCGCTCGAGATCCTGAAGAATGAAAAGCCGCGTCTGAGACTGCCGAAGCCCAAGGGCCATCTTGTCGCCGACAAGCTTCTCTACCTCCCAGTCGGCTCAAAGGAACCCGTGCTGAATGGCGTCAGTTTCGAGCTCCAGCCTGGCGAGTCGATGGCCGTTGTTGGGCCGTCCGGCTCCGGCAAGTCCACACTTGCCCGCATCCTCGTTGGCTGCCTTCTGCCCACGGCCGGAAAGGTGCGGCTGGACCTCACCGAGTTGCGCAATTGGGATCGCCGCCAGTTCGGTGAGTACACTGGCTTCCTGCCCCAGGAGGTCGAGCTGTTTCCGGGCACGATCCGCGAGAACGTCTGCCGTATGCGGGCTGATTTGCCCGACGACGCGGTCTATCAGGCCGCGCAGCTCACGAGCGTCCACGAGATGATCTGCCATTTGACGAATGGCTACGAAACGGTTCTCGAGCGCAGCGGTGCGCCGTTGTCAGGAGGACAGAAGCAGCGAATTGCGCTGGCACGAGCCTTCTTCGGTGATCCATCGCTCGTCGTGCTCGACGAGCCCAACTCGAACCTCGATGCCGTCGGAGAGCACGCTTTGACGGAAGCGCTGCAACGCGCGCGTCAACGCGGTGTCACGGTGGTTGTCGTCACACAGCGACCGGCCCTGCTCAATATCGTCGACAAGGTGCTCATCCTGCGCGGTGGGCGAGTGGATGCGTTTGGAAGCCCGCAGGACGTTCTGAGGCGTCTCCACGGCAACGCGAAGCCGGATCGCGCCAGGCAAGGCGCGGCACTTCCTGGCAAGGCCGTCCCTGCCGAGGCTTCGGCCTGATCGGACGCAATTCGAGGGGATACGAAAATGACGAGTTATCCAAGCATGAACGACTGGCATCGCGGCGTTCCGTCCGGAAGCCGGCATCTGGTCCGCATTGGCATAGCTGTACTGATCGTTTGTCTCGGCGGCTTCGGTGTGTGGGCTTCCGTGGCCCCGCTCGACGGAGCCGTCGTCGTCTCCGGGACATTCGTCGCCAACGGACAGAACAAGCAGGTTCAGCATCTCGAGGGGGGCATCATTCACGAGGTTCTCGTCCAGGAAGGACAGAAAGTTGTCGCCGGTCAGCCCGTTCTGCGCTTGGACGATACGGCGGCGCACGCTCGGCTTTCACGATTGGTCGTGAGGAAGAACCGCCTCCGTATTCTACAGGCGCGCCTCGAGGCCGAGAGCAGTGGCAAAACCGAGTTTGCCCTTCCGAAGGGACTGTCCAAAGAGGAAGGGGATCGTGAGCTCAAGACGATCTTTGCGCGCCAGGTCGCGGAGATGAACGCCCGGCGGCGCAAGCTCGTGGACGAGGAAGGCGTTCTGAAGCGGGAGATCGCAGGGCTTCGCGGGAGCATCGCGGGATACGCGTCTCAGATAAAATCGACGCTCGATCGCAAAGAGCTCTTTGCCAAGGAACTGGCCGACAAGAAGAACCTTCTCGATCGGCAACTCATTCGCAGGACGGAAGTCCTCGCGATCCAGCGCGCGGAGGCAAGTCTGATCGGAGAGCTCGCGCGGCTCGAATCCCGTGCCGCTGATTCACAGGAACGGGTTTCGCGTGCCGAACAACAGATTTCGCAGCTCCACTCGGCGGCTCTGCAGAAGATTCTCGAGGAGCTTCGCTCGACCGAGACCGAGCTGGACGACATTGACGAGCAGATCCGCGCCGCGCGCGACGTCATGAACCGCATAGAGATTCGCGCTCCCGTCAGCGGCACGGTCGTGCGCCTCAACCATCATACGCGAGGCGGCGTCATTGCGGCCGGCGCGGTCATCATGGAATTGCTGCCGGCGAATGACGAGCTCATCATCGAGGCGCGCCTGAACCCGACTGACATTTCATATGTCAAGAACGGCCTGAATGCGCTCGTCCGGCTATCGGCTCTCAATCAGCGCCTTACGCCGATGATCGATGGCAAGGTCGTCTATCTTTCAGCGGATACAATATCCCAGGCAGACGCGAAGAATATCACATCATTTCGCGATCAGAGAGACGCGTTTGTTGTGCGGGTTCGGCTCGACGAGTCTGACGCGCACCGCAAGGTCCCCGGTTTTCAACCGACCCCGGGAATGCCAGCGGATGTATTTATTAGAACCGGTGAGCGTACTTTCTTCGAATACCTTATGAAGCCGGTATCGGATAGTTTCTCAAGAGCGTTCCGCGAGCATTAGCGTAAAACAAGAGGAGCGCTTCCTTGGAAACGCTCCTCTATTGAATATGAGTCGCGGCTTATATGATTTGGTGGTTTCGAGGCGCGTCGTCGCCGTGGAGTGAACAACCCGCTCAAAGGTAAGTTGGCGAGTTACACGACGATAAGCTGATCCGACACAGCTCGCGCCACAGCCTGCGTGGTATTCATGCAGCACAATTTTTCGCGAGCGGAGTTCAAGTGGAAGCGAACGGTGCGCTCGCTGATGCCCAGAATGACGCTGGCTTCCCACGCGGTCTTGCCTAGGGCCATCCACTTCAGACATTCGAGCTCGCGCGTGGTAATAGCGGTCTCGTCACGGGTATCCGTTGCGAACAGCTTCATGAGCTGCCGGTGAAAATGTGCTCCAATTGCCTGGAATTCCGCCCCGGTTGAGCTTTGGAAGTCAGCAGGGCTTTGCGCGCCGCCGCCCGCGGTAACGACCATGGCCGCGGCTTCTCCCCGCGAACAGGGGATACGAATGCCGAGCGCGAGTCCCTTCGTTCGTTCCGTGGCACACATTGACTCCGTCGGATGGTCTCCCCAGTCGATGCCAGCATCGAGGATGCCATCGAGCGAGCTGCCTGTGAGAGGTACCTGAATTTCGCTGGCGCAGTGCTTGGCCCATTCATCGGTATAGGTGCAATGAAGGTAGGCCTGAGCCGAGCGCTTGATTGGAATGTTGAAGGCAATATAAGCGACGGACTGTACGGGATAGAGTTCTCTTGCGAGTTTTAGAAATGCTGCGCCGTCCGGTCGTTCTTGAACGGACGATGTTGGAATGGGAAGATTATGAAGAAGTCGGTTGAGCATTTGCCGCCAGAAGTTACGGTGCGCAAAACGCAGAGTGCATTTGGAGTATTGATGAGTCATTAATGAGGACCGATGGAGACCGCTGAGAAATCGTATAAAGTGCGTGGTGATTAATGCCGATGGATCGAGTGCCGGCCAATCGGCACGCAGCTTTGAGATTTAATCACGTGGCACCATCTATCGCGTCACGACCTGAGCCTCATTGCACTCGAATGCGACGACGCGGAGCGTAGGCTGCAAAGCCGATAAATCGGAGAGAAAAATGAGTCTACATGTAATTTGGGGGGGCGCGCGTTGCTTGCGGTTCGTATCTACCTCCGTCACGCAGATGCCTAATCTCGGACTCTCCTGCGACTCGAATCGGAGCAATCCTCATTCCGATCGGAGTTGGACGATGGCACAGCATTTTCTGTTGTCGGCGCAGGCGCGGACGTTGTCGCTCAAGGCGATCTACCAGGCGGGGGACGACGAGGCCTATGCGGCGTTCTGCAAGCTGCGCTGGCCGGATTCCGCGCGAGGTATTCGATGAACTGCGCAGCAGTGTGGTCAAGGACCGCTCGCAGTTCTACCAGGATCTCGCAGTGACGTTCTATGGCGCCAATCGGCCAGGCTCCAAAGTCTCGCAAGGAACGCTCGACCAGTTCTGGCTGTGGAGCATGCAGGCCGGCCTCAAGAACGCCTATGAATGCATCAAGGCGTTCTCAGAAACCGACTTTACCGAAGATCTTACGAAGTTCGACGTGCCGACCCTCATCCTGCATGGCGAGGATGACCAGATTGTCCCAGTGAACAGCTCGGCGCGGAAGGCGGCACGACTGATCAAGGAGGCGAAGGAAATCTACTATCCCGACGCCTCGCACGGCATTACCGCAACGCATCAGGACCAGGTCAACGCTGACCTGCTTGCCTTCGTCCGCTGAAGCGAAGTCGGAGCCAGGCGCCTCCGGCGCGGCCGACTCATTCATCGACGCTCGCAACCATCTGACGACACAGGATCCCCATGGCTCCGACAAGTCCCCAACGCGTATCGACATCCCATGGCGACTTGGTTGTGCAGGACACCGGGGGGACCGGAACACCGCTCCTGTTGATTCACGGCAACTCGTCGTGTCGCGCCGTTTTCGACCGCCAGACTGGGAGCGATCTCGTCGGCAAGTACCGGCTCATCAGGTTCGACCTGCCTGGTCATGGGGAGTCCAGCGATGCGTTCGACCCTGCCCGCACTTACTCCCGGACAGGGTTTGCGGACTGCGCGGTGGAACTGCTGGACTGCCTTGGTGTCCCCGAAGCCGTCGTTCTGGGATGGTCGCTGGGTGGTCACATCGCTATCGAGATGCTGTCTCGATTTCGGGGCATGAAGGGATTGATCGTCACCGGAACGCCTCCGATCCGCCACGGCGGGTTCAAGGAGGGTTTTGTCGCTTCGCCGACCGCGGGATTGCCGGGGCGCCGACACCTATCCGACGCCGAGGTCGATGAATTCGCGCGGACTATGTTTGGGGAGCCCATTCAACCGTTTCTGAGACGAGCGATCCGCCGTGCTGATGGTCGCTTCCGTGAAGAACTCTTCGCCTCTTCATTGGCGGGACGCGTCGATCAGCGTCTTGCCGTGGCAGAGAGTTCGATCCCGATCGCGGTCATCAATGGCGCAGATGATCCCCTCATTCGGCTCGACTATGTGGAGAGCCTCGACTACGGCAACCTCTGGGACGGACGATGCCACCGTCTACCGGGAGCAGGCCACGCAGCCTTCTGGCATACCGCGGACGAATTCAACATCCTGCTTCAACGCTTCCTCGGCGATGTGCAGCATGAGCGGATCTCGTCAGATACCCAAAGCAACACGCAATAGAGCTCGCGCGTTCCGCCGATCAGAGCGGCATGATCCTTCGGCTCCCGCTCACCATAAAACCGGTTCAGTCACTATGTCTTACGTCGTAGAACAGTTTTTGCGTCACCGGATTGTCGCCGCCGCCGCGCGCGTCCTTCTTACTTTTCCATTCTGGGGGAGTGGACTGGCGAAGTTCATCGACTTTGAAAGTGGTGTCGCCGAGATGGCTCGATTTGGCCTCGAGCCGGCCGTCGCGTTCAACATCGCAACAGTCATCGTGCAGCTCGGCGGGTCGCTTCTCATCGTCCTGAGCCGCTACACCTGGCTCGGTGCCGGCGCTCTCGGCATCTTCACTGCGCTCACCATTCCGATCGTTCACCACTTCTGGAGCATGACCGAGGAGCCGTTTCGCACCATCGCGTTCCACACTGCGACAGAACATATCGGCATGATAGGTGCGCTAGTTATTGTTTCGATACTGGCTGCACAGAGCAACGGCAGTAGACTGGGCTCTCCGACGACGGCAGCCACCAGAAGGGACAATTCTCAAGATGGTTTTTGCGACTGATTGGCGGAAATTTGGTTGTACAAATTGACTGAAGGGGTGGGATAAATCGCATCAATTCGCCACCGTCTTGTACAACAATTATTGTCTCATTTCAGCTCGTTAGGCCCATCTTCGCTGTCTGGGGGACTGGGGGTCGGGAGTTCAAATCTCCCCGCTCCGACCAAAGACTTGGATCGTTGCATTGAACGGCTTTGACCCAAAAGGGACGCGAAGTGACGCAGCGGCCGGGGTCGTGTTGCGCCGGTCTTGGCCTAGAAGGACCGAACGACCAGCAGCGCAAGACTGACGCTGTTGAAAGAAGGCATCAAGCAGCTGGCGGTGCTGTTACGTCCAAGCAAGTGGCGCGCAAGAGCATTTTGAGCTGCTTCGCACGCGGATTGCACGTTGGCTAGGCCAGAAATATCGGCATAGCTTGGCGATCTCGGTCGCAATGTGCGCGAGGAGGAGCATCGTGCTTCAGGCAAAGCGCCAAATGCACCTTGCCGTGTTTTGGCTCGGCACCGGCAATCACATCGCCGGCTGGCGCATGCCTGGCGCCTTCGACAGCAACTGTAGCTGGCCGATCGCCGAGGCCGGTGTGAAAATCGCCGAGCGCGGCAAGTTCGACCTGTTCTTCCTGGCTGACAGTCTGGTGTCGGCAGCCAACGACCATCCCTCGATGCAGTCGCGCCTCGAGCCAACGACCACAGTTGCAGCCCTCAGCCTGGTGGCGAGGAAAATCGGCTTCGGCTGCACCGTGTCGACCAGCTTCAGCGACCCCTTCAGCACGGCGCGCGTGTTCCAGTCGCTAGCGCATCTCACCGGCAGCCGTATCGCCTGGAACGTCGTCACCACGAACGCGCCCGAGGCCTATCTGAACTTCAGCCGCGACGCCAATACCGAGCACGACGAGCGCTACCGGATCGCCGAGGAGTTCGTCGACGTGGTGCGCGGGCTGTGGCGGGGCTGGGATCCGGACGCCGTTGTGCGCGATCGCGCCAGCGGCGTCTTCGCCGATCGCACAAGGATTCGTCCGCTCGAGCACAAGGGCCCCTATTTCAAGATCAAGGGGCCGCTCAACGTCGAGCGCCCGCCGCATGGCGACCCACTGTTGATTCAGGCCGGTGGCTCCGAGCAGGGCCAGGATCTCTCGGCGCGCACCGCTGACATCGTGTTCTCCGTCGTCAACGGCGACAAGGACGAGGCCAAGACCGCTTACGACAGCCTCAAGGCGCGCACGGTCCGCTTCGGCCGCGAGCCCGATGAGCTGAAGCTGCTGCCGGGCGTGATGCCGATCATCGGCCGTACAGAGGCCGAAGCGAAAGCTCAGCTCGACCGGCTGCAAAGCTGGGTGTCGCCGACGACAGCGCTGCGCATGGTGTCGCTGCGGCTCGGCTACGACATCACTCGGCACGACCTCGACGGTCCCGTGCCCGAGTTGCCGGCCAATGCCAACAGTCAGTCGTTCGCGAGAACCCTGTTCGCCAAGGCGCGCCGCGAGAACTTGACGTTGCGCGATCTCTACAATATCGCCGCGGCCGCGCGCGGCCATTGGGTGATCTGCGGCACCCCGACACGCATCGCTGATACGCTGCAGGAATGGTTCGAGGCAGGGCTCGCCGACGGTTTCATGATCCAGCCAGCCTATTTTCCGGGCGCATTTGACGACTTCGTCGACCTTGTGGTGCCGGAATTGCAGCGCCGTGGCCTGTTTCGCCGCGACTACGCGGGTGCCACCTTGCGCAATCACCTGCGTCAGGCAGAAGGCTAGGGACCACGGCTTGACGGTCGCGAAGCAGAGGCAGGCGGGGTGCCGTTATACCGCTCGGGAGCGGGGCGTGCAAAGGCCAGCGGCGGCCTACTGGCCGAGCCCAGCCCTGCCGCCATCGCGGTTTGCCGCCAGGATCGAAACGATCATCAGCGCGCCGATCATGCCGATATGCTCTGTCGCAGTGTGGAACGCGATGGTGCGGAACGGCTCCTCGGTCATGCTCCAGAAGTGGTGAACGATCGGGATGGTGAGCGCCGTGAAGATGCCGAGGGCACCGGCCCCGAGCCAAGTGTAACGGTTCTGGATGATGAGAAGCGACCCGCCAAGCTGCACGATGACTGTCGCGATGTTGAACGCGACGGCCGGCTCGAGGTGGAAACGAGCCATCTCGGCGACACCGCCCTGAAAGTCGATCAGCTTCGCCAGTCCACTTCCCCAGAATGGAAAGGTAAGAAGGACGCGAGCGGTGGCCGCGACAGCCCGATGACGTAGAAACTGTTCGATGGTGTGAGACATAGCGCGTGGATTCCAGTTTGATGTTGAGCAAGAGTCGCACGACCCCGCGCGGGCGGACGCAATCTACGGGCTGACGTCGCGGGTGAGTGTCGCATTGGACGCGTTCATGTCAGATAGACGCAATCGTCATGCGGAAGACCGAAGGGACCGACGTAGCGGCCCCTCCGTTTCACGGTCCGGCCGTGGCCCAATTGAAGTTCACGGGACGACGTAGTTGCAGGGCTTGGCTTTTGCCTGGCAAGTCCACTTGCTTCCCGTCCTCGAGCACGAGACGCTCTTTGCCTCGGCGATGTTCCACACTGACCAGGACAGACCAAGGCTGGATTTCACATTGGACGACCAGCCTGCCACGGCCTTGGTCTGCGCCGTGGCTTTCAGGAAGGCGCCTCCGGAGGCAGTCCTCGGCAAGTGCTTGCATTGATAGGCTTGCGCAGGCGCGATCAAGACGAGCGACGTGATAGCGGCTGCGAGCGATGTAGCGAGCTTGAGTTTCATAGTCGATTTCCTTTCGATGGCCTTGGGCGTTCGCCCTCAGCCGGGTTGTTGGTGACAGACCGGCATTTGGTCGAGGGTGATTGCCTCAGTGTCCCGCATGCCTGTCTGGCCCATCAGTCGCTACTGAATTGAATTTCGTTCAAAGAGTCGGAAAAAATTCTTTGAGCGCCCCCGCCACCGACCAGCAACAGGCGGCGCGGCAGAGCTGAAGGTCTGCGCTGTTGAGACCCGATGTGTTCGCTCGAGCCGGAGTGGCGATGCCGGACATCCCCTCTTCAACGGAGTCTTGAGCCGCCACTGAGGAGCCCTTGCGTCGACGAACGACTGGCTAAAAAAAGAGCTGAACGATGTGAACCTATTCCTTGGCCATTGCGACAGAGCCGGTGTGGGCACGACAGCCCACTGTCGAAACCAGATTGGAATTGAAGGAGACTCACGATGATCAAGCGTATCTTTGCCGTCTCGGCGATTGCGATGATCGCTGTTGCCGGATTTCTCACCGTCTCGGCGCCCGATGCGAGCGCCGGCCAAGCCCCCAAGCCGTCGGCGAGCACCAAGGACTGGCGCAAGTTCGTCCTCGGCAATCCCAAGCCGCCGATCCGTCCAAAGTAAGAACAAAAGACCGGATCACGGGAAGTGCAAGCCCCGTGATCCGGTCGATGCCGCACCGGTCATGGAGCTCAATCATGCAGAATACTGTACCGCGGAGACGCAGGTGCTTCCTGCCAACCACAGCCCTTGTTGCGCTGATGGCGGCCTCGGTCACTGTGAACGCGGCCCACGCTGTCAAGCCGAGGGTCTGCCCTGACGGGACCGTGGCCTCTGACAGTCAGCCATGCCAAAAAAAATTCAAGACCCAGAGCATCTCGAGCCCGGACCTCGAGATCGTTGGTCTACCGCGCATAAGGAATGCTCGTCGCTAGCAACAGGCCGCGAGCGGAAGGAGAGCCTTGCCGAGCACTACCTTGTGTCGAAAACAGACAGGCCTGATCGAAGCGTTGGACGAAGTGTGCTGCTCCGGTCGGGCCTGTGATTTCAGCCCACGTATCGTCTGCTTGTTGATGTGGCCAGCCGCACGATGTCGCGATATTCCACGAACGAGTTTCGGAAACTATTCCGCCGTCTGCCGATGCCCTTCCTGCTTGCTATCGTTTACAGACATCGGTTTCCAACTTGAACCTTCCGGCAGCCCGCTGCGACTGCACATGCAGGCGGTGATCGAAATGGCTCACATACGATGAACGCCACCGTCGACGATCAATGGGTGATGTCCCGCCTTGCCGCCCGAGATCCCGGAGCGCTGCGGACTTTGGTGGCGCGCCATCAGGTTCGCGTCTTCCGCTTTCTCGCGCGTTTGGTCCGGAATGAAGCCGTCGCGGAGGAGTTGACCAACGAGGTGTTCCTTGAGGCATGGCGCAACGCTTCGGGCTTCGCGGGCCGATCGTCTCTGACGACTTGGCTGCTCGCGATTGCCCACAACAGGGCCGTGAGCGCCCTCAGGAAGCGACGAGAGGAGGGCTGGGACGATGAGCAGGCCAATCGCCTGGCAGACGATGCGGACGATCCCGAGGTAAGTGCCCAGAAAACCGAAAAAGCCGTGGTTCTCCGTCGGTGTCTCGACAGGTTGTCTGCGGAGCACCGAGAGATTGTCGATCTCGTCTACTACCAGGAGCTTTCCGTGGCTGAGGTGTCCGAGGTTCTGGGCATACCCGAAGCGACGGTGAAGACGCGCATGTTCTACGCTCGCAAGAAGTTGTCGGACATCCTGAAGGGTGCCGGCATAGACAGAGGCTGGCCATGACGACAGGCAGTAATGGGCTTTCCGAGCGCGAGGAGCTCGAGACACTGTTGCCCTGGTACGTGCTCGGGCGGCTGGATGCAGCCGACCGGGCGCGCGTCGAGGCATGGCTGGGCCGCGATGCTGACGCAGCGCGTCTCATCACCCTCATCCGAGAGGAGCAACAGGCGGCTGTCGAGCTCAACACGGCAGCTCGCATTCCCGCGAGCCTGACAGTCGAACGTACGATGGCCCACGTTGTGCCGAAGAGGAGCAGCCCGGCGCATGCAGAGGGCAACACCTGGTGGATCGGCCTCCGAGACCTGTTCACGTTGCCAACGCCCGGGGCGGTCAGGCTGGCCGCAGGAGCTGCAGCCATCGTCATCCTGTTGCAAGGCATAGCAATTGGAACCCTTTGGCGGCACACGCCGGCTGTTTACGAGACCGCTTCGGGTCAATCGACAGCGAGCGGGGCTGCGGGTTCGTTCGCGCTCGCGAAGTTCGCTGATGCGGTTACCGCGCAGCAAATGGCGAAGGAACTCGGAGCGCTCGGCATCTCTATCGTGGACGGACCGAAGCCGGGTGGATTGTATCGGGTGCAAATCGCACCCGGCAGATTGAGCGACACTGAGCGCGACGAGCGCATTCTGCAATTGCGCAGAGAGACCGGCCTGTTTGTCTTGTTGACGCCTGCGCCCTGAAATGGAGACTGTAGCTCTTTCGAACGGTGCCGATGATGTGGCTTCGCTGTCCATTGATCTTGATTGGCCTGCTTGTCGGATTGATGGCGCAGCACGTGGAGCTTCTCGCCCAATCACGCGGAACCCTTGACGGGAAGCGCGTCGAGCAGCGTCTCCGGCGGCTCTCGACGAGCCCGCGATCCCTCGAACCTGGAGTTCGTCGACCCATTCGGAAACCACCGCGTGCAACGAAGCGGCCGCGGATCCCGCCTGCTCGCGCCACGATCGATCTTCGCCCGCCTCGCCGGGTTGATCCAGGACCGAGGGTAACGCATCCGAAGCGCGAGCGTGGATCGGCTGGAAGCTCCAGCGCTGCTCAGAGACGCCGGCCAGGTCCGAGGCTTCCTCCCTCCGTGAAGCTTCCCATGCCCAGGCCCCTTCCACCTGCGATCGACAAGCGCAGGGACACGCCGCCGGCGGTGCTGTCGGGCCGGAGTTTCACATCACCCCGGCCGCCATCGGCCAGTGCCGTGTCGCGCCACCGTTTCGCGCGCGAGGTTCTTTTCACGGTTGACCGGAACACGTCGGTCGGCACGGAAGAGCAGATCGCCCAGCGGCTGGGCCTCGCGATCCTGGAGCGGCACACGTCGGCGCTGCTCGATCGGCGCACGGTGCGCGCGCGCATCCGAGGCCGTAGCACCGTGGAAATGGTCGTCGAAGCGCTGGTCAACGAACCGGATGTGAATGAGGCGCAGCCAAATTTTGCGTACCATCAGCAGCAGGGACCTCCAGCCGACAGCGGACTGCAGTATTCCCTGACAAAGCTCAATCTGGCTGGCACGCCGGCGGATGCGGATGGCAAGGGGGTCACTGTCGCAGTCATCGACACGGCGATCGACGCGACGCATCCCGATTTCGCGCATCTTGATCTGCGCAGCATCGATGCGTTTGGCACGACCGTGATCCGACACCGAAGCCACGGCACTGCCATTGCCGGGATATTGGCGGCCGATGGTGTCGTGAAGGGCATTGCGCCTCATGTCCGTTTGCTCGCGGTCCGCGCTTTCGATTCCAGTCCCGGCGATCAGCGCACCGTTTCCAGTACTTTCGTTCTGTTGCGGTCGTTGGACTTGGCCATCGAGAACAGCGCTCGCATCATCAACATGAGCTTTGCCGGCCCAGAAGACGGTCTCGTTGCCAAGGCGGTCGCAGCCGCGGCGCGGGCAAACGTTCATCTCGTGTCCGCAGCGGGAAACCTTGGCCCGGATGCTCCGCCGGCGTTTCCAGCGGCCTATCCGGAGGTGATATCCGTGACGGCTATCGGCGCCAACGACGAGCGCTATCCTGCCGCCAACATCGGGACCTACATTGGCCTCTCTGCCCCCGGCGTCGATGTGATCGTGCCGGCGCCGCGGCGCACGCACGCCGTCCGATCCGGCACATCGATGGCCGCGGCGCACGTGGCGGGTGTTCTGGCGCTGATGTTGGAGCGCAACCCTGACCTCTCTCCGGAGGAAGGTCGGCGAGCGCTATTGGGAACAGCCATCGACCTCGGTCCGCCTGGGCGGGATGCTGAATTCGGAGCCGGACGGGCCGACGCCAAGGCGGCATTGGAGGCCGCTGGCGAAGCCAGATAGCGGCGGTCACGCCCCTGTGGCTTGTCAAGCGGCCCTAGCTGCGGGCGGCCGTCAAGCGTCGAACCAGGCTTCTCTTCACGGTCGGATCCGTTACGGTGGCGCGATGGCTGTGGCGCCGATCGCGCCGATGCCGGGCGCGGTGTCGAGCCAGCGCCTGCCTTCAGGCCGTCGCGCTTGCGAAGCGCTTGCCCGGCAGCATCTCGTAAGGTGCGCGCCATCCGGGAAGAGCGGCTACGCGCTTCAGCCACTGTGCGATGGCGGGATGGCTGGTCGGCAGATCGTAGGCTGTCTCGCTCTGAGGATAGTAGAGGTAGCCCACCATCGAGAAGTCGACGATGGTCGGTCGCTCGCCGACCATGAACGCATGCGCCGCAAGGTGCTTTTCGACCACCGCAAAGCAGGCATCGATGCGGGCGCGCAGAAACGATAGGACGGCTGGGTCGGGATCGGGCGTAAACGACCGCAGGAAGCGGTATGTTGCGAGATAGCTCGTGAACTTGTGGTTGTCGAAAAAGAGCCAGCGCATCATCTCGCGGCTTTCGGCGGGATCGGCGGAGCCGAACTTGCCAAAGCGTTCGGCGAGATAGCTGAGGATGACGGCGGACTGCGTGAGGCGCAGCCCGGCGTGGTCCAGCACGGGCAGTTCTCCCTGGGCATTGACATCGCGCCGCCATTCGGGCGTCCGGGATGTCCCGGCGAAGTAATCGACGAAGACGGGTTCCCAGGACGCGCCGCACTGGGTGAGCATGAGCGCGACCTTGTAGCTGTTCCCTGATTCCGGGAAACAATGCAGTCGGAAGGGGTTGCCATTCTCCATTCAGTCTCTCCGCGGCGACAATGCGTGACTTTCAATGATTTCCGCATCCTTGATAGGCGCGCGACTGAAAAGTCCTTAGCCGTACCTGAAAAAAGATCGCTTCGGGCCTTGCAGGCATGGGCTGCCCGCATCGTGTCCGCGGGGACGGAGCCGGGTTCGAACTGGGCCTCGTGTCTGCGGCAGGCGAGAGTGAAGGTAACAGGCATCCCCGACTGCTCCAGGGTATCGGCTGTTCACGGCTGAGATGACATGAGGCCCATATCCTTCGCATGACGCTTCCGGTTCCGCTCACGCGCTTTGGCAAGCTCCGCGAGCGGGTCCAGGCTGTAGAGGGCGTCCACGACGTCGTGGCGGGTGAGGCCGATGTCTGCAAGACGATGGTCATCCATCAGCAGAAGCTGTTTTGCCTCGTAGCGCCGAACGAGAAACTGGAGAGGGCGTGAGAGTACGTCCCGCAAGGGACCGAAAGCAGGGCATTTCATTTCCAGGACTTCTTCCGCCGACGGGCCGGGTCGAAGCAGAGAAGCTGGACGCGCTTTGCTCAAGCGACAGATCTTTCACAGGTGTTGAAAAGGATTCAAGGCGTCATCGGCTGGCGGGATGTGGGCTATGCGCGATCGAGCCGGTCTCGGAAGCCGGGTTCCGACGCAGATGCAATCGGAGGCAGCCCGGTCAAAAACCCGGAAAGAGCGAGGCCGACGCGCACAGCGGCAAATTGCGCCTTATGCGGCTGGCCATTGGCTTTTCCGCTCGCGCAGAAAAAAGAGACGTCACTGCGTTATGGCGCCACGCTCTTCGACGGCCATGAGCGTTCCGCTCATGGTCGCTATCAGCTTCTCCGAGCCGCCCTGCACAGCGATGGCCTGGCCGTCGCACACGGTGATGGTCCGGCCCGGTTTGACGACGCGCGCGCGGAACCGAAAGCGCTCGCCCGCCGCCGGCGCCACCAGGTTGATCTTGAATTCTACGGTCAAGACGGCAACTTCGGCAGGCATCAGCGAGAATGCCGCGTAGCCGCAAGCGCTATCGAGCGCTGCCGAGATGATTCCGGCGTGGATGAAGCCATGCTGCTGAGAATAGTCAGCCGAGTAGGGCATCTCGAGCTCGATGGCGCCCGGCTCCAGGCTCACGATGCGCACACCGAGCGTTGACATGGCGCGCTGACGATCGAAACTCGCGCGGACCCTCGCATCGAATCCCGGATCCTTTGGCGTGAAGGCGGCAGGCTTGGTCGGCATCGCTGTCCTCGCGAGGCTTCGAATCTGGGACACCCTCGGAGGCGAGGGCGTTCAGCATAGTATTGCTCATCGTCCGTCGGTCATGATCGCAAAACTCCTCCAGGACGTGATGCAGCGCGAGGCCGCGCGCCGTCGCGGGAAGGTTCGCGTGAGGCGGCATGTTGAACAAGCGAACTCCGATCGATTCTGAATGAAAGACAATCATCTTGGAGGGCCGCGCAGAGCATGGAGCGCGTGCCTGCGCGATGTCATGTGGACCGAGCATGAGCGCTCAGCCCCGCTCGGGCGACGGAGGCCTTCGCAGCGTCCAAACGTACTGGGACGCAAAGCGCGGTGAATTTCACTGCGCGTCGGCTGAGTTGTTGTCGTGCGGGCGCGGTGCGCCGGAACTGCCAAAATGCGCTCGGTCACGATATGCGTGTGGGGCAAGGATGCTGCGGCGCTGCTACACCCAGGACGGAGCCAAGTCGGATCGCCGGCCTCTGCAATGGAATGCGGACACGGGCGTGAGCGGTCTCTGGCGTCTGCGCGAAACAATTGCCGTGTGGGTGGACAGGTCCAGGAAGCGGCGACAGCTCGCGCGCTTCACGCCACACCAGATGAAAGATCTCGCAATATCGCGGCTGGATGTCATGCGCGAGATCAACAAGCCCTTCTGGCGTCCTTGACCGGCTCCGGACGTTGCGGGCCAGACGCTCTATGCCGGCACTGGCGCAGCATTAGGTAAAGGCCAAGGATCACGAGTCCATCCGCGATGGCCATTTGATTCTGAACTGACCGTCGGCAAGAAAGAGCAGGTCCATCTTGCCGGCCTCGGCGATCTGCGCAAGCCGGACGGCATTGGCGATGTTCGCAGCCGGATTGTCCCACGCATCAGGGTGGCGCCACTCGCCGACATGACTGCCTTGGGCATTGGCGTTGGCGGCAAGGATTATCGGCATGATTGGCGCGTCCGGCGGCAGTGGCGGATCAAGCTACGGAATTTGCGTTCCTGGCGCGGACCTGTCCAGCGTCATGACGAACCGACGGGACGCGACTTGCTATTGATCGCCGCATACCGATCCGCAGCATCGAAAAGAAGCAAGTAGGTGATGGGATATCGGGCTGGACCTCACGGCTGTGCCGGTCCTATTGGGAGCCGCACGACGACGGCGCCCGCAAACACCGGCAAGGTCTCGATGTCACAAATCCAGCCCGTCGCCACTCGGCCGCTGTATAAGCTTTACAAAAAGCGAGACGTGCAAATGCAGGTCAGGGGCGCGCGTTTTGTCGAGACGGCACGTGCGCGGAATGAAGAAGTGGAGAGCACGCATGACGCATCAGCGTATTCGGAAGTTCAACACCAAGGACACGTATCCAGAGCAGAAGCTCGACAACGACCTGTGCCAAGTGGTCGTGGCCAAGGGCACGATGATCTTCGTGCGCGGTCAAATCGGCCAGGATCTCGAGACATCGGAGAGCGTCGGCATCGGCGACGTGGCCGCGCAGGCGGAGCAAGCGATGAAGAACATTGCCATGCTGCTCGAGGAAGCCGGATCGACACTGGAGCATATCTGCAAGATCACCATCTACATCGTCGATCCGCGCTACCGGGAGGCCGTTTACCGCGTGGTCGGCCGTCACCTCAAAGGCGTGTTTCCTGTCTCGACGGGCATCGTCGTTTCGGCACTCGGTCGGCCCGAGTGGCTGGTGGAAGTCGATGCGATCGCCGTAAAGCCGGATTGACCCGATGACGTTCTCAATCGCTGCTCGTTGTCCGCGGACAGGCATGCTTGGCCTGGCAGTGTCGTCCTCCTCGCCGGCCGTCGCCGCGCGCTGCGCCTATGCCCGCGCCGGGGTCGGGGCTGCCGGAAGTCAGAACATCACGGACCCCACGCTCGGCCCGAAATTGTTGGACCTCATGGCCATGGGGCTCCCGGCGCCTGACGCCGTGAGCGCCCTCGCCGCGGCGACACCAAACATTGCCTATCGCCAACTGACCGCCGTCGACAGCTCAGGGCGAACAGGGGCCTTCTCCGGAGAGCGAACGCTTGGAAGGCATGCTGCGGCCCATGGAGACGGGGCCGTCGCAGCCGGCAACATGCTCAAGAGCACAGACGTACCGGCGAGAATGCTTGCCGCATTCGAGTCCGCTGCCGGGGCTCTCGGCGGCCGTCTCATCGCCGCAATGCAGGCGGGCCTGGATGCCGGCGGCGAGGAAGGCCCGGTGCATTCGGCGGGCCTGCTCCTCGTGCGGGACGTGACGTGGCCTGTTGCCGACTTGCGCGTCGACTGGAGCGACGATCCTATCCAAGGCTTGAAGCAGCTATGGGGCATCTACGAGCCGCAACTCGAGGCCTACGTGACGCGGGCGATCGACCCGACGGTGGCGCCAAGCTTCGGGGTGCCCGGCGATCGATAGGATACTGCATCGTTCTCTGAAGAATAATCTCACGCGACATCGGTCAAAGCGCCTGATGAATCGCCAGATTGCTCAATTATTCGTGGTGCCTGACGGGCGCGATTGGGTTTAGCTTCCAGCATCGCTCCCACGCGGCGACACGAAAGCGTTGGTTTCTGGATCGTTGGCAAACTAGGCCTGACGATCCGGGAGCCACGGTGTCGCCCCGATACTTCAGAGTATCATGAGATCAGGTCAGGCAGCAGCTCGAGACATTCCTACCGTTCCGAAACGAATGCCTCCGGTCGCGCGCTCGATTGCACCAGCCCTTCCTTCGTTGCCGGCTGCAGGCAACGCGGAGAGAAGAGCCAAGCTGGAAGCACGTGGTCTGTCGAAACATTACGGCAGCGTGGTCGCGCTCGCGCCGCTCGATCTGGATGTCCGCAGCGGTGAACTTCTGACGCTGCTCGGGCCATCCGGATCAGGCAAGACGACGCTGCTCCAGCTCATTTGCGGCCTCGCCGAACCGAGCGCCGGACACCTCCTCATCGATGGCCGCGATCACACGCATCTTCCGCCGCACCGCCGCGAGATGGGTGTCGTCTTTCAAAGCTACGCGCTGTTTCCCCATCTGACGGTGCGCGAGAATGTGGCGTTTCCCCTCGAGATGCGGCGGACTCCGGCAGCGGATATTGAGAAGAAGGTCGATGCCGCGCTTGCCATGGTCGGCCTGTCGGACCTCGGCCAGCGCATGCCGGATCAACTGTCGGGTGGGCAGCAACAGCGGGTCGCGCTCGCGCGCTGCTTCGTTTACGAGCCTGGTTTGATCCTCATGGACGAGCCGCTCGGTGCGCTCGACCGCAAGCTCCGCGAGATACTGCAAGGTGAAATTCGCCGGCTGCACCGGGAGACCGGCGCGACTATCATCTTCGTCACGCACGATCAGGAAGAGGCGCTGAGCCTGTCCGATCGCGTCTGCCTCATGAGTGACGGTCGGATCGAGCAGGTCGGCACGCCCGCCGATATCTATGACAACCCGGCAACAGAGTTCGCCGCGGGCTTCATCGGTCTCTCCAATATCCTTCGGGGAAGCGTCGATGACGGCCGTGTGGTGACGGCAGACGGCCTGTTGCCTGTGGACCGCGCGACCATTGCAGGCTGCGGAAATGGCACGAAAGGCGTCCTTGTCGTTCGACCGGAAAGTGTCGCTGTCGTGGACCCCGGCACCGCAGTGCTTTCAGGGTGGATCACGGATGTCGTTTTCGCAGGAGCTGAAATCCGGCTGACCTGCGCGCTCAAGTCGGGCACGTCGATCGTCCTGAGGCAAGGTCGTCAGGCGGGCGGCGTTGCAGTCGGCGATCCGGTTCATCTGGGATGGCTGCCCGAGAAGGCTCGCTTCATCCCCTCTCCCCGCTAGCTGTCTCGCACGGAGTACACAATGTCGGACTCGAACCGGTTGACCACACGCCGCAGTTTCCTGCGCCAGACTGCACTTGCTGGTTCAGCGCTGAGCGCGCCGTTCGTGTGGACGGGGCGGGCGTTTGGCGCTGACCAGCTCACGGTCGCCGACGTGGGCGGCGCGCCGGGTGCGGCCATCAAGACGGCATTCTACGAACCGTTTGAGAAGGAAACCGGGATCAAGGTGACGGGTGTCGTTCATGCGGCTGACCCGACCGTTCAGTTCAAGCTTCTCGTCGATACGAAGAGCTACATCTGGGACCTGTGCATGGTGACGCCCTCTCACGTGGGGCTGCTCACCAAGAGCAAGAACTACATCGAGCCCCTCGGCATTACTCCCGAGGAGGGCAAGGATCTCGTCCCTGGAACGCTCACCGACAACTGGGTCGGCTTCTCGGTCTACTCGATCATTCGAGCCTACCGCACAACGACGTTCGGCGACAACGTCCCTAAAACCTGGGCGGACTTCTGGAACGTCGAGAAGTTCCCGGGGCGCCGCGGCCTCTATCGCGGTCTCGGTGGCATGATCGAAGGCGCTCTGATGGCCGACGGCGTGCCCCAGAAGGACCTCTATCCCCTCGACGTCAAGCGCGCACTCAAGAGCCTCGACAAGGTGAAGAAGCATGTCAACGTGTGGTGGACGAGCGGTGCGCAGAATACGCAGCTCTTGCAGAGCGGCGAGATCGACCTGATCGACACGTGGGGCGCTCGCGCGTACGCCGCCATCACCGGGGGAGCGCCCGTGAAGATGATCTGGGATCAAGGCTTCTACAATACGGATGGATGGTCCATCCCCGCCGGCTCACCCCGCACCGATCTCGCTCGAAAGTTTGCGCGTTTCTGCATGCGCCCCGAGCAGCAGGCGATCTACTCGAACACCGTCGCCAATGGGCCGACAAACACCAAAGCCTATGAAGCCCTGAAGCCCGAGCGTGCGGCTATTCTTCCGACATCACCCCAGAACATCGCCAAACTGATGCCGATCAACGACGTTTGGTGGACGTTGAACAAGCCGAAGGTTCGCGAACAGTTCGAGGACTGGTTGATTTCCGGCTGATGGGCCGGCTACCTGCAGCGACCGGCGATTGTCTTGAAGCGGTCGCTTCTCACGAAGATCAAGGACGTGACCCAATGAATCCCGATGGCAAGATGCGGCTCGCCGCACTCGTGCACGCAACCGGCGCACATCCGGCGTCGTGGCTCCATCCGGACACGACGCCGAGAGCCGCCAACGACATAAACAGCTACGCACACGCTGCTCGTGTCGCGGAAGCCGGCAAGTTCGATGTCTTCTTCATCGCCGATACGCCGGCCGCCCGCACGGACAACCTTCATGCGTGGAGCCGGTTCCCGATGTTCATGAACTGCTTCGAGCCGGTGACGCTGCTGTCGATGCTCGCCGGCTCGACGAGCCACATCGGCCTTGGCGGCACGGTTTCGACCAGCTTCACCGAACCCTATAACGTGGCGCGCCAGTTCGCGTCGCTGGATCACCTGAGCGCCGGTCGTGCCGCATGGAACGTCGTCACGTCCGCAAACGACTATGCAGCCCGTAACTTTGGCCTGGACAAGCTGCCGGAGCATAGCCGGCGCTACCATAGGGCGCGCGAGTTCGTCGAGGTCGTCAAGACGCTCTGGGATACCTGGGAGGATGACGCCTTCATCTTCGACCGGGAGAGCGGTATCTATTTCGACCCGCACAAGCAGCATGCCGTGCATCATGAGGGCGAGTTCTTCACCGTGAACGGCGCGTTGAATATCGCGCGCTCGCCCCAGGGCCAACCGGTTATCATACAGGCCGGAGCTTCCGAGACCGGACGGGATTTTGCAGCCGAGACTGCAGAGCTGGTGTTTGCCTCCGACGTCACGCTCGAGGCCGGCCAGAAGTTTTACCGGGACGTCAAGGGACGCATGAGCAAATACGGCCGCCACCCGGACGAGCTGAAGATCCTGGCGGGCTTGACCGTGATCGTCGGGGAGAGCCAGCAGGAGGCCGAGGACAAGTTCGCGACGCTGCAATCGTTGATCCACCCCGATGTCGGGCGCATGCGCATCAGCTCGGATCTCGAGACCGATTTGTCGGATCTTCCGCTCGACGAGCCGATTCCGGAGGAGCGCATTCCGAAGACGGCGAACCTGCACAAGGCCTACTTCGATCACATCGTGGACATGATCCGGCGCGAAAAGCTGACGCTCCGCCAGCTCTATCTGCGATACGAAAGAGGCCGCAAGACGTTCGCCGGCAATCCGAAGCAGGTCGCCGATGTGATGGAGGAATGGTACGCGGGCGGGGCCGCCGACGGCTTCATGCTCGTCTTCCAGACCATGCCGCGAGGGCTCGAGGATTTCGTTCGCCTGGTGGTGCCGGAGCTGCAGCGGCGCGGGCTTTTCCGAACCGAGTATGAAGGCCGCACGTTGCGCGAGAATCTCGGCCTCGCGCGTCCCGCGAACCGCCATGTGGCATCGGCAAGAAGCGGCATGAGGGCTGCTGAGTGACAGCACTGACCGGGAGCCCCGTAGCGACCCGTTCCGTCTGGCTCAAGCGGCGCATCGAGCCATTGTGGCTGGCCGCTCCGGGCCTCCTTTTCCTGGCGGTATTTCTCGCCTATCCGGCGCTTCAACTTCTTCAGCTGAGCCTTCAGGACCCGGACACTGGCGAGTTCAGCACGACGTCCTACGAGCGGGCGTTCACCGTGGGCGTCTATGCTCGCGTGCTGGCGGGCACGTTCACCGTCGCGGCGCAGACAACGATCTTTTGTCTGCTCTTCGGTTATCCATTGGCATACTGGCTGTCGCGCCTCCCGGCCGACAGGCAGCGTGCAATGGTCCTGCTCGTTCTTCTGCCGTTCTGGACCAGCGCGCTCGTCAAGAATTTCGCTTGGCTGATGCTGCTTGGGAGAACCGGCATTGTCGCCAACGCCGCACGCTGGTTTGGCATCGAGAATCCGCCCGAGCTTCTGTTCAGTCGCGCAACTGTCGTGTTCGCGATGACGCATACGATGCTGCCGCTCGCGGTGGTCACGATGCTGCCCGTGATGAGCAAGATCAATCCACGCTTGTTGGCGGCGGCCCAGACGCTCGGGGCGACACGCGCCGAGGCGTTCTGGCGGATCTTCTTTCATCTGTCGATTCCAGGGGTGGCCGCCGCCGGTCTTCTGGTCTTCATCGGCTCGATCGGTTTCTTCATCACCCCAGCGCTCTTGGGGGGCCCGCGCGAGACGCTGATGGGACAAGTCATCATCGACCAGATCCTGCAGTTGCAGAATTGGAGTTTCGCCGGCGCTCTCGCGTCGGTCCTGATCGCGACGGCGCTGCTGACGTGCATCGCATTCCATCAGCTCTTCGGGCTCTCATCCGTCGCCGGCTCGCAGGCCGCCGCGGTCACCAGCAGAAGCTTGAAGCGGTCGCTCGGGCTGAGCGTGCTGGGCTTGCTGGGTTCGCTGTTCCGAAGCGTCACCGGCTTCTTCTCGGCCATAGTCGGATCGCGCAACCAGGGCTGGGTGCTACCCGTCTACTCGGGAGCGGTCATTGCCATTCTGCTGGTGCCGGTGGTCGC
>Ga0180220_1000911_pt1 | contig 25796 bp, 25 predicted proteins | sample eDN5th37CBELigBY_FD_151335 | JGI IMG/M metagenome (GOLD analysis project Ga0180220, IMG submission 151335) | Enriched backyard soil microbial communities from Emeryville, California, USA - eDNA 5th pass 37_C BE-Lig BY (version 2) (version 2) | ecosystem: Environmental > Terrestrial > Soil >...
CGCGTTACGGACTTTGACTTGTGCACGCCGGATTTCCGTAATCCAAGGCTAGATAGAAGGCGCTCGAATGATGGCGCGGTGGCCTCGTCGATGGCGAATTCGATGAATTCGACACCCTGGCAGCGCGAACGCGGTGGAAGCTCCGGAACGCCTGCAATCGGAATTCCTGTTCGCTGTCGCAATTGGTCCAGCATATAGATCAGCGAGCGCTGACCGTCCGTCGCGACCATGCGGGCCGAGCCGGCGCGGAACTGGTCGTTGAAAATCTCGAGGGAAAGAAGCCCTTCAAAATTCGTAGCCTGCAGGGCCTCCATGAAGTCCATCAGCGGCAGTTCACCCTGCCCCGGCAGGCAACGGAAATGGCGGCTCCAGGAAAGGTAATCCATTTCCAGCCGCGGTGCGTCGGCCACTTGCACGAGGAAAATGCGGTCGCGCGGAATGGAGCGGATCGCCGTGAGATCGGTTCCACGCGCCAGAATGTGAAATGTATCGAGAATGAGCCCCACAGCCGGATGGTCGGCGCGACGCACGACCTCCCATGCATCGCGATAATCGTTGATGTGCCGCCCCCAGGCGAGAGCCTCGAATCCGATCCTCAACCCACGTTTCGCGGCACGCTCGCCAAGCTCGTGGAGATCGGCTGCTGCCCGGTCGATGCCGCCGAGTGACTCGGGCGAGATATTGCTGCACACGAGGAGCAGGTCGCAGCCGAGTTGCTGCATGACGTCGAACTTGCGTTCTGCCCGCGCGAAATTGCGTGTGCGTTGGGGCTCGGGCATTCCCTCGAAGTCGCGGAACGGCTGGAACGTCACAACTGCCAGTCCCAGATCCGAGATCATCGCCCTGACATCTGCCGTCGTCCCACTGAAGGACAGGAGGTCGGTGTCGAATATTTCGACTCCTTTAAACCCCGCACCGGCAATGGCCTCGAGCTTTTCGTCGAGCGAACCGCTCAAGCAAACAGTCGCGATTGCAGTCTGCATGATTGGCCCCGTTTGTCCGTTCCTCCAATCGTCAGGCTCGCAGAAAAGAAACGCAACGCAAGCCTCATCTCGCCCTTTCCGTCGGGAACGCCCTGAGTCGGCCTGGCGTTCGTGTTGTGCAGACATCGGGAAACGGACTAGCCAATAAGCGAACTAAGAGGGATGCGCGCCCCGGCTCCCCAGCGCGCGGAAATTGATCCCGCTCCGGTATCACCCGGCGAACTCTGCAATCCGATTGAAGGCTTATTTTTTGTATGTTAACCCTTTCAGGGGCTTAGGGAGTTCGGCTGAAAAGCCGTCGCCGCGGATAACAGAAGAACCGCGGAGGAAAACCAATGTCGGTGGCGACTAAGCTTGCCGTTCTTTCCATCTCAGCAGCCGCAGTCGGCTATAAGCTCATGCCGAATGTTCAAGCCGCCATCCACCCCGGACCCGGCGCCTTGGAGCACCAGACCATGATTGTACAAGTGCAGGGCAAGCCGAAAGGCAAGGCCACGTGCGGGACGTACATGTACTGGAGCGCGAAAGAACGGAAGTGCATGGACGCGCGACTGAAGAAGAAAAAGGAATAACTCGCACAACAGGTGGTCCTGGTGCCCGCCGCCGGGATCACGCGTCCCGTCTAGTGGCCCGTGGTCCGCACTGACGGCCTCGAATCAATCGAAACACAGCCACTCGCTGACAATTCGACCCCGGGCCCAAGGCCCGGGGTCGTTCCGATTTTCCGCAGTCGGTGCCGATTTGCAGCGCTGTTCCCAGCTACTTCTTGTCCGCATTGTTGAGCCGCGCGATCAGGCTGGACGTATCCCACCGGCCGCCGCCCATTTTCTGAACTTCGGAATAGAACTGGTCGACGAGCGCGGCGACGGGAAGGCTCGCGCCATTGCGACGGGCTTCGTCGAGACTGATCATCAAATCCTTGCGCATCCAATCGACGGCGAAACCGAAGTCGAACTTCCCTTCGCTCATGGTTTTCCAGCGATTCTCCATCTGCCAAGAACCGGCTGCGCCCTTCGAGATGGTCTCCATGACCGCCGGAATGTTGAGGCCGGCCTTCTGCGCGAAATGAATACCCTCGGAAAGGGCCTGCACGAGGCCGGCAATGCAGATCTGATTCACCATCTTCGTGAGCTGACCCGAGCCGGCAGGGCCGATCAGCGTAACCATCCGCGCATAATGAGAAATGACGGGCTTCGCGCGCTCGAAGACTTCCGGCTCCCCGCCGACCATCACCGTGAGCACGCCATTCTCGGCACCCGACTGGCCGCCCGAAACCGGCGCATCGAGGAAATCGAAGCCTTTCTCCTTCGCCGCGGCGTAGAGCTCGCGCGCCACATTGGCGGAGGCGGTAGTGTTGTCGATGAACGTGGCGCCCTTCCTCATGCCGTGGAAGGCGCCGTTCTCGGCGAGTGTGACTGAGCGCAGATCGTCGTCGTTGCCGACACAGCAGAATACGAAGTCAGCGCCCTCGGCTGCCTCTGCCGGCGTTTTCGCCGTACGGCCGGCGCCATATTCCTTCACCCAGGCTTCAGCCTTGGCAGCACTTCGGTTGTAGACAACGAGATCGTGACCGCCCTTCTTCAGGATATGACCGGCCATGGGATAACCCATCACGCCGAGCCCGATCCATGCAACCTTCGCCATCTTGCCTCTCCATGGGTTCTGCTTGTTGGGATTGAGCGAGGGTTCTAGCCCATGCTGAGGATATTGTCAGGTCTGGGATATGCTCGACAGGCCAAGCAAACAAGGAAAGGGAGCCCGAAGGCTCCCTGTCAGGTGTACGCAACCACTTGTTCTTGGTTTAGTTCAGCATGCCGAAGCGCCGGTAGGGCGAGTCGGGGATGGCGCTGACGCGGCAGGTCACAGCGGTACCAGCGCGATTGCAAGTCGTTGACTTTGCGTCGGCGCGGGACCAGCTCGCGTATTGCGGGCCGTACATCCTGCGCACCTTGGCGCTCCAGTTGTTGATGGCATCACGCTGCGCCTTCGCTTTCTTCAGGACGTAGGGGATCAGAACACCCCGCGCGACACCCGTGGCACTGACCCGGCTCACCTTCTTGTACTTCGAGTGCGCGGGCGCGCCGTACTTCGCCTCAATGATCACGCCCGAACCTTTCGCGGCAGCCTGGGCCGGCATCGAAGCAAATAGCGCCGTCCCGCCGAGCGCGATAGCTGCTGTTGCGATTGTCAGCGACTTCATCATGATCGTTCTCCTTCTTCTCACTTGGCGAGCCCGCTTCCCGGCGCGAGCCCCTTCGACGCTGCCAATCTAGATTCGGCGGACTGAGGTGATGCTGAATGGATCGTTCAACGTGCGTTCATCGCCGTAAGGCGTTTCGCCGTGAGGGGTCCTAGTGTTATGCAGCATGGCCCGCTGCGAAGGGCTGCAGAGGAAGTGACATGAGCCAGGCAACAACGCACCCTGATGCACGGCAGGCGTCCGTCAGCATTGCGGATGTCGAGAAGGCAGCGCAGCTGCTGAAGGGCGCGGTCATTGAAACGGACTGCGATCCGAGCCGCACCCTGTCGGCGATGCTCGGCTGCGAAATCTGGCTCAAGTTCGAGAACCTGCAGTTCACGGCGTCCTTCAAGGAACGCGGAGCGCTCAACCGGCTTCACGCCCTCACTCCAGACCAGCGAGCCGCCGGCGTCATCGCGATGTCGGCAGGAAACCACGCGCAAGGCGTCGCCTACCACGCCAGCCGTCTCGGCATTCCGGCGACCATCGTCATGCCGCAAGGAACACCGTTCGTGAAAATCGAGAACACCCGGCGGCATGGAGCCCAGGTGATCGTCGATGGGGTGACGCTCGAAGAAGCGGCTGCCCACGCACATGACTACGGCCAGCGGCACGGACTCACATTCATCCACCCCTATGATGACCCGCTGGTGATTGCCGGCCAGGGCACCGTTGCGCTGGAAATGCTGAAGGCCGTGCCGGATCTCGAGGTGCTGGTGGTGCCGATCGGCGGCGGCGGTCTCATCTCAGGCATGGCGGTCGCGGCGAAAGCTATCAGGCCGGAGATTGAGGTCATCGGCGTGCAGGCTGAGCTCTACCCGTCGATGTTCAACAAGATCCGCGGCACCAATCTGCCCATGCGCGGAGACACATTAGCCGAAGGCATCGCGGTCAAGGCGCCTGGACAGATTACCGAGAAACTGATCCGAGCCCACGTCGACGACATCATGCTCGTGAGCGAGCGGGAGATCGAGCACGCAGTGGCGCTGCTCATCGAGATCGAGAAAACGGTTGCCGAAGGCGCCGGCGCCGTGGGGCTCGCTGCAGTGGCAGGCGACTCTCAGCGGTTCCGGGGGCGCAAGGTCGGCCTGGTGCTCACCGGGGGCAATATCGATACGCGCCTTCTCGCCGGCGTGCTCACCCGCGAGCTGGCGCGCGAGGGGCGCCTGTCCGAACTCTGCATCGACCTCGCCGACAAGCCCGGTCAGCTCGCGCGCCTTGCAACGCTCGTAGGCGATGCGGGTGCGAACATTATCGAGGTTGTGCATCAGCGCGTTTTCACGGATCTTCCAGCCAAGGGCACGCTTTTGCGCATGGTTATCGAAACGCGTGATCGCGCGCACCTGGAGGAAACCCTCGCCCGCATCCGCAACGCTGGATTCGAGGCCGAGATCATCTCGAACCCGTAGGCACGAGTGAAAGAGGCTGTTCATGGACGGCGCCCGGCCAGACACGATCGATCCCAAAACGCTGGCGATCCTGCGCGAGCTGGAGCGCAAGGTACTTTGGCTCTCGACCTACATGATCCACCACGCCAATCACGAGGTGGATCGCGGCGACGGGCTCAAAGTCGGCGGCCATCAGGCTTCATCCGCATCGCTCGTGACGCTGATGACCGCGCTCTACTTCCACGTGCTGCGCCCGGAGGATCGCATCGCGGTGAAGCCGCATGCGAGCCCCGTGTTCCACGCCATCCAGTATCTGCTGGGCAATCAGACGCTGGATAAGCTGCAGAACTTCCGCGGCTTCGGCGGCGCGCAGAGCTACCCCTCGCGCACCAAGGACAAGGACGACGTCGACTTTTCGACCGGCTCGGTGGGGCTCGGCGTTGCGGTCACCGGCTTCGCCAGCCTCATTCAGGATTACGTGCACGCCAAGTGGAGTCCGTCCTGGCCCAAGGGCCGCATGGTCGCGCTCATGGGCGATGCAGAGATCGACGAGGGCAACATCCACGAGGCGCTGCTCGAGTATTGGAAACACGGGCTGACGAACACCTGGTGGGTGGTCGATTACAACCGGCAGAGCCTCGACTCGGTCGTCTCGGACCGGCTGTTCATGAAGGTGGCCGGGCTGTTCGAGAATCTCGGCTGGAAGGTCGTGCTGCTGAAGTATGGCAAGTTGCTCCAAAAGGCCTTCGCGCGGCCAGGTGGTGAGGATCTCAAGCGCTGGATCGACGACTGCCCGAACCAGCTCTACTCGGCACTCGTGTTCCAGGGCGGCGCGGCCTGGCGCAAGCAGCTCGAGGCCGATCTCGCCGGCTGCGAGGATGCGCTCGAGATCGTGCGCAATCACTCGGATACCGAGCTCGCCCGGCTGATGACCAACCTCGGCGGGCACGATCTCGAAACCATCCTGGAGACTTTCGCCTCGGCTCCGACGGATCAGCCGGTCTGCTTCATCGCCTACACGATCAAAGGTTTCGGCCTGCCCTTCCAGGGCCACAAGGACAACCACGCCGGCCTGATGACCAAGGCGCAGATGCAGGAGTTCCGGGCCAGCCAGGGCATCAATCAAGGCGAGGAATGGGAGCGCCTTGCGGGCATTTCCCTGCCCCGGGAGGAGGTCGAGGCCTTTCTCAAGAAGGTGCCGTTCTCGCAGCGCGGTCGCCGGCGGCTCAGCGCGCCCCGCATTCCAGTGCCCGAGCTACCCATCCCCGAGAGCAAAGGGCCGACGTCCACACAGGCGGGTTTCGGGCGCATTCTCGACGACATCGCCCGGCAGGGCGGCCCGTTGGCGGACCGCATCGTGACGACGTCACCCGACGTGACCGTCTCGACGAACCTGGGCCCCTGGGTGAACCGGCGGGCGGTGTTCTCGATGCAGAGTGTCGAGGATGTGTTCAAGGAGCGGGGGTTGATGTCGCCCCAGAAATGGGAGATGACGCCCAAGGGCCAGCACATCGAGCTCGGCATCGCCGAGATGAACCTGTTCCTCAATCTGGCGGCGGCGGGACTGTCACACGCGCTATTCGGCGAGCGCCTGATTCCCATCGGAACGCTCTACGACCCCTTCATCTGCCGCGGCCTAGATGCGCTCAATTACGCCTGCTACCAGGACGCGCGCTTCATTCTCGCTGCGACGCCCTCCGGCATCACGCTTGCGCCGGAAGGTGGCGCGCACCAGTCCATCTCGACGCCGCTCATCGGCATGGCGCAGGACGGACTCGCCTCGTTCGAGCCGGCCTACGTCGACGAGCTGGCCGTCATCCTGAACTGGGCGTTCGACTACGTGCAGCGCGAAGGCGACGAGGAGAAGGAGGAGCGTTGGCTGCGCGATGAAAAGGGCGGCTCGGTCTACCTACGCCTTTCGACCCGCCCCATCGAGCAGCTTCAGCGCACCATGACCCCGGAGCTCAGATCGGACATCATCAACGGTGGCTACTGGCTGCGGCGGCCGGAGCCGGGGACCACTCTGGCGATCATCTATTCGGGTGTCGTCGCTCCGGAGGCCATCGAGGCCGCTGGCCTTCTTTCCGAGGACCGGCGGGGCGTGGGCGTGCTCGCAGTCACGTCGGCGGACCGGCTGTCGGCCGGTTGGCACGGCGCTCAGCGGGCACGTGAGCACGGCGCGTTGGGCGCCCGGTCCCACGTCGAGAAGCTGCTGTCCGCCCTGCCCCGCGATGCCGCCATCATTACGGTCTGCGACGCGCACCCCGAGACATTGTCGTGGATCGGCAGTGTCATGGGGCACCGGGTGCGGCCGCTCGGTGTTGAGCACTTCGGCCAATCCGGCTCGATCAGCGAGCTTTATGGCCACTATGGGATCGACGTGAACGCCATCCTCGCGGCGGCGGAGGGTCTTGGGGCGCGGCCGGTACGGTATCGGTTCGTGGGCTGACTGCGTCCGACAATCGGTCCCGCTGTCGGCAAGGTAAACGCGAGAGCAAGGCTGATATAGAAGGCCGAACGGTCTCAATATCAGCCCGCCGAACCGTTGCGCCGGTCCAACTCTGCCATTACGTCCTGCGCGAGCCCCTTGGCAAAAACCTCCGCCGACACAGGATCACGCGCCACCCATGGAATACATCTTCGCTCTCCTGACGGACCCCGCCGCCTGGGTTGCGCTCGTCACGCTCATCGTGATGGAGGTCGTCCTCGGCATCGACAACCTCATCTTCATCGCCATCCTCACGAACAAGCTGCCCGAAGGTCAGCGGGATCTGGCCCGGAAGGTCGGCATCTCGGCGGCGTTGGTTTTGCGGCTGCTGTTGCTGTTCACGATCGCCGCCATCGTGCAGCTCACGACGCCCATTCTCTCGATCTTCGATCTCAACTTTTCCTGGCGCGATCTGATCCTCATCGCGGGCGGGATATTCCTGGTCTGGAAGGCGACGAAGGAAATCCATCACCGCGTCGACCCTGATCCCGCACCCGACCTGTTCGACCGCCGCGCGGCCACGCTGGGGTTCGGTTCGGCGATCGTGCAGATTCTGTTGCTCGACCTCGTGTTCTCAATCGACAGCATCATCACCGCGGTCGGCATGACAGAGCACGTGCCGATCATGGTGGTCGCCGTGATCGTTGCTGTCGCTGTGATGCTACTGGCCGCTACGCCGCTCTCGAACTTCATCAATGCCAATCCGACGATTGTAATGCTGGCGCTGAGCTTCCTGCTCATGATCGGCATGGTGTTGATCGCCGACGGCTTCGGAGCGCACGTGCCGAGGGGATATGTCTACGCTGCCATGGCGTTCTCCGCGCTCGTCGAAAGCCTCAACATGTTGGCGCGACGTGCCCAGCGGCGCAGGCGCGCGACTGGCAGGACGGAGCAAGCGGGGCACTGAGCACAGCGGTCGCGGAAGCCTTGCGCGGCCCGCCAAGCGAGGTCAATCCGCCGCGAGTCACTGGGCCCGATACTCGTGCGGAGTAAGTAGCAGTTACTTCCTCCAGAACAGCCATTTGCTCAACAGAAAGGAAGCGAACGTTGCCCTTAGGCTATTGACGCTCGTATGCTGCGGGAGCACTGTCCACGGAACGTTCTGGGACTCGCGTCCTCCCGAGAGGATGCAGCGATAAGGGGGGCGATGGTGCTCTTTCGCACGCCGCAAGTCATTCTCGCCGCAGCGCTCGTTCTCGCCGGCTGCAGCGGTTCGGGAGGCCTCACGACAGCATCGCTGATGGGCGGCGGCAATTCGCCGGATGCAGCGGCGGCGCCCGTCGGTCCGCCACCCAGCGACCCCACCTCCCGCGCAGTGCAGGTCGGCGCCACATCCGCACGGGCGACCCACTGCGGCTTCTACTTCGATCCCGCCAAGCTCAAGTCGAGCTTCCTGGCGTCGGAAGCAGCCCTGGGCGCGATGCCTGAGCAGCTTCAGAAGATCGAGCGCGAGTACGAGTATGTGCGCCTCTCGGTGGCAAAGAAGATCGCCGAGGAGAAGGGCTACTGCTCCGAGCTCAAGACGCAGGAGATCAAGCGCGATCTCAACCGGCATCTGGCCGGAGACTTCACGCCGACACCCAAGAAGCCGGAGAAGCAGGAGGGCCTGCTGGCGGGGCTGCTCGACGAGCCGGTCGAGAAGAAGCCCTGGAAGGCTGACGAGTTCTTCGACGACCTCGGCCGAACGCCGGCCCAGCGCTGACGCTCCCCGAGCCGAGGCGCGAGCCATGGCCGAGCAGCTCCTCTGGCTCGAGACGCTGCTCCGGTTCTTCTCCGGCCTCGTGTTGCTTGTCGCACCACTGACGACCGCGCGGGTTCTCGGTCTTCCCCTTCCGCAGGCTGTGCTGTGGCCGCGGCTGCTCGGCTCCCTGCTGATCGGAATGGCCGCGGCGACGCTGCTCGAAGGCGGAGTTGGAAGCGCGACCGGCCTCGGTCTCGGCGGCCTCGTTGCGATCAATCTGATCTCAGCCGCCGTCGTGATTGCCTTGTTGGTTCTCGATCGCGGCAGCCAGACCCGGCGCGGCAAGCTGTTCCTCTGGACGCTCTCGTTGACGCTCGTCGTCCTCGCCGTACTCGAGATCGCAGTGGCCTGATCGCGAGGTGCCAGTGAGCAAACCAGGCTTGCCGTCCGTTGGCTTACCCGGCACCATGTAGTCCGCATGACACGTCTGTAAGCCACCTGCCCATCCCCTGGCTAACGTTGGATCACGGGTTCCATGATGCAGCTTCTGAGCGCCCTCGCCTCGCCTTACGGACGCAAGGTGAAGATCACCGCGGCCTTGAAAGGCGTGGCCGATCAGATCGAGTCGAAGTCGGTCGACACGCTTCCGCTGGTGAACGAGGAGCTACGGCGCGAGAACCCGCTTTCAAAGATCCCCGTGCTCATTCTGGAGGATGGCACGCAGATCTTCGACAGCCACGTGATCTGCGAATACCTCGACAGCCTGCGCCCCGACCCGCGACTCTTCCCGGCCGCTGGCCCCGAACGCTTCCGCACGCTCACACTCGCCGCCCTTGCTGACGGCATCCTCGATGCGGCCCTGCTGCTCGTCTACGAGAAGCGCTATCGGCCAGAGGACAAGTGGGTCGACACCTGGATGCAGCGCCAGCAGCTCAAGATCGACACCGCCCTCGAATGGCTCGAAAGAGCACCACCGGAAATGGGCCCGCTCCCAGACTACGGGCACGTGACGCTCGCCTGCGCGCTGGGCTATCTCGACTTCCGCCACGGCGGCGTCTGGCGCGCTGCCCATCCGAAGCTCGTCGCCTGGCTCGATGCTTTCGACAAAGCGGTCCCGGCCTTCGCCGAAACTCGTCCGAACTGAAGAGGCTCTCATGTCCCAATTCGACCCGAAGGCGGCGGCCGCCTTTATCGCCGAAGCCCACCGTACGCGCGCGCCTTATTGCAACCTGCCTTCGGAGATTGCGCCACCGAGCATCGCCGAAGCCTATGCCGCGCAGGAAGCATTGTGCGAGCTTTGGACGCCCATCTATGGCCCCGTCCGCGGCCTCAAGATCGCGACGACGACCAAGGTCATGCAGCAGCTCATGGGCATCGACCATCCCTGCGGCGGCATGATCTACGAGCGGCGCATTCATCAGTCCCCCGCGCGGCTCAAGCGCGAGGACTTCGTCAACCTCATGGTCGAATTCGAGCTTGCCGTGCGCGTCGGCACCGATCTGCCCAAGCGCGATGCGCCTTACTCGGCAGCGGATGTCCGCCCTGCGGTGGCGGAAGTGATGCCCGCTTTCGAGCTGATCGAGGATCGTGGTGCGGACTACAAGAGCACGAGCGCGCTCACACTCATCGCGGACAACGCCTGGAACGGCGGCGTCGTGCTCGGCGCACCGAAGCGCGTGCCCGCCGACATGGAGCTCAATGGGATGCGCGGGAGCCTGACCGTCAATGGCGAGCCGCGCGGCACGGGGCTAACGGATGGCCCGATGGATGCGCTCGCCTGGGTAGTCAACCTGGCCGCCGATCGCGGTCGTCCCCTGCAGGCTGGTATGATCGTGATAACGGGCAGCGTCCTCCCGACGATTCCGATTGCATCGGGCGAGACGTTCGTCTTCACGCTCGATGGGATCGGAAGCGCTGAGCTTTCGGTGTAGCGGCGGCCGCATCGCCGCTTTCACCTGTCCCGGTGGAGGGTCAGGCACAATGCTTGGATCGGCGCGGTTAAACCTCGGAGCTTTCGCAGCGCCTGGTTGCACAATGTGTCAGCCAGCTGCCGCTTTCGATCAGCCGCCTGCCCGTCACCGGTGCCCGGTAGAGATAAACCAAGGCGGTTACCTCACCGCCGTCCTCCAGCCGCACACGCCGCGCGACGCGTTCATACTCACTATCGCGGCCGGGCACGATGCCCTCGTAGGCGTCGAGCCACGGCAGGGACGCGGCCGGATTGTTCAATGCCCGGACTTCTCCGTGCACCTCGCCATCTCCCTCGACTGTCTCGACCAAGGCAGGATAGGAGCCGAGATCATAAAGCCGACCCGGGATGGTCCCGTTGCCCACGAGCCGGCTTTCTCGCGCCAAGCGCTGAGCCATGGGGTGACGCGTGGCCGCCATCAACGTGCCGTACACGAACAGATACTGCTCCGACATTGCGGCGTTACCCCGCAATCTTCGAGAAGTCCGCAACCGTCATGGTCGCCGCTCGGATCTGGGACAACAGGCGCAGGCGGTTTTGGCGAAGATCCTGATCCTCGACGTTGACCGTCACCTTCTCGAAAAAAGCATCGACCGGCCGCCGAAGCTCGGCGAGTGCGCGCATGGCGCCTTCGAAGTTCTCGACCGCGATGGCCGCCCGCGTATCCTGCTTTGTGCCTTCGATGGCGGCCGCAAGCGCCAGCTCCTCGGGTGCTTTGAGCAGCTTCAAATCGTAGTCGCCGTCGTAGCGCGTCTTGTCCTTCTTTTCCTCGATGGCGAGAATGCTGGCAGCCCGCTTGACGCCGATCAGCAGGTTTGCGCCGTCGTCCGTCTCCAGGAAGTCGCCCAGCGCCTCCACGCGCTTGACGATCAGCGCAAGGTCGTCCTGGCCCGGGAGCGCGAAGACGGCATCGATAAGGTCGTGCCGCGCGCCCTGCTCCCGCAGATGAACCTTGAGGCGGTCGGCGAAGAAGGAGAGGAGGTCCAAGGAAGAACTGCGGACTTCCGTGTCCTGCCACTTGCTGAACACGGTAAGCACGGGCGTGCCCAGCATTGGCCCTCGGTTAGTTCCGAGACCTTGTTGAGTAATTGATTTCTCGACGAACTCCGACGCTCGCTCGAATATCTTTATGAGCGGCAAGCGTAGATCGTTTTCCAGTACGATTCGGATCACGCCAAGTGCCGCTCGTCTGAGCTGGTAAGGATCGCCTGACCCGGTCGGCTTCTCGTTGATGATCCAAAAGCCAACCAGCGTGTCGATCTTGTCCGCCAGCGCGACGGCAACGGCGACGGCGTCGCCCTCTTCCACCAACGGCACCGTGTCATTCGGGCCTTTCGGCTTGTAGTGCAGCTCGATGGCGCGCGTGATCTCCGGTTTGGTGCGGGCAGCTTCGGCGTAATAGCGGCCCATAAGGCCCTGCAGCTCCGGGAACTCGCCCACCATGCCTGAAACGAGGTCTGCTTTTGCGAGCTGCGCAGCCCGGCGCGCATCCTCCGGCACCGCATCCACGGCTCCGGCGATGTGGAAGGCGAGCTCGGCGATACGCTCCACGCGCTCCCACTGCGTGCCGAGCTTCTCGTGGAAGGTGACGCCGCGCAGCGCGTGGGCCATCTCGTCAAGCGGCTTCTTGAGATCCTGCTCCCAGAAGAAGCGGGCGTCCGACAGCCGGGCGCGGATCACCTTCTCGTTGCCGGCGACGATAGCTGCGCCGTCGTCCGCGGCCTCGAGATTGGCGACGAGCAGGAAGCAGTTGGCGAGCTTACCCGTCGCGGGATCACGCAGCGCAAAGCACTTCTGGTGCGTGCGGATCGAGGTGATGATGACCTCCGGCGGCACCTCCAGGAACGCCTCGTCGAAGTGTCCCATCAGCACGACGGGCCACTCCGTCAGCCCCGCGTTCTCGGCGAGCAACCCCGCGTCCTCAATCAACTCCAGCTTGTGCCTGGCAGCAAGCTCCCGAGCCTGCTCCTCGATGCGCCGCGCACGCTCGGCGGAATCCAGGATGACCTTGGCCGCACGCAGCTTCTCGACATAGTCGTCGAACCCGCTGACCCGAAAAGGCGCGTTCCCGTGAAAGCGGTGGCCGCGTGTCGTGTTCCCGCTGGAAACGCCGGCGACCTCGAAGGACACCACCTCCCCATCGAGCAGGCAGACGATGCCGTGCAGCGGCCGCACCCATGAGAACGTCTGCGGGCCCCAGCGCATGGATTTGGGCCAGGGGAAGCGGCGCAGCACGTCGGGCACGATGTCAGCGATGATCTCGTAAGCGCTGCGGCCCGGCCGTTCGATCCGGGCAACGTAGTAGTCACCCTTCTTCGGGTCCGAAACGACGCTGGCCTCGCCGATCGAGCTCAATCCTGCAGCTTTGAGAAAGCCCTGTATGGCCGCCTCGGGCGCATTCACCCGCGGTCCCTTGCGCTCTTCCACCTGGTCCGGCGATCGCGCCGCGATATCCCGCACGACAAGCGCCAACCGGCGCGGAGTCGCAAAGGCCTGGGCCTCGCCAGTCTTAAGACCTTGCGCTTGCAGTTCGCCGGCGACGAGGCGCTTCAGCTCTTCGGCCGCGCGCGACTGCATGCGCGCAGGGATTTCCTCCGAAAACAGCTCAAGCAGAAGTTCAGGCATGGGGCTCCTCGGGAGGGCAGCGTCATGAGCCGATCCTTTTAGCCCCATCGGGTGCCAGAGCGAAGCCCTATCCTGGGGCGGTGGAGCGAGATCGCGAACCAAAGCCTGGCCGCAGCGTTGCCATTGCCGAGGTAACCGGATGAGCGACGCGGAAGATCTTCACGCGCTGGTCAAGCCCGAGCAGCTCGCGCGCATGCGGCGGGAATGGCGCCTTCAGCATATTGGTTGGGCGCTGATCGCAGTTCTGGTGCTTGCTGGCGCTGCCGGACTGTTCGGCAGCGGGCCATTGAGCTGGTCGACGCGTTCTGCCAATGGCGCTGCGATCGAATACGAAAGGTTCATCCGGCGCGACGCACCGTTCACACTGAACATATCCGTTCCCGTTCCAACAGGAAGCACACAGGCGGAGTTTTCTCTCTCGGGCAGCTACTTCGAAAACGTGCGGATCGAATCGATCTCCCCAATTCCGCTTCAGACGGTAAGCGCGTCAGATGTGACGAGGTTCGTCTACAGCGTAGAGGACCCTGCCACCCCATTGACCGTCACCGTCCACGGCGAAGCAACGGAAGTGGGAGTGCTCAATGGGGAACTGGCCGCTGGCGACGCCCGCATCCCGTTTCACCAGCTCGTATGGCCCTAGGAGCGCCAGCATGGATACAATCATCAGAGCAGCTGCGATCTATGCGTTCCTGTTCGTCGTGTTCAGAGTTTCGGGAAAGCGATCGCTGTCCGACATCACCACCTTCGACTTCGTTCTGCTGCTCATCATCGCGGAGACCACACAGCAGGCCCTGATCGGCGACGACTTTTCAATCATGACCGCCGTTGTCCTGATCTCGACACTGTTCCTGATCGAGATCGGCCTGACCATACTGAAGCAGCGCTCGCCCCGCCTCGACAACTTCTTAGAGGGCGAACCAGTGGTGCTCGTCGAGAACGGGCGCCCACTCCAGGAGCGCATGGACCTCGAACGCGTCGATCTCGACGACATCCTCGAAGCGGCGCGACGTTGGCGTGGGCTCGAGAGAGTCGATCAGATCAAGTTCGCCGTTCTGGAGCGGGACGGGAACATCACGGTCATCCCCCGGCCGGAGGCTCTAGCTGGCGGCGCGTAGCAAAGGGCTACGCGTTCGGAATCTGGTCGACCGTGGTCACAACCGCAAACCGGTCGCCCAGCTCGGCAAGAGCCGCCCTGTGCAACGCTTCGGCTGAAATGACTCCACCGAACGGGTCCGGGAGATCCCGGGTCGCAGCCGCGTCTCCGGCCACGGTGACACGGTAGCCGAGGTCCAGCGCCGCGCGCGCCGTCGAGCTCACGCACATATGGGTCATGAACCCGGCGAGGATCAGCGACGTACGCCCGATTGCCTTCAAGTCCGCATCGAGGCTCGTTTGGGTGAACGCGTTCGGGAGCGTCTTCTCGATGACGCGCTCTCCTCCCTTGGGCGCGACCGCTCCGATGATCGCGCCGCCGTGCCCCATGCGATCGAACAGTCCGCCGGGTCGGCCGCTATGGGCGACGTGAACGACCGGCGTACGTGCCTCCCGAGCTCTCCCGAGCAGGCCCGTAAGGGCATCTAACGCGGGCTCTATTCCGGGCAGCGCCAGCTTGCCGTCGAGATACTCGTTCTGCGCGTCGATAATGACCAGGACCGATTTGGCCAAGGAGGCCGGCTTCAGATCCGCGCCCGCCATCTCCAGCAGCGTTTTCGGTGTGCTCACGCCCCGCCTCCTTCAGTCTTGAGCCATGCCTCGCAGCAACCCTTGGCGAGCTCCCGCACGCGCAAAATGTAGCTCTGCCGCTCAGTGACCGAGATCACGCCCCGTGCGTCGAGCAGATTGAAGATGTGCGAAGCCTTGATGCACTGGTCGTAGGCGGGCAGCGCCAAAAGGTGACGACCGTCCCCGCTGCTGCCCTTTTCGAGCAGTGACTGACACTCCTTCTCCGCATCCCGGAAGTGCTGGAGCAGCATCTCCGTGTCGGCGTACTCGAAGTTGTAGCGCGAATATTCCTGCTCTGCCTGGAGGAACACGTCGCCGTAGGTCAGCTTGCGCTCGTCCTCGCGACCGTTGAAGTTGAGGTCGAACACGCGGTCGACGCCCTGCACGTACATGGCCAGCCGTTCGAGGCCGTAGGTGATCTCGGCAGAGACGGGATTGCAGTCGATGCCGCCGACCTGCTGGAAGTAGGTGAACTGCGTCACCTCCATGCCGTCACACCAGACCTCCCAGCCGAGCCCCCAGGCGCCGAGGGTCGGGCTTTCCCAGTCGTCCTCGACGAAGCGGATGTCGTGCACCTTGTGAGACAATCCGATGCGCGCCAGACTTTCCAGGTAGAGATCGATGATATCCGGGGGCGACGGCTTCATGATTACCTGGAACTGGTAATAGTGCTGCAGCCGGTTCGGGTTCTCGCCGTAGCGGCCGTCCTTGGGCCGGCGCGACGGCTGCACATAAGCCGCGTTCCAGGGCTTCGGGCCAAGAGCGCGCAAGGTCGTCGCCGGATGGAAGGTCCCAGCACCCACCTCCATGTCATAGGGCTGCAGGATCGCACAGCCCTGCTCGCCCCAGTACTGCTGGAGCGTGAGGATCAGATCCTGAAACGACCGCGTCGGCTGCAGCGCGGCTGCTCGCCGGTCGAGCGGATCAGTGGCGGGTCTGACTGCTGTTCTCGTGGCCATCGCACCTAGCGTCTGAAGATCGAAATTGGCGGCGGACTATAGAAGAGCGCGGCGGGGCTGACGAGACGTCTTCACAACGGTGCCCGCGAAAGGTCAGCCACGCCTTGCCGGGCGATAAACGCCGGCTTTCTCATCCCATTCCAAATTACCCAAGTCCCGCGGGAAACCCGAAACCTCGGCCGCTTTGTTTCGGAGCTCCTCCTGGGCCTCCTGCGCCGCAGCAATGGCGCGACGGACCTCGCGCGTGACCCAGCGATAGCCGGCAAAGAGGCCGGCACCTGCGAGAAGCAGCGCGATCACTTGCGGCATATCCCCCTCCAAACGCTGGCACAAACGCGACGCCGGCGAACTAGAGCCCGTATCGGGACCAGAGGGCCCGCGCCTCGACAGCGGACAGCAGATCGTCCGCCAGCGCAAGAGGTACGCCCGCCGCACTCGAACTCGTGCCGGGAATGGTCAACCGCGGCAACCGGAACAGCCGTGTCAGCCATCCGCCTGGCCCGAATGGGACGACCTTGAGTTGCACATCATCACCGTGCAGCTCTCGCATTTTGGTCCGCACATCGGAGACGCCATCGATCAGCCCCAGCTCAAGCGCCTTAGCAGCCGACCAGAAAGCCCCGGAGAACAACTCCGAGTCGTGCCCCTTGAGGCGTGCCGCGCGCCGGTCCTTCACGACGCCGATGAAGACATCGTGGACGTCCTTCTGGATCGACTTGAGGCGCTCCACGTCCTCCGCTTTCTCGGGTTGGAACGGATCGAGCAGAGACTTCGACTGACCGGCGGTATAGACCCGCCGCTCGATGCCGAGCTTGGCGATCGCTTTGTCGAATCCGAACGTCGCCGAGATTACGCCGATGGAGCCGACTATCGAGGACGGATCGGCATAGATCTCATCACCGGCAACTGCGAGATAGTATCCACCCGAGGCGGCCACGTCCTCGCAGAACACGTAGACCTTCTTCTTCTTTTCCTCCGCGAGCTGCCGGATCCGCTTGAAGATCAGATTGGACTGGACCGGCGAGCCGCCGGGCGAGTTCACGATGACGGCGACACTCGGCAACTTCGACAGGCTGAACGCCTTTTCGAGGCCGCCCGCGACGGCACCAATGGATAAGCCCGGCCGCAGCGGAGTAGCGAAACCGATCGGACCAGAGAAACGAACGACGGGAACAACGGGACGGCGCTTGAAGAACCACATAAGCTGTTGCTTCTTTCCACTCCTGGACGGGGTAAATCTGTCGAAAATCAGAAAAGACGGACGAAAGACCTGCTCGAGCTTTTTAGTCGACGAGGTAAACCGCGGCTAGACCTTAAGCGAGCGGCAGGGGGGCACCGTTTCGGAGAATATCGGCTATTTCAGGCCGGAACCGATTCCCCTCTTCTTCATGCAGCACGAGGCCAGGCAGCAAGGTCAGAGGTGCTCGGCTTCCTTTCCGCCCCTGCACCAGGATGCGAACGGCCGCTTCGTTTCTGCGCGGATGGAGGGGCAGCACCCTCAAATTACCGAAGCGGCCCTTCAAAAGTGGCAACAAGTCGGGCAGCACTTCCGGACGGTGGATCATCGTCAGGCTGCCGCCAGGCGCGGCAACGCGTGTCAGGAATTGCACCCAGCGCAGGAGGCTACCCACGGGCATCGCGTGCGCCGCTGCCTTGATGGGATGCTTGGGCCGGCGTCCGCGCCCTTCCTCATTGTAGGGCGGGTTGGCGACGACGTGATCGAATGAATTAGGCTCAAGGCCTCGGACATGAAGCGCAGCGGCCGGCGCAGTCACGTCCGCTTCGATGACGTGGACGCGTTGGGCGAGACCGTTCAACGCGACATTCTCGCGGGCGAGCCCTGCCAACTCCGGCTCGTTCTCGACGAGCGTGACCGTTACGGTCTGTATTCTGCGCGCGACACACAGGCCGACAACGCCGACGCCCGAGCCCGCGTCGAGCAGGCGCCCTCCGTCGTCCGCACCGACCGGAACGGCAGCCGCCAGAAGAACCGCGTCTATGCCTGCCCGATACCCCTTGCGAGGCTGCAGAATCGTCAGCGCTCCGCCGAGAAAGGCATCCTCGGTCACTCCGCCTGACTGCACAACCTCAAGTGGGCTCATTATCAACCCAGTGACCCAACCCAGCGTCCTGGAGAATTCTGCATGCGCGGGTGAAATCCTCCACCCTCACGAGAACACGACTGGGAAGCGCGCCGATGGAGCCTTCGAGAACGCTCATATTCCGATCCGCCACGAGAGGTTGAACACCTGCATCGCGCAGCAACACCTCCACGAAGCTCAGCAATACCGGGTTATTCGAGCGCAGAATTTCCCGCATATTGGCACCTTTTCAGACCGAGCGTAGCAAGTTAACCATGCGGCAATCTGCCGTGAAATGCTTCCGGACCCGGTGGTTAAGATCGCCGCGAGTCATCGAGCCATCAGGAGAGGAGCCCGTGGGGGTCGTTGTTCCATTCGACGAGTCGCGCGATCCGGCGCAATTTCTGGCCCCCATTCTCGAATTGGTGGCCGAAGACATGGGCGCGGTCAACCGGCTCATCCTGGACAAGGCCGTCTCCGATGTCGAGTTGATCCCCCAGCTCGCGCACCATCTGATCGATTCGGGTGGCAAGCGTATGCGCCCGATGCTCACCATCGCAGCTGCGAAGTTGTGCGGCTACACGGGCGACGGCCACGTGCCGCTCGCCGCGGCCGTCGAGTTTATGCATACGGCGACCCTCCTGCACGACGACGTCGTGGACGAGAGCGATTACCGGCGGGGCAAGGAAGCCGCGCGTCTCCTTTGGGGCAATCAGGCGAGCGTTCTGGTCGGCGATTTCCTTCTGGGCCAGGCGTTTCGCATGATGGTCGATGTCGGTTCTCTGCCGGCACTCAAGATCCTCTCCAACGCTGCAGCAGTCATCGCCGAGGGCGAGGTCATGCAGCTCGCGGCGGCCAAGAACACCGCCACGACTGAGGACGAATATCTCGCCATCATCAACGCGAAGACGGCTGCGCTGTTCTCAGCGGCGGCCGAGGTCGGCGGCGCCGTCGCCAATCGCCCGGCCGAGGAGCAGGCTGCCCTCAAGTCCTACGGCAAGACGCTGGGCATGGCCTTCCAGCTCGTCGATGACGCGCTCGACTACTCGGGTGAAAGCGCACGCCTCGGCAAATCGGTCGGCGACGACTTTCGCGAGGGCAAGATCACGCTCCCAGTCATTCTCGCCTTCCGCCGCGGCAACGATGAAGAGCGCAGTTTCTGGCGGCGAACACTTTCCGAGGGCGACATCCACGAAGGTGACCTCGAGCATGCCATCGGCCTCATGCGGCGGCACAAGGCAATCGAGGCAACGCTCGAACGCGCCCGCTACTACGGCTCCATGGCCGACGATGCCCTGGCGATTTTCAAGGATTCTCCGGCCAAACGCGCACTCCAGGGCGCCGTCGCGTTCTGTGTCAGCCGCGCGCATTAAGGCGGCCACGCGGGCTTCAGCTTTTATCGTGATTTGACGCTGCCCCTGTCCTTTGGGTAGCGCTGTCAGCTCGCGGCCCGCCCCATCACGGCCAAGCCGTCCTTATGCAGGCGGCTGAACAGGCGACCCTTCTTCGCCCGGGGGATGCGAATGTCGCAAACGATTTCGCCAGTCTCCTGCGTCTCGCGCGATAGGACCTGGGCGTTCTCGTGCAGCCAGGCCAGCATGCCGCCTGCCGAGGCGGGAATGGAGAGCGTGAGTACTTCGTCCGCCCGGCCCAACTCTCGGTCGATTGCTTCCAGAAGCTCGTCCAGTCCAGTTCCGTTCGCGGCAGAAACCAGCAATGGCCGGTGCGGGGCGCGCTCAGCTGCGTGCTGGAGCTCCTCGATCATGTCTGGCGGAATGAGATCGACTTTGTTCCAGACCTCGAGGATCAGCCCATCCGGCCGGTCCGCATCGATTCCGAGCTCACCGAGAACGTTCTCGACGTCGGCCCGTTGCGCCTGAGTCTCGGGATGGCTGATGTCGCGCACGTGCAGGATGAGATCGGCCTCGACCACCTCCTCCAGCGTGGCACGGAATGCAGCGACCAGCGACGTCGGCAGATCCGAGATGAACCCGACCGTATCGGACAGGATCACCCGCCGCCCGCTCGGCAACCGCAGCTCGCGCATGGTCGGGTCAAGCGTCGCGAAAACCTGATCGACGGCGACGACGCCGGCTCCTGTCAGCCTGTTGAATAGAGTTGATTTGCCGGCATTCGTGTAACCGACGATGGCGACGAGCGGATAAGGCACGCGGCGCCGCCCCGAGCGGTGCAGCTCACGGGTGCGGACGACCACGTCGAGCTCCTTGCGGATGGCGTCGATGCGCTCCTGAATGAGCCGCCGGTCCGTCTCGATCTGGGTCTCACCAGGGCCCCCGAGGAAGCCGTAGCCGCCGCGTTGGCGCTCGAGGTGGGTCCAGCTGCGAACCAGGCGGCTCTTCTGGTAGGTCAAATGCGCCAGCTCGACCTGCAGCCGACCTTCCCGCGTGCGCGCCCGGCGCCCGAAGATCTCGAGAATGAGCCCGGTCCGGTCCAGAACCTTCGTGTTCCAGGCCTTCTCGAGGTTGCGTTGCTGGATGGGACTGACGGCGTGATCGATGACAACTAGACCGGCCGCTTCCCGAGCGACCAGCTCCTTCAGCTCCTCGACCTTACCTGAGCCGAACAGGGTCGCAGGCTGCGGCCGAGCGACTGGCACGATCAGCTTGGCCGTGACCTCGAGGTCGATGGCTTCGGCCAGGCCGACAGCTTCGGTCAACCGATCTTCCGGAGAATGAAGGGATATGCCGCGCACACCGTTGCCGGCGCCCCGCTTGCCATCGGAGCCCTTGCTCGTGGCGCTGGTCTGCAACACGGGCACCAGCACAATAGCCCGGGCAAACGTCTGTTGCCCGGTGCCGTTTTCGCCCTGGCGCTTGCGCCGTCTGGACTCGTCTGTGCGGCGAATTGAGATTCTACCCTTGCTGCGCTTCCGCCGGATCCTGCTCCATCAGGTGGACCGGCTGGCCCGGCATAATGGTGGATATGGCGTGCTTATACACCAGTTGCGAGTGTCCATCGCGCCGCAGTAGCACGCAGAAATTATCGAACCAGGTCACAATCCCCTGCAGCTTCACGCCATTCACGAGGAAGATCGTCAGCGGCGTCTTGTTCTTCCGCACGTGGTTCAGGAAGGTGTCCTGGAGGCTTTGTGCTCGCTCAGCCATTTTTTCTTGTCCGTTATTGTTCGGTTTTCTTTCTCAGGTGGCGCTCCGTCCACCTCGGATTACCTTACCTGAAACTCCCGGTGGAAGCAGCACCCGCATGAGCTCTGGGATCATCGCATTCGGTGTCCTGAGTCCCGAAGCACACACGAGCAAGCTTTTAGCAGCCGCATACCGCGACGCAATAACTGTTGCAGTGCAGCATCAGAAATATTCGGGGCTCACCCGGAAAAGCTGCTCCACCTGGCGCACGTGATCAGAACGCACGAACAGTATGGCTCGGTCCTTTGGCTCGAGCTCCGTCGCGCCCGTCGGGGCGAAGACTTGACCGTTCCGCACGATGGCGCCGAAACGCACGCCCTCTGCCATGTCCAGTTGCTTGATCGACTTCCCGATAATGGGAGCCGTCTCAATGGCCTCGGCCTCAATCAGCTCGCCAGCGCCGTTCTGAATGGAGTGGACGCTGCGGATTCGCCCACGCCGGACGAATTGCAGGATGCGTGACAGGGTGATGATCCGCGGATTGACCTGCGCGTCGATACCGAGCGAGCGAACCATCGACGCATACCCGGCACTGTTGATGAGGCACAGACTTCGCTTGCAACCAAGATGCTTGGCCAGAGCTGAGGTCAGGATATTCACCTGGTCGTCATTGGTCAGAGCCACCATGGTGTCGGCCTGCTGCACCTCGGCTTCCCGCAGCAGCTCCTCGGACAGGGCGCTCCCGTGCAGCACCACCGTACGGCTGAGCTCGTCGGCAATCGTCTCCGCCCGGTTGCGATTGGCTTCGATCAACTTCGCACGAATGTTTTGGTCGCGCGCCTCCAGGGCCCGCGCGACGTACAATCCGATATTCCCCCCGCCCGCGATCACGACGCGGCGTGCCAATTGCTCTTCGTGGCCGAATATCTTGAGGGTCCGAGCGATTTGATTTGCCGGGGCGACGACATAGACGTCGTCTCCTGCCTCCAGCTGGTCGCTCTGATGCGGAATGAAGAGACGCCCGCCCCGAACTACCGCGACGATGACGGCCGGGAGATCGGGGAACAACTCCGAGAGCTGTCGAATCGGCGTGTCGATGACTGGACAATCCTCCCCGCAGCTGATGCCCACGGCCAGCACCTTGCCGTCGGCGAAGCTCAACGTCTCGAAGGCTCCCGGAAGCTGCAGTCGGCGAAGAACCATGTCCCCGACCTCGATCTCCGGCGAGATGACGAGATCGATCGCCAGACAGCTGCGCGAGAAGAGGCCGGCGTAGTCCTTGGCGAGGTAGGATTGGGCCCGTACGCGCGCAATCTTGGTCGGAATGTCGAACAGACTGTGCGCGACCTGGCAGGCGACCATGTTCACTTCGTCCGCCTGCGTCACGGCGATCAGCATGTCGGCATCGCGCGCTCCGGCACGCTCGAGCACGTCCGGATGAGCGCCGTTGCCGAGAGTAGCTCGCACCTCCAGCACGTCATTCGCGCGCTCGACGAGAGCCGGGTCGATGTCGATCAGCGATACGTCATTGCCCTCCGCTGCAAGCCGCTCGGCAATGCCGAAGCCGACCTGCCCCGCGCCGCAAACGATGACTTTCATTCTGATTGAGCCTCGTTCCGATCAGCACGCGAAGGTTGGGCTGTGCCTGTCCGCACGCCCTGATGCCTCAACTGAACCCACGTGCCGGGCCTAGGTTTGTCCGGCAGCCAAGCCGGAGCGCTGGTCGGAGCTTACCCCCAGGGCCCGCAATTTCCGATGCAGCGCCGACCGCTCCATGCCCACAAACTCGGCCGTACGCGAGATATTTCCGCCGAAACGGTTGATTTGCGCCAGGAGGTACTCGCGCTCGAAGATCTCGCGCGCTTCTCGCAAGGGTAGCGACATCAGGTGTTCGGCACCGCCGTTGACGGGCAGCGGCACATTCGAACCGATCTCGTCCGGCAGCATGTCCGCGGTGATGACTACGTCGGGATCGCCGCCGCAGAGAATCATGAGGCGCTCGATGTTGTTCCTGAGCTCCCGCACGTTGCCCGGCCAGTCATGCGCCTGCAGCACCGCAATGGCGTCCTCTCCTATTCTGCGGGGCGCAAGACCGGACGTCTGTGCGATCTGCTGCACGAAGTAGTTGACGAGTTCCGGAATGTCCTCCCGCCGCTCGGCGAGACTGGGCACCCTCAGCGGCACGACATTGAGGCGGTGATAAAGATCCTCGCGGAAGCGGCCCTCGGCCATGTCACGCTCGAGGTCCCGGCTCGTCGAGGAGATGATGCGGACATCAACGGAGACCTTCTGGCTACCACCAAGGCGCAGAAATTTCTGCTCCACGAGCACGCGCAGGATCTTGCCTTGGGTCTCAAGCGGCATATCCGCGACTTCGTCGATGTAGAGGGTGCCACCATGAGCTTCCTCCAGCGCACCGACCTTGCGCGGCCCGCCCGTGCGATCCTCGGTGCCGAACAGCTCCTCCTCGACACGCTCGGGCACCATCGCGGCGGCATTGAGCACGACGAAAGGCCCGTCTGCACGATTGGACTTCGCGTGCAGCACGCGCGCCGCCAGCTCTTTGCCGGCGCCCGATGAGCCGCGGATGAGCACGCGGCTGTTGGTGGGGGCCACCCGGTCGATCTGATTGCGCAGCTGATTGATCGCCGGCGAGCGCCCGATCATTTCGGCGCTTACAACAGAGCGCTCCTTCAGGTGCTTCACCTCGCGGCGAAGGCTGTAGGCTTCGAGCGCGCGCATCGTGACCAGAATCAGCCGGTCCGCCTTGAACGGCTTTTCGATGTAGTCGTAGGCGCCGCGCTTGATGGCCGTGACCGCCGTCTCGATGTTGCCGTGGCCGGAAATGATGACGACCGGCATATCGGGATGCACCCGCTTGATGATCGACAGCACCTCGAGACCGTCGAGCCGGCTGCCCTGGAGCCAGATGTCGAGGATGACCAGGTGAGGCTTACGTTCCTCGATGGCGCGAAGCGCCTCGTCGCTGTCCCGCGCCAACCGGCAGCGGTGCCCCTCGTCCTCCAGGATCCCCGACACGAGCTCGCGAATGTCAGCTTCGTCGTCGACAACCAGGATGTCAGCGGCCATCGGTCACTCCCTTCCTTCGGCGGCATTGCGTCTGCCCGAAGCCCGCCTCACTCGGCGGCCTCGGGTTTGGCATCTGTCTTGTTTGCGGACTCGTTTCGAACGGGAAGCGTGATGCGGAAAAGCGCACCGCGATTGCGCTGCGGACCCGGCGGAGCATCCTCCAGGGCCAGCATGCCGTCGTGCTGTTCCACAATCTTCTGGACAATGGCAAGGCCAAGCCCCGTACCTTTGGTGCCTTTATTGGTCACATAGGGCTCGAACAGTCTCGACCGGTTCTGCTTCGGCAGACCGATACCATTGTCGATGACTTCGATCTCGATGCGGTCCTCGACGGGGCGAAGCGCCGTCTCGATCCGACCCTTCCAATCCGGTTCCGGATTTTCGGCAGCGGATTCCACCGCCTCGGTAGCGTTCTTCACGAGGTTCGTCACAGCTTGAGTGATGAGCCGCCGGTCGAACAGGCACTTGAGCGGCTCATCGGGCATGTGAAGCTCGTACGTGATGTGCGGATGGCTCTCGCGGAACAGGATGACGGGCTCCTGCACCGCGTCGCGCAGATCGCCAGGCTCCATGGTGGGTTTCGGCACGCGGGCGAAGGAGGCGAACTCGTCGACCATGGTTTTTATGTCGCCAGCCTGACGCTCGATCGTCGCGGTCAGCTTCTCGAATGTTTCCCGATCGTCCGTGATCACCTTCCCGTACTTGCGGCGGATACGCTCGGCGGAAAGGATGATCGGGGTGAGCGGATTCTTGATCTCGTGTGCGATACGGCGGGCGACGTCGGCCCAGGCAGAAGTCCGCTGCGCTGAGACGAGCTCGGTGATGTCATCGACGGTCACGACCGTCCCCTGCTCCTCACCGCTCTCCACCTCGCGCGTGAAGCGGACGGCGAAAATGCGCTCCTCGCCGTTCTTGTTGATGAGCTTCACCTGGTGTTGCAGCCGGTAGGTGAGCCGCTCCTCGCCGTACTTCAGCAGGGCGCCGATCTCCGGGATCGCCTCCTCGAGCGGCTTGCCAATCAGCTCGTCGGCATCGGCGCCGATAAGCTTCTCGGCCGAGCGGTTCGCTAGCCGGATGCAACCTTCCTTGTCGAGGCCGAGAACGCCTGCCGACACACCCGTCAGCACGGCCTCTATGAAACGGCGTCGTTCGAGTAGCTGCTCGTTGGCGGAGACGAGTGCGTCGCGCTGATTCTTGAGCTCAGCGGTCATCGTGTTGAAAGTGGAGGACAGCCGCCGGAGATCACCCTCGCCGCGCCGCACCGGGAGAACGACGCCGAGATTGCCCCGCGAGACCTGTTGCGCGGCCGCGATCAACCTTCGGATCGGTGCAACGAACTGTCCCGCGAACCAAAGGCCGGCCCAGATGGCAGCCAGCAGAGCCGTCATCGAGATCATGAAGTACATGAGCCCGTGCGCGATCTTCAGGCCGCCGCGGCGCTGCCGGAGCTCCTCGTACTCGGCGACA
>Ga0180220_1000914_pt1 | contig 25749 bp, 32 predicted proteins | sample eDN5th37CBELigBY_FD_151335 | JGI IMG/M metagenome (GOLD analysis project Ga0180220, IMG submission 151335) | Enriched backyard soil microbial communities from Emeryville, California, USA - eDNA 5th pass 37_C BE-Lig BY (version 2) (version 2) | ecosystem: Environmental > Terrestrial > Soil >...
CCGCCATCATGAAAGGCGGACAGTTCCACAAGAACCAGTTGGCCGCCTGACGCCGCATGTGCTCGAAGATGCAGCAGCAATCGCATGCTGAATGCAGCTTGCCACCCAAAGACTTTCTGGAGAATATTGGCGCCAGGAGATAACAAGGCGCAGTGCCGATCCGTCAAATCATAAGGTTCTGCGCAGTACCCGGATAGAGGTAGGTCGTCGAATGACAGGTGCGAGGACACCAAAGGCGGCCAGGCCGCAATTCCTCCTTTTCCGAAATCTGAAATTGCTCGACCCACGCCTCGGCAACGTACGTGCCGGACATGAGGATCTGGTCGAAGGCGCAATCTTGAAAAGCGGCGCTTTTCACACCCATCTGGCGGCTCGGACCTGATGGACGGGAGCATGCGCCAAACCGCAACAAGGATGGATTCGCGGCGCTTCGGCCGCTTTCTGCTGAATAGCGTGGCGGCCCTGACGCTGCTTTAAATTTTGACGCCACTGATTTTCGTCACATGGCTCTCTTTTTTCAGCCAGACGATTCCCTCCTTTCCGCCGGAGGGCTACTCCCTCAAATGGTACGCGGCGATCATCCGCAACGACCGCTTCGTCTCCGGCTTTCTGCTCAGTTTGCAGCTCGGCTTGATCGCCACGACGATCGGACTTCTGGTTGGCGTACCGGCTGCCCTGTGCATCGCCCGCTACCGGTTCGCCGGACGCGAGCTGCTGAACAATCTGCTGCTGATGCCGCTCATGATCCCGGGGGTGGTTCTCGGCATCGCGCTCTATGTCTTCCACGTGGAAACGAAGATCAACACGGGCCTGCCGGTTCTCGGATCGCTGCTGGGCCTTGTGAGCGGCCACACATTGATCGTGATCCCGTGGACCGTTCGTCTCGTCAGCGCGAGCCTCGCCGGCTTCGATCGCACGCTGGAGGAGGCCGCGCAGAACCTCGGTGCCGACCGATGGACGACGTTCCGGCGCATCACGCTGCCCGGAATTCTCCCGGGCGTCGTTGCCGCCGCGATGTTCTCCTTCGTCGCCTCTTTTGGCAATCTCGAGCTCAGCCTGTTCCTGGTGGGCCCGGGCAGGACAACGCTGCCAATTGCGATCCTGCAGTACCTCGAATGGAAGATCGATCCGACGATTGCGGCCGTGTCCGTCGTGCAAATCGCGCTCATCGCGGTGACCATGCTGATCACGGATCGCTACGTGAAGATTGCGAGAGTCGTCTGAGGGGGAGATGGCGGAAGTCAGGCTCGAGGGAATTTCGAAGCGCTACGGCGACTTCTTCGCCGTCCGCAACTTCACGCTGACCGTGCCGGATGGCGAGTTCCTCGTGCTTCTCGGCCCCTCGGGTTGCGGCAAGACGACGACGTTGCGCATGATCGCGGGCTTCGTCGAACCGAGCACCGGCTCCATCCGTCTCGGAAACGCCGACATCACGTCCCTTCCGCCCTGGCGCCGCAACGCCGGACTCGTCTTCCAGAACTACGCTCTCTTCCCGCACCTGACGGTCGACCAGAACGTGGCGTTCGGCCTGGAGATGAGAAAGGTGCCGAAGGGCGAGGTCGCACCGCGCGTGGCCGAGGCCCTGCGCCTCGTCAGGCTCGGCCACCTCGGAGACCGCCTGCCGCGGCAACTCTCCGGTGGCCAGCAGCAGCGGGTCGCGCTTGCGCGCGCTCTGGTCTTCCGGCCGGATGTTCTGCTTCTCGACGAGCCGCTGTCCAACCTCGACGCAAAGCTGCGCCAGGAGGTCCGCGTCGAAATTCGCGAGTTGCAGCGAAAGCTCGGCCTCACGGCCATCATGGTCACCCACGATCAGGAAGAGGCGTTGACGATGGCGGATCGCCTCGTGGTGATGAGCGAGGGCGAGGTCAAGCAGGCGGGCACCCAGCGCGAGCTTTACGAGAAGCCGTCCGATCGTTTCGTCGCCGGTTTTGTCGGTCGCTCCACTTTCCTCGACGGCAAGATCGACGGCGGGCGCTTCATTTCCGATGGCGGCCTGTCGATCGAATGCCCGAACGAAACGGCCATTCGCGGAGCGGCGACGCTCGCGCTTCGCCCGGAGCGCGTTTCCGTGACGCGCGAGCCGACCCCCGGTGGAAGCAACAGCTTCGCGGGCGAGGTCGAGTTCGTCTCCTACCTCGGCGCGCTTCTCGATATCCACGTGCGCGTCAACGAGACCGAGCGCATCGTCGCCCAGGTCCCCAACCGTGATGGTGTCTTTGCGCCCGCCGTCGGCGAAAAGGTGCGGGTCGGCTGGGCGCCCGGAGCTGCCTCGGTCTTCGCCGGAGTCGAAGCGCCCCGCACACCATGAGCTTCCGTCCGTCGGCCGGCGATTCGATCGCCGGCCACCAACTGCGTAAAGGAGGGTTCAAATGTCCAAGAGAAAATCTCCATACATCTCCCGCCGCCATCTGCTGCAAGGTTCTGCGGCAATCGCGGGCGCGAGTGCCGTCGGCCTGTCACGAGGTGCCATGGCACAGTCGAAGGGCAAGGTTGTCGTCGGCACCTGGGGCGGCGACTACGCGCGGCTCCTCAACAAGAATATCGAGCAGCCGATCCTCATTCCCGCCGGCTGGGAGGTCGTCCAGGACCAAGCTGGCGACCCCCAGCGCCGTTCGAAGATGCTCGCCGAGCGACGGCTGCCTCGCGGGACGACGGACGTCCAAGGCCTGTCTGCCGTCAATATGTACCAGATGGACGTTGCCGGCGTGATCGACAAGATCGACTACTCCAAGCTCAAGAATGCGCCGAACCTTCTCGAGTCGATGAAGTATCCCTACGGCGTCGGACACATCTACTCGGGCAAGGTCGCACTCTACAATTCGGAAGTCGTGAAGGACGCGCCCAAGAGCTACAAGGACGTGTTCGACGCCAAGCATGGCAATAAGCTCGGCATCATCGACATCCAGTACCAGTACACGATCGTTGCGGCCGCGCTCGCAGCAGGCGGCTCGGTCGACAACGTCGAGCCGGGCAAAAAGCTGCTGCTCGAGATGCGCAAGGCTGGCGCCCGCATCTATCCGACGAACGAGGCCTTCGCGCAGGGAATGAAGACTGGAGAGATCGGCGTCGGCATCATGTGGAAGGCACGCGCGGTGCAATGGCAGAAAGCGGGCATCCCCGTCGTTGCCGTCACGCCGAGTGAAGGCGCCATCGCCTACGTCTCCGGCTTCGTCATTCCGAAAAACGCCCCCAACAAGGAAGGCAGTTATGCCTACCTCGATGCCATGCTCGAGGCATCGGCGCAGGAAAACTTCGCCATCGACATGGGATACAACCCGACCGTGACCAACGCCAAGGTCACGCCGGATCTGAACAAGCGGATCGGCTTCACGCCGGAAGACATCAAGAAGTTGGTCAACATGGACTACAAGTACATGACTGAGAATGACGTCGCGCTGAAGGAATGGTGGGACAAGGAGTTCAAGGGCTGAACTCGGCACGGCCCCGGTCCCCGGGGCTGGCCACACCGAAAGATACGCTCCATGGCACAGGCGACACGAGGTGGTGGCATGGCCAGCGAGGACGGTGGCTCGCGCTTGAGCGCGGCCGCTCTCATCGGTCCGGCAACTTTCATCGTCGCCCTCGGCCTCGCCATTCCGATGGCAATTCTCTTTCGCTACAGCCTGAACCAGTTCAAGCCCGGCCTGATGATGGTCGATGCCCTGACGCTCGAGAACTACGTCAAGTTCTTCTCGGACTCGTATTACCTGACGGTTTTCTGGACCACCGTCCGCGTGGCGCTGAGCTGTACGATTATCTGCCTCCTTCTGGGCTTCCCGCTGGCCTACAAGCTCGCGCGCACGCAGACGCGCCACAAGAATCTGCTGATCATGCTGGTCGTCCTGCCGCTCTTCGTCGGCAACGCCGTGCGCGCCGCGGGCTGGATGACCGTGTTCGGCATCAAGGGCTTTCTCAATACGACCCTCATCTGGCTAGGCATCATTCACGAGCCGCTGGAGATCATGTTCACCGAGACTGCGGTGATCATCGGCATTATCGCGGTCAATCTGCCGTTCATGGTGCTCACGTTGCAGAGCGTCATCGAAGGCATCGATCGCGCAGTCGAGGAGGCGGCCTTCAGCCTCGGCGCAGGCCCGTGGGAAATGTTCCGCCGTGTCCTTTGGCCGTTGGCGCTCCCCGGCATCATTGCCGGGACGATCCTCACTTTCATCCTGGGCATGAATGCCTACGCGACGCCCGTGCTCCTGGGCGGCCCGAAGTTCAAGATGATGGCGCCGCTGGTCTTCGGCCAGTTCCAGCTCAACAACTGGCCCTTCGGAGCCGCGGTCGCGTTCCTTCTGATGCTGACCACGTTGTGCCTCACGGCCACGGCCAACATCCTCATGCAGCGTCGCTATCGCCGTTAGACGGCGATCCGGCCAACGCCGCCCGGCACGCGACGAGAATGCGGTCGGAAAGCTCCGCATCGTCCACCGCGCGCGCCAGCACGATGCCGCCGACCAGCGTGGCCGCAATCGCGAGCGCCTCGTCCTCGTGAGCACCACGCGTCCGCCGACGCTTCAGCCGCGACAAGCGCTGCACCATGCGCAACAGGCCTTCGGTGAAGGCCCTCCGCATGGGGCCGCCGGCCCGCGGCACATCGCAACCCAAGGCCGCCACCGCGCAGCCACCACCCGGCATGTCACGATGCCGGGCGGTCAGATAACGCCGCGCATAAGCGTCCAGGGTCTCGACATTTCGATACTTGGCCGCACTGCCTTCGAGCGCGTGCCTCAACGCCTCGGCTGCAAGCCGGTCCTTCGAGCCGAACTGACTGTAGAGACTGCCATGGGTCATGCCCGCCGCCGAGGCCAGCTCGTCAACGCCGACGGAGATACCCCGCTCCCGGAACAGCCGGGCAGCGGCAACGAGAATGCGCTCGCGGTTCTCGGCAGCCTTCTCCTTCGATACGCGCATTGCCATCTTCCCTTGACCCGCGGTTACCGAATCCTGCTTGACACGATTGATGGCGACCGTCATGTAAAATAATAATGACGATCGCAATCTAAAAAGATCATCATCGAGCGGGGAGCTTCCTATGCCGCACTGCCGGGCCGCAATCGTCGCGGTGTTCGATCGGCCACCGATGGGGCTTGGAGGTGGGCTTCAGGGGCATCGCCGCTGCTTGGTTCCACGTCTCTCGCTCTCGGCCGACGACGCGGTCCTCACAGCGGGAACGGTAGCGTGAACCCTCTCCTGACCGGACCGATCCTGCCGACCCTCATTCGCCTGAGCGTGCCAAACGTCTTCGCCATGGTCGCGACGGCGCTCGTCGCCATAGCCGAGACCGCGTATGTCGGCGTCCTGGGTTTGGCGCCTTTGGCCGGTATCGCGCTGGTCTTTCCCATGGTGATGCTGCAGCAGATGATGTCGGCCGGTGCCATGGGTGGCGGCATTTCATCGGCAATCAGTCGCGCGCTCGGCGCACAGAAAATCGATCGAGCGGAGGCACTTGCGCGCCACGCGGTGGTCATCGGAGGCTTCGCAGGCGCGCTCTTTACGGTGATATTCCTGACATGGGGCCCGACCGTTTACCGGCTTCTCGGCGGCCGTGGAGCGGCGCTTGAGCAGGCCTCCACCTATTCCAGCATCGTCTTCATCGGTGCCCTTTTTGTCTGGCTGATGAACACGCTCGCCTCCGTGGTGCGCGGAACGGGCAACATGCGCGTTCCGTCCTTCACGCTTCTCTCGGCCGCCGCTCTGCAGGTCGCCCTGGGCGGCATCCTGGGTCTCGGTTTGGGGCCGGTCCCGCGATTCGGAATCGGCGGTGTGGCGATGGGACAGGTTCTCGCCTACGGCGCGGGAATGCTGTTTCTCGGCGGCTATCTCGTGACGGGACAGGCCCGCATTCGCCTCCGCTTCGAAGGCCCGCTTCGCAGGGAGATATTCCGGGACATCCTGAAGGTAGGCGCGCTCGCGTGCGTATCCCCCGTCCAGTCCGTGCTGACGGTGCTCGCCATGACGAGCTTCATCGCCCGCTTCGGAGAGGAGGCATTGGCAGGCTATGGCATCGGCGCGCGCCTGGAATTCCTTCTCGTTCCGATAACCTTTGCGATCGGTGTCTCGAGCGTGCCCATGGTCGGCATGGCCATGGGAGCCGGAAACGCAAACCGCGCCAGGCGCGTGGCCTGGACTGCAGGGTTCCTTGCCGCCGGCCTCATCGGCTCGATCGGGTTGCTTGTGGCAATGCGGCCCGACACGTGGTCCAGTCTCTTCACCGACAACGCGGGCGTCCTGGCCGTCGCAGGCGGCTACCTGACCACGGCCGGCCCGGCGTACGCCTTTCTCGGTCTTGGGCTTGCGCTTTATTTTGCGTCCATGGGTTCCGGATCGATCCTCGGTCCCGTCCTGGCTCAGACCGTCCGGCTTGCCGTGATATTGGCCGGCGGCTTCTGGCTGACAGCCCAGAGCACGACGGCGACACAATTTTTTCTCGTGGTGGCCGTGTCCCTCGTCGCCTACGGACTTGCCGCGGCGCTGGCCGTTGCGCGGATCAAATGGACGAGGGGCTAACCGTCGGATCTTGAATGCGACCCATGGGCCTGATCAGATTCAGCGCCGCATTAAGACCGAAAGACGCTTTAAATACATAGCGTTACAAAGCAACCTTGGACTCGAAGTTCGCTCCCTGCCAAGCCTCGAAGTAAGGCGAGTTTCAAGTTCGTTGCTCAGGCGCTGGCTTCGACCCGGCATGGCTCCGTAAGGGGGCAGGAGAAGGCCAAGGGCGATCAGATGCGGGGCCAGTACATTCGAAAAATAGGCCTACGCCCCGCGTACATCGTACGCAGGCTCACAAACTCAGTGGCGAACCCTACCTCAATGATTCATGAGGAAAAACAGGCCCACCCCGAACGCCGGCCCAACCAATGAGCAGAGCACGACCATCAACACAGGCTTGAACAACATTACACAGTTCCCCGCCTCGGACGCTTACACGCATCCGATTCACGGAGACCTTCCCGTCCACCCTCTTCCGGACAAGGCTCCGCATCTATAGGTTAGATGACAAACTTCATCCTGGCACCAAGTCGAAATAATTATCACAAAAATGTTACTGGATACGACATCCGCGCTGTCTCCGCTTCCGACAGCGCATCAATCGTAGCAACAAGCGGCTACAATTAGAGAGCGTGCTCCCAGGCAACGGGAATCAGCCGATAGCCACTGCCATTGCGCACCAGATGGTTAAAGCCCGGGAAATGCAGGTGCATCCCTGTGACCATCAGCTTATCGGTCGCTACCATGTCAAAAACGCGGCGGCGCGTCGCCTCGGCTTGCGTCTTGTCGGTATCGAAGGCCATGCAGGCTTCCGGCCGCGCGGTCTGCACCTCGGGGATATGCACGATATCACCCCAGATCAGCAGGCTCTGCTCGCCCGAGGAGATGAGGTAGCCGGTGTGCCCCGGCGTGTGCCCGTGGAACGGCATGGCCGTGACACCGGGGAGCACCTCGCCCTGCTTGAAGAGCCGCCAGCGGTCACGGTAGGGTTCGGTCTGGTCCCGCCCGGCCTTGAAGAACATCGCCTTTTCGCGGTCATTCCCCTGCGCCATAGCCGCGTCGTCGAACCAGTGCTTCGGCTCGTTCTCGTGCATCACGAGTTCGGCGTTCGGGAAGTTGCGCGCGCCGGTCTCCATGTTGGTGAGGCCGGCCGAATGGTCAGGGTGCATGTGCGTCAGCAGCACGCTCTCGATCGACGCGGGATCGACGCCGGCCGCGGCGAGGTTGTTCAGCAGCTTCCCGCCGGTGTTCGCCATGAGGCGACCGCACCCCGTCTCGATCAGCGCCAGCTTGCCGGCAGTGTAGATGAGGAAGCAGTTGACGGCGGTACGCCGCGCAGGCCGGAAGTTGTCCGTCAGGATCTGCCGGGCCTCGTCCTGCTCGACATTGCGCAAGACCTCGAGATTCCCGTCCAGGAAGCCATCGGACACCGCCGTCACGACGATATCGCCGACGCGCCGGTGGTAGACGCCTGGAACCTGCGTCTCGGGTGCCTTCGTCATGCTCTCGCTCCCCGCCCTCGACTAGTCGCGCACCGGCATAGCGCGCTGATTATACATGATCTTCCGGATGCGCGCCTGCTCCTCGGGCGGCAGCTTGGTGACGTCGACCGAGAGGTCCGCGCCGACCGCCATGCCCCGCTGCACTGCCGGGCGCGCGGCCATCGTCTCCTGCCAGCGCTTGACGTACTTGAACTCGTCGATGTCCTGCCCCTGGAGCTTCCAGTTGAGGGTCCACGGATAGCAGATCATGTCCGCGATCGTGTACTCGTCTCCTGCCATCCACGGCCGCTTGTGGAGCACATTGTTCATGACACCGTAGAGACGGTTCGCCTCGTCCCTGAAGCGCCTGAGCGCGTAGGACTGGTCACCCTCCCGGTCTCCCAGCCTCGTGAAATGGCCGCATTCGCCGAGCTTCGGGCCCTGGTTGGCCATCTGCCACATGACCCACTGGTTGACCTCGTACTTCGCGCGCACGTCCTGCGGCCAGAACTTCCCGGCCTTCTCGGCGATGTACATCATGATCGAGCCGGACTCGAACACACTGAGCGGCCCATTCCCGTCGGCCGGCGCCGTATCAACGAGCACCGGCATGCGATGGTTCGGGTTCATGCGGAGGAACTCCTCCGAGAACTGCGCCCCCTGCTGGATGTTGACGGGCACGATCTTGTACGGCAGCTCGCACTCTTCCAGCAGGATGGTGACTTTCTTGCCGTTGGGCGTCGGCCAATAATGAAGCTCGAGCACTGGCATCTCCTCGATCGAACTGTTTTCCGTGAGGCTAGTGCCTGGGAGCGCCAGATGGAAGCCCGATCCCACTGGCGGCATCGTGCGCGCATCCGCTTCCCTTTTCGCCCCGCCCCGGTGCATAACGGCGCCAAACAAATCTTGAGGAGACGCCCATGTTGCTAGCCGAGAGCCTGCGCCGGCTTGGAACCGAGACCGCTTTCGAGGTGCTCGCGCGTGCTGCCGAGTTGCAGCGCCAGGGCAAGGACGTGATCAACCTCGGCATCGGCCAGCCCGACTTCCAGACGCCGCAGCACATCGTCGAGGCCGCAATCAAGGCGCTGCGCGACGGTCACCACGGCTACACGCCGGCGAACGGCATTCTCCCTCTGCGCGAGGCAGTTGCGCGCGATCTCCATCGCCGTCATGGCGTCGAGGTCAATCCGGACAACGTGGTCATCATGCCGGGCGGCAAGCCGACCATGTTCTTCGCCATGCTCATGTTCGGCACGCCCGAGACCGAGATCATGTATCCCGATCCCGGCTTCCCGATCTATCGCTCCATGATCCAGTACACCGGCGCGAAGGCCGTGCCGATTGCGCTGCGCGAGGCGAACGGCTTCGCATTCAGCGCCGACGAGGTGCTGGCGCAGGTTACCCCGCGAACGAGCCTCATCATCATCAACAGTCCCGGCAACCCGACCGGCGGCGCGGTCCCGGCCGAGGAGATCCGGAAGCTGATCGAGGGCCTAGGGAAGCACCCGCAGGTCGCCGTCCTCTCCGACGAGATCTACAGCCAGATGCTTTACGGTGGCCGCAAGCACGAGAGCTTCCTGAAGTATCCGGAAATCCGCGATCGCCTGATCGTGCTCGATGGTTGGTCGAAGACCTATGCGATGACCGGCTGGCGGCTTGGCTTCTCGGTGTGGCCGAAGTCGATCGTCGACGACGTCGTCCGCCTCTGCGTCAACAACCATAGCTGCGTCAACGCGCCGACGCAGTTCGCGGGCATCGCGGCCCTCGAAGGCCCGCAGGACGACGTGCACAAGATGGTCGCTGCGTTCGACGAGCGCCGCAAGGTCATCGTCCCGCTGCTGAACCAACTTCCGGGTTTTACCTGCGTCGATCCCGGCGGGGCGTTCTACGCTTTCCCGAACATCTCGGGCACGGGGATGAGCGCGCGCGACCTCCAGAACAAGATGCTCGAAACCGCGGGCGTCGCGACGGTCGCCGGCACCAGCTTCGGCATCCACGGGGAAGGCTACATCCGCTTCTCCTACGCCAACTCGACCGAGAACATCAAAAGGGCCATCGAGCGTATCGGCGGCCTTCTGGTGGATGGCTGACAGCGGACACTAGGCACCTGAGCTTCTGCCGGCCCGGTTCGGAGCGACCGGTAACCGATCCTTCATCTTGAATGCGCAAGCTCCGGCGAGCGTACGCCGGAGCTTGTCATGCGGGTTTTCGTCTTCGTGTTACTGCTGCTGGTCGCGACCAAGGTCGGGATGCAGCAGTATCTCGTCTCGACGGCCAAGGACGAGATCATCATCACCGCGTTTCGCGAGCGCGCAGCGAGCGCTTGCCGCGAGGCCGCCCGCACCTCACGTCTCGAGCTGCCTCCATCCTGGCTACCTCCGCGGGACATGCGCGTCGTTGTCGGCAAGAGCACGCTCGACGTGGCGCTCTGGCAGATCGACAGCGTGCTTTGGGAAAAGCGCTACAAGACGCCCTACCTCGTCTTCCCCATGCGAGCCGCCCCGAACCCGGTCTATTGCCAGTTCAACATCGCTCACGGTGGCGCATCTCTCATCCGGCTCTGAGCGCCGCCGCCAAATGTCTCGCGAAGCGACTAACGCCGCGCGCCTGCCTTAAGGCCGCCGGAATTCGATTGCTAGAGCAAACGGCTCTTCTGCCGATAATGGAAAGAGCGCGCGCAATCGTGGATTGCGTTTCATGGGGACCAGGGGATCAAATGACATTCCTACGTGCAATGATAATCGGAATGCTCGCCATCGGCGCGCTCACACTTCCGTCGGCAGCCCAGACGCAATCCGGCGTCTACAAGGTCGCTCTTCACGTCGACGACAACGACGTCGCCAAAATGAACCTCACGCTCAATAACGTGCAGAACATAATAAACGATTTCAAGAAGTCCGGCAGAAAGATCGAGATCGAGGTGGTCACATACGGCCCGGGCCTGCACATGTTTCGAGCCGACACCAGCCCCGTGAAGGCCCGTATCGAGGAGATCGCCCTCGCCAATCCGAACGTGACCTTCTCGGCCTGCGGAAACACCCAGAGCAACATGGCGAAGGCCGAGAAGAAGGCCATCACGCTCATCAGCGAGGCGAAGCTGGTGCCATCGGGAATCGTGCATCTGGTCGAGCTCCAGCGCAAGGGCTACGCCTACGTGAAGCCGTAACGGGGTCGGCGGTCACGTCTTGAAGGATTGTATCGTGCGGGGTCCTCGACGGGCCCCGTTTCGTTTTCGGACGGCGTCCCTGTGCGCGGCAGGCTTTCCATTCAGGCGCCGCAGAGGCATGATGGCACGGTCTATTCCGACGATCGTACGAGAGGCTCCATGACGACGTCCCCTACTCGCAAGACGTTCCTGCGTGAAGGCGCCGGCGGTCGCGCCGTCCATGATGTTGGCGGCCTCGACTTCGGACCCATCGATCGCTCAGAGCACGACTTGGCGCTCTGGGAGAAGCGCACCGACGCCATGCTCATCCTGCTTGCGTCGAAGAAGAACGTCTTCAAGATCGACGCGATGCGCCGGGTCATCGAGGACTACGGTCAGCAGGAATACGACCGGACCACCTACTACCAGAAATGGATCCGGGCCATTCGCAACCTCATCGTCGAGCAAGAGGTCGTGACGGCTGCCGAGATCGAGCAGCGCATGCGCGAGGTCGCCGCGCGCCACCGCGATGCCGGGCGCGAGGTCGAGGCGGACCACATCGCATTGACCGGGAGCGAGCCGCAATGAGCGCCCACACCGTGCATGCCATGCGCTTTTCCGTCGGCGACCGGGTCAAGGTGGCGAGCCGCCTCGCGCTGGGTCATTGCCGGACGCCCTGGTACCTGCGTGGCCGCTCGGGAATCGTCGCCAGCATCCAGGGCGCCTACCACGATCCAGAGCGTCTTGCCTACCACAAGCCGGGGCTGCCCCTGCAAACGCTCTACAAGATCCGCTTCCTTCAGACGGACCTTTGGCCGGCCTATCCTGGTCCCACCGACGACCACCTCGAAGCCGACATCTACGACGACTGGCTGGAGTCCGTCCCATGATGCACGAAGACCACGATCATGCCGATCACAGCCACGACCACGCACACGGGCCCGGACACGTCCATCCACCGCAGAAGGACCACGACGCGGGACCGATGTCGGCCTACGAGGTGCTCGAGGAGGCCGTCCGCTCCCTGCTCATCGACAAGGGCGTGCTGACCAGCGACGAGATCTCGGCGCAGATCGACCTGATGGACAGCCGCACGCCCGCGCTTGGCGCCAAAGTTGTTGCGCGCGCCTGGGTCGACCCCGCATTCAAGGCCCGCCTGCTCGCCGACACCCGCGCTGCTCTGCTCGAGATGGACATCGACATCGGCTCACTCGCCGAGTTCCGCACTATTGAGAATACGGCGGACACTCACAACGTCGTCGTCTGCACGCTGTGCTCCTGCTATCCGAAGCTCCTGCTCGGCATACCGCCCGCCTGGTACAAGAGCCTCGCCTACCGGAGTCGCGTTGTCGTCGACCCGCGCGGCGTCCTCGCCGAGTTCGGCGTGCACCTTCCGAAGGGAACCGAGGTACGCGTTCACGACTCGACCGCCGACTTGCGCTACCTGATCCTTCCGCGCCGGCCCGAGGGCACCGACGGCTGGAGCGAGGAACAGCTCGCCGGGCTCGTCACGCGCGACGCCATGATCGGCACGGCGGTCCCCGAGGCGGAACGAAAAGAAGCAGCCGAATAGCAGCCGCCGCGGCCGGCGACGGGGAACGCCAGCCTGTCGGACAGAGGACAAGACGCGTCCAGATTTCGAGACCTCGAGGGAGCCACAAGATGACGAGACTTCTAGGCCGAGTGCTGCCGGCGCTCGCGGCGTTGACGCCGATTGCCTCTCCGGCGTTCGCGCACCACGCCATGGGCGGAAAACTGCCGACGACCTTCGCCGAAGGGCTGTTGTCCGGCCTCGCGCACCCCGTGCTCGGACCCGACCACTTCGCCTTCGTGATCGCGATCGGCATTGCCGCGGCACTCGTGCCAGCCGGCATTGGCGTGATCGGTGCTTTTTTCGCGGCTTCGGCAGCGGGCATTCTGCTGCACCTTGGCGCCTGGAACCTACCGCTGGCCGAGATCCTGGTCGCGGCCACGGTGGTCGTGGCCGGTGCGCTGGTTGCATTTGGCAACCGGGCGGGCAGCGCGGCCTGGCTCACCCTGGCTGCCATCGCCGGTCTCGTGCACGGCTATGCTCTCGGTGAGTCGATCGTCGGCGCGGATCGCGGCGTCCTCGGCGCCTATCTGATCGGCCTCGCGATCACTGCGTCCTGCATTGCTGCCGCCATCATGGTCCTCACCAGGAGATATTTATCGATCAGCACGGCAGCAGCATCCCGCTTGCGCACGATCGGAGCAGTTGTCGGCTGCGTCGGTCTTGCAATGCTGGCCATCAATCTGACGGCCTGACGCCGGTTTCAGTCGACGGACCCTTGCCCATGCCGCCTGTCGCCATCGATCCCGCCGTCACCGAGCGGGTCGCTCGAGCCTTCGAGCGCCTGCCCGAGCTGGCGGCAGCCGACGCCGACCTTGCCCGGCGCGGCCGATTCCTGACCTGCGATTTCGAGATCGGTGTGGGCTCCGTTCCCCTCTCCGTCTCGATCGACCACGGCCGCGTGACCTCGGTGAAGCGCGGCCCCTTTCTGTTGCGGTCGCACACATTCTCGATAACCGCGGCGCCCGAGACCTGGGCGGGCTTCCACCAGCCATTCCCGGAGCCGGGCGACCACGACCTGCTCGCCCTCACGAAGAGCGGCCGCGCGCGCGTTTCAGGCGACCTTGTCCCGTTCATGGGCAACCTGCAGTTCGTCAAGGACCTGCTGGCCTTGCCGCGCCTCCTTGCCAACACGGAAGATGCCGCGTGATGCCCCACTTCGAGCCCATCATCGGCCGCTATCTCCATCTCGAGCTGTCGGGCAGACCGCATCGGCTGTACGTCGAGGAGGCAGGCCAAGGCATCCCGCTGGTCTGCCTGCACACCGCCGGCGCCGACGCGCGGCAATACCGGCACATCCTCAACGACAAGGCGATCACGCAGCACTATCGAGTCATCGCCTTCGACATGCCCTGGCATGGCAAGTCGCTGCCGCCCGAGGGTTTCGAGTGCGAGGAGTATCAGCTCACGACCGCAACCTATACACAGATGGTCGTCGATCTCTGCGAGGCGATGCGCCTGGAAAAGCCCGTCGTCATGGGATGCTCGATCGGCGGCCGCATCGTGCTCAACCTGGCCGCCGAGCACGGTAGCCGCTTCCGCGCGCTGATCGGCCTCGAGTCGGCTGCCTATCAGCAGCCCTGGTACGATACCGAGTGGCTGAACCGGCCGGACGTCCATGGCGGCGAGGTGTGCGCCGCGCTCGTCTCCGGCCTGATGGCACCGCAAAGCCCGGCCGCCAGCCGCCACGAGACGCTCTGGATGTACAAGTGCGGAGGACCGGGCGTCTTCAAGGGCGACCTTCACTTCTATCGGGTCGACGGTGACTTGCGCGACGTGCTTGCGCGCATCGATACGGCGAGGTGCCCGCTCTACCTCCTCACGGGCGAGTACGACTTCTCATGCACGCCCGCGGACACGAAGCGCACGGCCGAGAGCATCCCCGGCGCCGAGGTCACCGTGATGAAGGAGCTCGGCCACTTCCCGATGAGCGAGAATCCGGCCCAGTTCCGACGCTATATCCTGCCCGTCCTCGACAAGATCCGCTCGGCCGAGTGAGCCGAGCCGAGCCACCGCGGTCCACATCGATCCGCGGTCGTTACGCCGGCATCACAGGTTGATACGCGCCGAAACCGCAGCCGTGTTGCCGAACGAGGGAATGAACATCGAGTGTTTCCCGGGACCGCCGGCCACTACGACATTGATATGCTCCGGCGACGATGCCGGATAGTAGTGGTCATTGACGGGATGGCGGTCCTGCTCTTCCCAGCTCTTGAGGTTCTCCCTGGAGATCCGGGAGACGTGCAGCTTTGACCGCTCGTAGAGCGCCTCCTGAATGCTCTCCGCCGTCCAGCCATCGCGCGCCAGCGTCTGCGCGTGCTCCGGCCCCAGCACGACGAAGCTTGGCCCCTGGAGATACGCGTTGTTCTGGCCCACCTGGCTCATCGTGCCTGCGATGGTCACGATCAGGCCCTCGCCGGACGTCGATGCGTGATCGTTGATGTTGTGCGGCGCTTCGGCGGCCATGGTCGTCACCACGCTCTCGTCGGGTCTGAAACCGCGCCTGACGTGGAAGGGCGGGAACGGGCTGGCCTCCTCGTTCTCCCCGAAGCAATAGGCGAACTTCGCCGGTGTGCCGTGAGTCGCACGGTCCATGTCGCCGGGCTTGGCGCCGCCGATATTCAGCAGAATGAGCTGCAACGCCCGTCCGATGGACGCATTCGCACGCCGACCCTGGCCCAGGCAGTTCGACCCGCAGTTGACATCGATGGCCGTGCGGATCGGGCCGTTGATCATCATGAGCTGGCCGCACGGATGCGTCGTCGCCAGCGTGCCGTGCAGGTTATAGGCGGGATCGAGCACGGCCCTCAGGCCGGCGAGCACCGCCGGAAAATACTCCGGCTTGCACCCGGCCATGACGGCGTTCGCCGCCAGGCTCTGCAGCGTCGGCACGATCTGCCGCGGCGAGATTGGAGAAAAGATCTCGTTGTCGGCCTTCGCCACCCTCACGAACCGCACCACCTTGTCCTCGGTCGGCGGCATCATCGGCAGCCCGTCGCTCCAGCCTTGCGCCGCAGCAAATTCGTTCCACGCCTCGAAGTCGAGGTCGTCGATCTCCACGATCTCGGCGTCGGTCTTGTCCGTCATGAGCGTCCCCGATGTCGGGTTGGTGTCTGCCGGGGGAGATGGCTGGATCGGCTGTTTCGCCAGACCGGGCAGCGCACCGCCGCCGAACCATCGTACCGTTGCAGAGGACGTTTGAACATGCAAACGGGCCGCTCTTCCACGGCGGCCCGCCCAGTGAACTAGCCGATGATGTCCTTCAGACCCGCCCAAGCCGTGTCGATGCGGTCTTCCAGCTCGGCGGCGTTGAGGCCACCCACCGGATGCTTCACGACAATGAGGCGCGGCTCGACCTTGCGGGCCTTCGCCTGCGCCAGGACCAGAGGCCTGAAGGTTTCGGTCGCGATGACGTAGGCAATCACGCCGCGCTTAGCGAGTTCGATGCTGTCGTGGAAACTCCACGATGAACAGGACCCTCAATCCCCCAGCGCGAGGAGCGCTGCCTTGTAGCGCTTTGCCGCGCCGTCGATCTGGTCGGCTGTTGCCGGCTGGCTGGCGGACGGCTTCCAGATGAAGTCGATGTCGTCCGTCGAACGTACACTGCCGAATTTGGCCCTGAGGCCCTCCAGCAGCTCCTTCGCATTGGGCTTCGAGTTCGAGAACAGCAGGATCGGATCCCGCATCCAGTCGACGGTACCGGACTTGAGCGTCTCGGCGCCGGCTGGGACGTGCCCGAAACTCGGATTTACGATGCGCATTGGGACCCTTTCCCGTTGCTCATGAGAAAACGCGAACGAAAGCGTCACGCACCTCTGCGTGCGCGAATCCACTCGACGGCATTTTGACCCGCCTTCGCACCGTCTGCAATGGCCTCGACGATCGTCTTGCCGCCGTCCTCCCGGACGTCCCCGGCCAGGAACAGGCCGTCCTCGCTCGAGGCGTCCGCGCTGAGGAAATCGTGGGCAGGCACGCGCCCCGTCTGCAGGAAGAGGCCCCGTGCCGCCGCTCTGTGCTCGCCATCGGGGCCGAGTACGACGACCTCCTCGAGCGCCTCCGAGCCGTTGAGTTGGGTGATGCGCCCGGCGATGACAACGACGTTGCTCCGGCCCCTCAGCGCCGCCAAGCGCTCGGCCGGGGCCGAAATCCCTTCCGCGGCGATCAGGTTGACCACCGAAGCATGCTCGGCGAGCTCAAGGGCCTCCTCGACCGCCCACGCGTCCGAGCCGGCCACGGCAACGGGCTGCCCGGCGTAAAGGGGAGCGTCGCAGTGCGCGCAGTGAGAGAGGCCGGCGCCATCGAACCGTCCCTCCCCGGCAAGCCCGGTGGTCCCTGGCGTGAGCCCCGTGGCCACGACCACGGCTGCGGCCGTGTACGACCCCTCAAGTGCCTCGACGACGAAGTCGCCGTCCCGGCGCACGCCCGAGACGTCGTCGATCGCGATCTCGGCGCCCGCCGACATGGCGCGCTCGGCGATTTGAGCCAAGAGATCCGGCCCGGTAGCCTCCGGCTCGAGGCCGGGCACACCCTGCAGCGGACCGAGGTTCATGAGCTGGCCGCCCGGCCCCATCCTGTCGATCGTCACCACGCGCAGTCCCGCCGCCGCGACGGTTGCGGCCGCCTCCAATCCGGCCGGACCGGCACCGATCACCACGACGTCGAACGATTGAGCGCTCATGCGAAGGTCGCCGTCGCTTGCATGGCGATCGTGCCGGATGGCGTCAGCGCCCACACGTCGGCCCCGCGGCCACCCTCAGAAGGCCGGCCGACGAGGTCGAACGGTTCATCCTCGAAGAGGGGTGCCCGCGCCCGCATGCTGAACGTCGCCATGCGCTTCCCCGGGTTCATGTCCCGGATGAAGTCGCTGAGGCAGTGCTGCGAGTAGGGGCCGTGCACGACGAGACCCGGGTACCCCTCGACACCCATCGCGTAGGGCTTGTCGTAGTGAATGCGGTGCGGATTGAACGTGATGGCGGAGAACCGGAACAGCGACACCGCGTTGGCTTTCACGGTCCGGCGCCACGGCAGCCCGGTGGGCACCTCCTCGCGCTTGGGAATGCCGCTCTTCTGCCCCTCCTTCACCTCCTCGCGGAAGGCACTCTGGTACTCTTCCGTGAGGGCCGGCCCGCGCGGCGTCGAGATGCGCCGCGTCTGCGTCGCGAAGATCAAGGTTCCCGTGCTTCCCTTGCGCACCTGGATGTCGGAGAGCGTCGTCTCCTTCACCAGTTTGTCGCCAATGCGGATGTCGTCGTGGAAGGTGATCCGGCACCCGGCGTACATGCGCCTCGGAAGCGGCATCGGCGGCAGCACGCCCGCGCCCTGCGGCAACCCATCCTGGGTCAGCGACGACTGCGGCGCCATGTTGAGAAAGTAGCCGATGTGCCACCCCTGCGGGATCGGTGTTCCCTCGCGCGGCGGCGGCTCCTCCCGATCGAAGGTGGCAATCAACATGGCGATCGGTGCTGCAGTGGCGACATCCTCCTCCATTGCGCTCTTTCCGATGTGGCGGCGCAGCGCCTCTTCATCGATCATGCTCATGAAACGTTCCCTTCCGGCCGGTTTGCCACAGACGATCCGGCCCCGGCAGCGATCCGTCAAGCGGCCAGTCCGGCAGACCCCGAGTGACGCGGCGCCGTTGCTGTGGCACAAACGGCCGCAAAGAGGAGAGGCGTAGCGGCCAGCGTCGAGCGAAGTTCGCAGGCACGGCCCAGAAGAGCATCGTCCGCGTATGAGATTCTTTTCCCGCGCGCCGGTTGTCCCGGTCGTGCGACTGACCGGCCCGATCGGCATGGCGGCGCCCCTGCGGCCCGGCTTGTCGCTCGCAACCGTGGCGGCTGCCCTGCAGCGCGCCTTTTCGATATCTCGCCACCACGCTGTGGCGATCTCCATCAATTCGCCTGGCGGATCGCCCGTGCAGTCCCATCTGATCTTCCGCCGCATTCGGCAACTGGCGGACGAGCGCAACAAGCGCGTCCACGTCTTTTGCGAGGACGTGGCAGCGTCGGGCGGCTACTTCCTGGCGCTGGCCGGCGACGAGATCTACGCGGACCCGTCGTCGATCGTCGGCTCAATCGGGGTGATTTCCGCCTCGTTCGGCCTCGAGAAGGCCATCGGCAGGTTGGGTATCGAGCGCCGGGTCTACACGTCCGGTAAGATGAAGAGCTTCCTCGATCCCTTCCTGCCCGAGCAGCCGGCCGACATCGAGCGCCTTCGTGCCGTCCAGCGCGAGATTCACGACGCCTTCATCGCGGTGGTCAAGGAACGGCGCGGGCAAAAGCTCCGAGCTCCGGACGACGAGCTTTTCACGGGCGAGTTCTGGTCGGGCCCGCGCGCCCATGAGTTGGGGCTGATCGACGGCATCGGAGATATGCGCGGGACGCTGCGCAAGCTCTATGGCGACGAGATCAAGCTGCGCGTGGTACCGGTCGGGGGAGGCGGACTGCTGTCCCGCCTCCGTCGCATCCCGGCCGGCAGCCAGATGCCCGACCTCGCCGCATTGCCGGCCAGTTTTGCGGATGATGTCTTGTCCGCGCTCGAGGTCCGCGCACTATGGGCCCGCTTCGGGCTTTGAGACAATGGGAGAAAGGCCGTGCCGCCACTGATTGCCGCCATGCTCGTGGGCGCCGGCGCCTATGCCGGGCTCCGCGCCGTCCACCGCATCCTCGCGAGCTGGTCTGAGATCGAGGCTGGCTCGCACCCGGACAAGGGACAGGCCCCCACCGGCATCGTCGAGAAGGATCTGGGCTCGCTCGAGCTCGACCCCGCGACCGGAATCTATCACCCGGCGAAGCCTGCTCGATAGGTGGGACCGGAGCGTCCCGATGAGAACGGTTTGGTAACCAGATCAACCATATTCCACTGTCTTCGATTACCGTAACTGTTGCCGAAAATTGTTCGCAACCGATTGTTCATATGTCTCCGATCTTATCGAGCCTCGAGCGCAGTGTTTGGCGTAGCGAGGCGCGGTTGTTATGAGCGAGACCAATTCCCCGGACGACAGGAGACCGCGGCCCCCGAGTCTGCTGGCCCGTTTGCGCCGGGATACGCGTGGCGTCACCGCCATCGAGTTCGCCATGGTGTCGGGTCCGTTTCTCGCACTTCTGTTCGGCATCATCGGCGTCGGGCTCTTCTTCTTCACCACCTTCTCTCTCGAGAATGCCGTCGAGCAGACGGCGCGCTTGCTCCGCACCGGTGAGGCCCAGGAAGCCGGGCTGACGGCGGCGCAGTTCAAGACCAAGGTCTGCGAGCGCATGCCGAGCCTCGTCGACTGCCAGGGCAAAGTTCGCGTCAACGTCCTGAGTTTCCAGGACGCCGGAAATATTTCGGGTGAATCGCTGCCGAGCTGTCTCAACGGCGACAACACGCTGTCCAGCGCAACCGAGTACACCCCGGGCGGACCGAGCCAGATCGTCGTCGTCTGGGCCTGCTACGAATGGGATCTCTCATCGAAGATCCCGTTCATCGATCTCGGCAACATGGCCGGAGGATCGCGTCTCATCCAAGCGACATCCGTGTTCCGAAGCGAGCCGTATGGAAGCTGAAGCCGGACGAGAAATGGAGTTCAGGATGCTTTTCGCCATCAAAACGTCCGCGTCAGCCGCGGTCTGGCGGATGTCGGCTCGCCTCAGGCGGCTGCGCGACGACACGCGCGGCGTCGCCGCGGTGGAGTTCGCCATGATCATCCCGATCATGTTCCTGCTGTTCGTCGGAACCATCGAGTTCAGCCAGGCGCTGACGGTCGATCGCCGCGTCACCCTTTCCGCGAGCTCGACGGCCGATCTCATCGCCCGCGCCCCCAAGGAAGGCCTGACCGCCGCGCAAGTGGACAGCGAGCTCGACATCATCGGACAGCTTATGCGGCCCTACGATTCGAGTCCGCTCACCGTCCGGATTGTCAGCGTGCTCGCCAAAGCGAATGAATCGGGAACGGTCGAATATTGGGTAGACTGGTCGCGGGACAACCACGGCAATACGCCCTATTCCCGCAACACCAAGTACAGCGGATCCGGAGCGACGCCCCTTTCGAGCCTCCTCGTCGAGAATGAAAGCGTGATCATCGCGGAGGCGACCTACAATTACACGCCACTGCTCTTCAATTACTTCATTAAAGAAGCATTTGATCTCCAAGATACATTCTACCTCAAGCCGCGCAACGCGCTCTGTGTGAAGCTGGAAGGCGTGCAGTGCGGGAGCAGCTCATAGCATCCCTCGGGAGCGGCCGCTGAATTGCGATCCCGTCGGTGAACCACCGGCGGGATCGGGCGTTCTAGCTTCGGAGTGAACGATAACTGTTTCGCTCTTCCTCACGAGATCGGCAATTGCCGAACAGGCCGGGACCCACGTAATCTGGACGCCGATCAACAACATGTCACAGTTGCGAGCGCGCCATGGGACGCCGGTCCACACACACCCCCGATCAGCTTCGCCAGCTCATCCTCGACGCCGCCCAGGCGATCATCGAGTCGAATGGGTTGGCCGGCCTTTCCGCCCGGGAGATCGCCCGGCGCATCGGCTATTCCCCCGGCACCATCTACAATATGTTTCAGAACCTCGATGACGTCGTGCTCCACATCGAGGCTCGCGTTCTGGACGCTTTGGACGAACGGTTGGCCGCGGCCCTCGAGGGCGGTGCCCCCGAGGAGAAGGTCTCCCGCCTGGCCGAGGCCTATCTCGCCTTCACCAACGAGCATCCGAAACTCTGGAACCTGCTCTTCGAGCACTACATGCCGGCCGACGCCCAGACCCCTGCCTGGTATCAGCAGAAGCTCGAGCTGCTCATGAGCCGGGTCGAATCGGCGATGGCGCCGCTGTTTCCTCCGGGGGCTGAGCTCGAGCGCCAGCGCTCCGCACGCGTCCTGTGGGCCGGCGTGCACGGCATCACGTCGCTGGCGACGGCCAACAAGCTCTCCAACGTCACTTCGGAAGCCGCCAACCTGCTCGTGCGCGACCTCATCCGCAACTACCTGGCCGGGGTCGCCGCCCATGCGGGCAAGGGCTGATCGCCATAGGCAGCACTCCTTCCCGCCGCCTCCGAGATCGACCCCATGGGACTGGCCATGAACGACCGTTTGACACTGTTCGGCAGCTTCACCTCGAGCTCGACCTATAAGCCGATGCTCTACCTCGCCCTGAGCGGCCTGCCGTTCTCGTTCCGCACGGTGAACCTCAAGAAAGGTGTCCAGCACGAAGCGGCCTATCTGGCCGTCAACCGCTACGGACAAGTGCCGGCGCTGCGGCACCGCGGGCTCACGGTCGTCCAGTCCAACGTCATCCTGGACTATCTGGCCCGCGCGACCGGCCACTTCGAAGGCACCACCGAGCAGGATCGATGGACCGCCCGGGAATGGCTCTCATGGGAGGCGGATGCCATCACCAACGTGGCGAAGGTCCGCCACTTCTCGCGGTTCCGCGCGGTCGACCCCGCCGTGATGGAGCATTTCCGCCCGCCGGCCGAGGCCGCCCTCACATTCGTCGACAAGGCCCTGGCCGATCGCCAGTGGCTGGTTGGTGAAAGTTGCACCATCGCCGACATCGGATGCTGGGGGCGCATGGTCTTCATGGCCGAGGGCGGCCTCGACATCACGCAGTGGCCCAACCTTGTCCGCTGGTCCGGCCAGCTCAAGTCCATGCCCGGCTTCGCGCTGCCCTACGATCTCATCCCCAAAAAGGATGCTGAGCTGGGCGGCACCGCGTCCACTCACTGAACGGGCTTGCCCTCGTCGCGCTTCGGCTCGCTCCCGCCCGCCTCGCGAGCGGGAATGCTGCCGGTCGTCACTGAGTTGGCGGCTTCCGGTTGCGTGTCCGCCGCCTCGGGCAGCCGCAGCTTCGCCTTCAGATCACGCAGCCAAGCCATGTTGCCGATCACGCCGAACCATTTGTCCTGCGGGAGCATCTGCTGCCTCAGGCTGATCCAGAGCGCAGGCGACGACATCTCCTGCACGAAGACCTTGGCCGACGGTGTCAGGAAGAACAGCCCCACGGTCGCAACGCCCATCGCGATCGAATGCCGGACGTGCTTCCTGTCCCAAAGCTTCAGGGCTGTTCCGAACGATGCTTTGACCCGCGTGTCCATCACATCGACGCTGTAGATCTCGTCGAGGGTCAGATGCACGAGATAGCCGACCAGCATGAAGCCGCCGGCGAGCCATGCCACCCCTTCGGGGCGATCCAGCACGATCCAGTAGACGAGCACGGTCAGCAAGGCGAAGAACACCGCTGCCAGGATCGAGTGAAAGATGCCGCGGTGATAGGAGATCCGATGGAATATGCCGTGCGCCACATAGCGGACGAACAGGAACGTCAGCGCCGCCAGGATCCATAGCTCGACAATGGAGTAGCGGCCCGCCCCGTTGAACAGGGCCACGAACGAGAAGAAGGCGCCGAGCCCGAAGAACAAGGCCCGCCCGGGACGCGAATCCTTGAGGTCGATGTCCGGCAGGACACTGCCGAGCACCCCGGCCGCCGTCACCGCCACGAGGTTCTCGGGTCCTACGACGTTTGCCGCGAGCGTCAGGGTCGCGAGCATGCCGCTGGCCACGGTGCCGATGGCAATGTGCGTCGGAAAATTGGCCATGCGGACTCCCCCTCGAAGCACGACGCGATGGGAGCATCCGGAACCCGATTCGGCACGTCGTGGGAATTGTCTTGCGGTTGAAAATCTGTTGAAAAGCCGGCCACGCCGTTCGCCGGCGCACCGGAGACAGCATCGGCATGACCGAGAGCCAGAGCACCATCGCCGAGTTGATCACGTTGAGGGACTGGCTGCGCTACGCCGTCAGCCGCTTCAATGCCGCCGGCCTGGTCTATGGCCACGGCACGGAGCGCGCCGTGGACGAGGCAGCGTTCTTGATCCTTTCGGCCCTCGATCTCGGCGTCGATGAGCTCGACCCATGGCTTGACGCCCGCCTGACCACGGACGAGCGCAAGCACGTTCTGACGCTGATCGAGGCGCGCATATCGACGCGCAAGCCGGCACCCTACCTCGTCGGCGCCGCCTACATCCGCGGCCACCGCTTCAAGGTCGACGAGCGCGCCATCGTCCCCCGCTCGTTCATCGCCGAGCTGATCTGCGACCGCATGGAGGACGGCGAGGAGCACTTCCCGCCGCTGCCATCCGGACAGCCGGCCTCGCGCATCCTCGATCTGTGCACCGGCGGCGGTTCGCTGGCGATCCTGGCGGCTCTCGCCTTCCCGGATGCCATGATCGATGCCGTCGATATGTCGCCCTCCGCATTGGCGCTCGCCGGCGAGAATGTCGCCGCCCACGGCCTCGCGGATCGCATCTGTCTCCTGGAAGGAGACCTGTTCGAGCCGGTGGGCGATGTCCGTTACGATCTCATCATCTCGAACCCGCCCTACGTGACCGACGCCGCGGTTTCCGCCTTTCCGCCGGAATATCGCGCCGAGCCGGAGATGGCGCACCGCGGCGGTCTTGACGGTCTTGATCTCGTCCGTCGCATCCTGGTCGGTGCAGCGCAGCATTTGGAGCCCGACGGCCAGATCGTGATCGAGATCGGGCAGGCCGCATCCGCGCTCGTCGAGAGTTTTCCGGACCTGCCCTTCGTCTGGCTCGAAACGGCAACGTCATCCGGCGAGGTCGTCGCTCTCTCCGCTGCCGCACTGCAGGCGAACGCTCCGCAGAAACGCCCTCGCTCCCGACGGCCCAACCCTTAAATTGCCGGATGCCGGCGGATGGGCTTATAAGCGCCACTCGAAGAACGAAGCGATACGCTTTCCTGCAGCCTGGCCTCTGCGGGACGAACCACGAAGAACCATGGCAGGCATACCCGAGGAAAGGCTGGACCGGCTGGTCGAGCGTTGGCACGTTGTCCAGGCGGAGCTCGCGAAGGGCCCTCCGCAAACGACGTTCGTCGCCCTCTCGCGCGAGTTCTCGGAGCTCGACCCGGTCGTCGCCACCGTCAACGCGCTGCGCAAGGTGCGGCAGGAGGAGAAGGATCTGCGCGCGATCGTCACCGATCCGTCCGCAGCCGGCGAAATGGCCGAGCTGGCGGAGGCGGAGCTGGCGGAGATCGCGCCCCACGTCGAGCAGCTCGAGCATCAGCTCAAGATCCAGCTCCTCCCGAAGGACGCAGCCGACGACGGCAGCGCCATCCTCGAGGTGCGCGCCGGCACGGGCGGCGACGAAGCGGCCCTCTTCGCGGCGGACCTCTTCCGCATGTACAGCCGCTATGCCGAGCTCAAGGGCTGGAAGGTCGACGTCATCTCGCTCTCCGAGAACGACCTCGGCGGTTACAAGGAGATCGTCGCCGCGATCACCGGCAAGGGTGTCTTCGCCCGCTTGAAGTTCGAGTCCGGCGTGCATCGCGTTCAGCGCATCCCCGCGACCGAGGCCAGCGGGCGCATTCACACGTCCGCCGCGACCGTCGCCGTGCTGCCCGAGGCCGAGGAGCTGGATTTCGAGATCAAGCAGGAGGACATCCGTGTCGACCGGATGCGTGCGGGCGGTGCCGGCGGCCAGCACGTCAACAAGACCGAGTCGGCGATCCGCCTCACGCACCTGCCGACGGGCATCATGGTCGTCTCCGCCGAGAAGTCGCAGCATCAGAACCTGCGCCTCGCGATGCAGGTGCTGCGCTCGCGCCTCTACGAGATGGAGCGCCAGAAGGCGGCCGACGAGCGCGCCCAGTCGCGCAAGGACCAGGTCGGCTCGGGCGACCGCTCGCAGCGCATCCGCACCTATAACTTCCCGCAAGGCCGGGTCACGGATCACCGCATCAACCTCACACTGCACAAGCTCGACGAGGTCATCGACGGCAGCGCACTGGACGAGTTGATCGACGCGCTGATCACCGACCACCAGACGACGCAGCTCGCCACGCTGGACGAGAGGGCGCGCGCCTGATGCGGAATGCGGCGCCACCTTTCGAGCTGCATCCGCAGCCGGCATCCCTCGAGACGCTTCGGGATGCGGTCAGGACGCTTGCGGCCTCCTTTAGAAACGTCGGCCTCGATACGCCCGATCTCGACGCGCGCCGTCTCGTCCTCGACATCCTTGCCCTCGACGGCGCGGCCTT
>Ga0180220_1000917_pt1 | contig 25698 bp, 24 predicted proteins | sample eDN5th37CBELigBY_FD_151335 | JGI IMG/M metagenome (GOLD analysis project Ga0180220, IMG submission 151335) | Enriched backyard soil microbial communities from Emeryville, California, USA - eDNA 5th pass 37_C BE-Lig BY (version 2) (version 2) | ecosystem: Environmental > Terrestrial > Soil >...
TGCCGGGAAACTGAGCCGGGCGGCCAGATGAAAATACAGATAGGCGCCATCGTGGCCGAGCGCATCGAAGAGCGTCTGGGATATGGCTTCCAGCCGCATGAGCTCTTCCCCGCCTTCCAGCCGCACATGCTCGAACCGCTGCGATCCTGGCTGGAACCCACCTTTTACGACGCCGCGGAAAACCGCTTGCGGACCAGCAGCCATAGCTGGCTGCTGCGGACGCCGAACCATCTGGTGCTGGTCGACACCTGCGTGGGCAATCACAAGAACCGGCCCCAGGTTCCGCGTTTCCACATGTGCGACACGCCCTGGCTTGCGCGCCTTGCCGAAGCCGGGGTGCGGCCCGAAGATATCGGGTATGTCCTGTGCACGCATCTGCATTGCGACCATGTCGGGTGGAATACCCGCCTCGTGGACGGCCGATGGGCGCCCACGTTTCCGAACGCGCGCTATCTGTTCGGGCGCAAGGAGTTCGCTCGCTGGGATGCGCGCCGGCCCGATTATCGGCACCGGCACATCAATGACCATGTGTTCGAAGACAGCATCCTGCCCGTGGTCGAGTCGGGACAGATGACCCTGGTGGACGACGGCTACGAGCTGGACGGCGTGCTGACCGTCGAACCCGCTCCGGGGCACACCGAAGGCCATGTACGCATACGGCTGGCCTCGGAAGGCAGGCGGGCCTACTGCAGCGGGGACATATTCCACCATCCCTTGCAGATTTATCATCCGGAACTCTATACGGGTTTCGATGATGATCGGACGCAGGGCATCGCCACCCGCCGCAGCCTGCTCTCCCTCTGCGCTGAAGAAGACGCTGTATTGCTGCCGGCCCATTTCGCCGAGCCGCATGCTTGCTTCGTGCGCGCATGCGGCGGCGGCTACGCAGCCGACTTCGATGGGGTGGCCGCGCAAGGCGATGCCGGCGGCGCGCCGCTTTCCAACGAGAGGGCCGGACCATGACACCGCCTTTACTGGACGTCAGGGGCGTAACCCTGCAATACAAGACGCGCGAGCACCTCGTGACCGCGACCTACCGGGTCGACTTCACGGTGCGGCAAGGCGATCGCTACATACTGCTGGGGCCTTCGGGCTGCGGTAAGTCCACGCTGCTCAAGGCGGTGGGCGGCTATTTGCGGCCGACCGAAGGGCAGATACTGCTGCGCGGGCAGCCGGTCGTCCGGCCGGGCGCCGATCGAATGATGGTCTTTCAGGAATTCGACCAGTTGCTGCCTTGGAAGACTGTCAAGCAGAACGTGATGTTTCCCCTGGAGGCATCGGGCAGGCTGAAAGGCAAGGAAGTCCAAGAGCGCGCCTTGCATTACATCCATAAGGTCAATCTTGGAAACTTCGTCGACAGCTATCCGCACATGCTGTCGGGCGGGATGAAGCAGCGTGTCGCGATCGCGCGCGGCATGGCCATGGAACCCGACATCATCCTCATGGACGAGCCGTTCGCCGCGCTGGACGACCTGACGCGGCGCAAGATGCAGGACGAATTGATGCAGCTCTGGGAAGAAACCCGCTTCACGGTGCTGTTCGTCACGCACTCCATTCCTGAAGCGGTTCGCATCGGCAACCGCATTTTGCTGCTGTCGCCGCATCCCGGGCAGGTCCGGGCCGAATTGAACGGCCTCGATCAGGGCTCGATGCAGAAGGAAGCGCAAGTCGCGCTCGAAGAGGAAATCAAGCGCCTGCTTTTTTCCGATCAGATCGAGGAGACCGGCCATGTCTGAAAACGCAATGTCGCCGGAACCGGTACGCGATGGACGCTCGAATGTCTACAAGACTCCGTCCCCCATCGGGAATTTCGGCATCGTCGAGAAACCCTTGCCGCTCATGGCGCGCCTATGGGATCAGGGGTGGCTGCGCAAGCTGTTCGTGCTCATCGTCCTCGCCTGCCTGTGGGAGGCCTATGCGCGGTATTTGAACAACGACCTCCTGCTGCCGACTTTCATCGATACTTGCCTGGCTCTGTTCGACGGCCTGTATTCCGGCCAGTTGCCCGAACGCATCGCCACTTCTCTGGATGTGCTGCTGACGGGGTATGCCGCGGGCATAGGCCTGGCGGCGCTGCTGACCTTGATCGCCATCACCACCCGATTGGGCACGGATTTTCTGGAAGTGATGACGGCCATGTTCAACCCTTTGCCGGCCATCGCGCTGTTGCCGCTGGCGCTGATCTGGTTCGGCCTGGGCAAGATGACACTGGTCTTCGTTTTGATCCACTCCGTGCTCTGGGCGGTGACGCTCAATACCTATTCCGGGTTCCAGTCCGTCTCGTCCACGCTGAAGATGGTGGGACGCAATTACGGCCTGTCGCATATTTCCTTCATCATGAAGATACTGATTCCGGCGGCCTTTCCCAGCATTCTTTCTGGGCTGAAGATAGGCTGGGCATTCGCATGGCGCACGCTGATCGCCGCGGAACTGGTCTTCGGCGTAAGCGCCAGCAGCGGCGGCCTGGGCTGGTTCATCTATGAAAGCAAGAACCAGTTGAACATATCGGCCGTATTCGCGGGATTGCTGACCATCATCATCATCGGCCTGGTCGTCGAAAACCTGATCTTCCGGGCCGTGGAACAAAGAACCATTCAGCGCTGGGGCATGCAAGCCTGATGCGTTGGACCATCAAACCAAAACAGGGAGACTGTTCAATGAAATTCCTCAAGTCGCTTCCACTCGTGTTATGCATGCTGGCCATGTCGGGCGTCGCCCAGGCGCAAGACGCCGCCGCCGCGTATCCCGACCGGCCCGTCAAAGTAATCGTGCCGTTCCCGCCCGGCGGGGCCACGGACATCGTGGGGCGGGAAATCTCGGACAGGCTGGCGCGCGCGCTGGGCCAGCCTTTCGTGGTGGAGAACCGCAGCGGAGCCAGCGGCAATATAGGCATGGAGGCCGCGGCGCGCGCGCCGGCCGATGGATACACGCTGGTGGTGGGCGCTCCGCAGACCTTGACCATCAACCCGCAGCTCTTCAAGTCCAATCCATTCAATCCGCAAAAAGAGCTGGACCCCATCGTCGTCGTGGCCACCGTGCCCAATGTGCTGATCATCAATCCCAAGCTGCCGATTTCTTCGGTGAAAGAGCTGATCGCCTACGCCAAGGAGCGGCCCGGCAAGGTCAATTACGGCTCGTCGAGCATAGGCGGCACGCCCCATCTTTCGTCCGAGCTATTCAAGTCCATGACCAAGACCGACATCATGCACATTCCTTATCGGGGCAGTTCCCCCGCATTGACCGACCTGATGGGCGGGCAGATCGACATGATGTTCGACAACCTGCCGGCCTCGCTCCCGCACATCAAATCCGGGCGCGTCAAGGCCTTGGCCGTCACCACCAGGCAGCGCAGCGACGCGGCGCCCGAGCTTCCCACCATGGAAGAAGCGGGGGTTCCAGGCTTCGAGTCGCAAGGGTGGTTCTCGCTGCTGGCGCCCGCCGGCACGCCTCGCCCCATATTGGAAAAAATCAATGCCGAGGTGAACAAGATCCTGGCCACGGACAGCTTCAAGGAGCGTCTGGCCAATGTGGGCGCCCAGCCCAAGGGCGGGTCGATCGCCGACTTCCGCGAATTGCTGGATACGGAAACGCGGCGCTGGTCCAAAGTCATCGAATTCGCCGACATCAAGGTGGAATGACGATGCGCGGCCTTGCAGGAAAAACCGTGTTTCTGACCGGCGCCGGCGCCGGGATAGGCAGGGCGACCGCCTTGCGGCTGGCGCGGGAAGGCATGCGCGTCTGGATCTCCGACCGCGATTCGGGCGCGCTGGACGACACTCTTCAAGAGGCGGGGCGCTTGAATCTCCGGCTGGAAACCGTAAAGGCCGACTCCAGCAGCGAGGCGGAAATAGGCCAGGCCATCCGGCGCGCCTTCGACGCCACCGGCCGGCTGGATGTGCTGGTCAATAATGCAGGGGGTTCTTTGCACACCCCGTATCGCTTCGCCGAAGAAACCGACGAAGACTGGAGCCGGGTGATGGGCCTGAACCTGATGGGGGCGGTGTGGGCTTGCCGCGCGGCGCTGCCCTTGATGCAGCGCGGCGGCGGAGGGCGCGTCATCAATTACGGCTCGAAGGCGGGGCGCTACGGCAGCTTGATAGCCGGCCCGAACTACGCGGCCGCCAAAGGCGCCATCGCATCCCTGACGCGCCAGCTCGCAATGGAATACGGTCCGGACGGCATCACCGTGAATTGCATATGCCCCGGCGTCGTGCTGACCCCCCGCACCAGCGGCTTGTGGGCCGAGCGCCGCAGCGCTGAAGAGCGCGAACGCATCGTTGCCGAAATCCCCTTGCGGCGGCACGCCGATCCGGACGATATCGCCGGGGTCGTCGCTTTCCTGGCATCCGACGACGCGGCTTTCATCACCGGCGTCGCGCTGGATGTGAACGGGGGGCAAGCCATGGCGTGACGTGTTTGCAGCGCGTACGCGTGCGTACATGCGCCCGCACGGGCATGGAGCGCTTGCGCCGCAAGCATGCGCTCGCGTGAAGACGCTCCGTGCGCATGCGCGCCAAGACAGCCGCTGCGGCCCGCCCGAGGATGTGTTCCTCGAGGCGGGCTTTTTTCTACTTGGGGATTTCACTTATATCGCAAAATTTACGCATAATTAAAATAGCAATGAAATTATTCGACAAATAATTCATTTTTCTGGGTATGGCCGATGGCGATTGAGATGTTCAGGGCCGGGTCCCGGGAGATTCGGTATTCACTCACTTCCCTTAGCGATACGTGCGCTTTTCTTTGCTTTGCCGGTCAAGGCGCACTTTTACGGAGCGTGCATCATGCAAATCAATAAGTTTTGGACCGCAGTGGCCGTATGCGCCGCGATGGGTTTCGGTTCGGCGGCCAGCGCCAAGACCCAGCTCAATGCCAGCATCTGGTTTCCGGAAAGCCAGCCCCTGACGCGCTATGGCTATATGGAATGGGCGAAGAAGGTCGACAAGGCCTCGAATGGTGAAATTAAGATCAATGTCTTTACCGATACCACCCTGCTGCCCGTCGTGGCGCACTTGAGCGGCTTGCGCGACGGCATCGCCGACATCACCTATCACGCGGGCACTTATACGCCTTCCGACCTGCCCGAGGACAACGTGCTGGCGGTGCTGGGCATCGCGCTCAGCGAGCCCTTGCTGACCACTTTCGCCGTTGCGGATTTCTACATGAACGACCCGGACATGCAGGCGCTGTGGAAGCGGCAGAAGATCACCTTCCTGGGCGCCTACGCAAGTGTGCCCTACAATCTGATCTGCCGTACCAAGGTGGCGCAGCTGGGCGACCTGAAAGGGCTGAAGCTGCGCACCCCGGGGCCCGTCCACGCGGAATGGGCCCGTTCCGTCGGCGCCGCGCCGGTGAACGTGCCGTCCAGCGAAATGTTCACGGGCCTGGACAAGGGCCAGATCGATTGCGCCGTCATGGGCGCCAACGAACTGCAGACGCGCTCGCTCTGGGACGTCGCTAAGCATGTGAACATGGCCAACCTCGGGCCTTACTTCGCGGGCTGGGAATGGGCCATGAACCGGGCGAAGTGGAACAAGCTGAGCGACAAGGAACGCCGCATCCTGCTGGATACCATCGCCGAATCGACGGTCGAGACGGAACTCGCCTATATCGCCGCCGGGGAACAGGCCATCAAAGAGGCGCCCAATCATGGCGTCACGGTGTATCAGCCATCGCCCGAGATCAACAAGTCGATCGAGGATTTTGCGTCGCACGCCCGCGCCATGGCAATCAAGGAAGGCAAGGAGCGTTTCAAGCTGAAAGATCCGGAAGGCCTGGTCAGCCGCTTCGAGGCCACCCTGGCCAAATGGGAAAAACTGATGCAGGGCGTGGACCGCAAGGATCCCAAGGCGTTGACGGCGCTGCTGAAAGACAATCTGTACAACAAGATCGATGAAAAAACTTACGGCAAGTAAAAGGTGATGGAAATGCGTATTGGTGTTGAAGTAGGCGGCACGTTCACGGACTTGGTGGCCATAGGCGACGGCGGCGTCCAGGTGCTGAAGGTGCCCAGCACACCCAGCCATCCCGACGAAGGGGCGTTCCAGGCACTGACCGCCAGCGGGATACCCCTGGGCGATGTGCTGGATCTCGCGCACGGCTCCACCGTCGCCACCAACGCGGTGCTGGAGCGCAAGGGTTTCAAGACGGCGTTCGTCACCACGCAAGGCTTTCGCGACATCCTGTCGCTGCAGCGGCACGGGCGCAGCAATATATACGACCTTGCCTACCAGAAGCCGGAGCCGGTGGTCGAGCGCCGGGACAGCTACGAGGTGGCCGAACGCATTCTGGCGGACGGCTCGGTGCTGACGCCCCTGGATCCCGCCGCGGTCAAGCGGGACCTGATACCGGCGCTGAGCGCGGGCGAGTACCAGGCCGTGGCCATTTGCCTGCTGAACGCCTACGTCAACCCCGAGCATGAACAATTGCTGCGCCGGCTGCTTGCCGACGCGCTGCCCGAACTGCATGTCACGCTGTCTTCCGGCATCACGCGCGAATTCCGCGAGTACGAGCGGGCTTCGACCACGGCGCTGTCCGCCTATGTCCAGCCTGTCATGGACCGCTATATATCGCGCTTCATGCAGCGCCTGGAAGAGTCGGAGTTCAACGGCCGCTTCAGCGTCATGCAATCCAACGGCGGCAAGCTGCCGGCGGAGGCGATGCGCGCCAACGCCGTCAGCGCGCTGCTGTCGGGGCCGGCCGCCGGCGTGATGGGGGCGGCCCGCCAGGCCGCCCGCTCCGGCTACAACAATCTGATCACCCTCGACATGGGCGGCACGTCCACGGACGTTTGCGTCGTGGTCGACGGCAAGCCCCAGTTGACCAATGAGTTCTCCATCGATGGGCTGCCGGTGCGCATTCCGGTGCTGGACATCAATACGGTGGGCGCGGGCGGCGGCAGCATCATCTGGATAGACGAGGGCGGCATGCTGCGCGCCGGCCCCAAGTCGGCCGGGGCGGAGCCCGGGCCGGCGTGCTACGGCAAAGGCGGCACGCAGCCCACGGTCACGGACGCGCATGTGGTTCGCCGCGCCATATTGCCGGAAACCTTCTTGGGCGGGCGCATGGCGATCGATGTGGAGCGCGCCCGTCAGGCGCTGCAGCCCGTCGCGGATCATTTCGGCATGACCCTGGAAGAAGCCGCCGACAGCGCCATCCAGTTGTCGAACGCCAATATCGTGCGCGCCATCCAGGTGATTTCGACCGAACGCGGCCACGACCCCCGCGATAACGTGCTGGTGCCTTACGGCGGGGCGGGGCCTTTGCATGCTGCTCAGGTGGCCACCGACCTGGGCATAGACACCATAGTCGTGCCGCCCAATTCCGGCGTCATTTCCGCGTACGGCCTGCTTGCCAGCGATTTCATCCAGTTCGAAAGCCTGACGCGGCGCGGGGTGCTGGACGCGGATTCCGCCGACGTGGTGCGCCAGGTCTTCAAGGAAATGAGCGAGCGCGCCATCGCCAGGGCGCGCGAGATGTCGCTGCACGGCGAATTGATACTGAGCTTCGTGGCCTATATGCGTTTCGTTGGCCAGGCCTTCGAGGTTCCCGTGGAACTCATGACGTCCGACCTGGACCAGCTCACGCCCGAGCGCCTGCGCGAGCTGTTCGGCCAGATGCATCAGAAGCTGTTCTTCTTCGGCGCCGAGGACGACAAGCCCATCGAATACGTGTCTTTCAGGCTGGGCTTGACGGCCCCGCTGGAAAGCGTTCCGCAGCTATCCGAATCCGAAGCGCACTTCACCGAGCCCAGGGCGATAGAGCTGTTCGACCAGGGGCAGTGGCGGCAGGCCAAGTTGATCAGCCGCTCGGCCATGACGGTCGGCGCGGCCTTCCCCGGGCCGGCCCTGCTGGAAGACGCCACATCCACCTTGCTGGTGCCCACGGGCTGGGTAGCCCGGCGCGACAGCAACGACAACACCATACTCACCAGGAGCGACGATCATGCTTGATACCGTCAAATACTCCAACGCCGCCCAAGAGGCGCTCAATCCCGTCGATTATGCGGTGATCAGCCAGGGGCTGATCGCCGCCGCGCGAGAGATGGGCGTGAAGCTGATCAGGTCGGCCTACTCGACCATTATCCGCGAAGCGGCCGATGCTTCCGCGGCGCTGTTCGACCGCGACGGCAATGTCGTCGCGCAGGCCGAGCTGATTCCCATGCAGCTTGGGCCCATGTCCGAGATCTTCCGCGCCTGCGCGCAGGCCGATCCGGTCGACAGCCTGCAAGAAGGCGACTTCTACATCACCAACGACCCCTATTCGGGCGGCCAGCACTTGCAGGACGTCTTCATTTATTCGCCTATTTTTTACAAGGGCGAATTGATCGGCTTCGCGGGCACCGTGGCGCACCACCTGGATCTGGGCGGCGGCAACCCCGGCCTGACCACCGAGGCGGTGGACGTGCATGCCGAAGGGCTCATCTTCCCGCCCACGCGCTACAACCATGCCCGCGACTGGGAAGGGCGCGGGCCGCTGAAGCGGCTGGTGGCCGCCAATATCCGCGTGCCGGGCCAGACCATAGGCGACTTCGATGCGCAGTTCGCCGCCAACTCCGTGGGCGCCGAGCGCATGCGCCAGTTATGTGAAAAATATGGCGTAGGCACGCTGCGCGCAGCCATGCGCGAGCTGGTCGAGTATTCCGAGCGCCGCTTCCGCATGGCGCTGTCGCAGCTTGCCGACGGCGTCTATCGTGGCGAGGACTCGGTCGACGACGACGGCATCAGCGATGAGCCGCTGACCGTCAAGGTGACGGTCACCGTGAAGGGCGATGCAATAGAAATCGATTTCGACGGCACTTGTCCGCAAGTGACGCGCAATCTGAATTGCCCGTTCTCTTCGACGATATCGGCGGCGCTGTCGGCGGTCAAATCGGCGCTGACCAGTCCCGACATTCCTTTCAACGAAGGCCTGAAGCGTCCGGTGACGATACGCGCGCCCAAGGGGACGCTGGTCAACCCCAATTACCCGGCGCCCGTGCGGGCGCGCATGGAGGCGGGCTATCGCTGCTTCAATGCGGTGCTCAAGGCGCTGGCGCAGGTCGCGCCCGAGCAAGTGATCGCCGGCGGCAATGACGCCACGCTGGTGACCTCGCTGTCCCACCAGGACCAGGGTAAATACAAAGTCTATCTGGAAGTGTATGGCGGCGGCTTCGGGGCCTCGGCGCATCGCGATGGCTGCGACGCGGTGGACTCGCCTCTGTCCAACTGCACCAACACGCCCATCGAAGCCACCGACATGGACTTCGACCACTTCCGCATCGTGGGCTATGGCCTGATTCCCGATTCCGCGGGGCACGGCCGGCACCGGGGCGGGCTGGGCTTTTACCGCAGCTTTGAAATCCTGAAAGACAATGTCAACTTCGCCATGTATGCCGACCGTTTCCGCGTCGCGCCCTATGGCTTGTTCGGCGGCGCCGACGGCAGGCCCGGGTCCGGCGAGGTATTGCGCGACGGCAAGAAGCTTCCGCTGAAAAGCAAGGACAACCAGACCCTGCGCAAGGGCGATATCGTCACCATCTATACGGCGGGCGGCGGCGGCTACGGTCCGGCCCGTGAACGCAAGCGCGAAGATATCGAATACGACATCCGGCATGGCTATGTGTCGCCGCAGGCGTCGCGCGCGGTATACGGCTAAAGGTGGAACCTATGCATCCAGTCGAGAAAATCATCCGCGGCTTCGCCGATGTGGTGACCTTTATCGCGGGGGTCAGCCTGTTGCTGATGATGACGCAGACAGTCGTGGACGTGATGCTCAACAACTTCATGGGCGCCCCTATAGAAGGCAACCTGGAAATCATTTCCGTCTACCACATGGTCTTGGTGGTCTTCCTGCCGCTGGCCTATGTCGAACTGCGCCACGAGCACATCAACGCCGATCTGTTCGTGCGCATGATGCCGCCCACGGCTCAGCGCATCATCTATGTGTTCGGCTGCGTGGTGTCCTGCTGCTTTTTCGGTGTGCTGGGATGGCAGACTTTGCTGGATGCGATCAGTTCGTACCAGATCAAGGAAGTGATCATGGGCTCCATCTACGTCGAAGTATGGCCGTCGAAATTCTCGCTGCCCATAGGCTTTCTCGCCATTCTGCTGGTGCTGCTGCTGCATATCTGGAAGGCCCTGACGGATCCCAGCTTTGAGCCTGTTCCCGAAAACCCCGAGGCCGAGGGCATCTGATGCCGTCCATCAGGCTGTCAACAGGAAGTATGCATGGATAACATTACCATTGGTTTTGTCGGCTTGGCGGCCGGCCTGGTTCTGGTTGCGCTGCGCGTGCCCATAGGCGTGGCGCTTGGATCGGTATCGTTCCTGGGCATCGCGGCCATACTCAATGCCACCGCCGCCTGGGGCATGGTAACGGCGGTGCCTTTCAATTTCGTCGGCGACTGGAACCTGACCGCCATACCGATGTTCCTGCTGATGGGCTACGTGGCGGGTTCCACCGGGCTATCGAAAGGCCTGTTCGCCGCGGCGCGCATCTTTTTGTCGCGCCTGCCCGGCGGGTTGGCGGTAGCCAGTGTGGGCGCTTGCGGCCTGCTCTCGGCCGCCTCGGGTTCCAGCGTGGCGGTGTCGGCAGCCTTCGCGCGCATCGCGACGCCGGAAATGCTGCGCTATCGCTATGATCCGGGCCTGGCCAGCGGTGTGGTGGCATCGGCCGGCACCCTGGGTTCGCTGATACCGCCCAGCATCCTGATGATACTGTACGGCTACGTGGCCGAGGTCTCGGTCGCCAAAATCTTCATGGCGGGCTTTTTGCCCGGCCTGCTGTCGGCGCTGATGTTCGCCGCCATGATCATCATTCGCGTCAAGCTCAAGCCATCGCTCGCGCCGCCCGTGCAGGAAACCTTCAGCCGTGCGGACAAGATCGCCGCGCTGAAGAATGTCTGGCCGCTGCCGGTGCTTATCGTGGGCGTGTTGGTGGGTATCTTCGTGGGCGTCTTCACGCCCACCGAAGCGGGAGCGGTGGGGGCGGCGATGTCCATCGTGCTGGCCATGATACGCCGTTCGCTGACCTGGGAAAACCTGCGTAAGTCCGTGGTTCTTACCCTTACGGGCACCGCCGGCATATTCATGGTCGTGATCGGAACAGTTCTCCTTGGGCGCTTCATGGTGCTGAGCGGCGTGCCGGTATTCATCACCGATTGGTTCATGAGCCTGGGCAGCAGCCAGCTCGCCGTGATTGTCGCGGTATCGGTACTGTATCTGATCATGGGCTGCTTCCTGGATTCCATCGGCTTGCTGCTGCTGACTCTGCCCATCGTCCTGCCATTGGCGCGGGAATCGGGCATGGACTTGATCTGGTTCGGCATCATATTGGTCAAGCTGCTTGAACTGGGCTTGGTGACGCCGCCGGTGGGGCTGAATGTGTACGTCACGAAAAGCGCCCTGGGCAATCTCGTCAGCCTGACGACGATTTTCCGCGGCGTCGGCTGGTTTGTCGTGACGGACCTGATCACCCTGTGCGTGCTGGTCGCCTTCCCATGGATTTCCCTGGTCTTGCCCGCCATGATGAAGTAACGAAGGGAGAATCGGGCCTTGTCTGCATACAATCTTTTCAATGAGCAACCATCCTCGGCCGCCCCGGGCGCCAAGGACGCCAAGCCACGTCGGGATGCCGGCCTGACGTGGTCCGAAGGCATAGGCCAGAAGCTGCGGCGGCGCCGCAAGGTAAAGCGCTTGTCCTTGAAAGAGCTGGCCGAAAAAGCCGGGCTGTCCATAGGGCTGCTGAGCCAGATCGAGCGCGGCGTGTCCACGCCTTCGCTGCGCTCGCTGAACCAGGTTTGCCAGGCGCTGGAAATGCCCATGGCCTGGCTGTTCGACCGGGACGAATCCATGCAGGTGGCGGAGCCGTCCGTAGTGCGCCTTGAACAGCGCCGGCGCATGGACCTGGGCTCGGGCGGGATGATCAAAGAAATCCTGTCTCCGGATTCCGTGTCGGAAATCCAGCTCATGCGCTTTGTGATCCATTCCGGCGGGAAGTCCGGCGAAAGCCCGGCGCAGCACCCCACGGGGGCCAAGTGCGGCACCGTGCTCGCGGGGCGGCTGGGGCTGGAGATAAACGGCCAGGTGCATATCATCAATCAGCACGATTCTTTCGCTTTCAGGGCCAACGCCCAGTACCGCTTCTGGGCGGTCGGCGATGCCGACTGCGAGGTCATCTGGGCCGTCACGCCCGCTTTATATTGATTTGATTCGATTTGATTCGGCATAGGCCCGGGCGCTGCGGCCCGCGGCATGGAGGTGCAGCGATGAAATCTCGGCAGATAGTCAGCAGGACGGGCGTCCAGGGCGCAGGGGGCGCCGTCGCCGCGGCGCGCGAGCTTAGCGCGGCGGCGGCGCAAAATATGCTGGAGCAAGGAGGCAATGCGGTCGACGCGGCGGTGGCGGCGGCTTTCGTGGCCGGCGTGATCGAACCCATGGAAACGACGCTCGCCGGCTCCGGCTTCATGCTGGTGGGCATGCCCGATGGCCAGGCGCACAGCATCGAATTCGGGCCCAGGGCGCCCCGGGCGGCGCGCCCCGATATGTTCACCCTGGACGACAGCCGGGACATAGACCGGGGTCTGGGCATTTCGGTGGTGATGGGAGATGAAAACGTCCAGGGGGCCAAGGCCGCCGGCGTGCCCGCGACGCTCGCGGGCCTGGCCGCGGGCCACGCAAGGTTCGGGCGCCTTCCCTTGTCGGCCGTGATGAAGCCCGCCATCGAGGCGGCGCACGACGGCTTTCCGGCCGATAGCTATTTCGCGCTCGAAGCGCTGGAGCACATACAGGCCCTGCGCGCCGACCCGGGCGCGCGCGCCTTGTTTCTGCGAGGCGACCTGCCGCCCGCCAGCGCGCACTTGGGCGCCGCCACCCTGGGCCAACCCGATCTGATACGCCAGCCGGCTTTGGGGCGCAGCCTGGAACAAATCGCCGCGCAAGGCGCGGACGCCTTTTACCGCGGCGCCGTGGGCGATGCCTTTCTGCAGACGCATCGCGAGCTGGGCGGGCTGCTCAGCCGTGAAGACCTGGCGGCCGTCCAGCCTATGGTTGCCGCGCCGCGCCGGCTGCGCTTCCGGGATTGTGATATATGGGCTCCCCGCGCGCCTTGCGGCGCCGTTACCGAGCTGCAGATGCTGAACATCTGGCAGGCCCTGTATCCCGATGCGCCCCCCCTGGAGGACAGCGCCGAGCGGCTGGACCGCCTGGCCCAGGCCAGCTGGCATGCATTCGCCGACCGCTATCACTGGCTGGCCGACCCCGACGTCGTGCCCGTGCCGGAAGAGGGCCTGCTGTCCGATGCTTACGCGCGTGAAATCGCCGCGCTGATACGCTCCGGCGCTGCGGCTCCGCGCAGCCCGGCCGGCGAAACTCCCTGGAACTACTTTGCCGGCCACGCGGTTCACGATCCCTGGCGGTATGAGCCGCAAAGCGCGCCGGTTCCTCCCTGGTCCCCCGGCGGCGGCACTTCGCCGCCCGCCGGCACCACGCATGTGTCGGTGATGGACGGCCAGGGCATGGCCGTGTCGATTACCCACACCGCCGCCAACCACTGCGGCGCAAAAGTGGTGTGCGAACGCACGGGCTTCCTGTTCGACGCGGCCATGGGCTGGTTCAACGCCCGGGCCGGCGCGGCGAACAGCATCGCGGCCGGCAAGCGCCCGCTGGCCAACATGGGCCCGGTGCTGTTGACGCGCGGCGGGCGAACGCTGGCGGCGATCGGGGCTCCGGGCGGCCGGCGCATCATCAACGCCGTCGTGCAGGTGGTGCTGAATCTGGTGGAGCGGGGCATGCAGCCCGCAGAGGCGCTGCAAGCGCCGCGCATAGACGCCAGCGGCACGGCGCTGCTGGCATCCGAGCGTCTGGCGGACGCGCTGTCCAGTCTGCAGCGAGCCTACGGGCCCGCCATTCTCGTCAGCGAACAACATCAAGGCTATGGCTACGAGCTGGCCAGGCCGGCCATCGCCGTGCATGACGGCCGGATGGCCCATGCTGCGGTCGACCCCTTCAGCCGCGGTTATGCACGAGGCCTCAATTGAAGCAGAATCCCATGATTTACACAGAACGCCCCTTTCCTCCTTCGCTCTGGCAGGCCACGGCGGCGCCGCCGCCGGACACGCCGCCGCTGCAAGAGGACGCCAATGCCGACGTGGCGATCATCGGCGCCGGGTACACCGGCTTGTCGACGGCCCTGCATCTGGCCGAAAAAGGCGTGGGCGCCATCGTGCTGGACGCCGAGCAGCCGGGCTGGGGGGCGTCCGGACGCAATGGCGGGCAAGTCATTCCCGGCCTTAAGTACGACCCTGACGAGCTGGTGGCCCGCTTGGGCGCCAAATGGGGCGAGGCGCTGATCGGCCTGGCCGGCGGCGCGGCGGATACGGTGTTTGACCTGATCGATAAATATCAGATCGACTGCGGCGCGGTGCGCAAGGGCTGGATACAGACGGCGCATTCGCCGAACATGATGCGTCTCATGGAGAAGCGCGCCGGCCAGTGGGAGCGCCGCGGCGCCCCGGTGGAGCTGCTCGATGGCGCTGCGGTAAGGCGGCGCATAGGGGCGGGTAAATTCGTCGGCGGCTGGGTCGATTATCGTGCGGGCGGCGTGCAGCCTCTCAGCTACGCTCGGGGGCTGGCCCGCGTCGCGCAGGGCCTGGGTGCGCGGGTGCACGGCCAGAGCCGCGCGGTGCAGGTCGGCAAGACATCCGGCGGCTGGCGGGTCGCCACCGCGCAAGGCGCGGCGGTGCACGCCAAGCGGGTGCTGATAGCCACCAATGGCTATACGGATGATTTGTGGCCGGGCCTGCGCCAGACGATACTGCCGGCCGTGAGCTTCCTGGTGGCCACGGCCCCGCTGCCCGACGAACTGGGCGCATCGATACTTCCCGGCCGCGAAGTCAGTTCCGATTCGCGCAGGCTGCTGGTGTATTTTCGGCGCGATGAGCAGGGCAGGCTGGTGCTGGGCGGAAGAGGGCCGTTTTCCGACCCGCGGGACATGTCGGAATGGGCGCATGTCGAGCGCGCCCTGGAATTGATGTTCCCGCAGATCAAGGGCGTGGCCTATGAATACCGATGGTCGGGCCGATTGGCGGTTACGGCCGATTTCATGCCGCATGTGCACGAGCCCGCGCCGGGGCTGAATATCGCCCTGGGCTACAACGGCCGCGGCATCGCCATGGCCACGACCATGGGCAGAATCATTGCCGATCATATCGCCGGCGACGGCGCAATGCCTCTGGCCTATCCGGTCACGTCCATCAAACCCATTCCCTTCCACGGCTTGCAACGCTTTTACATGGCGGCCGGGGTGGCATGGTACCGTCTGCTCGACGCCTTGTCCTGATGCGCGCGGCGCCGTGCGCAGCGGCGCCGCCGGTTTTTTCACGCGCGGCTTGCTGATATAGTCAATGCTTATGCATTGTTCATCAGCATCGCAAAGGGTAGCCGTGAATCAGACCAAAGACATCGCTGTCATCGTAGGCAGCTTGCGCAAGGAATCCATCAACCGCAAAGTGGCGGAAAACCTCGTGGCGCTGGCGCCCGATAGCCTGGCGCTGGAAATCGTCGAGATCGGGCACTTGCCGCTATACAACCAGGATTACGACGATGATTCCCCGGAAGCCTATGGCCGGTTCCGGCAAAGGATAGCACGCGCCGACGGGCTGATATTCGCGACGCCGGAGCACAACCGCTCGATGCCGGCCGCCATGAAGAATGCCGTGGATATCGGTTCCAGGCCGTATTCGAAAAGCGTATGGGGCGGCAAGCCCGCCGCCATCATAAGCGCCTCGCCGTCCATGCAGGGCGCTTTCGGAGCCAGCCAGCATCTGCGTCTGTCGCTGACCTGCCTGAACATCTATTGCATGCCCAACCCCGAAACCTATCTGGGGCAGGCGGATAAATTATTCGATCCGGCCGAGGCCTTGACTGAAACCGGCAGGGCGCTGCTGAAGAATTTCATCGACGCCTACGCGCAATGGGTGGCGCGCTTTTAATTTCCAGGGGACATCATGAATCCGGTCATCGATCTGAATTGCGATATGGGTGAAAGCTTCGGGGCCTGGCGGATGGGGCAGGACGAGGCCATCCTGCCTTTTGTCAGCTCGGCCAATATCGCCTGCGGTTTCCATGCAGGCGACCCCGCCACCATGCGCAAGACCGTGGCGGCCGCCATCCGGCACGGGGTGGCGCTGGGCGCCCATCCCGGTCTGCCCGATCTGCAAGGCTTCGGCCGCCGCAACATGGACATCAGCCCGGAAAGCGCTTACGACATGGTCGTGGTGCAGGTCGGCGCCCTGGCGGGCGTTGCGGCCAGCCAGGGCGCGCGGCTGCATCACGTAAAGGCGCATGGCGCCCTGTACAACATGGCCTCGGCTAAACGCGAACTGGCCGAGGCGATCGCCCGGGCGGTCTACGATGTGGACAAGAGCCTGGTGTTCTATGCCCTGGCTTCCAGCGTGCAGGCCGAAGTGGCGCAGCGGATAGGCCTGACCGTGGCGCAGGAGGTATTCGCCGATCGCAGCTATCAGCAGGACGGCTCGTTGACGCCGCGCAAGCTGCCCAACGCGATGATCACGGATCCGGACGCATCCATCCGCCAAGTGCTGCGCATGGTCCAGGAAGGCAAGGTCGCCACCCTGCAAGGCGGCGACGTGGAAGTCCGGCCGGACACGCTATGCATACACGGCGATCAGCCGGGCGCCGTCGTGTTCGCCCAGGCGATACGCAAGGCCCTGGCGCAGGAAAATATCAGCGTGCGCGCCGTTGGCGCCCGATGACCGCGTGCACGCTCAGGCCCAGCACCAGGCCCCAGAATGCGCTGCCTATGCCCGCGAAGGTCAGCCCTGACGCGGTGCTGATGAACGTTACCAGCGCCGCCTCGCGGCCGGTCTCGTCGGCCAGCGCCGCCGCCAGCCCGTTGCCTATGGTCCCCAGCAAAGCCAGGCCGGCGATCGCGGCGACCAGCTCCACGGGGAAGGCGGCGAACAGTCCCACGACGGTTGCGCCGAAAACGCCTGTCGCCAGGTAGAACACGCCGGCCCATACCGAAGCCATATAGCGCCGTTCCGCATTGGGGTCGGCGTCTTTGCTCATGCAGATCGCCGCGGTAATGGCGGCGAGGTTGAAAGAGAAGCCGCCGAAAGGCCCGAGCAGCAGGCCCGTGGCGCCCGTCCAGCCGATCAGGGGCGTGGCCGGGGCATCGTAGCCATTCGCGCGCAGAACGGCCAGGCCCGGCACATTCTGCGATGTCATGGTCACGATGAAGAGCGGTATGCCCACCCCGATCAGCGCCGACAGCGAAAATTCAGGTTTCATGAACAGCGGTGCGGCGGGCGTCCAGTCCAGCATTTCCAGGCGCAGCAGGCCCATTGCGCCCGCGCACAGTATGCCGGCGGCAAGCGCCAGCGGCACCGTGTAGCGCGGCAGGAAGAAACGCCCCAGCAGGAAGACGGCGAACATCAGCCCCACCAGCAGCCATTGCGTCTGCATGGATATGAAGAGATCCATGCCGAAACGCATCAATATGCCGGCCAGCATCGCGGCGGCGATATGCCGGGGGATGTATTGCATGAGTTTCTGGAACCAGCCCGTCACGCCGCTCAGTGTGATCAGCAAAGAAGAGAACAGGAACACGCCTATCGCCTGGTTCATGGTGAGGCCCGACAGGCCCGCGACCAGCAGCGCCGCGCCCGGCGTGGACCAAGCGGTCAATATGGGCTGGCGGTAGCGCAGCGACAGACCGATGCAGCTTGCGCCCATGCCTATGCCCAGCGCCCACATCCACGAGTTGAGTTCGGCCGGAGTCGCGCCGGTTGCGCTGGCGGCCTGGAAAATAATGGCCACCGAACTGGTGTAGCCCACGAGGACTGCGATAAAGCCCGCTGAAATATGAGAAATCCTGAACCAATTGCCCACAGAAGAATCCGATTTTTGTTTTGATGCGCCGCGAGGCCGCCGCGGCGTTCGATAAGCGCGCAAGGCGGTGCGCCGGCGCGGCGTTCTGAAACGGCGCAGGGGGCTATGCTAGCACTGTCCGTCGGGGTTTACTTATCGCCGGCGGCCAATTGCATGGCCAGGCCCAGTGCTACGCCTATGCCTATGCCCATGGCGAGATTGTCCAGAATGCCGCCTATGGCGGCGCCTATCGCGATGCCGATGGCGATCCAGCTTGCGGTGCTCATTTGCGCAAGATAACACGGCGGGGCCGAGGCTTGCCAAGGTTTGTGCGCGCCGGGCAAGCCCATGATGACGTAGATGCCGCCTTCGGCGCCGAACCCGGCTTGCGCGGTCACAGCACCCCGCGCGCGGTAGACAGCGCTGCGCGGCGCACAGCGCCCGCTCGCCGCAGGCATTCAATTTGCTGCTTTTTAGCCAGCTCGTCCGTCGGCGTGTACGCGTCATGCGCGAGCCGGCGCCGCGCCGGCTTCAGGCGCCAAGCACAGGCCGCGAGCCGCGGCGCTTTATCGGCCGCATTGCCGTACGCGCCCTGACGTCAACCTGAACAGATGCGAGGAATCTCATGCATACCAAACAGCGCAGCGCCGCATTGACTGCGGCTGTTCTCATCAGCGCCATTTCCGGCCTGGCCCTGGCCGCCGCCGGAGCCTGGCTGGCCTGGCTGGGAGGCTCATGGTATTACCTGCTTGCCGGCCTGGCTTTTCTGGCCACGAGCGTCCTTCTGTACCGGCGGGACGCCCGGGCTCTGTGGGCGTATGCGGCGCTGGTGCTGGGCAGTCTATTGTGGTCTTTATGGGAAGCCGGCCTGGACTGGTGGCCGCTCGCGGCGCGCATGGATGTGCTGTTCCTGTTCGGAGTCTTTCTGCTGACGCCATGGGTGACGCGGCCGCTGGTGCATCGCAAGCGCGCCACCCCGCAGGCGCGCGCGCAATATGCGCCGGCCTTGCGCAGGGCCAGCCTGCCGCTGGCCTTGGCCATGGTTCTGTTCGTGGCCGCGGCCATCGCCTCCTGGTTTGTCGATGTTCATCGCATCGAGGGCGAGCTGCCGGCCGCCGGCGCGGCCATTGCAGCCGGCGCCGGCGGCGTTCCTCCGGGAGCATGGTACGCCTATGGACGTACGGCTGAAGGGCAGCGTTATTCGCCCTTGACCCAGATAAACCCGAAGAATGTCGGCAAGCTGGAAGTCGCCTGGCATTACGAGACGGGCGATGAGCGCGGGCACGAGGGCGATCCCGTGGAAACCACCTTCGAGGCGACCCCCTTGAAGATCGGCAACCGGCTGTTCTTCTGCACGCCGCATCAATCGGTGATCGCTCTGGACGCGACGACGGGCAAGCAGGTCTGGCGCTACGATCCCAAGATACAAAGCGGCCTGGCTTTGCAGCACTTGACATGCCGGGGGCTGTCCTTCCGTCCCGCTGCGAAGGATCGCGCCGGCGGCCCCGCGACGGAGACGGCCCGAAAGGTGGCCGCCGCCATAGCGCGGGCGCCGGAGGCCGCGCCGCAGCCGTCCCGTCCGGACTTGCCCATAGCCGCCCAGATCGGCCCCGCGGTGGATGCATGCGACGCGATGCTGTTCATGCCGACGGCCGACGGACGCATCATTGCGCTCAACCCCGACAGCGGCGCGGTATGCAAGAACTTCGGGGCCGGCACGGGCCAGCTCGATTTATGGCGCAATATGCCCAATGTGAATCCGGGCAGCTATTATTCGACTTCGCCCGTGGCGGTCTCGCGATCGCTGATCATCGTAGGCGGCACGGTGCTGGACAATGTCTCCACCGCCGAAGCATCGGGGGTGATTCGCGCCTACGACATCGATTCAGGCAAGCTCATATGGAATTGGGATGCCGGCAAGCCCGATGCGACCGAGCCCATCTCCGCGGACGCAAGCTATACCGCCAATTCGCCCAATAGCTGGTCGATATCGAGTCTGGACGAGGAATTGGGCATGGTGTACGTGCCGCTTGGAAACCAGCCGCCGGACCAGTGGGGCGGCGATCGCAGCGCCGCGGTCGAACGCTATGGCTCGGCGATAGTCGCGCTGGATTTGGCCAGCGGGCGGGTACGCTGGAGCTTTCAGACCGTGCATCACGATTTGTGGGACTATGACATCCCCGCCCAGCCCAGCCTGATTGATCTGACCGTGAACGGCGAGACCGTTCCCGCGCTTGTGCAGCCCACCAAGCAGGGCGAGGTATTCGTGCTCGACAGGCGGAACGGCAAGCCCATCCTGCCGGTGTCCGATGTCCCCGCGCCGCAAGGGGCGGCGCAAGGGGATAGGACCGCCGCTGCGCAGCCGATGTCGCAACTGTCCTACGCCCCCCAACGCCTCACTGGCGCCGATATGTGGGGCGCCACCCTGTTCGATCAACTGGCCTGCCGCATCGCTTTCCGTCAGTTGCGCTACGAAGGGCGCTATACCCCGCCGTCCACGCAGGGCACGCTGGTGTATCCGGGGAATTTCGGGGTGTTCAACTGGGGAAGCATCGCGGTGGATCCGCAGCGCCAGGTAGCGTTCACCACGCCCACTTATCTGGCATTCGTATCGCGCCTGGTGCCACGCAAAGACGACACGAGCCTGTATGTGCAAGGCGGGAATCGCCCGAAGGACAGTTTGCCGGCCTTGAATGAAAATTTCGGTGCACCTTTTGCGGTGCAGCTTAGCGCCTTCACTTCGGCGCTCGGCCTGCCGTGCCAGGCGCCTCCCTGGGGCTATGTGGCGGGCGCCGACCTGAAAACGGGCAAGATAGCCTGGATGCATAAGAACGGCACGGTCAGGGATAGTTCCCCGCTGCCTTTGCCGTTCAAGATGGGCGTGCCGAATCTGGGCGGCCCCATCCTGACCGGGGCGGGCCTGGCTTTTCTATCCGGTACTTTGGACTACTACGTGCGCGCCTACGATGTGGCGGACGGCCGCCAGCTTTGGGAAAGCCGCCTGCCCGCGGGCGGCCAGGCCACGCCCATGACTTATATGGGCGAAGACGGCAGGCAGTACCTGGTAGTGGTGGCGGGTGGGCATGGATCCCTGGGAACCAAGGCCGGCGATGATGTCATCGCCTATGCGCTGCCGAAGGAATGAACCAGCGTTTTCGCAATGTGTCGTAGGCCAGATTGAAGAAGAACGCATAGGGCAGGTAGAAGAGCACCAGCCCGATATCCAGCAGCAGGGCGTGCCACAGGCTGACATCCAGCCACCACGCCGCGAAGGGAATGGCGGCCAGGATGAGGCCCAGCTCGAAACCGCAGGCATGGGCGGCGCGCACCCACAGCGTGCGCTCGAAGCCCCATCGCCTTTGCAGCCTATCGAACAGCCAGTTGTAGAGCATGTTCCATGCAACCGCCATGGTCGCGATGGCGGCGGTCAACAAGCCCATGGAACTTATCGAGTGGCCCGTAAGCCAGGAGGCGAGGGGGGCGGAAATGCCGATGGCAAGAACTTCAAACAGAACGGCATGAAATGCCCTTTCCGCCACACTGCGTTCGTAAACCCGCATTATGTCTTCCGAATGCGGTGTCGTCACCGCGAGAGAAACGTAAAGCGAGGTCGTCCACGCCCGTTGAAAGGCTTCATTGTAAAAAAATCGCGGCGGCGGGGCAAATGCCGCGCCGTTTACGTTTATAAACGGCGCGGCCCGGCGGCCGGCGAACCGGCGGCCGGCGCTCCGGCGGCTATTTGCCGAATTTGGTTTTGGCCTGGGCGATGCAAGCGTCTTTGGCGTCGCCGGACATTGCGTCGCACTTTTCCTTGGCCACATCGTAAGCGGCGTCGCGCTTGGTCTTGGCCGCTTTTTGTTCGGCTTCGGCTTTCTTTTTTCCCGCTTTGGCATCGGCCTTGGCCGCATCGCGCGCGGCTTTGGCTTTTTCTTCGCACACGTCGCGGTCATTGCCTTTGAGAGAGCGGCATTGCTTCATGTCCGCGTCATATCGCGCCTGAACCGCATCCGCCGCCCAGGCTCCGCCGCCGAATAAAGACGCCGCGGCCAGAACAGCGGTTCCACAAGATGCAATCATCCATCGCGTTGCTTTCATTCTATTCATCCTCGATCATGGGGGCGAGGCTGCGCCGCCCATTGCCGCGCCGGTCCGTACGCCCGGCGATGCAAGGCAAGCGCCGTGCCTGCAACCTCGGCAAAAGTGCGTTACTCTGCAAGGACCTCAATCAAGGAGTCAAAACTATGGCACAAGCATCCGCTCGCCACATCCTCGTAGACACCGAAGCCAAAGCCAACGAGCTGAAAGCCTCCATCGAAAACGGCGCGGACTTCGCGCAGCTCGCCAAAGAAAATTCCAGCTGCCCTTCGTCGCGCCAAGGCGGCGATCTGGGTACTTTCGGGCGCGGCCAAATGGTCAGGGAATTCGACGAAGTCGTGTTCAGCGCGCCGGTAGGCGTCGTGCAAGGGCCGGTCAAAACCCAGTTCGGCTATCATCTGGTCGAAGTCACCGACCGCCAAGACTAAAACAGTCGCAGCTGCGGCGGCATAAGCCCGGTCGAGGTGCTAACATCTGCGGTTTCCGCGGGCCTCATCCAAGCGGGGCTGTCTTCATCCCATCCAGAATGCCGCCATGCCGACCCAGTCTGAATCCCATTACCTGCGCACCCTGTATGTAGGCGCCTTCATTGTATTGCTGGCGCTGGGCGTGCGCGCCACCTTCGGGCTCTTCATGCAGCCCATGGGGCTGGAACGCGGCTGGGGCAGGGATGTGTTTTCCCTGGCTTTCGCCCTACAGAATCTGGTATGGGGATTCGGCTCTATTTTCATCGGCATGTTGGCCGACCGCTACGGCTCCGGCCGCGCGATAGCGCTTGGGGCTTTCCTGTATATGCTCGGCATGATGGGCATGCAGTTTGCCCACAGCGAACTATCCCTTTATCTGACCGCCGGCGTCCTGGTGGGCCTCGGGCAGGCCGGCGTCACTTTTCCCATCATTCTTCCGGTCGTGGCGCGCGCAGTGCCGCTGGCGTACCGGAGCACTGCCATGGGCATCGCCACGGCGGGCGGATCCTTGGGCCAGTTTGCGGTGGTGCCCACGGGGCAGTTCCTGATATCCACCATGGACTGGACAGGCGCGCTGTGGATACTGTCGCTGTTTGTCGGCATGGGCATCCCGCTGGCGGCTTTTTTGAAAGGCAAGCCGGCTGCGCATACAGGCAGCCACTCGCTGCGCGCCGCCATCCGCCAGGCGCTGGGGCATGGCTCTTTTCACTTTCTGTTCTGGAGCTACTCCGTCTGCGGCTTCCATACGGCCTTCATCACTTTGCACCTGCCGGCCTATTTGACGGACTCCGGATTGACCGCGACGCACGGCGCCATTTCCATCGCCCTGATCGGCTTGTTCAACGTGGCGGGCTCGCTGTATGCCGGCAAGCTGGGCGAGCGCTACAGCAAAAGGACGCTGCTGGCCGCCATTTACTTTCTGCGCGCCTTCGGCATTCTTTTCCTGATCAGCGTTCCGCTGACGCCTTGGGTGGCCTATGTCTTCGCAGGCTGGATGGGCCTGTTCTGGCTGGGAACCGTGCCGCTGACGCAGGGGCTGATCGGCCAGATCTATGGCCTGCGCTATGCGGCCACCTTGTCGGGCATCGTCTTCCTCGGGCACCAGGTCGGCAGTTTCGTCGGCGTGTGGCTGGGAGGTTATGTCTATCAGACAACGGGCAGCTATATCACCGTGTGGTGGGCCGGCATCGTGCTGGCCGTCGTCGCGGCCGCCCTGAGCCTGCCGGTCAAGGAAAAACCGCTGGCCAGCCCCGTGGCGGTCTGAGCGGCCGGCCGGTGCTGTGGCGTCGGGCGGTTCGCTGGACACATGTTGGATTGGGCGCATGGGCTGGCTTATCTCGGCTGGGGCGCTTTTCGTACTGATGGCTTTTCGAGCCAAATGTTTCCCGAAATCGGTATTTTCCGAGCCGGGCGTCTTTCTGGCTGGATGCCTTTTGGACTGTATGCCTTTTGGACTGGCGCCCCGCGTCTTGCGAGGCTAGAATCAGGACATGAACTCCTTTTCCCATAAACCAGCCGAGCCGGCAACCATGGTCCGCGCGCCTCGCGTGTGGCGCATTGCCGGCTGGGGTGCGCTTGCCGTCGTCCTGGCGCTTGCTTTCGTCGGCTACCTGACGCCCGACATGCGCGTGCAATGGGCCAACTTCGTCGCTCTGTGCGGGTTTTGACGCGGCGGACGTCAGATTTTGAAATAGCCCGTTGCAAGCCCCTGTGGTTTCTTTTCCGCATATGGCGGATACTGACAAATCCGGCATATGCCCATCTTCAGGAGAATCTCTATGGCAACAGATACCGACAAGGTCAAAGAAGTCATCGACGAAGGGGCCGACATGGCGGAGGAAGCGGTCGATGAGGCCGCCAGCAAGGCACGCTACGCAACGCGCCGCGCCAGGGACGCCGCCCAGGACGCCGTGGATTCCGGCAGCGATATCGTCGAAGGCGCGATCTTGTGCGCAAAAGACATGGTGCGCGCAAGGCCCATCACTACGCTTGCCGTAGTGGCTGCGGTCGCCTGCCTTTGCGGGCGTTTGAAATAAGCTTCTGCTGTTCTGAAGAGTAGCGCCTTAGATGGCGATCCTTCCGGCTTCCGCATGGGCATCCGCCCTGCGGGGTCTTTGGTGTATGCATCGTCCATATGGGCATCGTCTGTGCAGGCATCATCCTGGCGGCGTGGCTGGTGCCCGGCAGGCCGGGGCGCGCGCTGTGGGGCGCTGCAGGGTGGAATTTTCCGCCGCGGAAGGCGGACGAGGAGTGTTGACGGGCGTATGTACCGACGCGTGTATGAATTTTATCCAGCCTGGCTCCGGGCCTTGGATTCATGCGGGTCCGAGGGCTTATCCTGACGTTTTCCCTTGTGTTATGCACAAGTAATGGGGATAAGTAGCACGAAGGATAAGCTGCGTGCAAGCGGTCAAAGATGGCCCGCTCCAGTGCCTCGATTATTTGGGCCTTCTTATCTGGCTTCTCTTATTTGGACTTCTTGACTTCTTCTTTGGGCTTCCTCTTTGATCCCATCATTTGGCGTTCCCCTATTTGAAACTCCCTCATTTGAACTTCCTCGGCTTGGCCGCTTCCTCCAGCTCCATCTCGATGCAGCTCTCCAGCAGCGTATAGCTGCCGCCCGTCATGCCCGTGACGCGCTCGCAATGCTTGACGGTATTGATAGGCAGAGTCGGCCAGATGCCCTTCAATTTATCGTAGGCTTCCTGCTCCATATCCATGCAGCTCTTCTTGATCATGGCCGTAGGCCCAGCCCCTATTGCGGACACCTTGGTGCAATGCGCCTCGACGTCATAGCGGGGCGGCGCCTCCGGGGCTGGCGCGGCAAGCGGCGCTGCGCTTGCCAGCATCAGCAGCGCGGCTCGCATTGTCTGCTTGTACATTCCCACCCCTTCCGATAATGATTGATTTGGGCATATGCTAACCGCTGGCCGGAAAAAAGCAATCGGAACGCATAAGCAAGCGGAACCCCGAAGTAACTGGAGCCCCGAAGCGACCGGAATTCCGAAGCAATATCCACGGCGCCCGCCACGCGAAGCCGAGCAAGCCTTCGAAGTTTATGCAATAATTACGGGCTATCGATTGCAACGGGCAACCCCAATGAGGCGACCCCTAATGGGGCAGCCCAAACCGCAGCCGGTACGCCCCTCTAGCTCATGCCTGGTTAGAGCAGCGGACTCATAATCCGTTGGTGCCGTGTTCGACTCACGGGGGGGGCACCAGAAAAATCAAGCACTTAGGCCAACTCCTCGGGGTTGGCCTTTTTG
>Ga0180220_1000918_pt1 | contig 25678 bp, 19 predicted proteins | sample eDN5th37CBELigBY_FD_151335 | JGI IMG/M metagenome (GOLD analysis project Ga0180220, IMG submission 151335) | Enriched backyard soil microbial communities from Emeryville, California, USA - eDNA 5th pass 37_C BE-Lig BY (version 2) (version 2) | ecosystem: Environmental > Terrestrial > Soil >...
CCGGCCGACACCCCGTCGCCGTCGCCCGTCCGGACATCGGCCGATCCACCGGGCTCGTTTCGCGCGCGCTCGGAGCTGCCGCCGGCCCTGCCGCAGGACGAGATCGCCCGTCTCGCGGCCGCGGCGACGCCTGGCAGATGGAGTCTCGCAATCGAACCTATCGGTGCCGATCGCGTGCCCGGCTTTACGGATCAATCCGGTGACTTCATCTCGGAGCTGAAGCGCATCAGCGGCGAGAAGCTGGATGTCTCTCCGTTGGGCGCGTCTAGTCCCCTGCCTCGCCTCGCATGGCAGTCGCCCTTTGCCCAGGCGGACCGGCATCTCGAGTTTGCATTGTTTTCCGGTGCCGTTCCGATGGGTCTCTCTCCGAACGACCATGTTCGCTGGCTGAGGGCGGAGGGAGCACGCCTGCTGGAGCAGACGCTCATCGACACCGGAGCGCCGTCGCGCGCCATTCCGTGCGGCATCGCCGGTGGCGTTGGGGCTTGGTTCCAGAAGGAGGTGCGGTCGCCCGCCGATTTCCGGAACCTGAAGGTGCGCGCATCTCGCCTGATGGCCGAAGCACTGGCAAAGCTCGGCGCGCGCTCCGTCACGCTCGCATCGAACTCGGCGCTTGCTGCCGCTTTTACGAGTGACCGTCTCGACGCCAACTTCGGCGTCACGCCGCTGACGCACATCTTCCTCGTTCCGTCGCGCCCGGCGCCCGTCTATCACTATCCGGGGGTGCACAACCCGTCATATCTCTTCACGCTCCAGATCAGCTCCGATGTCTGGAACGGGATAGCCAACCCCAGTCAGCGCCTCATCGACGAGGCCTGCCGGCGCAACCTGGACCGTTGGGCACAGCACTTCCCAACGACACAGAACGACGTACTCGACCAGATCCGCCGCCAGCGCATCGTGATCAGGCCGTTCACGGGACCCTTGCGGGAGGCCTTGCGCAAGTCGGTCGACCAGGTGCTCGCCGAGGAGGCAGCCAAGAGCCCGCGCTTCAGGGACATTCTCGAAAGCTACAACCGCTTCCGGAGCTGATCGGCCCGAGGCAGTGGGGAATGCGCCTTGGCGGGGCGAGGAGCTGCGACTAGGCTTGGCCTCAACAGGCGGCCGGACCCGACCGGCCGAGAGGAGCGCCCCTATGACCGATGCCCGCCCGCTGACGTACACGATCGAGGCCTATAACATCTCACACGCGTCCGAGAACAAGATCCACGACGATACCGTGGCGCAGAAGCTCGGCTTCTCAGGCGGCTTGGTGCCGGGCGTGGAGGTGTTCGCCTACGCCTCTCACCTGCCGCTCGAGCGGTGGGGCCGCGGCTTCCTCGAGCGCGGAGAGCTTGCAGCGAAGTTCGGCAAGCCCGTCTATGACGGCCGGTTGGCCACGGCGAGCGCCGTCGAAGCCCCAGATGGCAGTCTCGAACTCCGCGTCGAGAGCGAGGGGGTCGAGTGCGCGACGGGGACCGCTCGTCTGCCGGCGACCGCCGGCACCGCGCCTGCCCTCTCCGATTATCCCTATCGCGCGCCGCCTGCCGACCTCGGTGCCCGTCCGCCTGCCGACGAGGACAGCCTTGCCGCCGGCACTCTGCTATCGACGGTGCCGGCGGTGCTCGACCGTGAGAGGCACGAGACCTATCTGAAGGACGTGCGCGAGACGAACGGGATCTACGCCCAGGAAGGCCTTGCGCATCCCGGCATTCTCTTGCGCCTGTGCAACTCGGCGCTGCGCGAGAATGTGGTTCTGCCGCCCTGGATCCACGTCGGCAGCACGATGCGGAACCTGTCACTGGCGCGCGTTGGCGAAGCCTTGTCGGTGCGGACGCGCGTCATGGCGAACTACGATCGCAAGGGCCATCGGTTCGTCGATCTCGATTGCCTGCTGCTCGCCGGCGAGCGACCCGTCGCGCACGTGCTCCACACCGCGATCTACAAACTGCGGCACCTCGCCGAGTGACGGACGGCCGATTTTCCTCCGGACTCCCGGAAGCCGTGAGCAACTTGGGTTTCGGGGATCTTTACACAGATCGGGCGGGACCCGGATTTGGGGTTTGGTTGCGAGGCCAAAAATCGAAACGCATCCTATTGGATGCGTTTTGCTGACATGAACAGGCTTTCGCGATCGGCCGGCGGGCGGGTCAGTAGGCGTTGGTCGATTTGATCACGGCCCGTACGGTCATGAGCAGGATCTTCAGGTCCAGCCAGATGGACCAGTTCCGGATGTACCAGAGATCGTGGGCGACCCTCGCCTCCATGCTCTCGGGCTCTCGCGTCTCACCGCGATACCCGTTGACCTGGGCCCATCCGGTGATCCCGGGGAGAGCGTGACCGCGCAGGACGTAGCCCGGAATGAGCGGCTCGTAGTACCGGTCGTGAGCCACCGCGTGCGGCCGTGGTCCGACGAGCGACATGTCGCCGAGGATCACGTTGATGAGCTGCGGCAGCTCGTCGAGGCTGGTCTCCCGCAAGAACTGTCCGACGCGCGTGATCCGATGGTCGCCGCGTTCGGCCTGCTTGATGACGTGTCCGTTGTCGGTCGTGGTCATGCTCCGGAACTTGTAGATCATGAACGGGCGACCGCAGAAGCCCTGACGGGTCTGCCGGAAGAGCACGGGGCCACGGCTGTCCAGGCGGATCGCCAGCGCAATCAGGGCGAGGAGCGGGCTCGCCAGTACGAGGAGAGCGGCCGCAATCGTCACGTCGAAGAGGCGTTTGGCTCGCCGCTCCGCATTCGTGAAGGGCGGCGTCTGCAGCGTCAACGCCATCGCCTGCATATCCGTCGGTCGGGGCGGACGCATCACCGAGCCGAGCGGCTGCTTCGGGATGAGCAGCACGCGCAGGGGAAGGACCTTCAATTGTTCCAGTATGTTAGACAGCTCCGACTCACGGAATAGGTCGGCGACGACGACAATGTCCTCGATGCGGCGGTCGCGGGCGAAGCGCCTGACGTCGTCGCAGTCCCTCTCGAACCGGGACGCGTCCTCGCTGCTGCCGCCGAACGGGAGCTGGAACCAGCCGTGCACCGAGATGCCGCTCTCGGTGAACTCGTGCATTGGGATCGAAGGCGGCAGCGGGCCGTCGGACAGGAGTATGGCCCTGCGTCCTTCGAGAACCTTGTGCCGTACCGCCATGTCGACGGTGCGCGCTGCAACGAGGCGCAGGGCGACGATCGCCGAGGCCCCAATGAGGAAGCCGGCTATCATGGAGCCTCGCGAGAACGCACTGCCGATCTTGAACGTGAATGCGACGACGCCGAAGAACATCAGCGCCATGCACCAGCGCACGAGCGGCCCCTTGAGGGAGATCGACCGCAGTTCCTCGACTTCGAGGGAGCCGCGCGTGTGCGAGAGAACGAGATACAGGGCGGCCATGATGGCGCCGACGGTCAGCATGGGAGGGGCTGGCGGTCCGTAGTCCGCCACCACTGCAGCGTGATAGAGGAGGGCCCCGACGAACGGGGAAAGGGTCAGAACCAGAAATTCAATTGCCGCAAATATCGGTCCCGCGAGAGCACTCGGAATGGAGAAGCGGTGCAGCGCGGGGTGCAAAGTCATGTTCGGACCATGCCCCGGCCCGAATGGGGACGCCGTCATTGAAGTACCCTTTGATTTTTCCTAATGCCCTGTTGCGCCGAAATTGGCGCCGTCGCCCCTCGTCCGTTGGGTGGCGTTCGTCCACATTTCGCCCTGTCCATATGTCACGACTTTTTATCTTAAAACAAGCTGTGACCATAAACGGTTAGTTAATTTTTGTAAGACGCAGCATCAAGGGTGCCGAAAGTCGCCGAGCGACGGCCGGCAGTGCGGCACGAGCGCCCTCGCCCGACCGGCCGGCAGCCTCGGAAATGGTTCTTTCGCGACCTTCGATCGGCTTCGCGAACGCTAGGAAAACACGCGCGAATCAAAGCTCTATTTCTTCGTTATGAGCGACTGCACGTACGCGTGTCGGTAACGCGAAGCGATGCCTGCCATGCGTGGAGCCTAGCGGATTATGCGAAACAGTTTCTTCAACTCTGCGACAGGTGTCGTCGTGGGCCGGCGGGCGGTCGCGGGATCTCAGGCCTGATCAATTGCGGCTGCTTGTGGCCGCGATGTTGCGCCGGAGCGGTGCCGCCCTCCGAGCGCCGAGTGCAGGCGGTCGAGCATCAGGTAGATGACGGGCGTCGTGTAGAGCGTCAGTACCTGCGAGATGACGAGGCCGCCGATGATGGCGATGCCGAGCGGGCGGCGCATTTCCGCGCCGGGTCCGGTTGCGATCGCCAGCGGGATGGCACCGAAGAGCGCCGCGAGGGTCGTCATCAGGATCGGACGGAACCTTTCCCGCGCTGCCGCCCGGATGGCCTCGGCGGCCGGCAACCCGCGCCGCCGCTCGGCCTCGAGCGCGAAGTCGACCAGCATGATGCCGTTCTTCTTCACGATGCCGATCAGCAGGATGATGGCGATGAAGGCGACCAGCGAGAGCTCCATGTCCGCGAGGCGGAGCGCCACGAGCGCGCCGAGACCGGCCGATGGCAGCGTCGAGATGATCGTCAATGGATGCGCGAGGCTCTCATAGAGGATGCCGAGCACGATGTAGACCATCAGCAGGGCGGCGAGGATGAGGAGCGGCTGCGCGCCACCGCCGCGCAGCGCGGTCTTCGCATCGCCGGCCGGCTCGACTTTCAGTGAGTCCGGTGCCTGCATCTCGGCGATGGCCGCCATGATGCGGTTGTTGGCCTCGTCGAGCGTCAGGTCGCCCTCCGTATTGTAGCTGAGCGTGACGGAGGGGAACGGGCCTTGATGCTGCACCGAGACCGGAGCGAGCGCCTTGCGCACCGTGATGACGGACAGCAGCGGGATCTGCTCGCCCGTCTTCGTCGGGACGTAGATGCTGCCGAGGTTGGTCGGATCGCGCTGCAGAGCCGGGTCCGCCTCCAGGATGACGCGATACTGGTTGCGCGAGCGATACGTGATGGCGATCTGCCGCTGCGCGAAGGCGTTGTTGAGGGCCGCGCCGATCGCATCGACGGTGACGCCGAGGCGCGCCGCGGCCTCCTTGTTGACCTTCACGTCGAGTTGCTCGGCGCCTTGCTCGCGGCTCGTCGAGACGTCGACGAGACCGGGCAGCGTGCGCAGGCGGGCAAGGATCTTCGGCGCCCACTCGTAGAGCTCGTCGGCGTTCGTCGACCACAGCGCCAGCTCGTTGGAGGCTCGCGATTGCCCGCCGCCTCCGCCCCGGAGGTCCTGCACGGGATTGATGAAGGCCGAGAGCCCTGGAATGGCATTGAGCGGTCCGCGAAGGCGGTTGACCACGTCCGTCGATGTCGCGCCCTGCCGTTCCGAGAGCGGCTTCAGGGCGACGAACATGCGGGCCGTGGCCCCGGACGGCCCGAAGAACGAAGCGCCGACCGACGACCCGACGCCAGCGACTGCCGGATCCGCCAGCACCTTCTGCACGGCCCGCTCCTGGAGCTCCTTCATCTGCTCGAAGGAGGCGTCGGTCGCCCTCTGCATGAACACCGAGACCAGGCCCGTATCGTCGGTCGGGAAGAAGCCCTTGGGCAGCTTGACGAAGAGAAAGGCCGAGGCGGCAATCACCGCCGGCAGCGTCATGAGGGTCACCCAGCGGTGCCGGAGGGCGACGTCGAGCGACGACTCGTAGCTCGAGACGAGCCCGTCGAGGCCCCGCTCCACCAGCCGATCGATGCGGCTCGAGCGCGGATTGGCGTGCCCGCGGACGGTATGTGCGCATAGCATCGGCGTCAGCGACAGCGAGACCACCGTCGACACGGCGATGGAGAAGAGCATCGTCATGCCGAACTCGTAGAGCAGCCGCCCCGACAGGCCGCTCATGAACACCAGCGGCACGAACGCGGCCGCCAGCGACAGCGAGATGGAGACGACCGTGAAGCCGATCTCGCGCGCCCCGGCGAGCGCCGCCTGCATCGGCGACAGCCCCTTCTCGAGGTTGCGATACATGTTCTCGATCATGACGATCGCGTCGTCGACCACGAAGCCGACCGAGATCGCGAGGGCCATCAGCGTCAGGTTGTTGATCGAGAACCCCGCGAACGCCATGGCGGCGAGCGTCCCGGCGATCGACAGGGGCACCGTCACGCCGGCCGCCACCGTGGGCGCGGTGCGGCGGAGGAAGATCAGCACGACCAGCATGACGAGCGCGACGGACAGGAGCAGCGTGAGCTGCATGTCGTGCACGGAGGCGCGGATCGTCTGCGTCCTGTCCGAGAGGATTGAGATGTCGATGCCGGCGGGCAGCAGCTTGGCGATCTCGGGCAGCATCTCCTTCACGCCGTCGACGGTCTCGATGACATTGGCGTCAGGCTGCTTCGTGATGAACAGCAGGACCGCGGGCTGCAGGTTGAAGAGCGCTGCCGAGCGTGCGTTGCGCGACGCCTCCACCACGTCGGCGACATCCTTCAAGTGGATGGGCACGCCGCCGACGGTCTTGACGACGATGTTCTCGTAGTCGGTTGCGGCGGTGAGCTGGGCGTTCGTCTCGATCGCGATCAGCTCGTCCGGCCCGTCGATGGTGCCGAGCGGCACGAGCTGTGTCGCGGCGGTGATGGCCTGCCGGACGTTCTCCATCGACACGCCCATGGTGGCGAGCTGGCGCGGGTTCACGCGTACGCGGATGGCCGGTTGCTCGGCGCCTGAGACATTCACCTCGCCGACGCCCGGCACCTGGGCGATCCGCTGCACCAGGGTGGTGTCGGCAACGTCATAGACGCGTGACGTCGGCATACTCTTCGACGTAAGCGCCAGGATGAGCACCGGCGAGGCGTTTGGGTTCGCCTTGCGGTAGACGGGCTGGGTCGGCATGTCGCTCGGCAGATCGCCGGCGGCCGCGTTGATGGCCGCCTGCACGTCGCGCGCGGCACCGTCGAGCGATCGGCTGAGGTCGAACTGGAGGCGAATGCGTGTCGAGCCGAGACCCGATGACGAGCTCATGTCGGTGACGCCGGCGATCTCTCCGAGATGCCGCTCGAGGGGCGACGCCACGGTCGCGGCCATCACGGCGGGGTCGGCTCCCGGCCGGCTCGCCGATACGACCACCATCGGAAACTCGACCGACGGCAGGCTCGCCACCGGCAGCGCGCGGTAGCCGACGAGACCCGCGAGCAGCAGCCCGATGGCGAGCAGCGTGGTCGCGACCGGCCGCTCGATGAACGGCCGCGAGAAGTTCACGGCGACATGGCCGAACGCACTTTCGGCGGAGGTCTCGCGACGCGGGTTCTCGGCCATGGCGTCACTCCTTCGCCGCGTTGTGCGCGGGGGCGGGCAGCAGGGCGTCGCCGGCACCTTCCGGCGTTGCACCGCCTGGCGGGTGGCGTGGCACGTCGACATCGACGGTCTCGCCAGCGATGCGGGCCCTGAGCCGCTCCATCGTGAGGTAGATCACCGGCGTCGTGTAGAGCGTCAGCAACTGCGAGACGAGCAAGCCGCCGATGATCGTGATGCCGAGCGGATTGCGAAGCTCCGAGCCGGCGCCGCTCTCGACCGCCAGCGGCAGGGCGCCGAGCAGCGCCGCCAGGGTCGTCATCATGATCGGGCGGAAGCGCAGGCGGCAGGCCTCCATGATCGCGGCACGGGGGGAGAGGCCGCCGTGACGCTCGGCTTCCAGAGCGAAGTCGATCATCATGATGGCGTTCTTCTTGACGATACCCATCAGCAGGATGATGCCGATCAGCGCCACGACCGACAGGTCGAGGCCCGCCACGTGCAGCGCGAGCACCGCGCCGATGCCGGCCGAGGGCAGCGTGGTAAGGATCGTGAACGGGTGGATGGCGCTCTCGTAGAGGACGCCGAGCACGAGATAGATGCACACGATCGCGGCCAGGATCAGCCACGGCTGTCCGTCGAGCGCCCGCGTGAACTCGGCCGCCTCGCCGGCAAACGTGCCGGTCACCGAGCCCGGCAGCGGCTTCTCGCGCAGCGCGGCATCGATCGATGCGATCGCGTCGGAGAGCGCGGCGCCGGGCGCCAGGTTGTACGAGATGGTCACCGCCGGGAACTGGTCCTGCCGGGCGACGACCAGCGGCGTCGTGGTGCGCACGATCTTGGCGATGGTCGAAAGCTGGACCTGAGCGCCGGTCGACGATGGCACCCACACGCGGTCCAGCGCCGCCGGGTCGCGGTTGAACCGGGGCGAGGCTTCCAGCACGACGCGATACTGGTTCGCCTGGGCGTAGATCGTCGAGATCTGCCGCTGGCCGAAGGCGTCGTTGAGGGCGTCGCTCACCTGCGCCATCGAGACGCCGAGACGGCCGGCCAGGGCGCGATCGACCTCGACCAGGGCCTTGAGGCCGCCGTCCTGGAGATCGGTTCCGACGTCGGTCAGCTTCGGGTCGGCCGCCAGCTGCCTTGCGAGCTGCTCGGCGGCGTGCGCCACCTCGGCCCGGTTGGAGCCGCTCAGCGTGTACTGGTAGGGTGCGCGGGACGTGCGCGTCGCGATCTGCACCTCCTGCACCGGCCGGAAGGTCACCTTGATACCGCCGACCGTGCGCGCGGCGTCCTCGAGGCGCTTTATGATCTGGACAACGGTTTCGTTGCGCTCAGAGCGTGGCTTGAGGGTGATCTTGAGGTTGCCGGAATTGGGCGTCGGGTTGAGGTCGCCGACGCCGAGGATGGAGACCACGCCGGAGACGTCCGGGTCCTTCGCGATCGCCGATGCGAGCGCAGCCTGTGCCCGCTCCATCGCCTCGAACGAGGTCGAGGGCGCCGACTCGTAGCTCGCTGTGACGAGCCCCGTGTCCTGCACCGGGAGGAAGCCCTTGGGCACGTTGACATACATCCAGAGGGTCACGGCAACGGTCGCGGCGGTCACGAGCAGCGTCGCGCGCTCGTGGGCGACGACGAAGCGGAGGCTGCGCATGTAGGCGCCGACGATGCTCTCGTCGAGACGCGCGACGAGGCCCCTAGGGGCCGCCTCCGCTTTCGCCTTGTGCGGCCGGAGCAGGCGCGCGCAGAGCATCGGGATGAGCGTGAGCGAGACGATGGCCGACACGACCACCGCGATCGACAGCGTCAGCGCGAACTCGCGGAACATGCGGCCGACGAGGCCGGTCATGAACAGCAGCGGGATGAACACCGCGAGCAGCGACATGGTGAGCGAGATGACCGTGAAGCCGATCTCGGAGGCGCCCTTGATGGCCGCGGAGAAAGGTGTCTCGCCTTCCTCCATGTGCCGGACGATGTTCTCGATCATCACGATCGCGTCGTCGACGATGAAGCCGGTGCCGATGGTCAGCGCCATCAGCGACAGGTTATCGAGGCTGAAACCCCAGAGCCACATCACGCCGAAGGTCGCGATGATCGACACGGGCAGCCCGATGCCGGCGATCAGCGTGGCACTGGCGGACTTGAGGAACAGCAGCACCACCAGCACCACAAGGCCGACCGCCAGCACGAGCGTGAACTGCACGTCGTGGACGGAGGCGCGGATGGTCTCGGTGCGGTCATGGACCACGGCGAGCGTCACGCCCTCGGGCATGCCCCGCTCGAGCCGCGGCAGCTCGGCCTTCAGGCGGTCGACCGCCTCGATGACGTTGGCGCCCGGCTGACGCAGCACGTTGATGACGACGGCGGTCTTGCCCCGATACCAGCCGCCGACCTTGTCGTTCTCGAGGCCGTCGGTCACCTCCGCCACGTCGCCGAGCCGGACGGGCGCGCCGTTGCGCCAGGCGACGATGATCGAGCGATACTGCTCCGCACTCGTGATCTGGTCGTTGGCGGCGATGGTGTAGGACTGCATGGCGCCGTCGAGCGAGCCTTTCGGACCCGATACGTTGGCGGCGACGATGGCGCTCCGCAGGTCGGCCATCGACAGACCGTAGCTGCCCAGACGCGACAGGTCGGCCTGGATGCGCACCGCCGGCTTGACGCCGCCTTCGATCGAGACGCGGCCCACGCCCGAGACCGAGGCGAGGCGCTGCGCGATGAGCGTGTCGGCGATGTCGGAGAGGACACGCAGGGAATGCGTGTCGGAGGTCAGCGCCAGCGTCGCGATCGGTGCGTCGGCCGGGTTCACCTTGGCAAACGTCGGAGGATAGGGCAGCGTCCGCGGCAGGGTCGAGGCAGCCGCGTTGATCGCCGACTGCACGTCCTGCCCCGCCGCGTCGATGTCGCGCCCGAGGCGGAACTGCAGCGTGATCTGACTGATACCGAGCGACGACGAGGAGGTCATCACCTCGAGCGACGAGATCTGTCCGAGCTGGCGCTCGAGCGGCGCCGTGACGAGATTGGCCATCGTCTCCGGGCTCGCGCCCGGAAGCTCGGTCATCACCTGGATGGTCGGAAACTCGACCTGGGGCAGCGAGGCGATCGGCAAGCCGCGGTAGCCGAGGACGCCGCCGAGAACGATCGCGACGGTCAGCAGCAGCGTCGCGATCGGCCTGAGGATGAAAGGGGTGGAGACGCTCATGGCGTCGCACTCGAGCTGGCGCCGGCGGCGCGGCTGGCCTGAGGGATCATGGTGGCGGCATTCGCGGCCGGCGTTTGCGTGGTGCCGCCGGCGGAGGGGCGGCCGGTGCCTTCGCGCTCGCCACCCTCGCCGCGCTTGCCCCGCTTGGCGCGAGGCGGAGGCGCGAAGCCGACCGGCGTCGAGACCGGCGCATCCTGGACGGCAAGCCGTGCGCCTTCCGAGATCCGTGCGAAGCCCGTCGTCACCACCTGCGTGCCGGCATCGAGGCCCTTGGTGACCACGGCCAGCGTCTCGGTGGTCAGGCCCGTCTCCACCGGGCGGATGGTGGCCGCGCCGTTCTCACCGACGACCCAGACGAACGTGCCCGCGGGGCCGCGCTGGATTGCGACGGTCGGCACGGCGACGACGCTCTGCAGCGTGTCGACGCGGATGCGCACATTCACGAACTGGCCCGGCCACAGCTGCCTTTGCGCGTTGGGGAAGCGCGCTTTCATGCGGATCGTGCCGGTGGTCGAGTCGATCTGGTTGTCGATCACCTCGAGCTCGCCCGTGGCGATGACGTTGCGGCCGTCCGCGTCGAGCGCCTCGACAACGACCTTGCCCTTCGCCTCCGCGCGCCGCACGTCCTGCAGCTTCTGCTGCGGCAGGGTGAACAGCACCGCGATCGGATCGATCTCGCTGATCGTGACGAGGCCCGCGTCGCCGGAACGCACGATGTTGCCGGCATCCACCGTGCGCAGGCCAGTACGGCCGTTGATGGGCGAGGTGACGCGGGTGTAGCCGAGCACGGTGCGGGCGCTGGCGATGCTCGCGTCGTCGGCCTTGAGCTGGGCCTTGAGCTGGGCGACGAGCGCAGCCTGGGTGTCCACGGTCTTCTGCGCTGTGACCCCCGGAACCTTCATGTAGCGCTCCAGGTCCTTCTGCGCGTTCTCGAGCTGGGTTTGGGTCACCGCCCGCTTCGCCACGGCCTGATCGAGGGCGGCTTGGTAAGTGGCAGGGTCGATCTCGGCGAGCAGATCGCCCGCCTTGACCTCCTGGCCTTCCTCGAACGTGACGCGGAGCAACTGTCCATCGACCTGAGGCCGGACCGTCACGGTGTTCAGCGGGCGCACCGTGGCGACGGCATCGAGCTGAACAGGCACATCCTGGCGGTCCGCGCGGGTCGCGAGCACCGGCACCGACGCTGCCCCGGCGGCCGCGCCTCGGCCGGGCCGGTCGCGCGTCTGTGGCGCCATCGGAGGCTTCACCATGGCGTAGGCCACGACGCCCACCATGCCCCCGAGGAGCGCGACCGCGACGAGCTTTTTCAGGATTGAGGCCACGGGCGGCATCCTTTCGATTGAGTCTTGCGTCTGGAAGATCCCTTGCATGCGGAACGGGCGTGCGGAGCAGAAACCGTCGCAGCCGAAGTTGCAGAGCTGTGCGTTCGTCCCCCATTGGCGCATCGGTCATACAACTTTGCTCGCCGGCTGCGCGAACGGAAACGCGGATTGGCGAACAATCCGGCGGTCTTGGCTTCGTCGGGCGTCAGGTCATGGCGGGGGCTGGACCGACGCCAGCTCGGCGACTTCGGCCACGATCGCCTCGAGCAGAGCCTCAATCCAGAGTTGAGAGAGGCCGCGGCCGATCAGCACCATGCGCGTGTCGTGATCGTCCGACGGCCAGGCATCGAGCCATTGGGGCTCGTGAAAGAGGTGCTGCACGCCATGGAGGACGGCTGGCCGAAGTGGGTCCTCGGCCACGCGGACGAGCGCCTTGAGGCGCAGCAGGTCCGTGCCGATGTGATCGGCCAGTGCCTCGAGAAAGAGGGGCAGTGCCAGGGCGGGGACCGGCTCGCCCCGGCGGATCGCGACGCAGGCGATGTCGGTGTCGTGCGCGATCTTGTGGTCCCATCCGGGGGGCATGGCTGCGTCGGGGAAGCGATGCGACCGACCGCTGCCGATCACGACGGCCGGCGGGACATCGCCGCTGACGGCAAGCAGCGGCCGCGCGTGCGGGTTGAGTGCACGAAGCCGGCCGATCAGGTCTGGTGTCGGACCGCCATCGGCGAGGTCCACCTTGGTCACGACCAGCCGATCGGCAATCGCCACTTGCCGCGCGGCCTGTGGCTCGCGCTCCAGCGTCTGCAGGCCGGCGAGGGCGTCAACCGTGGTCACGACGCCTTCGAGCGCGACCCCTGCTCCGCGGCCCGTCTCTGCCATCACCGCGTTCAGGACCGGCGCCGGATCGGCAAGGCCGCTGGTCTCGATCACGACCCGCTCGAAGGTCGGCAGCTCCCCCATGGCCCGGCGCGCCACGAGATCGGCGAGCGTCGCTTCGAGATCGCCGCGCACCACGCAGCAGATGCAGCCCGTCTCGAGCGTGACGAAGCTCTCCCGGCTCGGCGTGACGAGGTCGTGGTCGATGCCGATCTCGCCGAACTCGTTGATGATCACGGCCGTGCGGGCGAACTCGGGCGACTTTAGCAGGCGCGCGAGTAGTGTCGTCTTTCCGCTGCCGAGAAAGCCGGTGAGGACCGTGACCGGGACTATCGAATCAACACGGGGATCCTCCGCGAGGCGCGCGCACGGCGTCTCCCCTCTTCTGGACGGGGAGGGGTCGGGGGCAGGGTGCGGTCGTTGGTTCAGAACGGGAGATTGTCCCACCTGCGCTGGGGGATGTGGCTGCAGGGGCTCCGCAAAGGATTCCGCGGGCAATGTGAGCGAGACGACACGCGCGCGGCCGGGCCTCCAGTCGGGATCGAGCACCGAGCGGAGCACGCGCAGCAGCCCGGTCATGGACGATGCCGGTCGCTCCCGATCCGTGTCAGTGACGATCATCCAGCGAAACGGGATGTCCGGCGATGCGCGCCCGATCCGGACAACGCCGCCTGCATCGGTGATGACGCGCCAGCCGCCCTCCGGTGCGGTTTCGATCGTCGCTCCGATCCGCCACAGGGCGAGGCTCGCGCGCATCAGGCGAAGGACCTGGGCGTCAGTCGCCTCGGAAGGTGACACGGGAAACTCCGCTCGGCTTACCTATCGAATCAGAGCGCCGGCCCCTTGAGGATCTCCGCCGGGATCTTGCGCTTGAGATATGCGCCGTCGCCGGGCTTGCCCAGGTACTTGCCGTTCTCGACCTTCACCGTGCCGCGCAGCATGGTCAGCACCGGCCAGGCGTAGATCTCGTGGCCCTCCCAGGGCGTGTAGTCCGTCTGGTGCAGCTCGCTGGCCGTAATCTGGCCGCGGCGATCGGGATCGAGAATGGTGATGTCCGCGTCGCTGCCGGCGGCGATGCAGCCCTTGCGCGGATAGAGCCCCATGATCTTGGCGGCATTCGTCGAGACGAGGTCGACATACTGATTGAGCGAATAGCCGCGCTTCACCACCATCTGCGTGTACATCACCGCCAGCCGCGGCTCTATCCCTGAGTTGCCGCCGGTCGTGTCGTCGATGCGGATGCCGAGCGTCTTCTCCTTCAGGGTGCAGCAGAGGTCGTCGGTCGCCACGCAGTTGATCGCGCCTTCGCGCGTCCCGGCCCAAAGCTGGTCCTGGTCCGCCTGCGTTTTGAGCGAAGGGTAGGTGTGATAGATCTGCCCGTTGGGGCGCTTGTAGTCCTCCTGCGTGTAAAGCATGTACTGGTGCAGGCTCTCGCCGTAGATGGGCAGGCCCCTGGCCCGCGCCTCGCGGATGGCGGCAACCCCTGTCGCAGCCGAGACGTGCATCATGTAGAGCGCGCATCCCGGCACGCTCTCTGCCAGCCGGATCACGCGCCGGAACGAGATGTCCTCGGAGAGCTGGCTGTGCGCCTCCGCCATGTTCTCGAAGCCGGTGCGCCCTTCGCGGATCAGCGTCTGGTACATGTGCATCACGAGGTCGTTGTCCTCGGCATGGATCACGCCGAGGCCGCCTTCGTGCGCCAGGACCTTGAACACCTCCCACATGTCGCCGAGATCGACCATGCGGCCCTGGCGATGCGGCCAGATGTTGGTCATGAAGATCTTGACCGTGGGGTAGCCGGCCTGGATCGCCTCGGCGAGCTCGCCCATCAGCGTGTGCGCCGGTTCCGAATGCAGCATCAGGTGATAGGCATAGTCGCATGCCGCGCCCTCGAACTGCCTGTCGCGGGATTCGATGCCGTCGCGGACGTGGCCGTTCGAGTCGACGTAGGCGAAGTCGATCAGCGTTGTGGTGCCGCCGTAGAGCGCCGCCATGCCGACGTGGTCCGGGCCGCGCGTCAGCAGCTCCTCGCCGGTGGGAATGCGGAATGGGTGCGCCATGTGCACATGCGGGTCGACCCCGCCAGGCATCACGATCTTGCCGGTCGCGTCGATGATCCGCGCCGCGTCCGTCAGCACGCCGGGGGCGGTCACGGCCGCAATGGTCTCGCCCTTGACGGCGACGTCGCCCTTCACGACGCCTTGCGGGGTGACGACGTCTGCGCCGCGAATGATGATGTCCAGCATGGCTCTCTCCCCGTAATGCACGCTCTTCGACGGCAATCGGCTTCGCGCCTTATGGTGACGCCGAAACGCGTCGGGGCGCAACCGTCTCGGGAGCTCGGCCCGATGGCAAGGACGGCTCGCCTTTGCACTTTGCGATCGAATATCGGACAGTGCGGCTCATCCAAGCCACAGCCTCCCGGACCCTTGCATGCTGAAGAAGATCCTGATCGCCAATCGCGGCGAGATTGCCCGGCGTATCATCCGAACCGCACGCCGGATGGGCGTCGCGACCGTCGCGGTCTATTCGGATGCCGATGCGCGGTCGCTGCACGTCCAGGAGGCGGACGAGGCTGTGCACATCGGGCCGTCGCCTGCGTCCGACAGCTATCTCCGGGGCGACAAGATCGTCGCGGCCGCCAAGGCGACGGGCGCTGAAGGCATTCACCCGGGCTACGGCTTCCTGGCCGAGAACGCGGATTTCGCGGAGGCCGTTGGCGAGGCGGGTCTCACATTCATCGGCCCAAGCCCGGAGGCCATGCGGGCGCTGGGCGGCAAGGCGGCTGCGAAGGAGGTCGCCATCAAGGCCGGGGTGCCGGTCGTGCCCGGCTACCAGGGCTCGAAGCAGGACGCTGCCTCGCTCGCAACCGAGGCGAGGAAGATCGGCTACCCGGTGATGATCAAGGCTGTCGCCGGCGGGGGCGGGCGCGGCATGCGGCTCGTCGCGTCGGAGGCGGAGCTGCCGGAGCTGCTGGCCTCTGCGCAGCGAGAGGCGGAAGGTGCATTCGGCGATCCCCGCGTGCTGATCGAGAAAGTGGTCGAGCGTCCGCGTCACATCGAGGTGCAGGTGTTCGGCGACAGCCACGGCAACGTCGTGCATCTCTTCGAGCGCGACTGCACGCTGCAGCGGCGCAACCAGAAGGTCATCGAGGAAGCCCCGGCGCCCGGCATGAGCGAGGCGCTGCGCGAGATGATGTGCGGCGCGGCGGTGAAGCTCGCGAAGGCCGTCGGCTACGAGGGCGCGGGCACCGTCGAGTTCCTGGTGGAAGGAGGCTCGCTCGGGTCCGAGGCGAAGTGGTACTTCATCGAGATGAACACCCGCCTCCAGGTCGAGCATCCGGTGACGGAGGAGATCACCGGCCTCGATCTCGTGGAGTGGCAGTTGCGCGTGGCCTCGGGCGAGCGGCTGCCGCTCGCGCAAGGCGAGATCAAGATGCACGGCCACGCCATCGAGGCGCGTCTGTGCGCCGAGGACCCGGCGAAAGGATTCCTGCCGAGCGTGGGACGGATCGAGGAGTTTTGGACGGCGCACGCCGTGGACCGGCTTGAGAGTGGCGTCCGCGGAGGAGACAGCGTTTCGCCCTACTACGACAGCATGATCGCGAAGCTGATCGCGCATGCGCGCCAGCGCGATGTCGCGATCGGCGAGCTGAGTCGCGCGCTGCGGGGGACCGCCGTCATCGGCCTTGCGACCAACAACCGGTTTCTCGACCGGCTGATCAACGATGCCGATGTCCGGGAAGGGGTGATGGATACCGGCCTCATCGGCCGCAAGCTGGACGACCTCGCGCGTTCGGCGATTACCGATGCGGACCGGTGCGCGGCCGTCGCGCACTTCCTGGCAACCGAGGCTCCCGCGAGCAGCGCAGGCGCCGGGGATGGCGTGCTCTGGAGCGCGAAGGACGGGTTTCAGCTCGGCCCGTCGCGCGTCTCGACCGAGCGCCTCGTCGTCGATGGCGAGCCCCGGAGCTTTCGTGTCACCTGGCCGCGTGGCGGTCACGGCTTTCCGCTCGTCGCCGTGGCCGATGGCTCCGCCAACGCCAGCACTGGACGCGCGTTGCAACGGGCCAGGCATGGCAACGTGCTCTACGCCATTTTCGACGGCGAAACCGTCTTCGTCAGCCGTCCGGCCTACGACGCCACCTCCGAGGACGACGGCAACGCCGGTGACAATGTGCGGGCACCGATCAACGGCAAGGTCGCGCGTGTGTTCGTGGCGGAGGGGCAGGCCGTGGCCAAGGGCGACCGCATCGCCGTGGTCGAAGCCATGAAGATGGAGCACGTCCTCCACGCCGCGCGCGACGGCACCATCGCGAAAGTGGCAGTCAGCGAAGGCGCGCAAGTCAACCAGGGTGCGCTGATCGCCAGTCTCGCGGAGGTCTGAGCCGGCGCCACTTCGGGGCTGACGCCGTCGGTCGCTCATTGCAGACTGCCCCCTCGATAATCATCGAGGGAGCCGTCCATGACCGACCTTGCCGCGCTCGAAGCCCGTATCCGCCGCCTCGAGGACATCGAGGCGATCCGCACGCTTCGCAACGCCTATCATTCCGCGCTCAATGACGGCCGCTACGCCGATATCGTTGACCTGTTCACGGACGACGCGAAGGTCGTGCTCGGCTATCTGGCGACCTACGAGGGACGCGATGCCATCGACAAGGGCTTCCGCGGCATGGGTGAGCGCGAGCGCTTTTTCATCAAGCAGTACATCCATAGTCACGACGTGACGGTCGAGGGTGACCGCGGCGCCGGCCGCTCCTACCTCGAGGCACGGTACGGGCGCTATGGCGTGAGCTGGCTGGTCGCGGGCCGCTACGATGACGTCTATGTCCGTGTCGACGGCCGCTGGCGCTTCAAGGAGATGATCGCGGAGCTTTACTACACCGTTCCGTTGGGTGTCGGCTGGATGGCCGACGAGAAGCATTACCTGCGCCCGAAGGCGTGACGATCTTTCGTGGCGCAGGTTGACGCTCGACACGCGCCGCTCTCACAATATGGATCGAGATCCCAGAGAACTAACGCCGAGGCCGCATGTCCTTTCCTCCGCTCCCCATCGATGCTGGCATCGTCGGCAAGACCGCGCTCGTCACCGGCGCGACCGGCGGCATCGGTATCGAGATCGCCAAGGCGCTGGCGCGGCAGGGCTGCAAGGTCATGCTGTCGGGGCTCGGCTCGCCCGAGGAGTGCGAAGCAAGACGCCGCGACGTGGAAGCGGTCGCGAAGGCGCCGGTCGCGTTTCACGGCGCCGATCTCGCCGATGCCAATGCGTTGCGGGCGCTGTTCGAGGCGGCCGAAAGCCAGCTCGGGCCGCTCGAGATCCTCGTCAACAACGCGGCGACCCGCAATTTCCACCTCATCGACGACATGCCCGATGACGCTTGGGAGCGGGCGCTCGCCATCAATCTCACGGCGCCGTTCCGGCTCATCAAGCTGGCGCTGCCGGGCATGCGCGCGCGCAAGTGGGGCCGCATCATCAACATCGCGTCGAGCTGGGGCCTCACCGGCACGGTCGGACGCGGCGACTACGTCTCGGCCAAGCATGGCCTCGTCGGCCTCACGCGGGCCGTCGCGCTGGAGGCCATGGCCGACAACATCACCTGCAACTCGATCGCGCCCGGCTCTGTCATGACGCCCCACGCCGAGCGCCAGGTGCGCGAGCGCATGGCCCGCGACGGGCTCGACTGGGACGAGGCCGCGCGCCAGTTCCTCAAGACGCGGCAGCCCTCCGGCCGCTTCGTTCCGCCGGAGAAGGTCGCCGACCTGATCGTTTTCCTGTGCTCCGACGCCGCCAGCGAGATGACCGGCCAGCCCATCGCCATGGACGGTGGCTGGCTGTCGGTCTGAACGCCCCATTGCACCGCGCCGCGGCATCGGCGACCATCCTCCGCAACAACGACAACACCACATGGAGGACTCCATGCCCGGCCCACGTCTCGCAGGCAAGGTTGCGTTCATCACCGGTGCCGGCGGCGGCATCGGACGTGCGACAGCGGAGCGCTTCGTCGAGGAAGGCGCGAAGGTGGTCGTCGCCGAGATCAACCGTGACTTGGGCGAGGCCGCCGCCGCGTCGGCGCGCTCCAAGGCCGGCAACACGGGGGGTGATGCGCATTTCATCGCCTGCGACGTGACGGACAAGGCATCGGTCACCGCGGCCGTGGTGGAAACCGTGACGCGCTTCGGCAAGCTCGACGTGCTGCACAACAACGCGGGTGGGTCGACGCCGCAGGACGGTCCCGTGACCGAGGCGTCGGAGGAGGAGTTCTGGCGCGTCATCAAGCTCGATCTCTATGGCACGTTCCTGTGCTCGAAGGTGGCGATCCCGGAGATCGCGAAGGCTGGTGGCGGATCGATCATCAACATGGCGTCGAACCTCGCGCTGATGGCTGTGCCCGGCCGGGCCTGTTACGGCGCGGCGAAGGGCGGGGTGGCCTCGCTGACGCGCGCGATGGCGCTCGACCACGCCAAGCAGAAGATCCGCGTCAACGCCATCGCGCCGTCGGCCACGCTGTCGGACCGCGTGAAGAAGCTGCTGGAGCTCAATCCAGCCTTGACCAAGATGGCCGACAGTCACCTATTCGGGCTCGGCCTGCCGATTCACATCGCGAACATGGCCGTCTATCTTGCCTCGGACGAGGCCGCGATCACCACGGGACAGGTTTTCCCCGTCGACAGCGGCGTGACGATCTACTGAAGCAGGAGACCCCGCCCATGCCCATCCGCGCCGTGTTCTTCGACGTTGGCGAGACGCTGGTCGACGAGCGGCGTCTTTACGCCGACTACGCCATGCGGATGGGTGTGACCTACGAGTTCTTCATGGAGCGCATCGAGGCGGCGATGGCCGACCGCCAGCCGGTGAAGAACGTGTTCGCGGCGGTGAAGCCCGGCTTCGATTTCAAGGCGGCGCGGGCGCAGCGCGAGGCGGAAGGCAAGAAGTTCGTGATCGGGCCCGAGGACATCTATCACGATGCGGCCGATGCGCTGTCGGCCTTGAAGGCCCGCGGGTACTTCATCGGCATCGTCGGCAACCAGCCTATGACCGCGGAGGCGATGCTGCGCGAGAGCGGGCTCGCGGCCGATTTCATCGCGACGTCGGAAGGATGGGGCGTCGCGAAGCCGGACCCGGCTTTCTTCGCGAAAGTGATCGACGCGGCCGGCATGGACCCGCATCACATCGCGTACGTGGGCGACCGGGTGGACAACGACGTGCTGCCCGCGCGCGCGTCGGGGATGTGGCCGATCCTGATCCGCCGGGGGCCGTGGGGACGCGCGCAGTGGAACTGGCCGGAGGCCGACGAGGCGCATCATCGCATCGAAAGTCTCCGCGAACTGCCGGAGCTGCTGCGAGGGCCGGCATGCTGAGGCTCGTTCATCCGGGCCTGTCGAAGAGGCCGAACAGCAGGAACCCGAAGGCAAAGCCGCCGAGGTGGGCTTCCCAGGCGATGCCTCCGGCCGTGGTGAACAGATAGGGGACGGCGGCCATGGCGAGATTGATGGCGATCCAGAAGCCGATGGCAAGCTGCGCGCGCCGGTCGTGCAGGAGGTCGCCGATCGACATGCGGCGGATCGCGCGCTGATCGCCGCGGAAGGCGTCGGGGCCGGCATCGTCGAAGGCCGAGAACAGGAAGCGGAACGCGCCGCCCATCAATCCCGCCAGCGCGCCCGATGCGCCGACCATCGTCGTCGTCTCGCCGAAGTGGAAGGCGATGAACGTCAAGGCGCCGGCAACGCCGCAGAGTCCCGCAAACAGGAGGAAGCGTGCCGTTTCGATCCGCCGTGCAACGGCGCTGCCGAAGGCGAGCAGCCACGCGGCATTGAGGCCGAGGTGCGCCACGTCTCCATGAATGAGCTGATGGGTCACCAATGACGTGATCGCGGCAACCTTACCGCCCGCGATGTCATCGGCGTAGCCCGAATAGCGCGCGGGTATCAGCGCCAGCGTCTCGATCGCCAGCGACCATTGCCAGTCCGGAAGCAGCGACAGGCCGACGTGAACCACCACCAGCAGCGCCAGCAGCCAGACCACGACGGCCGGCGCATTGAACATCGGCTCGCGCGAATGCAACGGCAACTCCTCGTCAAGACAGCCTCACGCGGCCGTCCGCGCGCCCGACGCTTTAACCTTCCGGTTTGACGGCGACAACCGGCAAATCGGCCGAAGGCTGCTTTGGCATCAATGCTGCTCCTCGGAGGCCGAACTGTTGCCGAAGGCCCATCCAGTGTCCTTGATTGGGACAATCCTACCGGGTCGGCGTCGGCTGCTGGCACAACTCGAACGGCCTCGGGCCCGGCAGGGATAGGCATGAAGCAGCTCACCACCCGTATGCTCTACGACTACTGGAACGATGTCCGCAGCGACCGGCTCGCGCCGACGCGCTTCGAGATCGAGCCGTCGCGCATCTCCTCGATCCTGTCGGAGACGTTCATCCTCGAGCGCACGGAGCATGGCGGCTATCCGTTCCGCCTGGCCGGCACGCGCATCTGCGAGCAGTTCGGCAGGGAGCTGCGCGGCAGCGATTTCCTGTCCCTGGTGGGAAGCGATCATCGCATCATCGGCAATTCTCTCCGGCCGGTGACGAGCGCCGGGGCGGCACTCCTGCTCGAGATCGAGGCGGAGACCGGCGACAGCCGCACGGTCCGGTTCGAAGGCCTGGTGCTGCCATTGCGGCACCCCGCGAACGAGGTGACCCGCTATCTCGGCACCATCAGCGCCATTGACCCCGAGCCGTGGCTCGGCGCCATGCCGCTGGAGCGGAGCTGGCTGATCAGCCACGAGCTGGTTTGGCCCGACGGGCCCCCGGATATGCTCGCTGGCGATCCCGGCCGGCAGGTTCCGTTCTCGCCGGAGCTTGCCGCGGCCCGAATCGTGCGATCGGCGCGCCGGCAGTTCCGGATCCTCGATGGCGGCCGCAAGGAGTAGTCCCTGCGGCAAGTCCCCCCAGGCCGTGCCAAAAAGGCTCGACCGCTTAGAACATCTTTAACGCCCCTCTGGCGATACTCGTCGCAGCGCCATCAGGCGTCGCGGCCGCTCCCGAAGCGAAGCCGGTCCTTGATGTTCGGGTTTGCTTTGTCGAGCACGTTGCCATGACGATCGAGATCGAGACGACATCGACGCTGCCGGAGTCCATCGCCGCTCGCATCGAGCCCGACCGGCGCCGGAATCGGCGCGTCGCGCTCACGCTCTTCGGCCGTTTCATGCGCCCGAACAAGCAGGAGTATCCCTGCAAGTCGATCGACGTCTCGGTCGGTGGCGTTGCCCTGATGTCGCCGGTAGCCGTCGAGGACAGCGAAACGATCATCGTTCATCTCGATCAGCTCGGCGGGCTTCAGGGCGTCGTTGCCCGGCAATTCTCCGGCGGCTTCGCGCTGGGTTTCCAGATCACGCCCTACCGGCGCGAGAAGCTTGCCGCCCAGCTCACATGGCTGATCAACCGGCACGAGCTGAGCGTCGTCGACCGGCGCCGCCACGAGCGCGTCATCCCGCGCAACTCGTCGTCCACGCTCTCGCTCGAGGGGGGCGCGGTGCTGCCGTGCCAGATCATCGACGTGTCGATCTCCGGCGCTTCCGTTGCGACACACGCGCGGCCACCCCTCGATTCCGAGATCACGCTCGGGAAACTCCGAAGCCGTGTCGTGCGTCATCACGATCAGGGCATTGCCGTCTCTTTTCTCGACATCCAGCAGCCGACGGCACTTCGCCGTTATTTGGGATGATGGTGTCCGGGCGAAAGACGCGCCCGTGCGGCGTCGGGGCATCAAGTGGTCGTTCGCGCGTATGCCGGAGTGAGTGAGCATGTGGCATAGTGTAAGAGTTCTTGGGATCGTCGCCGTCGCGGTGCTGGCGCTGACACGCAACGCCGATGCGGGTCCGAGCAGCGCGAAGAGCGGCCAGGCGAGCGCGCAGCCGTTCATGAGAGTGTTCGGTCCCTCCCTGCCGCCTTACGGATATGTCCGCTTCTGCTCGGCTTTTGCCGCCGAATGCCGGCGTGGTCCGCTGGAGGAGCAGCGCGTTCCGGGCATCCGGGAAAAGTTGGCTGAGCTGAACGCCGTCAACCGCCAGGTCAACGCCGCCATCCGGCCGGCGACGGATGCCGAGATCTACGGCGAGGTCGAGCGCTGGACGTTGCCGACCGATCGCGGCGACTGCGAGGACTACGCGCTGCTCAAGCGTCACATTCTGATGCGCCAGGGCTGGCCCGGCTCGGCACTCCTCATGACGGTGGTCCGTGACGAGAAAGGCGAAGGGCATGCGATCCTCACCGCCCGCACCTCGAAGGGCGACTACATCCTCGACAACAAGACCGATGAGCTGAAGCTTTGGAGCGCCACGCCCTACACCTACGTGATGCGCCAGTCCTATATCGACCCGAACGTCTGGCTCTCGCTCGATCCGCGCCAGGTGCACTCGCCGGCGCTGCTCGGCGGCACGAGAGAGGGGCCTTGAGGCGGCACATCGGCGGGGCCGGCACGCGTGATGTCGGGGCAGCTCGCAGCGGCGCGGCTCAGGCCTGCTGCACCTTCAGCCGCTCCCGGTAGCGGCGACACTTGTCGACGTAGTCCTGCACGCCCCAGGCGTTGAAGGCGCGCTCTTCGTCGGTCAGCTCGCGCACGACCTTGCCGGGCGTTCCCATCACCACGACGTTGGGCGGGATCTCCTTGCCGGGAGGCACCAGCGCCCCGGCACCGATCATGGCGCCGTCACCGATCCTCGCGCCGTTGAGCACGATGGCGCCGATGCCGATCAGCACGCCCCGGCCGAGCGTGCAGCCGTGCAGCATGGCGAGATGCCCGATCGTGCAGTCCTCGCCGATCTCCAGCGGGAAGCCCGGATCGACATGCAGCACCGCATTCTCCTGGACGCTGGTGCGCCGCCCAATCCGGATCGTGTCGTTGTCGCCCCGGATGGTCGCGCCGAACCAGACTCCCACGTCCGAACCGAGCGTCACGCGCCCGATCACCGTCGCATTGGGCGCAATCCAATAGCTGCCGTCCGCCGGCGTTTCGACCTCGGCACCGTCGAACTCGTATAGCGGCATGTGTGCGGGCTCTCCCGTTGCCAGTCGGTATGCGCGAAAGGGGCCGGCCCCGCCGCTCAGTCCTGCTCCTCGAGATCGATGTCGAGGACCGTCATCGAGATCTGGTAGCAGACCTCGCCGTCCTCCGTATCCTTCGCGATCACGCCGACGAACTCGTCGCCCACGTACATTTCGACCGCGTCGGTGGCCCTCGGACGGGCGCGAACCTGGATGGACCGGTTTGCGAACAGCTTGCGCAGGTAGGTCTCGACGCTTTTCGCTTCCTGGGGGGTAACCGGCTTGGGCTTTGCCACGTTCGATCTCCTTCGCCGGCCGATCCCTCGAAAGGCGATCGCGGCAGTTCGTTGTCGGTTGAGAATAGAGGGGGACCGGCGGCGAGGCCAGCCTCGCGACCGCTCACCGGCGCTTGGGCTTATCGGCTTTTGCTATCGGCAGCCGCAGTCGTCGGGTGACAGGCGCTGGTCCATCGTCAGGGCCGGCTCAGGACAATTGCTCGTGCCCACGATGCGCGCCGGGACGCCGGCGACCACCGTGTTGTCGGGCACCGGGTTCAGCACGACCGAGCCCGCCGCCACCTTCGAGCAGTTGCCGACGCGGATGTTGCCGAGGACCGAGGCGCCGGCGGCCAGCAGCACGTTGCTGCCGATCTTCGGATGGCGATCGCCGTCCGTCTTGCCGGTGCCGCCCAGCGTCACGCCGTGCAGGATCGAGACGTTGTCGCCGACGACCGCCGTCTCGCCGATCACGATACCGTGCCCGTGGTCGATGAAGATGCCGCGCCCGATGCGCGCCGCCGGATGGATGTCGACGGCGAAGATGCGGCTCGACTGGCTCTGCAGATAGAGCGCGAAGTCGCGGCGACCCTGCCGCCACAGGGCGTGCGCGAACCGGTAGGTCACCAGCGCGTGGAAGCCCTTGAAATAGAGCAGCGGCTCGATGTAGCGGTGGCAGGCCGGATCGCGGTCGTAGACGGCAGCGAGATCCGCTCGGAAGATCTGGCCCAGCTCCGGATGGTTATCGAGCACGTCATTGAACGTCTGGCCGATCAGCCCCGCGTCGACGTCCGAGTGGTTGAGCCGCTGGGCGAGCCTGTGACAGACCGAATCCTCGAGGCGCTCGTGCGAAAGGACAGTGGCGTAGATGAACCCGCCGAGCGCGCGCTCGGCCGCCAGAACCTCTTCGGCCTCGGTGCGGACAGCCGACCAGATCGGGTCAACGGTCTCGATGCTCTCGCGGATGCGAGACGTCTCGGCTGGCATGGCTCGGCCTCCTCAACGGTATGCCACGGGCAGGTGCAGTTCCCGCTGCGCGCCCTGCCGTCCGAACTCGGTAGATGGGCCCGCTTCCGGAGTCAATCGACAGGCGGCTCTAAAGTTGCGTGAATTCTGCATTCGCGATGATTGAGAAAAATTCAACGATATGAACTCGACGCCGGTTGAACAATCCGTGCGCGCTTAGCCGGATCGGCGAAAAAGGCCGCTCCGCCCGTCACGGCGCTGCAAGCTTTCCTCCGGTCCCTCTCCGGTCCCTTGCGTAGCCCTTTGCTCCGTCATCGCAGAGCCTGGCCGGAGACGGGCTGCACCCTCCGCGGCGGGATCGAAAGCGTTGACGTGGAGAAGGGGGGTCGCCAGCATGTTGCGTGAAGCCGCCATGCAACGCGGCGCCAACCATGCGCGAGGGAGCCCGAGATGGACGAGGCCAGGACACCAGTACTTGTCGGTAGCGGGCAGATCACGCAGCGGGAGCCCGATCCCGCAAAGGCGCTGACCCCGATCGACCTCACCGCCGCGGCTGTCAGGAAAGCGGCGGAGGACAGCGGCGCCGGAGGCAAGCTGCTGGCAGCGCTCGATACGATCGTCGTGCTGCGCTCGTTCTCCGATACGAGCTGGCGCTTCAAGAGCCCGTTCGGCGGTCCGAGCAATCCGCCGAAGTCGCTCGCCAACCGCATCGGCGCGACGGTGGCCAAGCGCCTCGTCTACACGCACCCCGGCGGGAACATGCCGCAGTGGTGCATCAACCGCCTGTTCGAGATGGTTAC
>Ga0180220_1000920_pt1 | contig 25604 bp, 22 predicted proteins | sample eDN5th37CBELigBY_FD_151335 | JGI IMG/M metagenome (GOLD analysis project Ga0180220, IMG submission 151335) | Enriched backyard soil microbial communities from Emeryville, California, USA - eDNA 5th pass 37_C BE-Lig BY (version 2) (version 2) | ecosystem: Environmental > Terrestrial > Soil >...
TGGGCGGCACGCCCGAAGACATGACCGCCCGGGGCTTCCTGCCGGTGGGCGGCGATTTCCCCGTTTTCCTGCACCCCGTCAGCAAAGAAGAATACGCTCTGGCGCGCACCGAGCGTAAATCGGGGCGGGGCTACAAGGGCTTTACCTTCTATACCGGCCCCGACGTCACCCTTGAAGACGACCTGCGCCGCCGCGATCTTACCGTCAACGCCATTGCCCAGGCGCCCGACGGCAGCCTGATCGATCCCTGGGACGGCCATCGCGACATCGAACGGAAGGTGTTGCGCCACGTGGGCGAGGCGTTTGCCGAAGACCCGGTACGCCTGTTGCGCCTGGCGCGCTTTGCCGCGCGCTTTGCCGATTTTTCCGTCGCGCCCGAAACCATGGCGTTGAGCCGCCGCCTGGTCGACGAAGGCGAAGTAGACGCCCTGGTTCCCGAGCGCGTCTGGCGCGAGGTGGCCAAGGGCCTGCAAACCGATAGCCCGGCCCGCATGTTCGACGTGCTGGCGCAGGCCGGCGCGCTGCAGCGGGTGATGCCCGGCCTGGTGTTCGACGACGAGGTCGCCGGCCACCTGGCCTGCGCGGTGCGCGCCGAGCTGACGCTGCCGCAGCGTTTTGCGCTGCTGTGCCGCAAGTCGCCCGAGCCCGAACGCATAGGCCGCCATCTAAGGGCACCCATCGAGTGCATCGACCATGCCCGACTGCTGCCGGTCATGGCTGACGCGCTGGCCGGCTTTCATGGGAACGCGGGCGCTGAATCCTGGCTCGACCTCATCGAACGCAACGACGGCCTGCGCAAGCCGCAGCGTTTTCTCGACCTGCTGCGGGCGGCGCAATGCGTGGTGTCGGTCGATATCCCCAAGTGGCACCAAAGACTGGACGCCGTGCGCGCCATCGACGCCGGCGCTATAGCCAAGGCGGCGGGCGGCCAGCCCGAGCGGATCAAGGCTGCGCTGAGGCAGGCCCGGCTGGATGCGTTGGGCGCCCGCGGCTGATTCCGCCGCCCTGTGCGTGTTTGCCGCAAGCGCCCAGCGCCATTGGATAGCGGCTTCCGTAATCGCCAGATAATTCTCGCACTCTGAAATAAGGAGGGCAGCCAACGACGCGGCCCGCCTGCGTGCCGTTGCCTGCGATCGCGACGATGAAAAGGGCAAACTTCACATTCCAGCCGTAATGCCGCTTGACCTCCTTGACTGCTGAGCGCTTCGTCCCATTGCGCCAGCCCCGCTCCATTCTGCAAACCATCCAATTTTTTCATGAAAGATTCAGGATAGCGCAATCCAGTCGCTATATATGGTAATGCACGTCCAAAAAAAAACCTTAAAAAATTCTACTTTGAGGAACTTGTTGCGCATTTCAAAATAGCTGTGTAGCATTTGCCTTGCAAACGAAGTGTGAAGAAGCAAAAAACAAGGCGTCCGTGGCAACGCGCGGCGCTTGGACAGGAGAGAGACAATTGACCTTAACGCTTCAAATTCTGTTTGATTCACTGCTGCTGGCCGGCATGTTGGCTGTGGGCGCTCTGGGCTTCACCCTGGTGTGGGGGGTCTTGAACGTGCTCAATCTGACTTACGCCGCGTTCATCATGATGGGCGCCTATATCAGCTATGGCCTATGGCACATCGGGATTGATTTCCTGCTGACCATTCCGCTTACCGTTTTAATCATGTTCATGGTCGGGTGGGCGGTGCAGCGATATGTGATCGACTATGTCATGAATGGCCCCCATGCGGCGAATATCGCGCTCACCTATGGAATGAACCTGATCGCCGTAGGGTTGGCGCTTTACTTCTTCTCCGCGGTCGACCGCAGCATTCTTGTGCCGGGGTACTTGCAGGGGGTCATGGAAATCGCCGGCGTAAAGCTGCCCTATGTGCGGATCGTCACCACCGTGGTCGCTCTGGCGCTTACCGCCGTCGTGTGGTGGTTCTTCGACCATACCGAATATGGCGCGGCGATCCGTGCCACGCGCCTGGACATGGAAGCCGCGCAGCTCGTCGGCATCAAAGTCAAGACTATCTATAACCTCACCACGGCGATTGCCGCCTCTCTTGCGGGGGCTATGGGTGCGCTTCTCGCGCTTGTTTTCAGCGCCTCCCCTTATATCGGCGACCACTTCTTTCTGCAGATCATCATCGTGACGGTACTGGGCGGACTGGGCAGCATACTGGGCCCCCTGCTGGGCGCGCTTGTGGTCGGGCTGGCGATCAGCGCCGCATCGCATTTGGCGGGCGCCACCTACGGTGTATTGGTAGGCGCGGTGATCGTGCTTATTGTGCTTGCCGTCCGGCCCTCCGGACTGCTCGGCAAACGTTTCTATGAGGCATAGGTAACAAGATGGAGAAAACTAAGTTGCTACTGCCGTTTCAAATGGGCGCGGCGGTTCCCGCGGCAAGAAGCCCCGCGGTGCTCGCGTTGATCATTCTGTTGGTTGTCGCTCTTGTAGCGCCTACTTTCTTGAGTTCCTACATGCTGCGGTTCGCCGCATTGGCCCTGATGTATCTTGCGCTGGCGCAGTCATGGAACCTGATCGGAGGTTACGGGGGCCTGATGTCGCTGGCAATGCCGGCATTCTTCGGATCGGGGGCCGTCGTTTCCGGAATATTGGTGAACTCGGGTGTGTCCGCCGTTCTGTCTGTAGCGGGCGGTACAGCGGTCGCGCTTCTGATTGCCTTGATCATCGCCGCGCCCACGCTGCGCCTGCAGGGCCATTATTTTGTTGTCGCCACTATCTTGGTGGCGGAGGCCTTGCGCAACGGCATTCTCAATATCAATGCCTTCGGCTTCTCTGGAAGTTCGTCCTTGAACGTGTTCAATTCGGTCGGACTCGATCATCTCGAGCCGCGGGCATACAACGAATTCTTCTATTACGTAATGCTTGCGCTGGCGGCAGTCGCGATGCTGACGGTATTCGTTCTGGAGCGCTCACGTTGGGGCTACGCATTGCGCTCCGTGCGTGATAACGAGCGTGCCGCCCGGGCAATGGGCATCAGCGTGGAAAGGCAGAAACTGTATGTCTTTCTTTTGAGTGCCGGCATGGCCGGCGTAGTGGGGGGCGTCTGGGCTTTCTGGCTCGGCATCGTCGAAACGAACGATGCGTTCAGCTTCACCTTTGCTTTTGACGTCATTGTGATGGTGTTTCTGGGCGGCAGAGGCACCTTGTGGGGGCCCGTGGCCGGAGTATGCCTGGTTCTCGCCGTCAATGAATGGATCGGCGTGGGGTTCCCCGAGCTTCATCTGGTCATCTCTGGATTGCTGGTGACGCTGGTCGTACTGTTCTTGCCCGATGGGCTGGTCGGTCTGAGAGGCGGCTTGAAGGCGATTGCTCCGGCTCAATTGATGCGCAACCTGCGGCGCTACAAGGTGAAATAACTATGGCCCTTCTGAAAGTTACCGGCTTGACCAAGCACTTCGGCGGGCTCAAAGCCGTGCAGAACGTCGATTTCAATATCGACGAGGGCGAAATTGTCGGCTTGATCGGCCCCAATGGCGCCGGCAAAACGACATTCGTCGAATTGCTCACCGGAGGTCATGCGCCAACGGCCGGAAAAATCGAATACGACGGACGTGATGTCACTCGTCTATCGAATCACGAGCGATGTAGGCTGGGTATGGCCAGAACATTCCAGGTGCCGCAGCCATTCGGAGGCGGCACGGTTCGGGACAACGTCGCCGTCGGGGCGCTGTTTGGCCGTGCGGGGCGCTATCTGACGATCGCGCAGGCAAAGGAAAAAGCGGACGCGATCCTCGGGGACGTCGGGTTGCAGGCGTTTCGTGACAGCTTTCCCGCCGCAATGACCACCGCGGGATTGAAGCGGCTCGAACTGGCGCGCTGCCTGGCAACGGATGCCAATCTGATATTTCTGGACGAGCCCCTGGGCGGACTCAATTCGACCGAGGTGGCGGAAGCCCTGGCTCTTATCCGGAAAGTGCGAGATTCCGGAGTTACGGTCTTGTTCATCGAGCACATTATTCCCGCCGTGCTGTCGCTTAGCGACCGCGTCGTTGTACTGGCAAACGGCAGCAAGCTTGCCGAGGGAACGGGCGAGCAGGTGACACAGAATCCCGAGGTCAAGAAGGCCTATCTGGGCGATATTTCAGGAGCCGTCAACCGCTACGCGCGGGGCCGGAACTCCGCAGTCGTGCATTAACTACGGGGCCGCTATCAACGATGAATACGGTTAGCCAAATGAATGTCCAGTCTCGGTCCGTCGAGCCCATCATGAGCATCCGGAACTTGAACTCGGGGTACGGCAGCATACAGATTCTGCGTGATGTCAGCTTCGACATCATGCCGGGGGAGATACTGGCTGTGATCGGCGCCAATGGGGCGGGCAAAAGCACCTTGTTCCGCACGATATCCGGGCTGATCGCTCCCACCCGTGGAGAAATCCTGTTGGACGGAGCAAATATCGCGGGGCTTTCCAGTGCTGAAATCGTATCTCGCGGCGTCATCCAGTCGCCGGAGGGGCGCCGCGTGTTCAATGGCATGACCGTTGAACAGAACTTGCGGCTCGGGGCGTTTCGACGCCGCGATAAATCACGCGAATCGATCAATCGCGCAATTGAGCAGGTCTATACCTATTTCCCGAAACTCCGGGACAGGCGCAGGCAACTAGCGGGCACGATGTCCGGAGGCGAACAACAGATGTGTGCGGTCGGCAGGGCATTGATGGGCGACCCCCGTGTTCTGGTGATCGATGAACTGTCGCTGGGGCTGGCCCCCATCATCGTGGAAGAGCTGCTCCATATTCTCGAAGCCATCCACGACACGGGCTGCACCATCGTGTTGGTGGAGCAAGATATTTCAATCGCGCTCAGTTTCTCCGATCGCGCTGTGGTGATGCAGGCCGGTCGAGTCGTAATGACCGGGGTTTCGTCAGATTTATTGTCTGATTCGCAAATTATTAAAACGTACTTAGGAGGATGAGGTTATGGACCAAAAAATGGTGGGCCGGCGTGATGCCATGAAGATGATTGCCACCGGGGCGGTGGCGGCAAGCGGGCTTCTGTCCGGCAGGGCGCTGTTCGCGCAGGGAAGCAGCGACACGCTGAAAGTGGCATCGGTCACGAGCCTAAGCGGCTTCTTCGGGCAGTACGGGCTCGAGCTCAATCGTGGCGTGGAGCTTGCGATAGAAGCGGTCAACGCCAAAGGCTTGAAAATAGGCGACAAGACCTACACTTTGCGCGCCGAGACGTTCGACGATAAGTCCGACGCCTCCACATCGGCCCGCCTGGTAGAGCGCGCCAACAGCGAAGGCGCCAACATCGTGATTGCCGGGGTGGGCAGCCATATCGGGAAGTCGATCATTCCCGCCGCGCAGCGCTCGCGTATTCCTGTCATTGCTCAATGGGCCCAGTTGGATTCCGTCTTTGTGAGCCAAAAAGGGAATCCCTATTATTTCTCCACGATGCCTCCTTTCAGCGGTTCCTATGACAACTGTTGGTCTCAGGTCGCCAAGCTTGAAAACCCGAAAGTCCGCAAGGTGGTCATGGTTTCGCCGAACGATGAGCTCGGCAATCTTGTGGCGTCTGGCCTGCCCGAGTCCCTTAAGGAACACGGCCTGGAGTCGGTGCACGTCGAATTCTTCCCGCCGTCCAATCAGGACTTCAGCGCAACCCTGGAGCGGTGCGCCCGCCATAAGCCGGATGTATTCCTGATCAACTGCTACACCCCGCAGATCATCGCCATATTCAAGCAAATGGAGGCGGTTAGGTTCTTCCCGCCCGTCATTATTGTCGAGGCACCCACCCATCTGGACAAGGCGATCGGAAAGCCCGTAGACGGGGTATTCGTTCCCACCTTCTGGACCGCGGAAGTCAACGAAACGAAGGACGAATACATCGGCACCAGCAAGGACTTCGCGCGCCGGTACAAGGAAAAGTACAACGCGGAACCGCCGGACTTTGTGGCGGCATGCGGGGCCAACAACGTTGTTACGTATGCCTTGGCTGTGGCAAAAGCCAAATCGCCCACGGACGCCAATGCGGTGCTCTCGGCCCTGAGATCGTTCGAAGGGGAGACCTTCTTTTCCGCGATCAAGTTCAATGATTCCGGAATGAACATAAGCACGACGGCCAATGTAAGCCAGTTCCAGGACGGTAAGCTGGTTGTCGTCTATCCCGAGGCCCTGCGAACCAGTGCGCCGGTGCACCCCTATCCCGGTTCATACGAGATCGAAGCAACTTCTTGAACGAGGTGAGAGCTGGGCGAAGGCCTGGCGGTGAGCTGGACCAGGCCTTCAGTACTGAGTAAGTCGAGAAACAGAGAGAATGGATATGCAACCCTTTAGCAATGCAGAAAATCCCATGAGCTTCGACGCCGTGAAAGAGCCATTGGCTACGGCGACACACGCTCCCGCGTATGTCTATGGGTCGGAAGAGGCGTTTCAGAAGGAAATCGACGAGTACTTCATGAAGGATTGGCTGTACGTCGGCCGCGAAGAAGAGCTCGAGAAAGCCGGAGACTATCTGACCATGCGGCTCGTCGGCGAGCCGATCGTCATCGCGCGCGATACGGATGGAAGCCTGAACGCCTATTACAACATGTGCGCTCACCGCGGGGTGGAAGTCGCCTACGGGAATGGCAACACACGCGCTTTCAAGTGTCCCTACCATGGATGGACCTACGACTTGAAGGGCAGGCTGAAAGGCGCAGCGTACATGGAGCAAAGCGAAGGCTTCGATCCATCCAACTGCCGGATGACGCCGATCCGGCTCGAAACATGGCGTGGCAACATCTTTATCTGCTTCTCGTCGGAGACAGTGCCGCTGGCGGAGCATCTGCGCGAGTTCGAGAGGGACTTCGGTTTTCTGCAAATGGAGAACTGCCGGCTGGGCAACAAGACAATCATCCATCTCGATTGCAATTGGAAGCTGGTGCACGAGAACTTGATGGATTTTTATCATGTCAATGTGCTGCACGCCAATACATTCGGCGCTAAGTTCACCTGGAACAATGAGGGTGTGGACTTGAAGGAAGGGGGCAGCCTTTCGATGTGGTACAAGGCCGGGCCTCCCACTCCCGGGGCGCAGCCCTTGCTGGGGAAAATGCCCTGGATGGAAGAGCACGACTACAGCTTTGCTTCCGAGGGCTTCCTGCCGCCCAACCTGACCCTGTTCGGGCGAGTCGATTGCGCGCGCCCCATGGTGGTTTGGCCCCTGTCCAAGGACAGATGCGAGATCATCGTATATCAGCTCTTTCCAGAGCAGGTGTTCGATCGGCCGGACATCCGTGAAACACTCAAGGTCTACGAAGACTACCTGATAAAGGTGCTCGACGAAGACAGAGTCATGATCGAGTCCTTGCAAAAGGCGATGTATACGCGCGGCTTCAAACCGGGACGCATGTCCGTGCAGGAAAAAGCGATCCACCATTACCTCAATAGCCATATCAGCCGCGTGCTGGAAGGCGAAAAAGGGCTTCAGAATGGTGCCTAGCTTCACAGAATGCGCCGCTTGGCTCGACCGCGGCGCGGCGGCCCTGGCGGGCGACTATCTCGGCGTCAAGGCAGGCGAGGCGGTCCTGATCACGGCGGATACCAGCACTGACATGGAAGCCGTGCACGCGATTTTCCGTGCCGTCCGAACATTGTGCGCATTGCCGTCCGTACTGATATTTCCACAGGTGCCGTATCAGGGCGCGCTCTCGGACCCATACCTTCCGCCCTCTTTAGGGCCAGCGGTGAAAAACTGCGACGTCTGGATCGACCTGACCTTTCCCTATCTCGCCGGCGCCCATGTCTACGAGGAGGCGATGGCCTCCAAGCGCGTCCGCTACCTGATGTGCGGCGATATGGGAGCGGCCGGTCTTGCGCGGCTGTTCGGAATGGTGGATTTGGACCCGTATTTCACCGCGTTCGAGAAGCTGCAGGGGTATGTCTCCGACTGCGTTGGAAAAACGGTAAGAATTACAGACCCCCGTGGCACCGATGTCTCGTTCGAGCTGGACAAGCCGGGCATTCTCAAGCCGCGGCGGGCCGATCGGCCCGGCAGCTATCTGGTACCGGGCTCCTGCGGTTTATTTCCGGTTCTGGAAAGCGTGCGCGGCACGATCTGCTTCACCGCGGTGTTTCATGAGTATTTCGCCAGTCTCCCCGAGCCTTTGGTCATCAAGGTGGATGGAAAAATCCGCGAAGTCAGCGGGCCGGCGATTCACCGTATTGTGCTGGACCGGGCATTGAAGCGAGCGGGTAACGGAGAATACGGAAGCATCATTCATTTCACGTACGGCATGAATCCGGCGGCCCGCCCGACCGGGCGATCCTTTATCGAAGATTCGCGCGTCATGGGCAACAATGCGGTGGGTATGGGCCTGCCATGGTGGGTGCCTGGAGGGGGCGAGAATCATCCAGACGGTGTGATCAGCGACCAGTCCATCTGGATAGACGGCAGCCAGATAGTGCGCGATGGGGCGATTATCGGCCCGGAGCCGATCGCGGAATTGACATCCACGCTGGTGCCTTCCATGAACCGGCACAGCGGGTAACCCGCCCATAAGATAAAAGATAGAGCGCTGATCTTAGCCTAGGAGACCACAACGTGAAGCCAGCGAAATTTGAATATCACGCGCCAAGAAGCATCGAGGAAGCCGTTGCTCTCTTGGATAAGTACGGCGAGGATGCGCGGGTGCTTGCGGGCGGCCAGAGCCTCACCCCTTTGCTGAATTTCCGGATATTGCAGCCGCGCGCGCTCATCAGCATCAATCACTGTCCGGAACTTGCCTATCTCGAGCAGTGCGAAAACGAACTGGTATGCGGTGCATTGATACGCCAGGCCGAGGCCGAGCGATCGGCCATGGTGCGGCAGCATTGTCCGCTGCTCGCCGCGGCATTGCCCTGGGTGGGAGGCATCTCGAACCGTAATCGAGGCACTGTATGCGGCAGCCTGGCGCACGCGGATCCATTGGCCGAGCTCACCGCGGTGGCCGTGGCGCTCGATGCGGATTTCGTCATCGCCAACAAGGAAGGGCAGCGCCAAGTCAAGGCGGAAGCGTTCTTTGTTTCGGACTTGACCACATGCGTAGAGCCGGGCGAGATGTTGAAGGAGGTGCGTTTCCCCCGATCCCAGAATGGTGAACGGGCGGCATTTGTCGAGGTGGGCAACCGCTGGCATGGTTTTGCCGTGGTGGGGGTTGCGGCTCAATTCAAATTCTCGGACGACGGCCTATGCGAAACGGCTCGCCTTGCCGCCATAGGCGTGGGCTCTACCCCCATCAGGTTGAGCGGTGCCGAGGAAATTCTGGTGGGCACGAACGCCGAGGGCGAGGTGCTGCGCGAAGCCGGGCATATGGCATCGCAAAGCGTCGATCCTCCCGGAGGCTTCCATGCGGATGCCGCATACCGGGCGCAAGTGCTTGGAACACTCGTGGAACGTGCCGTAGAGAAGGCGCTAGGTAAACATCCAGAACACAGGAGAAACTGAAATGGATTCGACAGAAGTTATGGACGTCGAGCTGACCGTCAATGGCAAGCGCTACAAGCGTCGGGTTGAGCCCCGGTTGTTGCTGGCCGATTACCTGCGTCATGAAATTGGCTTGAAAGGCACCCACATCGGTTGCGCGCATGGGGTATGCGGCGCCTGTACCGTGCAGATCAATGGAGAGTCGGCGCGAAGCTGCCTGCATTTCGCCGTCGATGTCCAGGGCTGTGAAATCAGGACTGTCGAAGACATGGCCACGCCGGAAGCGCTGCATCCCATCCAGCAGGCCTTCCATGAATGCCACGCGCTTCAGTGCGGTTTCTGCACACCGGGCATCTTGATGACCGCGGAGGAGTTTCTGCGCACCAATCCGGATCCCAGCGAAGAGGAAATACGAACCGCCTTGTCGAACAATCTCTGTCGTTGCACAGGCTATGTGAATATCGTCAAAGCCATCTCGGTTGCCGCGACAAGGCTTCAGCAGCACAAGAACTGAAGGGAGCCAGACATGACAAGTCACGAGTCATCGAAGTTCATCGGCCGAAGCATGGCGCGGCGGGAAGACCGGTATCTTCTGCGAGGCCAGGGGCAGTACGTGGACGATATTGCCGAGCCGGCGGGAACATTGCATCTTGCATTCGTCATGAGTCCGCATGCGCATGCCAGGATCGTCTCCATCGACACGTCCGAGGCCCTGCGGGTTCCCGGCGTGGTGGCGGTGCTGACCGGAGAAGACTTTGCCTCTCTAGTGGCGCCGATACGCGCCGACATAGAGATGCCCACTTACAAGCACACCGACCGGGACGTGCTCGCGAGGGAGAAGGTCCGTTTCGTCGGCGAGCAAGTGGCAGTGGTGCTGGCCGAGAACAAATATGCAGCCCAGGACGCGATTGAACTGGTTTATGTGGATTACGACATATTGCCCGCGGTGGTCGCCCTGGAAGACGCGAGACGTCCGGATGCGCCCCTGGTGCATGACCATATCGACAACAACATCATTTTCCAGGGTGAGTTTTCCACGCCCGATTTCGCCGAAAAGCATGCGGGCAGCAAGTTCGTGATTCGCGAGAAGATCCGCCACGGGCGCCTGGCCGGCGTGCCGATGGAGCCGCGAGGATGCCTGGCGGTGCCCGACCGCGGCGATTCGCTCGTGTTCTACACCGCCACCCAGATCCCGCACATCGTCCGCACCGGCTTGGCTACACATCTGGGCTTGGAGGAATCTTGCATCCGGGTCGTGGTGCCGGAGGTGGGAGGCGGCTTCGGAACCAAGGCCCAGCTATATCCGGAAGAGCTTATTGCGGCGGCGCTGTGCATGAAACACAGGCGTCCGATCAAATGGGTGCAGGACAGACGCGAAGAGCTGCTTACCAATATACATGCGCGCGATCATCTCTATGATCTGGAGATCGGTTTCGACGCCAACGGCATCGTCACCAGCCTGAAGCTCGAGTTTGCCACTAATGCCGGCGCTTACTCCAGCTATCCGTTCGGGGCCACCTTGGAAACCACGGGCGGGGCCAGGATGATCATCGGGCCTTATAAAATCCAGAACTACGCCTACAAGAACTATTGCCTTACCACCCATACCGGTCCGGCCGGCGTGTATCGCGGCGTGGCCCAGCCCTCTTGCTTTCTGGCCATCGAAGCCTTGATGGACCGCATCGGCCGCAAGCTGGGCATCGATCCGCTCGAAGTACGCTTGAGGAACGTGGTGACGCCCAGCGACATGCCCTGGACAAACGTCCTGGGCGTACGCTACGACACGGGCGACTATCCCGCCTGCTTGAAACGCGCCCGCGAGGTCAGCGGCTATGACAACTTCCGCAGAGCGCAACGTGCCGACCGCCTAGAGACCGGCAAGTACCGCGGCATCGGTATTTCCAACATGACTGAAATCACCGGAACGGGTGCGCCCGGCTGGCGGGTGCGTGGGCTAAGGTCCGTCTCGGGCGTGGACAGCGCGACGCTGCGCATCGACCCGACCGGCAAAGTCACAGTCTATGTCAGCCACGCCAGCGCGGGGCAGGGGCATCTGACCACCTTTGCGCAAATCGCCGCCGACTATCTCGGCGCGAGAATCGAAGACGTCCGGGTCATAGAGGGCGACACGGGCAGCACGCCCTTCGGCACAGGCACCTTCGCCAGCCGCAGCGCGGTAACCGGCGGCGGCGCGGTCATTTGCGCCGCGCAGAAAGTCGGGGACAAGATTCGCCGCATCGCAGCCGATATGCTGCAAGCCGATGCGCAGGACATCAGCTTATGTGAAGGAAAGGCGGTGGTCGCCCACGACCCCGGCCGGTTCGCGAGTTTCCAGGATGTTGCCGAAATCGCCTATTCGATCGGCAATGGGGTGCTGCCGGAAGGCGAGGAATTCGGCCTGGAGGCGTCCGAGTTCTATGACCCGCCGGTGGTTACCGTCGCAAACGCCGTTCATATCGTGGAGGTTGCGGTCGACGCAAGGGACGGCCGCGTTTCGATCGAAAACTATTGCATCGTCCACGATTGTGGGCGGGTCATCAACCCCATGATCGTCGATGGACAGATACACGGCGGCGTGGCGCAGGGCATCGGAGAAGTGCTGATGGAGGAAATGGTGTACGACGAGAACGGGCAGCTCGTCAACGCCAGCCTGCTCGATTACCTGCTGCCGACCGCAATGGATGTGCCCAACTTGCAGATCCATCACATGGAATCCCCCACCATTGACACCACTGGCGGCTTCAAGGGTGTGGGAGAAGGCGGCGTCATCGGCGCCGTCCCGGCGGTCGCCAATGCCATCGCAGACGCGCTGTCGGGCATCGGCGCCAACGTGAACAGCGTGCCGCTACGCCCCGCCCATCTTCTATCGCTGATCCGGAACGCGGTACGGGAAGAAGGCCGCGCCGCTATTGAAGAGTCGGCTTATTAAGGGCCGCAAAGCACCTATCAAAAACATTGGACGGATAAAAATTGGAACTCAAACGCGAACACACCATACAAGCGGATCAGTCATCCGTATGGCTTGCATTGAATGACGATGAAGTATTGAAAGCCTGCATACCCGGATGTGAAAGCATCGAGCGCACCGGCGAAAATGTATTGCGGGCGACCGTCAGGATCAAAGTCGGCCCGATCGGGGCGCGCTTTTCGGGCGTCGTCACGCTTTCGGACATAGACGCGCCGAACGGCTATCGGCTGACATTCGAAGGGCAGGGCGGAGCGGCGGGCTTCGCAAAGGGAGAGGCGCGTGTGGATCTCAGGGCCGAAGACGCCGAGGTTACCGTCCTTATGTACGAGACTCGCGCACAGGTGGGCGGGAAGCTGGCCCAGATCGGCAGTCGTCTGATCGAAAGCGTGGCGGTGAAGATCTCCGGCGAATTCTTCGAGTCTTTTTCGAAGCTGGTGGGTAAAGAGTGTGTCTCGGATGTTTCCGAGCCACGCGCCGCCTCGTGAGGCGGCTGGGGAAACTATGACTGAACCGAGTTGGACGTAAGCATGGAAGCACTTTTTTTAGTCGTCACAATGACCGGCACTTCTGAGATGATCGCCGAAGACATCGTCGATGCCCATGGCGCGGGTCATGAATTCACTTTGCGGCTGGCGGAGCATGCTCAACCGTCCATCTTGGCTCAGACCAGGCAGTTGCTGGTGATCAGCAGCACCTATGGAACCGGCGAAGTTCCAACTCCCGGCAAAGCGTTTTTCGATGCCTTGAGCAAGAGTCCCATGGATTTGTCGCATCTCAGGTACGGAGTCATTGCTCTGGGCGACACGATATACGGCGATACGTTCGCGAACGGTGGCCGGCAGTGGGATACTCTGCTGAAAGAATGCGGCGCACAACGGCTTGCCGAACCTTTGTTGCTCGATGCGTCCGGCCAGGACGACATGTCGGGCTTGGCTGTGGAGTGGGCAGAGCGCTGGCTGAAGCTGGCTCTGCAGGCGGAGGGCGCCGAAGAGAACGCTTCCAGCCCAAGCAAGGTGTGAGCGCACTTTTCCATGGCGATTGCAATTGTCGGTAGCGGTCCAGCGGGTTTCTACACGGCCGACCTTCTATCCAGAAGCCTGCCGCGGGAGCCGATCCATTTGTTCGAGCGGGCCGCCTTGCCTTACGGCCTGGTGAGATACGGCGTGGCGCCGGACCATTCAGGCACGAAAGCCGTGGCCCGCCTTTTCGAGCGAGTGATGAAGCGTGCGAACATGTCCTTTTTAGGCAATGTCGAGGTGGGGCGTGATATCTGCATCGATTCGCTTGAAGAGGCGTACGACCTGGTCGTTGTCGCCAGCGGAGCCGGCGTCGGGAAGCAGTATGAGTGCCCCGGTATCGACCAAGCCCCCAGCATTACCGGCCTGGAATTGTCGGTCTGGTTCAATGGGGGGCCTCTGCCCGGTACTCGAGAGCTTCCCGCGCGTCTCGATAGCATCTGTATCATCGGGAACGGCAATGTGGCTCTCGATGCCGCCCGCCTACTGGCGAAACCGGCTTCGGCCTTGCTCGCGGCCGGCGTACCGGAGTCAGTGATAAATTGGCGAGAGGAACTGGGCCTTGAGGAAATCCATATTTGCGGTCGGGGAAGCGCGGCGCAAACCCGGTTTTCAGTGATCGAGCTGGAAGAGCTCGACGAATTGCCCCGCTTTTGCCCTGTGGTCGATGCCAGCGACGTCGAAGGCGCGACCGGGCACAATACTGAAGCGCTGCATGTATTGCAGCGGTATTCGAGGCAAGCCGCCGACTCGCGCGCTGCCATCCGCTTCCATTTCGAGCAAGAAATCCAGCGCTACCAGAGCGGTGAACTGCAGTCTATGCAGCAGGGCCGCCGCAGGACGATTCCCGCGCGTTTGATCGTACATGCGATCGGGCAGCGCGCCGCTCCGATTCATGGCTTGCCATTTGACCATGACAAGGGCTGTATCCCGAATCAAAGCGGGCTTGTCGAAGGCAGGGCACGCACGTATGTGGTCGGGTGGGCAGCCCAGCCTGGAGGAGGGCAGATCGCCTTGAGCCGGAGCCGCGCGCAGTCGTTGGCGCCTCGCTTGCTAGAAGAGTTCGAACGCACAGCGGGGCGGGGGCCGCGGCGCGACCCGGAGCGGCTGTTGGCATCCTTGAAGCGGGATGTCGTGAGCTGGCAGGATGTTTTGCAGGCCGATCCATGGCATATTAGATGAGTTTGAAACCTGGCGATCGAGCTGATGAAGTCGTATCTGCTGAACTTTCTAATGGCGCATGGGCGCCGGCTTCAATGGTCCAATGCGACGTTCGCGTGCGCCACAGTCTTGAGCGGGGTGATGCTTACCGTGGTCGCGGTCGTATTCGCCCGGCTAGCCTATGGCATTGTCCTTCCCTTTATGCGCACCGGCCTGGGCCTTGGCTATCAAGAGGCCGGCAACCTCGCCACCGCCGGCGCATTGTCCTATCTTTGTGTCGTGATACCGGCGGGTATGTTTTCCGCGCACCATGGAGCGCGGGCATCGATATTCCTTGGCCTCGGCCTGATTATTCTGGGCTTTGGGGGGTTGAGTATCGGATCCCACTATGTATTGCTGATCGCGATGATGGGAATACTGGGTATCGGCACGGCATTTTCCTATACGCCGGCGATCTCGCTGCTTGCCAGCCGTTTCCCGCAGCGTCGGGGTGTCGTGATCGGCTTGCTCAATAGCGGTGTCGGCGTCGGCATGTTGAGCGCCGGTGCGCTCGTGCCTTGCCTTGCCGCCGCCTATGGCGATATGGGTTGGAGACTGGTATGGGGCGTATTCGCCGCCGCCACTGCAGTCACGCTGTTGATATCGTTTGTATTCATGCGCCCCTCCGATGCACCGGTGGTCCATCCGCGGACGGTTTCTTATGCGCCCTTGGACAAAATGGCGGTTTACCGGAACCGCAAGGTCGTTATTGTGGGGTTGATATACGGCGCTATCGGCTTGAGCTATATCGTGCAGGCCGTCTTCATGTACAGCTTTGCGCTCGAATCCGGCTTGTCCGCATCGGCCACGGGGCATATGGTGGTTATGTCCGGCGTTTTAACCGTTATTTCAAGCCCATGCTGGGGATGGTTTTCCGACCGTTTCAAGCGCCATCGCGCGTTGAGCCTGGCCATATTATTCACTTTAGCCAGTATTGCGATCCCCGTGATCTGGCCGGTGCATGCTGCTTTTGCAGCGCATTACATCATAGCGGGGTGCACCATTACCGGAGTATTCGTGTCCATTCTCGCGGTGGCGGCGGAAGCGGTGACGCCCAGGCTCGTGCCCCTGGCTATCAGCTACGTTACGTTCTTTTTTGCCATTGGCCAGTTTATCGGGCCCGCCGCCGCGGGGCTGATTATCGAAGGCGCTGGGGGATTTCGCGTACTGTTCGCAATTATCTGTTTGGTGCTGCTGGCGGGATTGCTGCTGAGCCGCCGCCTATCCCATGCGGGCGAAAACGCCCTTGAGCGGAATTCGCGTAAGAGCACCCGCTGACATGTATTTCGTAATAGTAAATCTTTGGCCTTGGCCCAATATGCCGGCTTTCCTTGCCATTTTCTGCTTTGCTCAGGAGGCTTGCCGTTTTCGCGACGCTCTTTTTTTTGTCGCGCCGACTGCGGCGCCGGCCGACTTGCCGCCAGGCCCCGCTTGCCCCGGCGTGGTCGAATCGGCCGCGTCGGAGGGCATTTCGTTGCCAGGCTGACCGCCCCCTTTTTCCAGTTGTTCCGCGAAGGACGCGCCTGGCTGGTTCGAGGTAAACCCGAGTCTTGCGGAAATATCCTCGGTGGCTTGCCGCAGCCTTTCGACCAGCGTGGTAAAGCTGGGCGAGCGGGTCATTCCGGACACGCCTATGATGGAGATGGCGGCCACAATGCAGCCATGGTGGTCGAACACCGGCGCCGAGAACGCTCCCAGGCCCGGCAATAGCACTTCGTCTGTCATGCCCAGGCGCGTCTGGCGTACCTGCTGGATGAGCCCGTCGACGTCGATCTTGGTTCTGATCGGCTCGCTCGGCAGGTAGGTGTTGATCATATTGAGTTCGCGCTCGACCATGCTGTATGTGGTTGCGCGCGGCAAATAGGCCAGAAACACCCGGCCGGCGCCGGATCGCAAAAGGGGAAGGACCGCTCCCACCCCTAGATTGCAGATCAACACCTGGCTGCTGTCATACCAACCGACAATGGTGGGGCCGTGCTCTCCCCAGATGACGAGGGCCACGGTGATGTCTTCGGCCTGGTTCAGCTCTATGGCCACCCTAGTGGCGTATTGCACTGCTTTTCGGCGATGCAGGGCGGCCAAGCCGATACGAAGGCACATCGGCCCGAGGTCGTATCGGCCGCTTACCGGGTCTTGCTCGGCAAGCCCCGCCCGCATCAGGCTTATGAGATATCTATGCGCTTTGCTGGCGGACATATTCGAGGCCGCGGCAATATCGCGCAAGTGCATGGGCCCGAGCTGTGCGGAAAGAACCTCGAGCAATCGCGAGCCGACATCGATTGATTGCACTCCACTGCGACGAATCGATGAGTTTGCTTTCGCTGTGGATTCTCCCATACCTTCTCTTGTCAATGAAATATCTAATTATGGTCGTAAAGCAATCAATCTTTCGAGCATTTGCCAGACGAGGCAAGCGTGAACAGTGCCCGCGCAGCTTATTGGACAGAATGGCGTGAATTATACCTTCAAAACTCTCTACCGATAGCGTATTATAACTTAATTTGTGAAATGAATTTCGCATTGCATAAAAATATGACTGCCTTTAGACGGAAGGCGGTGGGCCAAGACGCTACAGGAGAAGAGAACAAATGCCGGATCAGGATATCGCCTACCTTTCGCTTTCTCATCTGATCGATCATTACCGTGCAAGAACGCTGTCTCCCGTCGAAGTGGTGCGAAATGCGCTGGAGCAAATCGAAGCATTCAACGGCCCATTGAATGCTTTCGTTTCGCTCAGTCCTGAAAGGGCTCTGGAGGACGCTCGCTTGTCAGAGCAGCGTTGGCTCAAGGGCGAGCCTAAAGGCTTGTTGGACGGGGTGCCAATTTCCGTTAAAGACACTTTGATGGTCAAGGGGTTCCCTTTCAGAAGAGGGTCGCGCGCCACCAGCGAAGAACCGGTCACAGAAAGCGCTCCCGCAGTCGACCATGCGCTCGATGGCGGCGCGGCCCTTCTGGGCATCACCACCACGCCGGAGTTCGGCGCGGGGCCGGTCACCATCAGCCCGCTGACCGGCATTACGCGTAATCCATGGAATCCCGAGAAAGGTTCCGGGGGCTCGAGCGGCGGGGCGGCCGCATCGATGGCCGCCGGCATGGGATATGCGGCGCTTGCCACCGACGCCGGCGGGTCTATACGTATCCCTTCGGCGTTGTGCGGCGTGGTGGGTTTCAAGCCTACCGGCGGACTGGTGCCCACTTATCCGGCGAACGTGGCGGGAACGATGTCTTCGCCCGGCGCCATTACGCGTAACGTCCGTGATGCCGCGTTGATGTTCGACCTGCTTGCCGCCCCCGATGTGCGTGATCCCGAAATGCATTTATCTTGTTCCCAGCGTTCCGCGCAGCATCTAGACGAGCCGGTTCCACGCGCGGTGATCGCCTTTTCGACCACGCTCGGCTATGCACGCAAGGTCGATGCCGAAGTTGCCGCCGCCGTTGTAAAGGCGGCAAGGCACTTCGAGGACCTGGGCTTTACCATCGAAGAGGCGGACCCGGCTATCGAAAACCCGATCCAGGCCTTTCTTGCCCTGTTTCGCCCTGGCTTTGCCTACACGCTGCGCAATATGTCGGAAGCGCAGATGGAGCTGATTGGGCCGGCATTGAGAGACGTGGTCTCCAAGGGCCGTCTGGTCAGCGTGTCCGATTATCTGGCCGCTCAGGACGCTCGCCGAGAGCTCGGACGGAAGTTGGCGAAATTCCATGCCCGCTATGCGCTTCTCCTGACGCCGTCCGTGGCCGCCCCGGCCTTTACAGCCGACAGGTGGATGCCGGAAAGCTTCGAGCAGTACGGCGACATGCGGGCATGGGTGCCCTTCACCTCGATTTTCAACATGACCCAGCAGCCTGCGATCAGCGTGCCCTGTGGCATGACACAAGCGGGGCTGCCGATCGGGCTGCAGATCGTCGGCCCGCGGTTTGCCGATGCTCAAGTGCTGGCGGCCGCGCATTTATATGAGACAACGCGGCCGATCGAGCTTGGCCGTCCGTCGCTTCAAGGTTGACGATGCCTGCGCGGCCCGTGCGCGATTCAGGCGTCTTTGCGGGCTTTGCGCAATATTTCCCGAGCGGCCAAGACAACCGGGCGGTCCACCATTTCTCCGTCCACAGCGACAGCCCGGCCATGTGCCGCTTCGGCGGCGGCTACGACACGCTGAGCCCAGGATACTTCCTCGGCGCTTGGCAGAAACTCTTCGTTGACGACGCCGACCTGGGCGGGATGGATGCACAATTTGGCGCCGAAACCTGATCGACGCGCACGCCGTGTTTCCTCGCGCAGCAATTTTGCATCGCTGATGGAAAGGGTAACGCCGTCAATGGGCGGCAGGATGCCGGCCAAGCGCGATACGAGGACCAAGTGCGAGCGAAAATACGCGAGTTCTTCGTACTTTCCGCTGATATACAAGTCTTTCCGAAAATCGATAGAGCCGAATGCCAGGCGTTGTACTCCCGGAACGGCCGCAATGTCTTGCGCGTTGGCAAACCCGCGGGCGGTCTCGATCAGCGGAATGACCAGCGGCGCACCCGCACGCCGGACTTCAGCGACGGTCTCGGGCAGCTCCGCCTTTGACAGCATGATGCCGGCTATCCCGGGCAAGGCGCTCAATGGAAGGTCTTCGAGGTAGCCCTTGCTGTCGGTGGCGTTGATTCGCAGCAGCAGGGGGATGCCGCCCGGGTCTTGAGAGCAAGAGGCGAGCCAGGACTCGACGGCTCGACGCGCGGCAGGCTTGTCGCTTTCGGGCACCGCGTCTTCGAGATCCAAGATGACCGCGTCGGCGCCGGCGGCGCACGCCTTGTCGAAGCGGTCGGGACGGTTGCCCGGCACAAACAAGTAGGTTTTATGAACTGTCTGTTCCATGATAGGCATTATCCATATAGAACTTTCTTTGTGCATGCGCGTTCGTGCCGTGGCGGGAGGCCGCCGCGCGTCAGATCAACAGCCCGCCGATCTTCGGCACATCCGCCATGGCCCATATGAGCTGGAACACGGCGTGCATTTCGTCGTCGGTGGCCGCAGCGGAAAACTTCGCCAGCCGCAGCGCTTTGTTTTCCAGTTCTGAGCGCGACAATGTGTTGTCCGGGTCCCCTTTGGGCGCATCGACTCGCCCATGCAAGGCGCGCCCGTCGATCGTTTCGACTGTTACTTTTCCGATCCAGCGCGCCGGGTAGGCAGACTCGACCTCTTCATCCAGCACCATATGCACTTTGTCCCGGAATGCGGCGATTGACCGATCACTGTACCGGTCTTCGAATTCCTGTACGCCGGCGCTTTTGAACTTCGCCGCCAGCGCCAGCACGGTTCCCATCGAAAACTTCGCCTGATGGACGGTTCGGGGATGGGTCACAGGACCCAGCACATCGATTGCCGCCTGATGGACATGGGCGGCCACCCGTCCGATATCGTCCGGTTCCAGACCGTGTTCATGCATCACCTGCAGCAGGGCATCGGTGGCGGGGTGGGTGTGGCGGCATGATGCATGGAACTTGAACGAGGTCTCGGCCGTGGCCCAGCGCTGGCCCAGCCGATCGACCAGCCGACCTGGGTCGGCATCGGAGGACATGCCGGCGGCCATGCCCTGCGGGCCCTCGAGGATGCGTTTGGCGCCGGTGAACCCGTCGGCCGCCAGATAAGCGGCCATCAGGCCGTCGGCAGCCGCCTTCGCCGTATGCAATTGCTTTGAGTCGGCGGCGTCGCGCAGGAATTCCCATAAGCCGGCCGCCTGGGTGCCGGCGGAGCCGAAGGCATCAAGCATTTGCGGAGGCCTCAGTGCCAGCAGGCGGCCGACCGCGGCTGCGGCGGCCACGGTGCCGGCGGTGCCGGTCGTGTGGAAGGTTCGATAATGCGAGCGGCCGAGGAATTCGCCCACGCGGATGCCGACTTCATAGCCGGCGACCGCGGCGGTGAGCAGATCGCGTCCAGACGCTCCTAGCGATTGCGCCACCGCCAGCACAGGCGGGAATACGACCGCCGCGGGGTGGAATACCGATCCGTTGTGCACGTCGTCCTGTTCGGCGAAATGTGACGAGGCGGCGTTGACCATCGCAGCAAATAGGGGCGTGGTGCGCCGGCGCGAGATCAGTACTTCGCAGGCGCCGTCGCCCGGCCCCATCTGCTGCGCAAAGTTCTCGATCAGCCGCACCGGTTTACCGGCTCCGCCGGCGAGCGTGGAGCCGAACCAGTCCAGCATCAGTTCCTCTGTGCGCCGTACCACGGGTTCGGGGATCTGCTCGAAGCGCAGCGTCGAGGCGAATGTCGCCAGAGTCAAACTCAGATGGCCGGTCATGTTCATTCCTTCGTCGTGTGGATGGTTCGACGGCAGGCGGGCTATACCGCCTTCTCTTTCATCAGCCGGCTAATCATGTCGGGCCCGTAGCCGAGCTCTTCGAGAATGGCGCGGCCATGTTCACCGAGCGCCGGTATCGGATCCATGCGCGGTTGGATGTTTGTCGGTATGCCGGGCGGTTGCAGCGCGGAGAGCTTTCCAACCGGCGAATCCACCTCGGTCCAACGGCGCCTGGCCTTTAATTGAGGGTGTTTCCATAGCTCGTGCATGGTGTTCATGTGTGCATTGGCGATTTGCGCTTTTGCCAATCGCTCGATGACCTGGCCGGCCGTCAGTTGCGAGAAGGCCTGAGTGATCATGGCGCTCAATTCGCCGCGGTGGGCGTTGCGCGCCGAATTCGAGGCGAAGCGCTCGTCGGCGGCCAATTCCGGACGCTGCAGCACATCGTTGCAAAATACTTTCCATTCGCGCTCGTTCTGTACGCCAAGCACGACGGCCTTGCCGTCTCCGGCCTGGAAGGGACCATATGGGTAGATGGTAGCGTGGGTGGCGCCAGTACGCGGCGGCGGCTCGGCGCCGTCCATCGTGTAATACAGGGGAAAGCTCATCCACTCCGCCATGGCTTCCAGCATCGAGATATCGATGCTGCAGCCGCGTCCGGTTTTTTCACGCTGGATCAGGGCGGTGAGGATGCTGGAATATGCATACATGCCGGCGGCGATGTCGGCGATCGAACAGCCGGCCTTGACCGGCGCTTCGGCTGAGCCCGTAACCGACAGAAAGCCGGACTCGCTCTGTATCAGAAGATCATAGGCCTTCCTGTCCCGGTACGGGCCGTCGCTGCCATAGCCTGAAATGTCGCATACGATCAGACGCGGGTGGCGTTCGCGCAGTGCCTCGTACGACAAGCCCAGGCGCGATGCAGCGCCGGGAACCAGGTTTTGCACCAGCACATCGGCCTTTTCCAGAAGCCGGTGCAGAATTTCCCGCGCCTCGCCGTGCTTGACGTCGAGCGCGAAGCTTTCCTTGGACCGGTTGGTCCAGGCGAAGTGGGAAGACAGCCCGCGCGCCCGCTCGTCATAGGCGCGTGCGAAATCCCCCGTTTCCGGCCGCTCTATCTTGATGACCCGCGCGCCCAGGTCCGCCAACTGGCGCGTGCAGAACGGCGCGGCGATCGCTTGTTCAAGCGAGATTATGGTGATGCCTTCCAGCGGTCTCATGAGGTCTCCGAGTCAGAATGAGCGCGGCAGCCCCAGCACATGCTCGGCGATGTAGGACAGGATCAGGTTTGTCGAGATCGGAGCGACCTGGTAGAGGCGTGTTTCACGGAACTTGCGTTCGATGTCGTATTCGTGGGCGAACCCGAATCCGCCATGGAACTGCAGGCAGGCATTGGCCGCGTCCCAGGACGCATCGGCGGCGAGCATCTTGGCCATGTTGGCCTGCGCGCCGCAAGGCTGATGCGCATCGAACAGCTCACAGGCCTTGTAGCGCATCAGGCTGGCTGCTTCGATATTCACGTAGGCTTTGGCGATCGGGAACTGCACCCCCTGATTTTTTCCGATGGGACGGCCGAACACGATGCGTTCGTTCACATACTTCGTCACCTTATCGATGAACCAGTAGCCGTCGCCGATGCACTCCGCCGCAATGAGGGCGCGCTCTGAGTTCAAGCCATCCAGAATGTATCTGAAGCCTTTGCCTTCCTCGCCGATCAGGTTCTCTTCGGGGATTTCCAAGTCTTCGAAGAACAGCTCGTTGGTTTCGTGGTTGACCATGTTTTTGATGGGCCGTATGGTCATTCCCTTCTTTACTGCTTCGTGCAGGTCGACCAGGAAAAGCGACATGCCCTCGGACTTCTTTTTTTGCTCGTCGGGCGCAGAGGTGCGCGCAAGCAGAATCATCAGGTCAGAGTGCTGCACGCGCGATATCCACACCTTCTGTCCGTTGATCACATAGCGGTCGCCTTTCTTGACCGCGGTGGTCTTGATGCGGGTGGTGTCGGTGCCGGTGGTCGGCTCGGTCACGCCCATCGATTGCAGACGCAGTTCACCCGATGCAATCTTGGGTAGATACCGCTGCTTCTGGGTTTCCGATCCGTGACGCAATAGGGTGCCCATGTTGTACATCTGGCCATGGCAGGCGCCTGAGTTTCCGCCAGAGCGATTGATCTCTTCCATGATCACCGAGGCCTGGGTCAATCCCAGGCCCGAGCCGCCATATTCCTGCGGAATCAAGGCGGCCAGCCAGCCGGCCTGGGTCAGCGCATCGACGAATTCCTCCGGATAGCCTTGCTCTTCGTCTATCTTGCGAAAATACTCGGCTGGAAACTCCGCACACAGCGCGCGCACGGCGTCGCGAATATCGTCATATTCATCGGCGGAAATATTCATGGGTCACCTTGATATTTGAATTTAGACAGTAAGGCTATTGAGAAACGGCATCAGGCAAGCATTGCGCACGCTGACATCGCCAGCCAGCCCTCGTGGTCTTTAGCCCATAGCTCGACGGTCCGCCCGTCCGGGGTGGGCTGCCCGCAAACAATGAAAGAGCCGCCGACGAATATCGGACGCACTGCCTTGTAAGTGAATTGAACCACGGCCGCATCCGGCAGGTTGATCGCGAGAAGTTCCATCAGCAGTGTCGCGATCAGCGGGCCGTGCACGACGAGGTCAGGATACCCCTCGATTTCTTTGGCGTATGGCTTGTCGTAGTGGATGCGATGGCTGTTGAAGGTAAGCGCCGAATAGCGGAAAAGCAGCACTTCTGTCGGGTTTATCTCGCGTTCCCACCGGGATGCCTCGGGCGGGCGCTGTGGTGCGGGCTTGGTGGCGCCGGGGGCTGTAAAGTCTCGATAGACAATGTGCTGTTCTTCGCGGATGGCCGACGTGTCGCCATCGCTTATTTCATGCAGCATTGTGGTGAACGCCAGCCGGCCGGTACGCCCGGTCTTCTGCTCTAGGCTGGCGACGCGGGTCGTGCGTTTGGCGTTGCAGCCGATTTTCAATGGCGCATGGAAACGCAGATGCCCTCCCGCCCACATCCTTCTTGGCAAGGCAAGGTCGGATAAACGCCCGCTTTTTTTGGGATGGCCGTCTGTGCCCAGCAATGTCTGTGGCGTACAGGGCCGGAAATAAATCCAGTGCCACAGACAGGGTAAAGGGGTGCCCTCGCGCAGCGCAATATTGCGTTCGAGCGTAGCGCTCAACGCGGCAGCTTGGGACAGCGTGATTTCATCGCTTGCTTCCATCTCTATCCCCTGCGTTTCGGGCAGCTCGCTCATGGCATTCCTTTCCCGGCCAGCGCCAGGCTAATGGAGTTTGTCTAAGCCGATTCTATGGGTGGGGACCGGTGGCGGGGAAATACCAATTTAATCAGGACGCCATAGGAGTATCCTATGGCGGTATTGAATCCTCTTTGTGCAGCCATGGACGTCCGTCAATTGCGTTATTTCGTCACCATCGTCGACTATGGCAGTTTGAGCAAGGCTGCGGAGCAGCTCTATGTCGCCCAGCCGTCCCTTAGCCAGCAGATAGCACGATTGGAGGAAGACGCGGGCGTCCCGCTGCTGATTCGAAGCTCGCGGGGCGTAAAGCCGACCGCCGCGGGGCAAGCCATGTATCGGCACGCGAGGCTAGTGCTGCGGCAGATGGAGCAAATGAAACAGGAGGTGCGGGCGGGTGCGAGCGCCGAGGCCGGCACGGTGACGGTCGCTTTCCCAACCACGATGGTATCGATTCTTGCTATACCCGTATTCGAGCGCGTAAGAGCGCACTATCCGGGCATCCGGCTGCAGATTATCGAAAGCATGAGCGGCTACATCGGCGAATTGCTGGCGAACGGCAGGCTGGACTTGGCGATTCTGTTCCGCGATTCCAATACGTCGGGGGTGACGGCGCTGCCGATATTCGACGAGGATCTGTATGTATTGGGCGAGCCGGTGGGCGGCGTGTCTCCGACCGCCCTTACATGCCCTCTGGCACAATTGAGCGGTATTCCAATGGTGGTCCCCAGCGTGGTGAACGGCCTGCGCATATTGCTGGAACGGATTTTCATGCTGGAAAACATCGACCTCAATATTATTGCGGACATCGATTCGCTGCCTACATTGCTTGCCATCGCACGGACCGGGGCCGCCTGCACGATTCTTCCGGCTTCGGCCGTCGCGCAGCGAAGCGCCGGCGACACCTTGAAGATGCGACGTATCCTCGCACCGGAGATCAAGAGGCCCGTGAGCCTTTGCTGGTCCAATACCTTGCCGGTCAGCTCCGCCGCCCTGGCCGTGCGGCAGGTGATCATAGAACTGATTTCAGAGGTTTCAACGCGGGAAGTCTGGACCGGCATCACGCTTCGAGATAGCTAGGTCCGCTCAATACTCTTTCTTTGCTAATGGCGTTGCAATGTTTCGGGCGCTCGGACCGAGTCAGAGTCGATCCCGCCTGTCGCCGCTGGTGAACCCCATGAGGGGCACGTCCAGACCGCGGCCCACGGCCATGACCTTGAAAAGCTCGCCCATTTCGGCTTCGGAGAGCAGCTTCTGCACAGGGCCCACGACCTTGGCGTAGCCTGCGGCGTCGTGCGGGTCAAGTCCGGTCAGAATCTCGATCAGTCCGGCGTTCATCAGGAAGCGCGCTTGCGAAGTGTAGCCCAGGATATCCAGGCCGCCTTCCAGCGCGGCGTCCGCCATGGCGGTGAAGTCGACGTGCGTGGTGATGTCTTGCAGGCCGGGATAAAGCA
>Ga0180220_1000921_pt1 | contig 25596 bp, 26 predicted proteins | sample eDN5th37CBELigBY_FD_151335 | JGI IMG/M metagenome (GOLD analysis project Ga0180220, IMG submission 151335) | Enriched backyard soil microbial communities from Emeryville, California, USA - eDNA 5th pass 37_C BE-Lig BY (version 2) (version 2) | ecosystem: Environmental > Terrestrial > Soil >...
CGGTCTTCGCGGTCTTGATGGGGTTGAGCGTTTCGCATCTGTTGAACGACACGATGCAATCGCTGATTCCCGCCGTCTATCCGATTTTGAAGGAGAAATACGCGCTGAGTTTCACGCAAATTGGATTGATTACGTTTGGCTTTCAGATGTCGTCGTCGCTGCTACAGCCGGTGGTGGGGATCACCACGGATCGCCGGCCGCTGCCGTACTCGCTGGCCTGGGGGATGGTCTTCACGTTCGTGGGGCTGGTGCTGCTCTCGTTGGCCTGGAGTTTTGGGACGATCCTGGCGGCGGCGGCCTTGGTGGGGGTGGGGTCGTCGGTTTTTCATCCCGAGGCGTCGCGGGTGGCGCGGATGGCGTCTGGGGGGCGGCACGGATTCGCGCAGTCGTTCTTTCAGGTCGGAGGCAACGCGGGCACGGCCTTGGGGCCGCTTTTGGCCGCGTTCATCGTCGTTCCGTGGGGCCAGCCGAGCATCGCCTGGTGCTCGGTGGCGGCGGTCGCGGCGATGATCGTGTTGTTCAACGTGGGACGCTGGTACTCCGCCCGGCTCGCCGCCGCGCGGGCGAACCCCCGTCCCCGGGCCGCCGCCCGGCGAAGCGACCTGTCGCGTCGGCGGGTCGCGACCGCGATCGGCATCCTGCTGATCTTGGTCTTCTCGAAGTATTTTTACCTGGCCAGCATCAGCAGCTACTACACGTTTTATCTGATGCACCACTTCGGCGTGTCGGTTGAGGCCTCGCAGGTCTGCCTCTTCGTCTTTCTGGGGGCGGTGGCCGCGGGGACGCTCGCCGGAGGGCCGATCGGCGACCGGATCGGCTTCAAGGCGGTCATCTGGGCGTCGATCCTGGGGGTCTTGCCGTTCACGATGCTCTTGCCCCACGTCAACCTGTTTTGGACCATCGCGCTGACGATCCCCATCGGGGCGATCCTGGCCTCGGCCTTCTCGGCGATCATCGTCTACGCGCAGGAGCTTTTGCCAAGCCGAGTCGGCATGGTCGCCGGGCTCTTCTTCGGCTTCGCCTTCGGCATGGGCGGCCTGGGCGCCGCCCTTTTGGGAAGCCTGGCCGATCACACGAGCATCGAATTCGTCTACGGCGTCTGCGCCTACCTGCCGATGGCCGGCCTCCTGACCGTCTTCCTGCCCAACCTCAGGCGCCCGGCCGCGTCTTGAAGCCGCGCGCCAAGCATCCGATCTTCTGGTGAGGAAGGGATGCTCGACGATGGCCGGACGAGGCCGAGGGGGCTGCGGAGGGGGCTGGCGTCCTCCACGCCCGCGGCCCTCTCTCCCGTTGACGGACGATGGCCGCGCCCGGACAATCGATGAGTAACAATCGATGGCCGCGAGGAGCTCTTGCGATGATGGGTCCGGCGACGAAACGACCGCGTGTCGAGAATCCCGAGGCGACGCGGGATGAGTGGATCCGGCAACTCCGCTCGCTCACGGATCGGATCAGGGGCTGGGTGGAAAAGTCGGGATGGAATACCCGCGAAGTCGAGAGGTCGATGAGGGATTCAGTCCTGGGCGACTACAAGGCTCCGGCCCTGCTCATGCAGCGGGAGACGGTCCAAGTGATCCTCGATCCCGTCGGCCGATTCGCTCCCGGGACCGAGGGAGTCGTCGACCTTTATTTGCTGCCGGCCTACGGCGACATCTCCAGCCTTTATCTCGTTGACGGCGAGTGGAGACTACACTACGCATTCCGCGACAAACCCGCCGTGGCCCGGATCAAACCAGCCGAAGCGATGCCGCTGGAGGAGGCGACGTTGATGCGGGTCCTGGACGAGATCGCCGCCCATGCCGCATAGCCGTTTTGATTGGGCGGGACGAATCAAGGCGGTGGAGCGGGAATACAGCGCGGCGAGGCTCGCCTTGGACTGGCTGCTGGAGGCGTCGCCCGACGAAATCCACGAACTTGCCGAGGCCAGGGAATGGGACGATCTCGCCGCCGCGAGCATCTACGACGCCGATCGACACCTTGACGCCACCTATCTGATCCGCATGTTCTCGGTGTTCGATCGAGCGATCCATTCCTTCTGGCGACTGTTGCCCGACAACGACGGCCGAAGCGTCGAAGGGGATGTCCGCATCGAAGAAGCAGGCGCCGGCCGCGTCATTCTGCGGGACATGATTGACCGGGTTCAAGACGTTAGGATTCTTCGAAACAAGCTCGTGCATGGACGGATCGAAGACCACTATTCAAACATGACCTTCGCCGAAGCGAGAGAGCATCTCCTGAACTAGCTCTCCAGGCTGCCCGAGAAATGGGGCTGATTGCGGCGGTCGGCCGAAGCAAGCCGTTGGAGCGCGCGGGACGCGCGGTCTCTCCTCGCTTTCCCGCCGGCCGCGGTCGACGGAGGATTCCTCAATGCAAGAATCGCCGCCGAATTATTCATCCGGCGAAGAGATCCGCGTCGGCGACCGCGTTGCCCACGCGGGCGGTCCCGGGCGCGTTGTTTTCGTGATCGCCACCCGATCGTTCTCCGACGAATACCCCGAGGAGCATTGGGGCTATTTGGCGGAGGGGTTCATGGTCGAGACCGAGAAATACGGCCTGATCCTTTTCGACGAGGCGGACGAGGATTTGACTCTGATCGAACGCGCCCGACCGTCCGCCTAATCTCAGGCGCCTGGCCGCGTCTTGAAGCCGCGCGCCAAGCATCCGTCTTCTGATGAGGATCGGATGCTTGGCGATGGCTGTTTTTGCTTTTGAACGTCGCGCGCCGTCCCGCTCAATCGTCGGCTCTTTGGGCGGCGAATACGGGGGTGGGGTGGGGGTGATCGATGTGGAGTTCGTCGACGGGGGAAATCTCTTCGACGGGGGTGACAAGCGACAGCTCGGTCTCGAACCGGAAGGCTCGGCGCTTGTCGGCGCTCTCGATTAAGTAAATGGTCGGCTGGCGCTTCTCGACGATCCGATGGATGATGGTCCCCTCGGACGCTTGTCCGGTGACCAGTTGGAAGCTGACGAGATCGCCCAGCGAAAACGGCCGTTTCATGTTCTCACCCTCCTGGTGAAGACAACCTTCGGCAAGATGCCGCGATCCATCCTTGGGAGCCGCATCTTAGCAAACCGAACGATTCCGTCAGGCCCAATATCCAAAAAACTTCAAGTTCCGGGCGCGGTCGGCCGGGGCTCCCGCTTGACGGGACGGCTCGCGCCTTGGTTTAATCGATGCTCTCGACGGGTGTTCCGGGACCGTTTGTCCGGTTCGCCAACGGAAAGAATAGGGAAGACGGTGAGAATCCGTCGCGGGGCCGCCGCTGTAATCGGTCGGGTCCTCGGGCACGTTCCAACGCCACTGCCTGCGAAGGTGGGAAGGCCGCCCAGGACCGTTAGGGCCGAAAGCCAGAAGACCTGCCCGTCGAGCCTTTGGACTTGGGATGCCTCGGTCACAGGCGTCCGGGTGGACTCGGCGCGGCCGTTCCGCGCCAAGCGACGCGCCGGAGAAGGACCGAGGCGGATCGTTTTGCCGGAACGCCGGCGGGACCACCCGTTTTGTCGCCCAATCTCGCCACCCTCCACCACCGCCGCGGCCGGGGCTTCACGCTCATCGAGCTCTTGGTGGTCATCGCGATCATCGGGGTCCTCATCGCCCTGCTCTTGCCCGCGGTTCAAGCCGCCCGCGAGGCCGCCCGGCGCGCCCAATGTCTGGGCAACCTCCGCCAGATCGGGATCGCCCTGCACGGCTACCATGACGGCCATTCGACCTTTCCGTCCGGCGGCTGGATCCCCGTGCCGGCCCAACCGAACACGGCCAACATGAACATGGGTTGGTCGGCGGCGATCCTTCCTTGGCTTGAGCAGCCGGATCTGTACGCGCAATTAAACGTGAATCTTCCGTACAGCCACGCGGTCAACTCGACCGCCGTCCACACGGTGCTGTCGGTCTACCTCTGTCCGTCGGAGCCCCGCAAGTCGCTTTGGGGACGGTATCCCGGCGACCCCTACGACGCGGCCGACGGCGATTACGGCGGCATGTACGGCGAGCGCGGATTGAGCGGCAAAAACGCCTTCAACAATCCCCCGCGCGGCCCGATGATCTTCAACCAGCCGATCGGGCTGACCGAGATCACCGACGGCGCCTCGCGAACCATTCAGGTCGGCGAAGCCCCCGAAGCGCTGAACGCCTTTTGGGCCAGCGGTCGAAACCTCTTTGACCAGTCGGCCCCGATCAACGCCCGCCCCCCCTTCGAATACGGCCAGGAGCTGGCCAGCCACCACCCCTCGGGCGTCCACGTCCTCTTCTGCGACGGCTCGGCCCGGTTCCTTAAGGAAACGATCAGCAACCAGACCCTCGGCGCCCTATGCACCCGCAACGGCGGCGAGGTGATCGACGACTCGTCCTATTGACCCGATCCCTAGATGGATCTCCAACCCCTTCTGCTTTCAAAGGAGTAGTCTTTGATGCGCCGATTTCTTGTCTCCGTCCTGGCCCTCGCGGCCGTGGCGCTCTCCTCCACCGCTCGGGCCGGTTCGGTCATCACGACCACCGACTTCGAGAGCTTCGCGCTGCCCGCCTCGGGCTTCGACAACGGCTCCGACGGCTCGGGGGGCTTCACGATCGACGGCAATTTCTTCAACAACGCCTATGACGCGACGTGGGGCTCTTGGGCGGGCTGGGCGATCTCAAATCACGACGACGCGAGTGCCCCGACGTGGTTGAACCAGTACAGCGCGATCACCGGAACGGGCGCGGGGGGCTCCTCCCAGTACGCGGTCGCGTTCAGCGACGAGTTCAACGGCGACGCCTTCATCAACATCGCCGACGGCCAGCGCGTTCTCTCCATGGACGTGACCAACACGACCTACGGCTACTTCACCATGAGGGACGGCGACGCCAACGGCTTCGCCAGGCCGTTCGGCCCCGACGACTATCTTTTGCTGACGATCAGCGGCTACTCGGGCTTTGGCGGAACCGGCGACCTGATCGGCGCGATCCCGGTTTACCTGGCCGGCGACGGCGAGATTCTCAACTCTTGGCTGAGCGTCGACCTCGCCGCGCTTGGGGACGCCCGGAGCCTGAGCTTCGGCTTCGAATCCAGCGACGTCGGCCTCTTCGGCATCAACACCCCGACCTACGTCGCCGTGGACAATTTCCAGACCATCAGTCCCTCGGCCGCGGTTCCCGAGCCGGCCGGTTTGGTCCTCTTGGGCGTTGGCTTGATGGGGGCCGTCGGTTTCGCCCGCCGGGCTCGACGCGCCAGCGCGTGATGTGAGCATGGGCGCTTTCGCCAAAGATTGCGGGCGCGGCGGTGATCGCGCCGGCTGAAACTTAGGCAAATCCCCCTGAACGCGCGAATCCCCGGCAACCGATACCCCGAGTATGGTGGAGCACGGTCCCGGCTTCGTCCGGGGCGTACTTTCGGGCCCGCTTTTCCGTGGCTGGCGGGGCGGGTCCGGCCGGGGAGTTCGCGCAAGGATGTGCCAGCGTCAACATGGAAATCGGCGCCGCCGATTTGGGCCGTCGCTTCTGATCTGGGCTTTGGGTCTGGCGGCGATGATCGCCCCGTCCCGGGCGCTGGGGCAGGAGTTCGACGTGGAGGACCCTCCGGGGGTCTCCACCGGAAGGAGCCTGCTCGGGAGGGCGCTCGGGGCTTCGGGAGCGACAAGCCTCGACGGCGACTCCGAGGCGTCCGACGCGCCGATCGGGGGACGGGCCGGGCCGTCGGTCTCTCGGGCCCCGGTGAGCGCGTTCACCCCCGAGACCCGAAGGATTCAGCGCGAGGGGTTGCCCGACTTTCGGGTCCCCGCGATCCCCGAGAGCGCCGTGCCGGCCTACGGCAACCTCGATCTGCCCGAAGGCGCGGTCCAGGTCGGCTCTCCGGAGGGGTATTCGCTCGATGACGCGATCAACCTGTTGATCCAGCAAAACCTGGCCTTGTTGGCCATGCGGTTCGAGATCCCCATGGCCGAGGCCGACGTTTTGACGGCCGGGCTGCGGGCCAACCCCGTCTTCTTCGCCGACGCCCAGCTCATCCCCTACGGCCATTACTCTCGCGAGCGGCCCGGCGGCCAGTTGCAGTACGACGTCAACATCACCCACCCGCTCGACGTCAACCGCAAGCGCCAGGCGCGCTCTCGGGTCGCCCAGGTCGCCAAGCGGGTGATCGAAGCGCAGTTCCAAGACGCCGTCCGCCAACAGATCGACAACCTTTACACCGCGTTCATTGATGTCGCCGCCGCCGAACTGACCCACCAATACAGCCAAAAATACCTGGAGGGGATCGAGCGGCTTCTGAAGGTCAACGAAGACTTGTTGGAAAAGCGGCAGATCTCCGAGGACCCCGTCTTCGCGCTCCGGGCCCAACTTGAGGTCGCCGAGCTTCAGACCCGCGAGGCCGGCGAGGCCGTCGCCAGGGCGACCCGGACGATGGCCCAACTGCTGAACATCCCCCGCGCCCAGGCCTCGTCAATTCGGATCCGCGACAACCTGCGCGACGATCGCCCGCTGCCGGCCGACGAGGAGGAGCTGATCCAAATGGCGATGGAGGCCCGCCCCGACCTGGCCGCGATGCGGCTGGGCCTCGAACGCTCTCAGGCCGACGTCAGGCTCGCTCAGCGCGAGCGGTTCCAAGACCTCTACCTGCTCTATCAGCCCTACACCCTCCAGGACAACCGCCCCTTCGGCCTCAAAAGCCCCATCTCCTGGGCGGTTGGCGTCACCGCGCCGATGCCCATCTACAACCGCAACCAGGGCAACATCGCCCGAGCCAAGATCAACGTCGACCAGACCCGGGTCGAACTCGCCCAACTGGAGCGCCAGGTTCAAGACGAGGTGGCCGAGGCCGTCCGCGAGTTCGAGTTGAGCCGCGAGGCGATGCTCGAATCGGAACGCGAGATCCTTCCCGCCGCGCGCCGGGTTCGCGACGCCGCGTTTCAACGCTGGCAAGGCGGAGAAACCAGCGTCCTGGAGTACCTCGACGCCCAGCGCGGGTTCAACGAGCGGGTCCGAGACTACCGAGACGCCATCGTCCGCCACCGCCGCGCCGTGCTGGACCTCAACACCGACGTCGGCGTCCGCCTCTTGCCCTGAGGCGGCGAACCGTCCCTTGTCGTGGAAGACCAACTCGAATCCGACGGCCATTCCCCGGCGGGCGATGCCCGCCCTACGACCTTGCCGGAAAAGGGTTTTCGTAGGGCGGGCATTGCCCGCCGGCTCAACCAGTTTGGGATTGGTCCACATTTCCAAGAAGGAGCCGGATCGACGATGAATCAGCGAACGCGCTTCGCCGCGAACCGAGCCAAAACGCGGTTCGCCCCGAACATGGAGGGGCTTGAGACCCGCGTCGTCCTTTCCACCACCGCGCTTTTGGCCTCGGGGGCGCTGGCGCCCGTCCGGCCCGTCGCGGCGGAGGTCGACGTCTCAATATTCCCGCTGCGGTATCGTCCCTTCACGGCGATGTTCAAGGGGCATTACACGGCCGGACCGGCCCGCTCGCCGGGGTTCGCGACCCAGCTTTACATGCACGGGGGCGGAACCTCCTCGGCGTTCCTTCACGGTGATGTTCAGCTCGCCTATTACGTGCCCGAAGACCCGGCGAAGCCGGCCGTCGGCCAAGCGAACATGATGGTCAAGAACATCGGCGACACCGGCAACCAGTTTGGCGCCAACTTCACGGCGGTCCCCGGCGCGGTCGATAGGGCGGGCCGACCCAACCTGTTCACCTGGTCGCAAAACGACCTGAGCGGCGGTACGTTCAACGGCGGCCAAGGCTCGGGAACCCTCAAGATCATCTACTTCCCAACCCAGAAGGTCCCCCGAGGCGCCGCCGCCGCCGGCCGAATCGGCGTCATCTTCCGGGGCGAAATCGGCGTCACCAACATCGACGACATCACCCGAAACAGTTAGCAAATTCGCCCGCCGCGCCGAACGGGATTGTCCGAGCCACCAGCGGTTGGATGGAAGAGCCGATCGGGAGATCGGCGGCTTTCCCGCTTCCCCATCGCTCCAAAGCCGATCAGACGCCGGTGCCCGAGTTGTCGCTGGAGCCCGGCTTCATGGATGGGCATTCGAGGTGCGACTCGACCATCCAAAGCTGCTTGTCGACTTCGCGGGAGACCTGGGTGAAGAGGTCGGCGGTGCCGAGGTCGCCGGCCTGGTCGGCGGTTTCGACCGCCGCGCGGACCTGTTTGCCGAACGCGGCCAGGGCTTTGGAGAGGGCGTCGACGCAGTCGCGGCCGTCGCTGGCCGTCGGCGGGAAGATCGGCAGCTTGGTTCGCGAGGCGACCGTCGAAATCGAACCCTCGACCACGCCGCCGAGCGCCGCGGCGCGCTCGGCGATCTCGTCGACGAATTCCTGGGCCTTCTCATAGACCTGATCAAACAACTCGTGGAGGCTGAGGAAGTGCGGGCCCCGAACGTTCCAGTGCGCCTGCTTGCTCTGAAGCTGAAGGTCGATCGCGTCGGCCAACCGATCATTGAGCAGCTTGACGACCGAGATTCGGAGGTCCTCCGACATGTCGTTTCGAGTTGGGTGCATGATGGACTCCCAGGATGTTGAATCGAAGCGATTTCCGGTTGTTGACCGAACCACCGCGCGTCAGTCCGCCGGCTTCAGCTTCGGCTCCGAGACGCGCGGGATCGAATTCCAGCGGTCGAGGCTCCAGGCCCCCGAACCATTGGCGATGATGAAGAGCATGGCCCCCATCATGGAGAGGTTCTTCATGAAATGGATCGTTTGCGCTTCGGCCTCCTGTCCGCTGAGATGCCAGAAGTCGTGGAAGTAATAGGTTGTCGGGATCAAGAAGGCCAGAAGCAGAAGCGCTCCGATCCTCGCCCGGTAGCCCAGGATGACCAACGCGCCGCCGACGAGAAGAAAGAGGATCGCCCCGGGCAACAACAGCCTCGGCGCTGGAACGTGGTGCGCCTCCATGTACTGGATGACGCCGTTGAAGTTGGGGATCTTCTGACCCAGGGCCGACGACACGAAGATCGCCGTCAGCGCCACGCGGCCCGCCACACTGAGAATGCCCTGCAAGACGCGCGCCATGAAACACCTCCAGAGGAAACAAGTCGTAAATGGACCGCCTCGCCTCATCTCCGATTGAGGAGGGCGAGGCTCCCGGTGATCAAAAGTCCGGCGCCCCGGCCCGACCGCGATGGGTCGTTGGGGTTAAGCCAGATCAAACAACATCAATTCCGAAGGCCGCTCGGCGCGGATGGCGATCAACGATTCGTCGGCAATCGCCGCGCCGTCGCCGGCCTCAAGCGTCTGGTCGCGGAGCGCGACCGAGCCTCGGAGGACTTGAAGCCACGCGCTTCTCCCCTCTTCGATGGGGCGGGTCAGGCTCTTCCCCTCGTCGAGCGTCGCCAAATGGATCGAGGCGTCTTGATGAATACGGAGCGAGCCGTCCCGGCCGTCGGGCGAGACCGCCAGCCGCCACTGATTGCGCTCGCCTTCGTCGGGAAACGCCTTTTGTTCGTAGCTTGGCTCGAGCCCCTCGCGCTCGGGGAACAGCCAGATTTGATAAAAGTGGACCGGCTCGTCGGCCGACGGGTTCGCCTCGCTGTGTCGGATCCCCTTGCCCGCGGTCATTCGCTGCATCTCCCCGGCGCGGAGGATCGTGGCGTTGCCCACGCTGTCGCGGTGCTCAAGCGCCCCGGAGAGAACATAGGTGATGATCTCCATGTCGCGGTGGCCGTGCTCGCCAAAACCTTGAGACGGCCGCACGCGGTCCTCGTTGATCACCCGAAGGGCCCGGAAACCCATGTGCTCGGGGTCGTAATACGAGGAAAATGAAAACGTGTGGGCTGTTTGAAGCCAGCCGTGGTCGGCGCCGCCGCGGTCGGCGGCCTTGCGAACGCGAATCATCCGAATGCCTCCTCCAACTCGCCGTGATTATTCCCCCGCGCCGGTTTGGTCGTCCGACGTTTCCTCCAGCGGCTCGCGAACCTTGTCCAAGAGGCGAACCAGCGAGCGGAGGTTGGCTTCGCCCAGATGGGCGAACATCTTCCGGCGCAGCTCCTCCATCGGCGGGTCGATCTGAACCAAAAGCGCCTCGGCCTTGGCCGTGATCTCCACGAAGATGACCCTTCGGTCCACCTCGCAGCGCCGTCGTTGGACCAGTTCGAGCTTTTCAAGGCGGTCGATCAACCCGGTGATGCCGGGGGTCGCCGTGAGCATCCGTCGGGCGATGTCCAGGATCGGCGTCGGCTTGCCCTCGCCGCGCAGGATCCGCAGGACGTTGTACTGCGCCGGGGTGAGCCCATGCTCGCGCAACAACCGCGCGGCCCGCCCCTGAACCCGGTCGCTCGTCCGCAGAAGGCCCAACATCGCCGCCTCCTCCAGCGTCCGAAACGCCTCCCGCTTGCCGATCCGCCGCTCAAGACTCCTGGACGACATGGTCCACCGCTCCGTTCGTCCCTCAGTTTGTTGACCTGCAATTAGTTTACGCGTCAACCATCTAAGGGTCAAGTGTTCGCGCGTTCGCGACCGCCCGCTCCTCGTTCGGTGTTGGGCGGTCGGTCGTGCGTGGGGACGGGGGGAGAACGCTCGAAGACTAAGAAGGCGGGATGGCCTTAGTCGAGCGAGGCGCTCGCGCTGGGAACGCGCTAACTTAGGGAGGGGGATGGGCGGCGGCCCCTTTCGGGTCTCGGGGCCGCGCCCTGGTTCGCGGGTCAATCCGGCCGGTGGACCGAATGGCAGGACTTGCACGAGGCGCCGATCGTGTTGACCTTGGCGGCGACGGCGTCGAAGTCTTCTTTGGCGGCGGCTTCGTCGAGGGCCTTGGATTCTTCGGAGAGGGCTTGGGTCAGCTTGGCCCACGAGTCCTTGTCGCCTTGGGGAGGCTCGTTTTTACCCAGTTCCGGGCCGTATTGGGGGAACTTGGCGGCGGCCTCCTTGATCTTCGCCCAGTCGGGCGCGTCGGCCTTGATCGCGGCCTTCAGCGTGTTGAGGGGGGACGACTTCCCCATGAAGAGCGACTGCATCACCACATCGGGAGTGATCGACTCGGCGTCGTTGTCGTTGGCGACCGCCCGATGGGACGCCAGGCCGGCTCCGATCACCAACGCCATCGCCGTCGTCAACGCCGTCGCGCCGCGGAACAGACTTCTCATGCGGATTTCCTCGGAATACGATTGGAAACACGGGGGCTTCATCACCCAATTGGGAAACGCCGATCGCGGCGTCCCCCGCGCACGGGACAATCTAACAACGCGCCGCCGCGCGGACCAGCGAGGGTCGAACAATTGGCCCTTTCCCGGGATCGCCGATCTCCCGATTGGCATTTCTTCTTCGCGGTGCTTTGGCGCGCCGTTCGCTTGAGCCGATCCCCGTCGCGTCGAGGCGACGGGTTGAGGCTCTTCCAACCGATTCGACCGATCGAACACACCGAGGTTGAAATTCCAATGCGATGGCGAGGCGGACGGCAAAGCGAGAATGTCGAGGATCGTCGGGGGCTCTCGACCGGAACCATGGTCGGCGGCGGTCTGGGAACCGTGGTCGTGGTCCTGCTGGCGGCCTTTCTGGGGGTCGATCCCCGTCCCTTCCTCCGGTTGATCCAACAGGGAGGAGGCCCTCCGGGCGGCGGCGGGCCGGTCCAACAGCGCGAGGTCGAGCTTACTCCCGAGCAGATCGAGCAGGGGAATTTCGTCCGGGCGACCCTGGCCATGACCGAGGACGTCTGGAACGAGCAGTTCGCCAAGATGGGCCGTCGATACCGCGAGCCGACGTTGGTTCTCTTCTCGGACCAGGTTCGGACCGAGGGTTGCGGATTCGCCAGCGCGGCGGTGGGGCCGTTTTATTGTCCCGGCGACGAGAAGGTCTACATCGACCTGGCGTTCTACGACGAGCTGGCCCGACGTTTCCAAGCGCCCGGCGAGTTCGCCCAAGCGTATGTGATCGCCCACGAGATCGGCCACCACGTTCAGAACCTTCTGGGAATCAGCGGCGAGGTCTCGAACCGCCAGCGCCGGGTTGACGAGAAGGAGGCCAACCGGCTCTCGGTGATGCTGGAGCTTCAGGCCGACTTTTTCGCGGGCGTCTGGGCCCATCACATCGAGAAGCAACGGAATGTTCTCGATCCCGGCGACATCGAATCGGGCCTCCGCGCCGCCGCGGCCATCGGCGACGACGCGCTTCAGAGACAGGCCCAGGGCTACGTCGTCCCCGACTCCTTCACTCACGGCTCCTCCGCCCAGCGGGTCAAGTGGTTCACCCGGGGCTTCCAAACCGGCGACATCGACCAAGGCGACACCTTCAACGCCCCGGATTTGTGAGCGGCCCGAGAGGGAGCGATGGCCCCCATGGGCTTGGCGCAATCGGTTTGATCGCGCCAGCCGCTCTTTCACGACCAGCCGTCCCCCGCTCGGCTTGGATTCGGGGCGCCGAGGCGCGCGGTGGGACCGATAGAAGGAGCGTGTCGGGATACGGCGGAGGATGATCGCCGGCGGTCCCGCGAATTGGGCTCGGTCCAGGCCGCGCGGTCGGCGCTGGACGTTCGCCGGGCCTCTCTTTTAGCGATCATGGAGGATCGTCGCATGTCGGTCTCTCGCTCAAGCGGCTCCCGCGCCCCGAAGCGCGCCTTGCGGCCGATGCTCGACGGCCGTTTGGAGGATCGGATCGTGCTCTCGGGCCTGACGCCCCATGAGTACATGGCTCTTTCCCAACGACTGCTGAACAATCCCTCGGCTCGCCTGGCGCGGGTGGTCGGCTTCCCGGCGTTCACCAAGGACGCCCCCGGCGTCAAGGAGCACCCCCGTCTCAACCGCGCCACGGCGGTTCAGACGCTTCGAGGGGGGCAGGCCGCCCAGGTTGTGGCGGTGGACGGATCGCACTACCGGATCCAGCTTTCCTACATCTCCAACACCCAGCAGACCGCCGCCGCCGAAGGCGCCGCGGGCGCCTACGCTCAGGGCTCGGGAACCACGGCGCTCGGCATCGCCCAGCCGACCGAGATCCCCCAGCCTCAAGGGACGGTTCGCGTCTATCCCATGCCCGGCGGCGCGGTCGGGATCATCGTCGACGGCTCGACCGACAACACCGAGCTGTCCATCAACCCCCTGCCCCAGCCGATCCGCAAGGGCTACGCCCACAGCTTCGCCTACGGTCAGGCCAGCAGGGAGCGCGTGCTGAAGATCGGCCAGATCACGGTCAACAGCGGCAGCATCGGCGCGATCGTCGGGTTCCACACGGCCGACCTCGCCGGACCGGTCGCCGTCAACGGCGCTCGGTCCATCGACCGCATGGCCTTCCGGTCGATCTTGCCGGGCGCCTCGATCACGACCGGGGGCGACCTCAACACCCTCGACGTGCTCCAGGACGTTCACCTCAACGGGACGAACATCCAAATTGGCCGCGACCTGAATTTGTTCAACGTCGGCGGGAACATCGTCTTGGAGAACGGGGCCAGCATTCTCGTCGGCCGCGACATGGGGTTGGTCGCCCAACCCCCCAAGGGAACCGGCACCGGCGCCAACGTCCTTTCGCTCAACGCGCCTTTGATCGGGACGACATTCGTCGGCACGACTCCCCCGGCCGTCTCGGCCTATATCCAGGGAGACCTCATCGTCGGTCCCGGCGGCCAGTTTGGGGTCGGCCGCGGGGTCGACAAACTGATCTTCGTCGGCGGCGACATCAATGGGTCCAGCCGGGTCTTCATCCCGGAAAACAACACCGGGCTGCCCTCGCCGGTCGAGGTTCGCGGGACCGTGACGCCCTAGCGAGACGGCCGGGGCCTCTTTTGTAGCCGGCCTCTGTGAGGCCGGGACCGGCGTCGGATCGCCGAGGCGCGCGTCCCGGGGTCGCGGACCCCGGCTACAAGGGGCGGCTATCGCGGTCAAGACGTCCCGCCGGTCTCCAAATACACCGGCTTGAGATCCTTCTTGAACCCGCCGACGCCCGAGTTGTTGGGCTCGTAGGGGGCGACGAACTCGGCGTCGGCTCCGTCGGCGGGGATCTTGTCTTCGAGGCCGAGGGCCCAGAAGACGCCGTTGAGGGCGAGCTTGCGCATCGACTCGTCTTTGAAGTCGAATGGATGGCCGAGGGTCGTGAAGAAGACCCGCCCGCGATGGCCGTCGGCGCCGGGGTGGGTTTTGGTCCAGGCGACCGGGTTGGCGGCCGGGAATCGGTCGTGCTCCTTGGCGTGGCCCGACTTAAGCGCCTTGCCGATCAAGAGCCGCTCGCAGTCGCCGTAGAGCGTGTCTCCGCCTCCTTCGACGTGGTAGAGCCATGAATAGGCTTGGAACGGCTTGACGCCTCGGAGGATCGGATGCTCCTCCTCGCCCGGCCAGAGGGTCACGTCGGTCAAAAACTCCAGGCCGTCGCCGAAGTGGCCGTGGTGGGTGATCCAGCCTTGGCCGAAGATCTTCCGCATCCAGTCGTGGTTCATCTCGGCCGCGTGGGGGCCGTCGTCGTACCGGAAGGCGTGCGTGGCGGTTCGGAAGCCCATCATCGGCTTGCCGCTTTCGGCGTACCGGGTGATCCGCTCAAGCTGGTCGTCGGGGAGCTTGCGGAACCGGGTGTACATAACCACCAAGTCGGCGTCGTCGAGCGCTTCGAGTCCGGCGATGTTCGTCAGGTTGTTGGGGTTGATCGAGCCGTCGGGATCGGTCGCGTAGCAAACCGAGACCCGGAACCCGTGCGTCTTCTCAAGGATCGAGGCCAGCATCGGCAACGATTCCTCGCTGCGATACTCCTCGTCGCCGCTGATGAAGACGACGTGGGGAGACTTCGACTCCTCGGCGCGCGTCGCGATCGCCGGGAGCATCGCGAAGAACCCCAAACACAACACAAGGCGGGCGGAAAGCGTCATCGGCGTGGTTCCCCAAGTACAAGCGTGCGTTTCCCGCCGTTATAAGGCGGCGGCGAGCCCGGGGCAACCCGGCGGACTTCATTCCTGGGACCGCCGACCGTCGGAGCGAAGAGCCGATCGGGAGATCGGCGTTCCCGGGGGAAGAAAACCCTGGGAACGCCGATCTCCCGATCGGCGTCCGATGGCCGTTGGAGCAAAGAGCCGATCTCGTCACGGCTTCACTTCGCTCACGCGTCCTTCGAGCTTCGCGGCGATGCGCCCTTGGTTTTTCAGGGTGAAGCGCCAGGCGGCGGAGAGGAGGTTGGGTTCGAGAAATTCGTGGTTCAGCTTTCCGAAGTAGTCGCCGAGGTGGAGCGTGTCGCCGCGGGTGATGTCCGAGGAGTTGCAGACGATCCGATACTCGCGCGACGAGTCGATGTCGGTCTCGACCACGCGTTGGCCCTGGGGCTTGCGGCGATCGAACTTGTAATGGCAACCCGCCACTTGAACGAGGAACATGCCGGCTCTTGGACCGTCGAGGATGTTGGCCTCGATGATCTTCAAGAGGTCGGAGCCCTTGAGCGTGAAGGTGGCGAGCGCGGTGTCGAGGGGGCGCAGCCAACTGGTGAACTCCATCAAACGCACGGTCTGGCCGGCTTCGATGTCGCGTCCGCGCATCCTGTTGTTGTAGCGATAATGGCCCCGAGTTGTGATCGCCACGTCCGCGCCGCTGATGTCGAGCATGGCGTCGTTGAGCCAGTTGCCGAGGGTGGTCTCGGCCTCCCCTTCCCAGGTGGGGGGCTCATCCACGACGCCGATGACGAAGTTTTTCCAATCGACGCGCGACGGCTCCCGCCGCGGCTGGGTGGTCGCCGTCCATTCGCCGTTTTCCCGAGCAAGCCGCACTTCCTCCGTCTCGCCGCAGAGGCCCCGGAAGACCTCGCGATCGTCGACGACGACCACGAGGGGGCGCGTGAGATCATGGAGCGCGGGGTCCGGCCGAAGCGCGAGCCTCGCCGTGTTCTTCAGCTTCACTTCGATGCGATTGTTGGGTTCCGCCTTCGCGTCGACCTCCGCGAACCAACCCGGGCGCTCGATCTCTTGGATCTCCAACCACCAGGCGCGGCCGTGCGGCGGAAAATAGGCCCGGTGCGTGATGTGCTTCGGATGCGCGACGCGACGCTGTTGCAACGCCCAGTCGAGGACGCGCGCGGTGCTCTCGGCGAAGGTGTTGTGTCCAACGCCGGGGATCATCCAGAGTTCGCCGTTGTAACCCAGGCGCTTCATCTCGTTCATGATCGGGGTCGGCCCCGTGGCGGCGTAAATCGGCCAGTCGTCGCCGCCCTGGACGTAGAGCATGGGAACGTCGCGAAGATTCGCGACGAGGCTGACGTGGCCGTAGGTCGACGCCAACGGCGCGCCCCCCGCGAAGAGGTCGGGATAGCGGCAGGCAAGATACGTCGTCCCCGTCCCTCCCATCGACTGCCCGGTGCAAACGATGCGATCCGGGTCGATCCGAAACCGCCGCTGGACGTCCTCGATGGCGGCGAGCACGTTGATCTCCGCCTCTCCTCGCCATTCGGTGGGCAATCCGTTCGCGTCCACGCCGAGCGGGCAAAGCACGGCGAGCCCGCGCTTCTCCGCCTCAACCTTGTAGATTCCGTTGCCGTATGTTTCGTGATCGAAGTACTTGTCCTGATCCCCTCCGGTGCCGTGCAAGGCCACGAGCAAGGGCGTCGCCTGTTTCCCATCATAGGCCGAGGGAAGATACAGACGGTACGGTTGCTTGGATCCATCAAACGGCGAGACGAACTCAAGCGCCAAATCGCGCGGACCCACCACGTTCGACTCGTCGGCGAACGCCCTTCCGGTGGTGAGGCATGGGAGCGGAAGGGCCGCGAGCAGGGCAATCAGCGGAAAGAGGCGGTTCGATCTCGGCGCGAGTGCTCTCATGGCGCGTTCTCCCAGGCCACGGCCGGCAAGATGAATAAAGCGGTTTGGCGCGAAGCGGAGGAACCGGCGACGCAAGGCGAGGTTAACCGGCCCAAGCCCGCCGAACAAGCAACCGCCGGGACCGCCAACCTCCCGATTTGGCGTCCGAGCCAACGGCCGTTGGAGGAGAAGAGCCGATCGGGAGATCGGCGTTCGCGGGGGAGGCTCCGTCACGCGCGATCGGATCGCTCGTGGTCGTGGGGGTACGGCTCCAGGTGGACCAAAACGTCGCGGACGATCGCGAAGCGCTCCAGGAGGCGGTCTTTGACCTGGTGGCCGATGAGGTGGCCTTCGGCGACGGTCATGTCGGCGGCGACTTGAACGTGGATGTCGACGAGGTATTCCAGGCCGGTCTTGCGGACCCAGAGCTTGTCGACTTCTTGGACGCCCGGCGTTTCGGCCGCGAGTTCGCGCACTTCTCTGATGAATTTCGGGTCGGCCTGCGCGTCCATCAGCTCTTGGGCGCTGGCTAAGAGCAGGCCGATGGCCGAGTAAAGGATCACGACGACGACCACCAGGGCCGCGAGGCCGTCGAGAAACGCGAACTTCGGCCCGCCGACTCGGACCAGGAACAGGCCGATGAAGACGGCCAGGGCGCTCAAGGCGTCGGAGCGGTGGTCCCAGGCGTTGGCGATGAGCGCGCTTGAGCCGAGCCTTCGGCCCAGCCGGGTCTTGTAGTGGTAAAGCGCTTCCTTAATGAGCACGTTGACCCCGGCGACCGCCAACGTCCAGACCGGCGGGGGCAGGCGCGAGGGTTCGGGAGGAAACGACCAAACCACCCCCCAGCCAACGATCAGGGCCGAGACGATCACCAGCACCGCGACGTTCGACCCGGCGATCGCCTCGGCCCGGGTGTGTCCATACGGATGTTCGGCGTCGGCCGGCTTCTGGGCGACCCAAAACGCCAAGAGCACCGCCGCCGACGTGAAGACGTCTCCCAGCGAGTTCACCGCGTCGGAGATCAGGGCCAGCGACCCGCCGACCAGCCCCCCCGCCAGCTTCGCCGCCCCCAAAATCAAGTTGACCACCAGCCCCAAAACCGTCGCCCGAACCGCCTCGCGATAAAGCGCCCGCTTACCCTCCTCGGCCGGAACCCGACTCATGCGGCGTCTCGTCTCCCTTTGGAATTGGGTCATGGGGTTTCCGTCTTCCACACGCCTCGATTTTAAGACCCACGCCCCGGAACGCCAACCGCGGCGTTGGAGCGCGATGGTTCAAGTGGAGGCCGGCGCTCATCGCCCTGCTCCCACGAGGGGAGAAGCGCTGGTGGACCGCGCGATGAGGGGACAAGCAGGCGGGAGGAGTTTGGTGTGGGAAATGGCCGAGAGGAGCGGTCGGTCGGCGTCGACCGTCGCGACGGCTTCGTTCACAACTGAAAAGACGGGGTTGGAGGACCGGGGAGGCGGCGGCGCGCGGCCGGATCCCGTTTCGGGAAAAGACGCCTCACCGCCCGCGGCGGAACCGGGCGCCCGCGACGAGGCCCAGCCCGCCAAGGCCGAAGAGGACGAACGTGGCGGGCTCGGGAACCGCGGCCACGCCCCCGCCGGTCCCGTTGCCGGGATGGTCGGGCGGAGGGCCGGGGGTCGGCGCGTAAGAGCCGTTGAACTTCACCTTGTACCACGCGCCCGACCTCCCGTCGCGACCGAACAGTCCCTTCTCCTCTTTGTCCAGGACGAGTTGGAGCGGCGGCGTGGATCGGTTCAAGAACTTGAGGGCGTTGCCGAGACCTCGCGTGAGATCCGAGGTCTTGAGATCCAACGCGAAGAACCCCCGGCGCGATGTGCCGTACAGGGCGCCCTGGGACGTGATCGCGACGTTCTCGCGGGTTACGTCGCCGACGATCGGGGCCAGACTCTTGATCAACAGATCCAGGCCGTTCGACCCGCCGGGGAAGCTCCAGCCGGGAGGTTGGCCCCCCAGAGTCCCGATGGAGACCGGGTCGGCCCGGCTCGGCCCGCCAAGCAGGCCCGCGACGATCACGGCCGTCGCGCTCAAATACAATCCTCGCTTCATGTTGACTCCTTGCTTCCGCTCCGCTCGTGGGCCGGCCGACTGAATTCCGCCGATCCGATCGACGCGATCGGGCGCGAGGGCCGGCCGGCAACCCCTCGTTCGGCGGTTTTGAATACACGTATTCGCGCAGAAGCAGATGTTAGTTTTAATGATGCGTATCATGATTCAAGAGGTTGATGACAAAAGGAAACACGGACGGTAAAGAAGGCCGCCGGCGCGCTTTCCAGGCCTGGACTCCGGCCGTATTCGTCGCTCATCAACGACGCCCAGAGTTCCCGCCGGGTGGCCCAGCGCATTGAATTCCCAGAGCTTTCGACTCGGGAGGGGCGGCCTCGACGCTTCATCCCGCAAGTGGGGCGCCCTCTTTGAATCGATTCCATCGGGGGGATTGACAGGGGGATTGGGGGCGGTAGGATGGAGGTGTGTGATCCCGCCCCGCGTCGTCCCTGTCGAGACGCACCAGCCCGCGGCAGGCGCCGATCTGTCGGCCCGCCCAACAACGCATCGCCGCCGCCGTGCGCGAATTTTCCTCAACATCCCACCTGATGCGGCCCCAGGGCCGGCCGGTTGTCCGCTTCGTTTCGCCCGGGGGCGTTTTCCCGGCTCGAATCGTTGAGCGGTCGCGCGCCGGGGGGGCGGATTTTGTTCGCAAGGCGGAGACGCGACGCGATGATGGGCTTCCGCGAGATGGTGTTGATCGCTCTGGTGACCCTGGTCCTTTACGGACGCGCGGGGGTGACGAAACTCAGGAGCGAGCGGGCCCAGACGATCCTCCCTTGGCTCTCGCCGGTGCGCCGGCATCCCAAGCGCCAAGCGCCGGGGAAGGCCCCCGGGTCGCGGATCGCCGGGGCCTTCTTGTTCCGAGGCAACCGACTCTTCTGGTTCTGGACGATCCTCGCGGCGACCGCCGTCGCCGTCTGGATCATCACCCGAACCCTAATCTCCAGCGGCGTCTCACCGTGACCGCCGCGCCTTCCGTCCGCGTGGATGGATAAAATACGCCGAGACGACCCAGACCCGCTTCCGCTTCCGCAAGCCAACAAAGGACCATCGCCATGCCGTTCGCCTTCATTCAGAACTTGGGCACCACCGAGCTCGTGCTCGTCGCCTTCGTCTCGCTGCTGATGTTCGGCAACCGCCTTCCCAGCGTGATGCGGTCGCTCGGCAAGAGCGTCACCGAATTCAAGAAGGGGGTCGCCGGGATCGAGGACGAGATCGACGAGGCCGTCGCCGCCGGCGAGAAGAAGGTCGACCCCCCGAGCGCCTAAGCCGCCGCGGTCCGGTCCAACCTCGTCGCGACGCCTTTGTCTAGCATCCCACCCGTCATGGAGTCCACCGCATGCTTCCGAATCTGGGCCCCCTGGAATTGATGATCGTGGGGGGGCTGGCCGTCCTGCTCTTCGGCAAGCGGCTCCCCGAAGTGGGCCGCTCGCTGGGCAAGGGGATCCTCGAATTCAAGAAGGGACTCAACGAGGTCGCCAGCGGCCTCGACGACGACTCGTCGGGGATCTCCGGCTACTCGTCCTCGTCCGCCCACAGCGCCGCGAGCCGATACGATCGCCCGGCCATCGAATCCACCCCGGCCGAAGCCGACGTCCCCAAATTCGAAGTCCCCGGCGCGGTCTCGACCGCGGCCGGCGACTGACAATCCCTCGTGGCTGATTTCAGGATCCCCGCCCTCCCAAAGCCCCGCGTCCAGTCGCCTCGGATCCAGCGCGATGGGAAATCGTTCCCTCGTCCTCGATCACGGCAATTCGAGAAGGTGGAGCTTGGCCTCGGCCCGTCGGGCGAGTCGAATCGCTTGGCGGGCCAGGCCCGCTTCGTCGCGGAGCCGGTCGGCCTCGGTCTCCAAAAGCAGGGGGCGAACCGGCTGGGGCTTTCCGTCCAAATCGCCAAGGGATACGTAAAGCGCGTACGCCGCGGCCGCCTTGCGCCGTTGGGTGGAGGTCGGTGATTCGGCGTAAATTTCAATCTGGGTCTCGATCGACGTCCGGCCGACGTGGCTGACCTCGGCGACCACCCGGACGATCTCGCCGACGTGGACGGGGCTGAGGAAGGTCATCGAGTCGATCGTGGCCGTTAGGACCCGTCCCCGCCCGGCGTGCCGCAGGGCCGCGACGCCGCCGCACTCGTCGGCCAGGCGCAGCAGGACCCCGCCGTGAAGCACCCCGAACGGGTTGGTCTGATCGGGCATCGCGATGATCGAGAGGCTCACGCGCGACGCCGACGCCGGGCGCGGAGACATCGGATCCTCGTCGTTCGCCTCGTCCATCGTTTCGCAATCTCCTCCGTCGTCTTCGCCGATGTCGGCTCCCGAAGAGAACCGCACTCCCCAAATCGGCTGCAATGGACCAGTATGGGGATTTCGCCTCGTCGGGTCGAGGATGGAGCGCATGGCGAGTTTGGAATTCCCCCCCGAAGAATCCGGCGTTCTGATGTATCGAGGGCCGGTGGCCGTCTCGACGATCCAACTGCCCGGACGGTCGCTGAAATTGGTCCGGCCGGCCGACCCCGACGCGCTGCTCGACGACCCCGACGTGCTCGCCCGGAACGACCGAGACGACTACATGCCCTATTGGGCCTACCTCTGGTCCGCGTCGACCATGCTGGCCGAGGCGATCCTCGTCCGCTGGGGCGAGGTCGAGCCCACCGACTCGCCTTCGCCGCCCGAGGTCCTCGAACTGGGCTGCGGGCTCGGCCTGGGGGGGCTCGCGGCGATGAGTCTGGGATACCGGGTTTGCTTCAGCGATTACGACCCCGCCGCCTTGGAGTTCGTCGGGCGAAGCGTCCGAGAGAACGGCCTATCCGCCGAGCGGTTCTCAACTCGTTTGCTCGACTGGCGGAGCCTCCCGGATCTCCGGTTCGATCGGATCATCGCCGCCGACGTCCTGTACGAGCGGCGGTTGGTTCCGCTGGTCGCCGACGTCCTCGCCCGGATGCTCGCCCCCGGCGGAGAGGCCCTGATCGCCACCCCCCACCGCGCCTCGGCCGAGGACTTCCCCGCCGCGGTCGCCGCCGCCGGCCTGACCTGCCGGGCCGAGGCCGTCTCAACCCTCGCCGAAACCGAGGCCGCGGGGCGAGGGACGCTTTTCCAAGTCGAGCGCGGCTAAGCAAGGCGGCCACGGTTGTTCCAAACTTCCTCCGGCTGCCTCCATCCCGCCCGCGCGGGGCCAGGAGGCCCCAAATGTTGTAGGGGCGGCCCCCCGTGGCCGCCCTCCGGCGACCGGCATGGGACACGCGTCCCACAAGGGGCGGCCACGGGGGGCCGCCCCTACAACCGGTGGACCTCGTCCGCGCGCCATGTGATTGTTCGCCGCTTCAACGCCTTGTGGGGCGTTGGCGGAGGCGTTTAGTTAATCACGCGTTCGGTCAGTTTCACCATGAAGACGACGAGCGCCGAGACCGACGTCACGCAGAGGAGCGTCGCGGCCAGCATGGCGAACGGGCTGGAGACGTACATGAACATGACGCCAAACGAGCAGGCGGAGATGATGATCAGGAACGTGATCGACACGGCCGCCACCAGCTTCCGCTCGCGATCCGGGTCGAGGTCCGGGCCCGGCTTGGCGCGCGGGGGGGCTTGAGCTTCGCCGTTGCGCGAGGGGTACAGCCGGGCCATGAGCTGGAAGTGGGTTTTCAGGATGTCGCGGGCGTTGTTGATCCTGGCGAGTCTGGTTTGGGCGTTGGCCTTCATGCGCGGATCGTTCGGGAAGCGGTCGGGGTGCCAGACCCTCGCCAGCTCTCGGTGGGCGGCGGCGACTTCCTCGGCGGTGGCGGTGGTTGGAAGTCCCAGGGCGCTGAAGGCCGCTTGGGTTTCCGCGTTCATGAGGGGACCTTTTGGAGAGGCTCGCTTCCGTCGGACATCTCTCTTGACGATACCGCGCGCCGGGGGGCCCGACAAGCGGAGGGCGCTCCGTTGCGTCAGACGGCCCCGGAGCCGAGCGAGCCGGGGTAGCGCTGTTCCAGGTCGTCGAGGTAGCGGTTGATTTGGCGGACGCTCTGGCCGTGGGCCTTGGGGAACCGCTTCTCGAACCAGGCGTCGGCCCGGCCGAAGGCTTTGGGCCAGAGGACCAGGCCCCCGGCGACCACCGCGGGGGCGCCGACGAGCCCCGGCATCGCCACGCCGATGGCGCCGACGGCCACCAGCATCGCCCCCATCTCCCGGGGCAGCCCGCCGATCCGGCGCGGGGGGATGGACGCCGCGTTGGCTTCGGCCGTGTGGGGCCGGATCGCCCGGATCGGCTTTGGCGGGGTTTCGCGATCGTCTTCAAGCCTTCGCAACAGATTCGAGGCGCGGAGGTGGACGCCCAGGGCGCCGAGGTTGCTGAGGGCCGCCACCGTTAGGGAGGAGAAATTCCAAAACAACGCGCCGGCGACGCCGAAGAGGTTCGAAGCGAGGACCAAGTTCCGCGCGCTTCGGATCTCTTCAAGGTGCGAGCGCGCCACGTCGTACAGCGGGGCGAGGTGGGCGAGCCGGGGCTGAAGCGCGATGATCGCCGCGGGCGACTGGTCGAGCCGGGCCAGATCCATTGGGTCGAGCGAGACGGCCAAATCGGCGTCGCGGGCGGGCTCGTCGTTCTCGTCGGTCGGCTTGTGGCCGACGAAGCCGATCCTCAGCCCGCGATCCCGGCAGGCGAGGATCAACCGGGCCATCTCTCCCGGGGCGAGGCCGGCCTCGTGGAAGTCGACGCCGAGCTTCGCCGCCAGGTCGGCCACGCGCTCGGCAGGGTCCTGGGAGACCAGGCCGATGGCCACGGGCGAGCCGGCGGCCTCGCGGAGGGCGCGGACGCCGGCCGCGGCGATCGGCCTATCGGAGCGGCGGAAGTGGATCAGGCCGGCGAATTGGCCGTCGAGGCGAACGCTCAGCGAGCCGACCGGCCGATCGTCCGACGGGGTTTCGACGACCTCGACGGCCGGGCCGTTGTCGCGCGCGGTCAGCTCGGGATCCAGCGAGAGCCGCGGCGCCTCAATCGGCGTCATCCCCCGCGCCTCCAGCCCACGTCGCAGCGCCTCGGCCCGCTCGTCGTCGAGCCGTCCCCAAGCGGCCCCGGCGTGCCGCAAGACCTCGGTTTCGCCATCGGGGGCGGCGGCCTCGATCGAGTCGATCTCCAGTTCGGTTCGCTCCAGCGCCGGGTGATCGTCGATGAGCCAAACGTCGATGTCGAGCAGCCTGCGCAGGGTCTCGGGATCTCGGATGACGAGCCCCCGGTCGACGCACTGGACGGCGGCCACGAGGTTCGCCAGGGGGAACATCATCGCGGGGCCCGAGAAATAATCGGGCCGCATGACGGCCGACGCCGTTTCGGCGTCGTCGATCAACGCCGCGACTCCGGCGACGGCCAAGGTGGGGATCACCGCGCGCTCGGCGAACCGCCGATGAGTGGCGGCCGAGGCGGCGGCGCGCGCGGCGTGGGTCAACAGCGCGCCGCGCGACCGTTCGCCCAGGTCGTCGGCCTCGATTTCGATCTCGCCGGCGACGAGCACCGAATCGGCCAGGGCGTTCTCGCCGGGTCCCCTTCGGTTCAGTCCCGAGACGCCCCGGAGGGTTCGCTCGTCGATCAGGGCCCGTCCCCCGACGATCCGGCCATCGACGGGGACCCGCTCGCCCGAACCAACGCGGACGATTCGGCCGGGCGCGAACCGTTCGATCGGCTCGGTGGACGGATCGCCGAGCAGCCGCGCGCCGGCTTCGGCGAGCTGGTCTCGGCCGAGCCGCAACCACAACTTCGACATCCAGCCCATCACCGCTCCGGGGAAGTACCGGCCGGTGACCAACGAGGTCGCCGAGGCCGCCGCGCGGAGCGCCGAGGGGCCGATTCGGCCGATCGACAATTGGCGGCTGGCGTCGGCGAGATTGGGAAGGGCCGAGCCGACCACGAAGGCCGCGGCCACGGGCCGAACCATCTCCAAAACGTAGTCGCCGACGGTTGCCGCGGCCAAGTTCGCCTCGGTCGCGCCGATCGGCTCGGGGAGCGTTGGCCGGGGCTCCTCGGCCTCGTCCCGCTCGGCCTCCTCCAACTCATAAAGCAGCGCCCGAACGTTGTTTCGCGATGGATCGAAGCGGACGCGGAGGTCTCCCGTCGAGAGGCTTGTACGAGCCGCGAGGACTCCCGGCAACATCCTGGCGCGCTCGGTGATCCGCTTGGCGAAATCGGGGTCTTCGCCCAGCTCTTCGCGGCGGAGCTGAAGGATTCCCGGCTCCGAGGCGACGACCTTCCACGACACGATCAGGTCTCGGTGTCGATAGACCGCGCCCCGAGGACGGAACGGCTCGGTGGCGATCAGCTTCGGCGATCCGGCCTCGGCCCCCTCCCCTTCCCCCCGAACGGCCCGAGCCAGCCGCTCCAGAAGGTCGGCCGAGTCTCCCCGGCCGGGTCGGCACCGGGCCTTGGCCGTCGCCGTTTGGCGGTCGATCTCGACCTTCTCAACCTCCTCGACGCGAAAGACGCGCTGGAGAAACCGTTTCAAGAGCCCGTCGGCCTGAAGCCCGAAAAGGTCCTCGGCGCGGAGGGTCAGCGTTCGGCCGCTCCAGTTGATCTCGGGCCGGGCGGCGGTGGCGACGTGAAGGTTGGCGTCGGGCATGGGTGGACTCGGTTCCCAAGAAATTCCCTCGAAAGGCGAGCGTGGGACGCGAGAGCTTGGGCCTTATCAAATCGAGCGTCGCCAAACATCCTTCTCCCCTCGCGGGAGAAGGAATGTTGGCCCCGTTTTTCGGATTGAGAACATCTCTAAACCGCGTTCAAATTGAGATCCGGAGTTTCGCCTCGAACTGCGGATCGAGTTCAAATTTGGGCCAGAGCCGATCGACCAAGGCGAGAGGGCTGCCGTTAACCCGAGCGATGAACGCTTGGCAGG
>Ga0180220_1000922_pt1 | contig 25556 bp, 24 predicted proteins | sample eDN5th37CBELigBY_FD_151335 | JGI IMG/M metagenome (GOLD analysis project Ga0180220, IMG submission 151335) | Enriched backyard soil microbial communities from Emeryville, California, USA - eDNA 5th pass 37_C BE-Lig BY (version 2) (version 2) | ecosystem: Environmental > Terrestrial > Soil >...
TTCCGATCCTGCCGAAAGACATGGATGTCCGCGGCACCTTCCCGCATATGGACCGGACCGGCACGCTGGAGTACAATACGTCGAGCGGCAATTCGCTGATCCGCATCTCCTCGGCGGCTTACGGACCGTGGAGCGACAGCATGCCCGGCGAGTATGAGGAAGGCTGGAACGCGGTCGACGGCGGTACCGCCGTCAATAACGGGAACTATGGCGTCATGTACCGTTTGAACATTGCCATTAACAACGAAGAAAACGCGAAGCGCGTCATTTCGGTTTACGATAACCCCTCCGGCGGCGCGGGCCATTACGTGATCGGGTGGGGCAAGGATTTGTTGCGGTCTCCGTTCGTGAATTACCAAAAGGCATGGAAATTCACCGAATTTACGGTCAACAAGAAAGGCAAAACCGTTGCGGCCGAACTCAGCCTGACCGGCGGTGCCGCCGGACCTCAGACGCTTTATTTTACCAATAGTGACGTGAAGTAGCCGGGTGTTTCCCCTGACATAATCCCATTGGCTCCGCTCTTTTTTTAGATGGGCGATTCATTGATTTGTTAAAGAGCCTTAGGCACGATGCCTGAGGCTCTTTTAAGCATTTTTCCTTCTCCTTAACCTGGGCCGGTCACAAATCGATTCCCAGATAGCGTCGAGCATTTGGCCCGTAACCCAGCGACTGTCCGAAGAAGCTGCAAAAGCGACGATATCCGCAATGTCCTCCGGTTCTCCCGCCCGGCTTAAACGACTGCTTCATCGGTTACACGGATGAAAGACGCCTGCTCCGCCTTCTTCGTCTTCTTCCATCGCACGGTTAGCAACGATCGGATTCGTCCGCATTGCGTGCATCCTGATCGGCGGCAGGCAAATAGCCCGTCAGAAGCGCTCCGCCTTCCGGATGATTTCGTGCTTCCAGTTCTCCCCCATGCAGCCTAAAAATTTTTCGCGATATGGTTAGTCCTAATCCGGTTCCGCCCGTTAAACGGTTCCTGGATGCCTCCCCGCGATACAGCGGTTCAAAAACCCGCTGCAATTCCTCCGAAGAGAAGCCGGGTCCCGTATCGCGTATCGCAAACTTCACTATATTGCCCGCTTTAACGCATTCAACGATAATTTCGCCTCCTGGAGGGGTGTGCCTGACGGCGTTATCCAATAGATTGATTATGGCACGTTCCAGTAAATGCCCATCGCCGCTAATGAAGCCATCTTCCACGACATGGCTCGATATCGATATGCGTTTTTGGCGAGCTTGCGGATCCAGGCTGTCGATCGATTTTCGGAGAAGATGGCCGAAATCAACTGTGCTGTGGTTTCGTTTCGTTTCCAAATACTCCGTCTTTGTAAACGCGAATAGATCCTCCACCAGCCGGTCCAATTGCGCCGATTTTTCTTTGCATACCGCCAAGTATTTCGCTATTTTTTCCGGAGACCTTGCGATGCCTTGCTCCAGGCCGTCCAAATAACCCCGCAAGGCAAAAAGCGGCGTCCGCAAGTCATGCGCGACGGCGGCGATCACGAATCGCCGCTCTTCTTCCAACTCTGCTTGTTTCCGGTTCGACAGCTCAAGCCCCTTTACCATCGCATCAAAACCGTCGCTCACTTCGGCAATTTCCGTGATCCTGGAACTTGGAAGCCGTACCTCCCAATCCCCGTCTGCAATGTTTCTCGCTGCCATGCTCAATTTTTCCAAGGGCCTCAGCAAGAAGCGCCGCATTTCCATCGCGACGATAAAAATGGACAGCAATACGCCGGCAAAAAGCGACATCAGCGGAAACGCACTGGATTTCGGCAGGTAAATGGCAACCTTCCCGAGCAACTGGCCATCCTCAATCAGCGTGAATCTTTCCGTCTCCGTCAAACCTCCGTGGCGTTCTGTACCGGACCTGTAGATTTCCTGCCCGGACGGAGACAAAATAACCGCGTCCATTTTGAATTGACGCAACTCTTCATGCAATTGCTTTTGCCACTTGAGGTCGCTCCATTTGTCCGAATTGGTTTCGATCAGATGAATCGTCTCGGTCAAACGTCTTTGCAAAATCTCGTTTTGCGGTCCATTTTTTGAGAAGCTCAGCGTTCGGGTTTCCATGAAGTGAGCCGTAACATAAAAAATCCATGGCAATGTCAAGATGAAAAAAAAGCAGAGCAACGTAAACTTACGAATGCGAAGCGTCCTCATGTTACCCTCCTTCAAACCGGTAGCCTACTCCCCATACATTGACCAAGTATTGCGGGTGGTTCGGATCGGCCTCGATCTTCTCCCTAAGCCGGCTGAGATGAACCCGAATCGTGTGCTTGTCGCCAACCCCGTCCCAAAACTTCGATAGCAGCTGTTCATATGAAAAAACATGCTTCGGGTGTTCGGCAAACAATCGCAACAACTCGTATTCTTTCGGCGTCAGCACGACGCTTTTTCCATCTACGATGATCTCTCTAGCGGTAAGGTTCAACCTGAGGCGGCCGTAATCCAAAATTCTGGCTTCCGTTTGCTGCCGGGAAGAGGAACGCCGCAAGACGGCTTTCACTCTGGCAACGATCTCGCCTGGCGATGCGGTTTTAACGATATAATCATCGCCGCCGAGAGTCAGCCCCCGGATTTTGTCCACATCGTCGCTGCGTGCGCTCAAAAAAAGGATCGGGACGCTGCTTTCCGCCCGAATTCGGCGGCATAACTCAAACCCGTTTTGCCCCGGCATCATGATATCAAGAATAATGCAATCCACTGAACCCTGTTCAAACACCGTCCATGCTTGAGTGGTGTCATTGGCGGTGAACACGGTATAATTCTCATTTTCCAAAAAATCCCGCAAAAGTTCGACGATGCTTTGATCATCGTCTACAACCAGGACCGAAGGCAATTCCCTCATGAATATCCCACCTCTGCATTCCAGTTTAGCATGTTTTCCGCCGCAACTAATGCATGTTGATATTTTGTGATGAATTGTTTATTGTTTTGTGATTTTTTGGGATGAAAATGCGTAAACCAAAAGCAGCCGATCACTCCGGATCGACTGCCTGCGCGATTTCTATCTATCAAACCATCGACTGTCAAGGAGCTTTCAGTCCAATGATTTTATCTCCGAAATTCATTTTTTGGTTGTACAAGCGGTTCCCCTTCATAGGATAAATAAGAAAGATTTAAAAAGGGGGATTTCGAATCGTGAACATATGGATAAGCCATTTTCTGCTTGGACTCTCGCTGGCTGCCCCGATTGGACCCGTGAATGCCGCTCAGATGGACCGGGGACTTAGGGGAGGGTTTTGGCATGCCTGGCTCGTCGGGCTCGGCGCCATGATCGCCGACGGCATCTTTATGCTGCTCGTGTACTTTGGGGTAATCCATTTTCTGAACATCCCGTTTATGAAAACGTTTCTCCTTCTTTTCGGCTTCTTTATCCTGACGTACATCGGAGTGGAGGGCCTGGTCACAGCGGGAAAAACAGCGCTCGAAACCCGCGGCGGCAATGAATCGCACATGAAATCCTTTAGCGCCGGATTCGTGATGTCCATCTCCAATCCCCTCTCCATCTTGTTCTGGATGGGCATATACGGATCGGTTCTGGCGGACATGATCGCCAAATACGATGCCAAAGGCGTGCTGCTCTACAGTTGTGCCATCATGGCCGGCATCATGCTGTGGGATGTGGCGATGGCCTTGGCGGCCAGCATGTTCAGGCGTATGCTTACCGCGCGCCTCATCAAGGGCATCTCGGTAATCTCGGGCTTATCCCTTATCGGTTTCGGCCTTTACTTCGGATACGAGGCGTACCGTATTTTGTTCGTGCGCTGACGCTTGGGACGAGCTCGGCTTTTTCCCGATGCTCGGATGAATCGTTTTTAGCCCCTTCCTCCTTGCTCCACACGCGGAGCATAACCAATGTGACGCATCCAATGACGACGATGAATCCTAGGCTGATAAAAAAACCGGGACGGCTGATTTTGTGGAAAAGCGTCCCGATCAGCGTAAATCCGACGAGCGCCATCCCGATGTAACGTTTGGTTTTCCCCCAACCGGTAAGCTTCAGCAGTTTGCCTGACGTCAATAATATAAATAACCAGTTATACAGCAGCATCATTCCTGCCGCCGTCGTGATGTATTCATACACGCTTTTGGGCATCAGGAGGGCAAACACGACGGATGCGAGAAGCCCTGCAGACGTGAGTCCGATGGCCGGCAGAGGCTTCTTTCCTTCTTTTCTCTTGCCTTTGACGAAAATTGGCGGTGCGTCGCCGTCGCTGGCCAGCGTCACGATCATGGTCGTCACCGCGAACAACGAAGCTGTCATCGTCGAAAACCCGGCAATGATAAGAACCGCGTTGAATAAATGCGGTACGAACGCCAGCCTATAATCGACAAGGGCCACGACAAACGGACTTTCTTCGGCGGCATAGGAATTCCAGGGCTCCAGAATCAACGCCAGCCCGATCGAAATGACATAAATGGACGCCAGCAGCAAAAGCATCGCTTTGCCTGCTTTGGGTGCTTCCTTGGGCTCCTTGAGCCGCATCGTCATTAATCCGAGAGCTTCCAATCCGCCATAGCCGTAAAATGCAAAAATGAGTGCCGCCCAAAAGCCGATAAAACCATTGGGAAGCCAGTCTTCGGGGAACGCCGGTCCGTGGGCATCGGTCCTAAGCACGCCTGCAACGGCAAGGATAGCAATGACCAAAAACATGAAAATGGCAGCAATTTTCATGACCGCAAAAATGCTCTCCATCCGTTCAAAACCTTTGGTCCCAATGAAAATTATGACCAGTCCCAAAACGCCGTATCCGGCAGCAAAACACCACATCGGCACCTGCGGGAACCAAAAACGCGAGAACAAAGCCAGCGCCGTTAATTGGCTTCCCATGATCAGCAGCTCCGACGACCAGTAGACCCAGCCGCTGCTGAATCCCGCCCATCGACCGAAAGCCTTCTTGGCATAAGAGCGAAAAGAACCCTCCATCGGATCTTCCGCCGTCATTTGGGACAGCTTGTCATACACCAAATAAGCCCCAAAGGCCGCTAATGCGTAGGCGACGACTGCCGAGGGGCCGCCGATTTGAATGGCTATATGGGAGCCTAGAAAAAATCCTGTTCCTACCGTACAGGCCACCCCAAGCAGAGACAACTGCCACCATTTCAGCTTTTCGTCTTTTTTTCCGGAGCTGTTTCCTTGAGCCATCACGAACTTCCCTTCACTGATATCATTGAACCTGTATATCATCCCCTTGCGTTTGCATCTTATGTATAAGTCTGGATGTTTCTGTGTCCATGCGAATTATCGCTGTGATATTCATAGGATTTTTGTATGTATATGAAAAACCTAACGAAATCTAACTTTTTATAACATGTCCATATATCGAATTCTATGTTAGTCTAATTTAGAATACCTAAATCAGTCCGTGAATCCTTCAAGTCGTACAATGAATAGTGCCGACAACAAGCCCAACGTTCAGGAATGGGATCTTTGAGCCAGGATTCGAATTTTGGGAGGTTTAAGACGATGAAAAAATACGCACTATTGTTGGGTGCATTGATTTTAAGCGCCACGATGCTGCAAGCCTGCGGTTCCGAACCCGATCATTCAAAAGATGCGACCCGGAACATATCCCGCGAAAATGCCGACAAGGGCGGTTTGAACGCCCTTCCTAACGACAATTCCTTGAAGGCCGATGAATCTTCCAGCCCTTCTTCCACGGAACAAGATGGTTCTTCCAACGTTGCTTCCCAAGAACCGGATCACGAATCCGATCCTGGTTCGGCAAAGCCTGATGCTCCTTCAACTCCAGCCCTTGATGGCGCTACGGCTTTTTCGGTTGCCTATCACGACAGCTATAAGACCATCGTGCTCTTTAATGAGTCGCAAATCAAAGAAGTCACGGGTTTGCAGCTGAACCAGAATGCAGTCGGAAGCATTATAAACAAGCTAAAGCAAGAGAAGACTTGGGCGGCCCAAGCTCCCCTTGCCTCCTATTCCAACATGATCGCAGAAGCTGCCGGAAACGAATCTAACCGTATTCATTCGACCTTAAACAAAATGATTCAAGGCAAGGCTTCGGGTTTAAGGCTCTATATTTCCCACAGCAAGCATAACCAAACGGCCCATTTCGGCACGAATAACGGAAATCATTGAAGGAAGGGGGAGTTCCCTCCCCTCATGCCCCTGCGGCACTCCATTTTAAATCGTTTGCGTCCCCGTCCTAACGTCCGGCTATTTGGATGCGGATATTCCCGAACGGCGTTTCCGCGTAACCGGGATTCTTCAGCTTTTTTAAGTTAACGGCCTGAAGCTCTCCGTTTGCCATTTGGACTTTTAAAGAAGATTTCCTCCACTCGGAAGAAAATTTCAACCGAATACTGTCGTACTGCTTCTCCGGAAGACTCAGGATCAGTACCCTTTTAGGGTTGTCTTTATAATTGAGGTAAGCCCGCTGAGCAAATAAAGATTCAATCTGCAAGGCTGGTCCTTGAACGTATGTATCGAGAGTCCAGCGATCGGCTTTGGCCTTTTCTCCGGAAAGGCGGGCGGTGATTTGCCGGTCCGGGCTTTTTTGTATAATCAAATCCACATCCCTTAGTTCCAGCGAAATGCTCGAAATCCCTTCGCCGGACATTTCCTTCCTGACGTCTACGTTCGCATAGCTTAAAAACTTATACCATGCGAATGCGCCAACCGCCAGCACGATGAAAGCTAACCATATGGCGGCTTGTTTTCTCATAAACATCGCTCCATTCCTGTTCCATCCCGTTTTCTATTCGTTCAGCCTTTTCGTTCTTCCCAGGATTGCGGCCGCGTAGAAGATCAGGACAAGCCCCGAATAAATATAGATCAGACGGCCATCCGATACATCCATGAAATTAAGCACCGGCAAACCGTTCAGAGGCCCGATGTACCAAATGGACAAATAGATGATTTCAAACATCTTCCCGCTGCCGCTCCACACGCCGCAGGCCAAAGCCAGCGTCGGTACGAAGATCGCCCCGATCGCCCAGACGGCCAGCATCGTCAGCTCCCCTTCCGCAATCAGACGTACGGCCAATCCGGAACCAATCAGCACGGCGAGCAATACCCCCGCGAACCACGTGGCGTGAAGTTGCCTGCTTAAGCGGCCCGGCGATGAGAAAAGCAATTCCTCCGTTCGGAAAAGCCGTTCCCTGGAACCCATCGCGGACCATATGGCCAGCGGCCACAGCCAGGCGAGCGGCCATGCGAATCTTTTTACCGCATCCAATGGCAGCAAATAACACGACAACATCAGCGCGGCAGCGCCCCAGAGCCACATGCCGCGTCCCGACAGCATCAATTTAAGTTCGCTACGGAGAAGCGGAAGAAACGGAGCTCTTCCCGCTTTCGGCTTTAGCGGCGTTAAAGAGGACGGCGTCAATGTAAAATCCGCGTCAAAAGCAGCTTGGGGTCCCGTCATAACGACAGTTTTTCGATTCTTTAGATTCGCGGCATGCCGTGTTTCCTTCTCGCGAAACCGATGAAAGAATAACGAAGCGATCCACGCCAGAACGATCGAAGCCGCGATCCAAGCGACCCGGCCCATGATCATCGGCCAGGACCAGTCGACCCCTTGCCATATAAAGCTTTGCGCCTTTTCGTCCAAGAACGTCAACCCTTGCGAGAATTCGCCGTTATAGCCCGGAAACTGCTCCTTTAATGCGGCCGCGATGCTGGCCATGGGAATGGCCCGCCCGAACGGATCGGTAAACGTAACAAAATTCCCCAGGTGAACGGGCTTCATGCTCGCGAATACGGTTAAGATCCAGAATACGAAATATACCGCGTTCCCTAATGTCCCCTGCAGCTTCGGAATGATTTCAAACCAAATGGCGATGGCCGATATGAGCGCGACTAAGGGCAAGGTCATAAACAAAAACGGCGACGCCAACGCCCAAAGATCTACCGTGAGGTCTTCTCCCCTAACCAATTGCATGACTAAAGCCGACAACATGGTGATAGCGACGATGACGCATAAGATGCTCAGATTGCTGAAGTATTTCCCCAGGACGTATGTGCTTTTGCTTACCGGCGAAGCGGCGATGATCTGCCCTGTCCTTGCCTTCAAATCAACGTCTACCGCTTTGGAAATGAAGTAAAACCCGATCAATGAAAAGAAAACCGAAAAAGATACAGCGACGCTTGTGCCCATCCACGCGGAATTATAGAGGCCGACATAACGATCAAATACCAGAGTCACATATTTCCCGTCTCGCGGAGGCGAGAAGATATAACTGCACAATATCGTAAGAAACATCGTGAGAAGAAAGCCGCGCCGCCGGATTCGTTCCAGAAAGTCAGCCTTGGCAATTTGATAGATGCTTGCCATCATGCTCGATCCCCCGCATACGAAATGAAGGATAAATAAGCGTCTTCAAGCGTAGGCGCCGCCGGCTGAGCCCCAATCGACGGGGAGGCCTCGGCGATCACCCTGACCTGAAATCCTTCGGTACGACGAACCACCCCGCTGATTAGCCAGTGCTTTTTCACTTCTTCCAGTTGGCTGCTCGGCACCATGGTCTCCCATACCTTTCCTCGCATGTTGCCCAGCATGCTCTCCGGATCGGAAATAGTGAGCAAGGTTCCTTTTTGCATGACCGCTATTGTGGTGGCTGTAGATTCAATGTCCGATACAATGTGCGTGGAGAAAATCACGATGCGTTCCCCGGCCAGATCGGAGAGAAGGTTACGGAAACGAACCCGTTCCTCCGGATCCAAGCCGACGGTGGGCTCGTCCACGATCAGCAGCTGAGGGTCGTTAAGCAGCGCCTGAGCAATGCCGACGCGCTGCTTCATCCCGCCGGAGTATCCTCCGAGCGGACGTCTGCACGCCTCCGTCAAGTTTACCAACTGAATTAATTCGTCAATCCGCAGGCGCGCGGTTTTTCCGGTCAGGCCTTTAACAGATGCCATGTATTGCAGAAATTCCACGGCATTCAGATTCGGATAGATCCCGAAATCCTGGGGCAAATATCCAAGCACCTTCCTCAATCTATTCGGTTTTCTGGCGATATCCTCGCCGTTCCATACGATTTTGCCTTCCGACGGTTTTGTGAGCGTAGCCAGCATCCGCATCAGGGTGGACTTGCCGGCACCGTTGGGCCCAAGCAGCCCGAGCACGCCGGATTTCATATGCAGGGATATTTTTTGGACGGCCCAGGATCGTCTGTCATAACTTTTGCTTACATTTTCCAGGTATAGTTCCATCATTATCACTCCGAGGACATAGATTATTCATCACCTTGCCTCTGTATTTTACAGACCTTAAGTAAAAAACAGGTAAACAACAAACCAAGGTATGCTAAAATTTTGAAGCCCATACAAAAAAGGCCGCCTTGGAAGTGTTCTGAGGCCGCCTTTAGGTGCGTTTTTCCTGAATATGATGGAACGCATTATGATGAAATAGGCATCGTTATTTTAACCGCTGTCCCATCGTTGATCCGGCTTGAGACCGTGATGTCGCCCCGGTGCGCCAAAACCAACTGTTTGGCAATGACCATGCCTAGTCCCGTTCCCTCCGACTTCTGCATTGTCGTGCTCCCCCTGTAATATCGCTGGAATAAATGCCTCATGGTCTCCTCGCTCATCCCTGCCCCATTGTCTTTGATCACGATATGCAGCCGTTCTTTGCGGTGCACGGCAATGGAGATCGTTGTTCCCGGAGGGTTGTGAAGAACGGCGTTCATCAGCAGATTGTAGAGAACCCTGCCAAAAAGCTTGGGATCGTAAGATGCCTCGATTCGCTCATCCGTTGACTCGAAGTTCAATTCATGCAGGCTCGCGCGGGGATCGTTTCCAACGTCCGCTGCGATTCGCCGAATGAAGTCGACGATGTCGCCGGCAGCCAACGACAAGGGAATCTGCTGATGGTCCATCTGAAAGGAGAGATTCAGATCCTGGATCAGATCCTCCAAATGCTCGGTCTTTTGCTGAATCTCCCGCAAAAATTGAGACTTTTCCGAATCGCTCCAGCCGTATTGCGGAGACAGCAGCATGGAAGCATAGCTTTTAATATAAGTAAGCGGCGTTTTCAAATCATGGGAAATGCCTGCTCCCCATTCGCGCTTCAATTCGTCCATACGCTCCCTTTCGATCATATTGTTTTTCAGGTTTTCCGTAAGCTTGTGCATATGCAAGAAAATCCCTTCGTACAAATGATAGGGATTTTTCAGCTTACCGCTTTTTTTATGGACGCTTTGTTCCAATTCAGGAGGATGGTACCGGTCGTTTGCCAGCAATGTAATCCATTTCATCAGGTAGACGAGAGCCAAATGCAATACAGGATGCATAAAAGAATACTCCCGAAGAAAAACGCCAAAAAAACAGCCGTTTTCCACTCTTCTACGCTCATTTCCGGAAATAACGGCGTCATTCTCGCAACGATGAGGCAAGTAGCTCCCGATACCGATAAGATGACCATCATTCGAATGAATAAATTTCCGAAGATATGAATCCCGAGCCGAAAATAAATGTTCATCCTTTTCTCCCACTCCTGTCCGGCGGTACAAATTTATAGCCGATGCCCCTAATATTCACGATCATTTTAGGCTGCTTGGGGTCAGCCTCGACCTTTCGCCTCAGCTTGGAAATATGCATGACGACAGTCTTGTCGTCGCCGAGATAATCCGTTTTCCACACGTGCTCTTGAAGCTGGCTGGCGGTAAAAATCCGGTTTGGACGGCTGCATAGAAAAATCAACAGTTCGAATTCCTTAGCCGTTAGATGAACATCTTCATTTTGTATGACGACTCTTCCTTCATCTTTAAAGATTTGAAGGAAACCGTAGTCCAGGGTAGACGGTTCCGTATTCAGCATCTCCTTGTATATGCTCTGTCTCCGCAACTGGGCCTGAATCCGCGCAACCACTTCCAACGGGTTAAAAGGCTTGGTAATATAATCATCGCCGCCTATACCAAGCCCCGTCAGTTTGTCCAGATCGCTCGAGCGGGCCGTGACGAACAAAACAGGCGCTTTCGTATATTGCCGGATTTGTCCGCATAATTGGAAACCATCCATATCCGGCAGCATAACGTCCAAAACGATTAAATCATAGGTTGCGGTTTGAACGCAGCGCAAAGCGTCTTGACCGGTCATCGCCTTATGTATGTAATGATAGCCCTCTTTTTGCAATAACAGTTCGATGATATCGAGAATGCCTTGCTCGTCGTCCACCAAAAGGATTTTTTCGTGCTTCAACTTCCATCAACCTCAATTTCAAACTTGATTTTTGTTCATTTCGAGATATCCATGTTAGAAACGGCAGCCATCAGATGATTGCTTGGAGCAAACTTTACATCCCAACGTTTGGTTAAAATACCATGTCCTCTATGGTTCGTCAAGTTAAGAGAGTCGCGCGGTTTTATAGACTTGTTTTTTGATTAAAGAGGTTAGCATATTCGGCTGTGCGAATCGCCGGATCTGAATTTTTATGAGGGGGATTACTTGCAAGAGTTTGAAAACGGAGCACATTATTCATGAGATGCATCTTGCTGTTAACGTATACGCAATGATATAAAACTCCTTTGGCGGCGCCAATAAACCCTAGGTCTTATATTAGGCTTGGTCCTTGTGTTTGCTCCAACTTAGTTCTGCAATAACCGGATAGTGGTCTGATGCGTCGCATGGAATCACTTTGGCCGTGGCTTGTTCTAATGGCATGTTTACAAAAATGTGATCGATCTCTTGACCGTTTTTGATGGTAGGAAACTTGCTCTCTGGAGTGACTTTCTTCCATCTTGATTCTAATCGTTTCATGAAGGAGTCATCCATATCCATATTGAAGTCCCCGGCAAGGATCGCGGGCTGTTCCAGTTGATCCAAAACCCTCCACAGAATGGGATTCTGTTTTGTTCTTTCCTTCATTCCAACCCCTAAATGTGTATTGACAACGGTTACCGTCTCTTCATTCATTTGAAGTTTTACCGTTAAGATGCTTCTTCTTTCTAACGTTCCGCCGATATACTGAATTTTTTTTGAAACGATCGGGTAGCGGCTTAAAACGGCGTTCCCATATTGAACCCAAACGAGATTCACGCTAGGAGAAAAACAAGCATGCATCCCGAGCTTATCAGCCAGGTTTTTGAACTGATCCCGAAAGCCGCTGCGGGGCATGAAACGGTCCACCCCTTGCAGGTTTACGATATCCGGATGGGTTCGTTCGATCGTTTCCGCTACACGGTCCAAACGGGTCTTCCCGTCCAAACCTTTGCCGTGTCGTATACTGTAAGTTATCACTCTCAGATTGCAGCTGGCATTCATTCGTCTCACCTTTTCCGTATGTTGTTTCATAATCATAATTTTTGTTATTTTAACCATACAAAGATGATTTATTATAAAGATATTTATGGGAATTGGTCATCGATAACATATTTTCCTATCCTTCAAGTACGTGTTTCCTTCAAAATTTGTTTATAAACCGAACAAGCCTCAGGCAACATGCCTGAGGCTTTCGCCAACCATCACAATACCGGATCCCCGCCTTCGCCAGACCATGTCATTTCGACAAAGGAAGAAGGCGCGGCGCTCGTTGCCGTTTTGGAGCCGGATGCATACAGCCCGCCGGCAACGCCCGTCATCGTGTAGTCGGTATAAAGCTTGTTGGAGGTGAAGTTCGTATAAATCATGGCCCCTGAAATATTGGATGCGTTAACGCCCTTGAGCTCCAAATTGCTGCCGTAAGATACGCCGTCCGAAGCCGTCATTTTGTTCGTTCTGAAGGCCTGCCCGGTGGACGCGTTGTTTTTGACCGTGGAATTGATAATTTGAACGTTGTTGGTTCGTATATAAAAACCGTTGTTGCCAACCGACGATTCGGGAACGGTGTTCTGGAAATCGATATTGGCGCCGACCACCTTGATGTGATGCGTGCCCTCTTTGAAGTCGAAACCGTCGTTGACCGTTCGAATCGCATTGCAATTTAAAAACGTGATGTAGCCGCTTTGATCGGGATTCGGGCTCGTCGTCCAGTTTTGATCGGCGTCCCCGACATAAAAGCCTTCCCCGAATTTGCCGCCGGTTCCCGTCCCTTGCGCCGTACTGTCCGAGATGAGCCAATATTGGCTGTTTTTGCGGATTTTGAAGCCTTCGCCCTTCGTGTTTTTGACGGTCACGTTCGTTACGTACCCGTGCGATGCTTCGATCAACAATCCTTTATTGGATTGAGAGTTGGAGTCGATCGTCACGTTTTCCAGCTTGTAATAATTGTGTTTGATATGGAATGCCGCATTGCCGGCGGAGCCGGTAAATTTGAATGTCGCGCCGCTGCCGGTGCCCCGGATCGTGATGTATTGGCCCGAAGACCCGCTAACCGATGTCGCAATGGTGCCGTTGGACACGTTATAGGTCCCCGACACCTCAATAATGTCCCCGGGGCTTGCGCTCGCTAGGTAACTGCGCAGGGTCGCGACGTCTCCGGGCGGAACGGATTTGGTTGCCGCATGCGCCATGCCGCCCGGGTAAAAGGCCAACGCAAAAACGAAGCAAACCAGGGATATCATGCCAAGCTTGAACGATTTTCTGACCATGAACAAACCTCCCATGCACCAGATAAGTTGTCTGCACTCATGCTTAAACGACATCTTGCGATTGCTCCCTACGAAGAACGACGAAAAGCATCAACTCCTTCACCGCAACTTCCTTATCTTATTAAAGCGCTTTAATTATAAGACGGGAGGAATAACAAAAAACGGCCCAAAAATATCATTTTTCCATACGCATTCGATACCGATGAGGGGTTTCGCCGTATTTGGTTTTGAATAAGAAGATGAAGTAAGACGGGTATCTGAATCCGGTCAACTTGCCGATTTCTTCGATCGTTAAGGACGGGACGGCCAGAAGCATTCTAGCCTCTTCGAGGCGTTTTTCGTTCGTGAAGGCGGTAATGCTGATTCCCATTCCTTCTTTGAACGTCTTGGATAAATAATTAGGGGAAAAATGCAGCTCGGCTGCCATATCGTTTAGCGTAAACGGAAGGTTATAATGCTTATCGATCCATTTGGCGATCATGCCGACCAGCTCTTCTGTGCCCGAAGCCCCTCCCTCCTGGGGGGAAACGCTTGGGCCGGCCATGTAGATCCGGCTAACGAAATATTCAAAGAACTGGAACGAAAACAAGGTAACGGCCTCTACCCGGAAGTTTGGCGGAACGAGGGCCAGCGTCTCCTTCAATTGCAAAAACCGCCCTTCAAGATAGGTGGCATGGGCCGGCGATAAATAAAATACCTGGCAGGCCCGCTTATGTTCCAAAAACGCATGGAAAGCGGATGCAAGATTCGGCAGCGCATGGATGCAACGTTCAATCACGGAGCTTTTGATTTTCAGAAGGGTTCGGATATAAGCCGGGGGGACCTGCACTTTAATTTCATGCATTTGAAAAGGTTTGACGACAACCAACGTGGAAGGCTTCAAAGGGAGCGTCCGATTATTAATGACGTATTTGCCCGCTCCTTCAAGTACGTATAAAATCTCCAACCCTTCATGGGCGTGGAAATATTCGACCGGCTCCGTGCGCACGCCTTGGAACTCGAACAAGTATGCGTTGTCCTGCCAGCGAATGGCATTGTGAATTTTCATGCCGCACCTCCCAGAGATTCGTTATGGTTTTCCTAGTCAAAATTATACATTGTTGCCGCACGGTTAAATAATCAACCGCATTGCCCGACAAAACCCCAAGGAGCCTCTACCATGTATAAATCTAAGCGTGCTTCGGAATTTCACGAATTCTCCGGGAGGGGCGGAAGCGGATCGTTTTATGACGGCCCAGATCTTGGATAGAGCCGGTACATGGACGTTTCGTCATCCATCGATTTTGCGATCATAAACGCTTCGGCCAAGCTCTTGCCGTTTTGAATGATTTCATAGAAAAGCCGCAATACAAACATCAGTGCCGCGTTTCCATCCGGGTAGTCATCAGGTCCGATGTAGAAATCGCAGCCACGATCCAAAAAAGCTTCGGCCAATGCCGGGTCGCCCAATGTGCATCCGTTTCCCAATACGACTTTTCCATCCAGCCTTGCATAACGCAAAACTTCATCCGGGCCGAAAGAACCGCGCGGCTCCCCTTCCTCATATACGTCTTCGCCCAACTCCGGCATGATGAATTTCCCCTCATCCCCGTGAAAACTAAGGATGATCATATCGGTGCCATGATAGATGTCCTCACCGGATAATACGGCAATCAAATCGTTCGGCCTTCCGATCCAGTAAGTCACGACCCTTGCCTGAAAACACTCAAGGGCGGCTCGAATGGCCTGCGTTTCCATATCGCTGTCGGGGCCGCACACCAAAGCGACATTCATAACGGGTTTGCTCAAAATGTATTCCCCCAATCGATTTTATCCGTCTAGCAGACGGGACGGCTAGAATAAAAAAGCCGCGATTCAATCGCGGCTTACCGTGCGTTCAGTTCATTCAAGCACCGCACGGCCAAACGTTCGTAAAACTTTGCCGCAGGCAACAGGGCCGCTTCGTCCGGTTCAAACTTCGGATGATGAAGCGCATAGGGAGAGTCAGAACCCACGTATACGAATGCCCCCGGGATCTGCTGCAGGTAATAGGAAAAATCCTCTCCGCCCATTCTTGGCCCAAGGACTTTGGTGGTAAACCCGGACTCTTTGGCCGTATCGCTCGCAAAATTGGCCCAGTAGGCGTCATTCACCGTAGCGAGCGGACCCGGATACCATTTCAACTCGGCGGATACGCCCGCGGAGGCGCCGATGCCTTCGATAATCTGGCGGATCGTCTCCGGAATGCGCTTCTGAACCTCCACATCGAGCGTTCTCACCGTCCCTTCAAGCTCCACGGTCCCGGGAAGAACGTTCCAGGTGTTTCCGCCGGAAATGCGGGTCACGCTGACCACGAGGGCATCCAATGCGCTGACGCGGCGGCTGCTGATCGTTTGCAGGGCGAGTATGATCTGGGAGGCCGCGACGATCGCATCGGTCCCTTTTTCGGGCGTCGCGGCATGGGCACCGATCCCGTTAATGACGATTTCGAAGCGGTCGACGCCCGCGGTGATCGCACCTTCGCAAGTGCCCAGTTCGCCAACCGCCAGTTCCGGGGAATTATGAAGTCCAAAAATGACCGAAACGCCCTCCAATCCTCCCGAGTTCACTACGTCCCGGGCGCCATGCCCGGTCTCTTCCGCCGGCTGAAAGACGATCCGTACCGTACCTTGAAGCTCCTGCTCCTTTTCCTTAAGAAGATAGGCAGCACCCAATGCGACGGTAGTATGGAAATCATGGCCGCACGCATGCATTTTTCCCGAAAACCTCGAACGGAACGGTACATCCGTTTCCTCCTCGATCGGCAGCGCGTCGATGTCCGCACGCAGAGCCATGATCGGCTCCCTGCCGGTTCCGATCTGGGCGATAACTCCTGTCTTCAGGCCAGGCAGATCCAGCACTTCGATATCCTCTTCTGTCAACCATTGCCTGATCTTTCGCGTCGTTTCGAACTCTTCATTGGATAATTCGGGTTCTTGGTGCAAATGGCGGCGAATATCGAGCAATCGATTCTCCAAATTCTTTGCTGCTTCGCCGTTCATCGTATTGGATTTTACCATGATCGTGCCTCCTCTCGTTCCGGTGCTAGGCGCGATTTCGCCCGTATAATCCGTTTATATTGGGATAATCCCGTTCAAGAGCCTTGCTCCTTTCAGTCGCTTTTGTGGCCAACTTGTCAAATTATATTGTATACCACATGGTAAATAGTGGGCAAGATGACTCCGCTGCAAGGCAACCCATCCAATTTGTTTTGGCGGAACCCATCCATGTTCAACGAATGGATAAACATTTGTCATGATACCGATAATAGTTGCGCTCATTTATAGCCGTTGCTGGTGCTATGATAAAAATCACAGTGCTATCATCGCAATCAAGGATGTGAATGTCATGTGGAAGCCTGATCGCCAGAGCAAAAAACCACTATACGAGCAAATTGCCGACCATCTTGAACAACGGATTTCCTATGGGGAATTTCCGCCTGGCAGCGTACTGCCCTCCGAACGGAAGCTCGCCGAGCAATTGGGCGTCAACCGAAGCACGGTGATTTCCGCTTTCGCCGAACTAAGATCCTTAGGGATCATCGAGAGCCGTTCCGGCAGCGGAACCCGCGTCAGCCGATATAAATGGGGCGCGACGCCGAAGCATACGCCCAACTGGAAACGGTACGCCGAAGGCGGCGGCTTTCTTCCGAACTTGCCTTTCCTGCGGAGAATCCGCGAAGCCCTGGACCTGAATCCGGCCCTAATCGATTTTGCAAGCGGCGAGCTTGCCGGAGATCTGGCCCCGATGGATGAAATCGCTGCGCTAATGCGGGGGCACCATTACACCACTTATTTGGGTTATGATAACCCGCAAGGATATATCCCGCTGAGACAAGCTTTAGTCAATTACCTGGACGAATACAGGAATATCCGCACGACCGAATCCTCCATCTTAATCACGTCAGGCTCGCAACAATCATTATTCTTAATCACGCAATGCCTGCTGTCGCCCGGCGACGCGGTTGCCATCGAGGATCCCTCCTACTGCTATTCGTTGCCCATGTTTCAATCGGCGGGGCTGCGCATATTCCGTCTGCCGGCCGATCGCGACGGCATTCGCCCGGAAGAGATCCGTTTCTTGCACAAAAAACACCGCATCAAAATGATTTTCACGAACCCGACCTTTCAAAATCCGACGGGCATGGTTTTAAGCGATCCCAGGCGGCATAAACTGCTTGAAGTCGCTAGCGAGCTGGGGCTTCCCATCGTCGAAGACGATCCGTACAGCTTAACGGATTACGAAGGAATCCCCCGTCCGCCGCTCAAATCGGTCGATGCTGCCGGGTCCGTCATTTATATAGGCTCTTTTTCGAAAATTGCCGCCTCCGGCCTCCGGATCGGATGGATGGTCGCCCCGAGTTCCATTGTGGATAGATTGGCGGACGCCAGACAGCAGATGGATTTCGGACTTAGCGTCATCCCGCAGCAGGTGGCGGCCCAGTTTTTAAAATCGGACCATTTCGAGCCCCATCTCGAACGTCTGCGAATGCAGCTTCTTTATAAACGCGATCTTCTCATTGAGGCGCTGCATAAGGAGCTCCCGAATGCCATCGATTTCAACATTCCTCAGGGGGGATTGCATTTGTGGTGCAAACTGGATCCAAGGGTTAACGATGCCAAACTGCTGGAGGCGGCGATCAAAAACGGGGTCGTTTTCACTCCGGGCAGCGTATTCGGTTCGGATTCCGGTTATGTCCGGTTTACGTTCGGGCGGGCCAGGACGGAAGAGATCGGGCAAGGCATCGCGGGTTTTGCCAAAGCGCTGCATGAATCGTACACCTGACCCTGCAGAAGTTGAATCTTAAACGAACGAAAACAACCGCCGGGCGAAATCGCCTCAGCGGTTGTTTTTCGTAGCGATGAATTCATTTTTTTATGTTACGTGGCCACCATGTTGTAGAGCATGATCCACATCGACCCTGCAACGATGACTACCAGGATCACCAGACCCAGAATCAGCGAGATCAGGTTATAATGCGGCTTTTTTTCATCCTTCAAGTGCATGAAGAAAAACAGCTGAACGACGAGCTGCAGCGCTCCGAGCAACATCAGGGCGACGGCTTTTGCCGTGCCTTGAAGCCAGTCTCCAAAAACCAGCGCAATCGGAATAATCGTCAGCACGATCGAGCAAAGATAACCCATGGTATACGATCTCAGCGACCCATGGCTTTCTTCCGCCGAATATACCCCATCCGTACGTTCCATTCTACTTCACCCCCATAAGATAGACGACCGTAAAGACGAAAATCCAGACGACGTCCAAGAAATGCCAAAACAAGCTGATGACATTCACTTTCCGTTTCGTTACGGGAGTGATTCCCTTGGCGGACAATTGCGCCATTAATGCGATCATCCATACGAGACCGACCGTCACGTGCAAGCCGTGCGTCCCTACAAGCGTATAAAACGCCGATAAAAAGGCGCTGCGGCTCATGGTCGCCCCTTCATGAACCATATGGCAGAACTCGTTGATCTCAAGCCCGATAAATATCGCGCCCAATGCGGCTGTTAGCGCAAGCCAACCGATCAAAGCCCGCTTTTTCCCCTTATTTAACGCAAGTACCGCTATTCCGCAGGTATAACTGCTGGTCAGCAGAAGAAACGTGCTCACGATCGCCCCGTTCAAATCGAAGAGATCGGCCGGCCCGGGCCCGCCGTCGGTATTGTGCCGCAAAACGATATACGTCGCAAAAAAAGTGCCGAAAATCATAATATCGGTCATCAGGTATATCCAAAATCCGAACGTGCGCATCTCTTCCGGATCGGGATGACCGTGGCCCGAACCCGGATGATGCATCTGTTCCGCTTTTAGACTGGATGAATTCATGAAATCGTCCCCTTCCATAGAGCCGCTTCCGTCTCCTTGATTTCTTGAACCGGGATATAGTAGTCCGTGTCGTAATGAAACGAATGGGCCAGCATGCAAAACGCTACGCCGGCAAGCCCCGGAATCGTAAGCCATAACCAGTGGAACACGAACCCGAATCCGGCCAAAAACCAACAGCCCGCCATGACGATCGGAATTCCCGAGTTCTTCGGCATGTGGATCGGTTCCAATTTCTCTTCGGCAATGAAAGCGGAACGTTGATGCTCTCCCCGCTGTTTTTTCTCCCACCAATCGTCAAGCATCCCGACCTCCGGAAGAACGGCGAAATTGTAATGCGGCGCCGGCGAAGGAATCGACCACTCCAGCGTGCGTCCGTTCCATGGATCCCCCGTCGTATCCCGACGGGCGCGGAAATGTTTAATGCCATTAAAAATTTGCCAAGCCTGAAACAGAAAAGCAATTCCCATCAAAACGGCGCCGATGGTCGAGACGAAGTTTAACGGCCACCAGCCCTTATCCCAGCTGTACGATACGACCCTCCTCGTCATTCCCATCAACCCGAGTACGTATTGCGGCATAAAACATACATAAAACCCGATATTCCAGAACCAAAAAGCCCACTTGCCGATACGCTCGCTCAAATGGAAACCGAACATTTTCGGCCACCAATAATAGAGCCCCGCGAAATAACCGAATACGACCCCGCCGATAATGACCTGATGAAAGTGGGCGATCAAAAAGTAGCTGTTATGGAATTGAAAATCCGCAGGAGCGACCGAAAGCAGCACCCCGGTAAGCCCGCCAACGATAAAGCAGGGTATAAACCCGATCGTCCAGAGCATCGGCGTCTTTACCGTGATCCTTCCACGAAACATCGTAAACAGCCAATTGAAGACTTTGACGCCGGTCGGGATCGCGATCAACATCGTGGATAAAGCAAAAAACGCGTTCACGTCCGCACCCGAACCCATGGTAAAGAAGTGGTGCGCCCATACAAGAAACGACAATACGCTGATGATCATCATGGCATACACCATCGAATGGTATCCGAACAGTTTTTTGCGGGAAAAGGTCGATACGATTTCGGAAAAGATGCCAAACGCCGGGAGCACGATAATATAAACCTCGGGATGGCCCCACATCCAAATGAGATTGATGTACATCATCGGATTGCCGCCGCCGTCCAGCGTGAAAAAGTGCGCATCCGCATAACGGTCCAGAAACAGCAGCGCAAGCGTCGCCGTCAGGATCGGGAACGAAAAAATGATGGCGATGCAGCTGGACAACACGGACCAGGGGAACAGCGGCATCTTCATCAGCTTCATTCCCGGAGCGCGCATTTTCAAAATCGTCACGATAAAGTTGATGCCTGTCATCAAGCTCCCGATTCCGGAGATCTGAATGCCCCAAATATAAAAATCTTGGCCTACGCCGGGATTATACATGAGCTCCGAATAAGGCGGATACGCCAGCCAACCGGCATCCGGAGATCCTCCAATGACAAACGATAAGTTAAACAGCATCGCGCCGGCGAAAAAGAGCCAAAAGCTAAGCGCGTTAAGAAACGGGTAAGCCACGTCCCTCGCTCCGATCTGCAGCGGTACGATCACGTTAAATAGCCCGAACATGAACGGCATCGCCATAAACAGGATCATGATGACGCCGTGGGTCGTGAAAATTTCGTTATAATGGTCCGGCTTCAGCAGCTGGTAGTCCGGCATGGCGAGTTGGGCTCGCATTAACAGCGCATCGACCCCGCCGCGGAACATCATGAGAAACGCCGCCAGGATATACATAATGCCTATTTTTTTGTGATCGACGCTGGTCAGCCATTCCCTCCAGAGCCACCGCCATTTTTTGAAATAAGTCAACGTGAACACGATCGCTGCCGCGACCAGCACGATGCTGGCGTCGGCCCCGTAAATCAACGGGTCGCCCGTGACGAAAAAGCCTGAAGCGAAGTCTTTGATTTGATGAAGCATGCGTTATATCTCCTTTCCTATGAATCTCCCATGTCCATGCCGTGTTCCCCATCTTGATCGGAACCATGGCGATGGTGCGACGCAGGCATATCGTTCGTCTCCTGGCGGGACAAGCCGTGGTTATGGGATGACGCATATTTGGTCACCGTCATTTCAAATAACCCGTCCGGAAAGGCGGAGTAGGTTTTGGCCTCCACGGTTGAGGGCTGAGCCAACTGCTTGTATCCGTCCAGGGTGAGCTCTGGAGAGTCTTTTCTGACCTGGCGCACCCACCGTTCGAAATCGTCTTTTCCGATCGCCTCGACGTCAAAATGCATCTTCGCAAAATCGGTGCCCGTAAAATTGGCGCCCGATCCCCAATATTTCCCCTGCTCGTCCGCCTGCAGGTAAAGCGTCATGGCCATGCCGGACATGGCGTACATTTGTCCCCCAAGCTGCGGAATCCAAAAGGAATTCATGGGGGAGTCCGCCGTAATCTCGAAGCGGACGGGAACGCCTTCCGGGATTTTTAGCTCGTTTACGGTCGCGATGCCTTGCTCCGGGTATTGGAACAACCATTTCCAGTTGAGCGAAGTCACTTGCACCGTCAGCGGTTTGACGTTTGACGCCAGCGGCTTGGACGGCTCTAAAGCGTACGTTGACCGGACGGTGATCACCCCAAGCGTGGCAATAATAAGAATCGGAATCCCCCACCATATCAATTCCAGCTTGGTGCTGTGGGCCCAATCCGGCGAGTAGGCTGCTTTTCTGTCCGCGCGATCCCTATACCGCCACACGATGACGGCCGTTAATATAAGGACCGGAATAATGACGATGCAGCCAAGCACGGTCGAAATCAGCATCAAATCCCGCTGCTGCTCCGCTATGGGTCCCTTGGGGTTCAGCACAATGATCTTGTCTGAACATCCGGTGGATACGAGCAGCATGAAGACCAGCATGGATAGGGATGCCAACCACCGCAATTTTTTTGGCAGTTTCATGATTTTTCACTCCTTGAATCGACTTACAATCGTCTCACTCTGTTTTTCAGCTTCAATCAAAGGACGAAGCGAGGCGGTTTGCTTCCTGCGATGTTTCCAAGAACGGATGGCGTTATCCGTTAAAAGGGCGAATAAAACGGTCACCAGCGCATTATGAAGCAAACTCGCGAAAAAGAACTCGTTGACGTTGCGAAATGCAGCCGTCAGCCAACCGCCGCTTAATATTTGCGCCAACACGCAAAGCAGCGAAAATGCGGCTGGTTTGCCCAATCCGTTCCGTTTCCTGCGGGATTCGAATCGCCGAACCGCAATGAACCATGCCAAGATTAGCAGCAGGAGTACGATGGCGGCACATCGGTGGACAAAAACGGCCTCCGTCGCTTGGTTGAACACGGGAATAATGCTTCCGTTGCACAAAGGCCAGCCGCCGCATCCCCCTTCCGCCTTCATATGGCGGATGTATGCCCCCAAATAAACGACTCCGCAGCAAAACAGCCAAATGAGCCATGCGAAAACGGCAAGTCCGGGCGTGGATTGAACTGGCTGCCGGTCATTGCGCCGGGATCGCCGGAGCCGAACGACCAGCAGCATGCTGCTGGCGACGGCAAGCAAGGATATGCCGAAATGTAGCGCCAAGACGGCGGGCTGCTGGGGCCACTTCACCGCGGCGGCGCCCATGAGGGCTTGAACGATCGTAAAAGCAAGCGTGCCGGACGCATAAACGAAAGCCTCCCGGCACTTCTTGCGAAAGGGCCAGCTTAAGGCAAACGTGATAAGCACAAGCAGGCCGACTACCCCGGTTATCATCCGGTGCGAATATTCGATGACGGATTCCAGCGTATAAGCAGGAATAAACCTGCCATGGCATAAGGGCCAATCGCTCCCGCAGCCTCTGCCGGAATCGGTTTGGGTCACGATCGCTCCGGCGATCAAAACAAAAAACATGCCTATACATGCGGTCCAAGCAAAAATCCGATAACGGACCGACTTCAATTCCATCCTCCCCTTTCCTCTCCGAAGCCAAAGTCGAATATAACGGGTATCCGTGAGCCCGTAACCATCCATTCGCAATTTTGATGAACCAGCCATTTTCCGCATTCAAACCGGTTGACCCAAATTTATGCCCGATTGGCTGGTTACTTTTCCGGCGAAACGCTATATATTTAATCACGGATTTTTAGGGTCGGAAGGCTGACGGATCGCATGCAGGATCGCGAAACTAGGCTTGGCCCGCATCGGCATGCGCCTCGCTGCCGTTTGTCCCGTTAGCGACACTCCCGTTTTTGCCCGCCATTTACGGCGGGGATCGCTGGAGCAGCAATAATACGATGCCATTGTGTTGACCAAAGCGCTGATTATTCGAACCGATTGAGAATGGAGTTGATAACCATGCTGACATCCCAAGCCTTGAAGGGCGTTTTTGTCCCCGTCGTGACGCCGCTTGATCACCACCGGAAGTTGGATGCAGCTTCCTTGGACGGACTTGTCCGGCGTCTGGTGGGAAAAGGCGTACATGGGTTGATCGTCAATGGAACCGCAGGTGAACCGCCGCTGATCGAATCCGGGGAATTCGAAACGCTGATTGCGATTGCGCGCCAAGCCATCGATGAGACGCGTCCCGTTCCGCTCATTGCCGGCACCTATTCAAACGACGAAGCTTCCATCATGCGGCGTATCGCCCAAGCCAAAGCCCTTGGCGCCGATGCTTCGTTGGTTGCCGCTCCATGCGGGGCTCATCCTTCAAAATATGGCCTTATCCGCCATTTTCAGGCGCTTTCCGGAGCAGAACTTCCGCTCGTGCTTAGCGACACGGCCCCGTATGGCGAAACATGCATGGATCTGGATACTTTGCAAGCGATCATGAAGATGGATCATATCATTGGATTGAAGAAAAGCACAGGCAACTTAAGGCATGTATTTCAACTTTCGCGTTCGATACCTAGGCCGATCTTATGCGGGGAAGACGAGCTCTTTTTTGCGTCTTTGTGCTGCGGAGCCCAAGGAGGAGTCGTGGCCAGCGCCAATTTGGACAGCGACCAATTCGTGCGGGTGTACGAATGGTTTCGGGAAGGCAAGATTAAGGAATCCCACCAGGCATTCGATCAACTGCTTCCGCTCATTGAATTTTTGCTTTCCGAGCCGAGCCCGGCACCGATCAAATGGCTGCTGGCCCAGCGCGGGCACATCCGCTGCGACCGCATTCGCTTGCCAGTACCCGACGCGGGGAATATTTCCTTTCAGCCAGGGTTATCAAAGAAGAATCTGAGAGGCCATGTATGCCTGAAATAAACAAGGGACATTGATTCCGCATGAAAATAAATAAGGGCCGCAAAGTTGCTTTCATGCAACCTTGCAGCCCGAGAGTATATAAGAATCCCTTTATCAGCTTTCAATGATGGCCCCGGTACAATTTGAAGATTCACTGTCCCTCATTCAAAACAAACGCCACTGCCGGGATTCAGCGATATGTTCCAACTATACTTCAGATTCAAACGTCTGTGGGTGTTATGGACCTGCTAGATCAACCACAGAAATGTTAGGTTAAGAAAAAGACATTGCGGTTTTTAACCGAATACGAGGGAGGGTTCTTACTCCACACCTAGCTATGTAGCAACTTTCTAGTTAAATAAAGATCTGCAGCTATAACGACTATTAAGACAGGGAGACAGATATACCAGGGTGTAAACATGGAAAGAATCACGCTTCCTAAAAACGCCGCAATGTAAGTTATTTTTCTCTGTTTGTTCATGAATACCTCCTTAAGTTGATTATTGAAAAAACATCAAATTAATCGAATCACAAAATTAGGGATACGTACCAATGAATGATTGGAGAATTAATGTCGCTAAGCAGCTGCAACACTGGAGGCAAGGAACATAGGCCGCTGCGTTAAGCGGTGGGAAGGACCTCTGTCGTTGCTGCAGCTCTGGTATTCGGGTCGGTCTGCCGAAATACATCATAAAAATCCCCTCTGCTCGGCAGCGCGGCGGTATTGGTTTTTCGCGCCGCGTTCATGAGGGGATTGGCTTTATAGGGATACAATAATTTTCAATTAGGCGTTAAGTTTTTATTTCAGCAATTCAAGTACGCTACGGTCGGTCCACAGACGATTGCCGATCAAAAGCGTCGTCGCATTCAGCATTTTTTTCTGCCCGTTCACGACGGCATAGTTTTTGTCCACCGTGAGACGGATTTGCTTTCCGCCCTTTTCCACGACGGCGACCGGAAATGCTTTATCGGATTT
>Ga0180220_1000923_pt1 | contig 25549 bp, 24 predicted proteins | sample eDN5th37CBELigBY_FD_151335 | JGI IMG/M metagenome (GOLD analysis project Ga0180220, IMG submission 151335) | Enriched backyard soil microbial communities from Emeryville, California, USA - eDNA 5th pass 37_C BE-Lig BY (version 2) (version 2) | ecosystem: Environmental > Terrestrial > Soil >...
GGGCGCCGGCGGATCTTCGCCGCCCTCGCGGGCGCCGCCCTCGTCGCCTGGGCGGGCGCAGCCGGCGCCAACCCGCAGAGCGTCATCGAGCTCTGCACCTCGGATCGCGAGGACGGCACGGGCGCCGCCGCCCACCTCGCTCGCCTCATGTCGACCGCGCGGATCGAGATCCGGAGGCCGCCGTGCGCCGCTCCCGCGGGAGGGCGCTATCTCGCCACCCTCGAGGAGAGGGAGGGCGCGGTCCACCTGCACCTCGTCGACTCGGGCGGCGCCCGGCTGGAGCGGAGGGTCCCCTGGCTCACCCGCCTCGAGAGGCCGCTGGCGAGGCTGGAGCTCGAGGGGCGGCTGACGGAGTTCTCGCTGCTGCTCGAATCGCTGCTCGCCGAGGCGCGCGCGGGCCCCCTGCTGGTGCCCGAGCCCATCGCCCCCGTGGTCGCGGATCCGACGCCGGCGCCGAAGTCCATCGGCCGATCGACCGATGGAAAAGCCGTTCGCAAGCGCAGCCGCCCGGCGAAGGCTCCTGCCCCGGCCGAGGCGGTCGCCGGAGCGCCCGTGCCCGGGGGATCGCCGGATCGGGAGGCCCCCGCCACGTCCGGAAGCGAAGGGGTCTCGGCGCCGGCGATCGCGCCCGGCGAGGCGCCCGACGCCACCGTCGCGTCGGCGGCGGCAGGGGGCGCCTCGGCCGCCGCGAGCCCCACGGAGGGTGGGAGCGAGGTCGGCGACGACGCAGGGCCGGCCGATCTCGATCCGGGACCGGCGGAGGGAGAAGAGACATCCGATCCCGCTTCCTTCACGACGAGTGCAGCCCCACACAACACGGACGCGAACTCGCCCGCCGCGAGCGCCGAGACCGGACCGTCCGACGCGGGCGCGCTCGATCCCCCGGAGGCCTTCTGGTCGGGCTGGAGCGTCCAGGTGAGCGGGGTCGGTGGCCTGAGGCTGCGCGGCCCCGGCCTCTCCTCCCCGGAGGCGGGGCTTCGGGTCTCCTTCGGACCGCTGTGGATCCGGGGGGCGATGGAGGGGGAGGCGGAGTGGAACCTGGGCACGCCGATCCGCGTCGGCGCCGCCTCGGCCTCGGCGGGGGCCGAGGTGCCGCTCTTCGGCAAGGGCGCCTGGGGCGCCGCGGCGCTGGCCGGGGTGGGCGTGGACCAGGTCGAGCTGCGCCGGGCCGACTTCGCGGGGGCCCGCCGCTGGAGCCACCGGGACGTGGGGCCCCTGGGGGGCCTCCGGCTGGGCTGGGAGTCGGGGCCGGTTGCGTCGGGTCTGCTGGTCGAAGCACAGTGGATGCCCACCGCCCGGCGGATCTGGCTGCCGGAGGGCACCTCGGGGGTCCTGGGGCGCTGGTCCCTCCGCGCGGGCGTCACGCTCGGCTGGAAGAGGTGATCCGAATGGGCGTCCGCCCACATTCGATCGAAAAGGATGGCGCGTCGGCATCTACCGGCGGCGAGCACGTGACCCTGCTCGACGCCTGCAAGGCGGGAGATCCGGCCGCTTGGGAGCGGCTGTTCCGAGAGAGGAGCGCCCAGCTCTACCGTTGGTCGATCCTCCTGGGCCTGCAGCCGGCCGAAGCGGAGGACGCCGCCCAGGAGGTCCTGGTGATCGCGAGCAGACGGATCGAGACCTGCCGCGCGGACGAGGCGCTCACCTCCTGGCTCTTCCAGATCACGCGGCGCGTCGTGAGCAACCAGCGCCGCAGCGCCTGGTGGAAGCGCGCCATCCTCGGCGAGGGCCCGCCGGAGCCGGCCTTCGAGCACGAGGAGTCGGGTGACGTGGCCCGCGAGCTCGCGGTGCGCGACTGCCTCTCGAAGCTGCCCCGGGCACAGGCCGAGGCCCTCATCCTCATGGAGGTCGAGGGCTTCACCCGGGAGGAGGCCGCCGAGACCCTGGGCATCCCGGCGGGAACGGTGGCGAGCCGGGTGCGCCTGGCCAAGGAAGCCTTCCGCAACAACTGGACGGAGGAGCGACCCGTGCCGGACGAGGCGGGCCTCTCGTGGGGGAAGAGATGAGTGTCGACATGGACAACCACGAAGCCAGCCTGGAGGCGCTGCGCTCCCTCTCGAAGGCACGGCCACCCCGTTCGGCGGAGGCGCGGATCGTCGCCGGCGCCCTCGAGCGCAGGCGCCCGGCCCGGGTCCAGCTCCGCCTGATCCTCGCCGGCGCCGGGGCCCTCGCCGTCGCGGCCCTGGTCTGGGTGGGGATTCCGACGCTGCAGCTCCCCATGGAGCCGATCCAGGTGGCCGCCACCGGCGATTCGGTTCAGGGCGGGGAGGCGCCGACCGCCCTCGCCGTCGGCCCCCATCAGGTCCTCGTCGATCCGGGCGGCAGGCTGCACGTGGAGCACGCCGAGCCGGACCTCTCCGAGCTCCGGGTCGAGGCGGGGCGCGCCCGGTTCGAGGTCGAGCCGCTGGTCGCGGGTCAGCGCTTCAAGGTCCGCACCGACCAGGTCCTCGTGGAGGTGGTGGGCACCCGCTTCTCGGTGGAGGCCGCCGGGAGCTGCAGCGCGGTCGAGGTCGAGGAGGGCCGGGTGCGGAGCACCGACGGCAGGGGCGAGCAGGTCTTCCTCGGCGCCGGCGAGTCCCGCAGGTTCTGCGCCGATCCCGGCTCCGAGGCCGGACTGCTGCGCGAGGCGCTCGTGCTCCTCTCCGGCGGCGAAGAGCTGGAGAAGGCCGCCGGGCTGCTGTCCCGCTTCCGCGCGAGCCAGCCGGACGCCGTCCTCGACGAGGAGGCGCTCTACCACCTCTTCCTCCTGCGGGCGCGCCTCGGTCAGGCCGACGAGGCCCGGACGCTGGCCGGCGAGTTCCTGGATCGGTATCCCGGCAGCGATCGCGCCGAGCGCCTCGGCCAGTGGCTGGGCGCCAACGCCGCGCCCTGACGCCTCCCCCCTGGCGGGAGCCCTCGCGTCGCCCACCTCGGAGAAGCGCCCGTGCGATGGCGGTGGTGCGAGAGGACCGCTGCTTCCTCACGCCTCCCTTCGGGCGGGAACCTCCCGCCCCCACCTCATCCGAGCGCCCGGCCACGCGGTGGCGCGGGAGCCTCCTTCATGCGCATGATTCGCGGGTTCGGCCGGGCGAGGTGGAGGTGGGTTCGAGATGATGCAGGTCGCGATCGCGCGCCACGGGGGACCCGAATGCCTCGAGCCCTTCGAGAGCGACGATCCGGTGGCGGGGCCGGGCGAGCTGCGCATCCGCGTCCGCGCCGCCGGCGTGAACTTCGCCGACGTGCTCGCCAGGATGGGGCTCTACCCCGACGCGCCGCCACCACCCTTCGTGCCGGGCTACGAGGTGGCCGGCGTCGTCGACGAGGTGGGTGACGAGGTCGACGGCTTCGCCGCCGGCGATCGGGTCCTCGCCCTCACCCGGTTCTCCGGCTACGCCGACACCGTCGTCGTCCCCGCCGAGCAGGCGGTCCACATCCCCGAAGGGAAGGACTTCGTCGAGGCGGCGGCGCTGCCGGTGAACTTCCTCACCGCCTTCCTCATGCTCGAGCGCCTCGTCTCGATCCGCCCGGGCGATCGCGTCCTCATCCACGGGGCGGGGGGCGGCGTGGGGCTCGCGGCGCTGCAGCTCGCCAAGGCCCGCGAGGCCACCACCTTCGGGACCGCGAGCATCGGAAAGCACGAGCGGCTCCTGAAGATGGGCCTCGACCACGCCATCGACTACCGCTCCTGCGACTTCGAGGCGGTGGTCCGCGAGCTCACCTCCGGAGCGGGCGTCGACGTGGTCCTCGATCCCAACGGAGGGGACAGCGCCCGCAAGAGCTACCGGAGCCTGGCGCCGATGGGGCGGCTGATCCTCTTCGGCCTCTCGTCGAGCAGCGGCAAGGGCAAGCGCCGCAACATCGCGTCGGCCGCCAAGGCCCTCGCGCGCACGCCGATCTACCACCCCATCAAGCTGATGAACGACAACAAGGGCGTCATCGGCGTGAACCTCGGCCACCTCTGGTCCGAGAAGGATCGGGTCCGCGCCATGCTGGCGGAGATCGTCTCCCGATGGGGTGCGGGGGAGTTCGCGCCGGTCGTCGACTCCACCTTCCCGCTCGAGGAGGCGGGCGCCGCCCACGATCGACTGCACGAGCGCCAGAACTTCGGCAAGACGGTGCTCACGGTCTGAAGGTCCCGCTGGGGCTTGCCGTGCACACGGGCCTGGCAGCGGAGCGGCGGTCCGCCACCGGTCGTTCTCTGCGCCCGGCTCGTCAGCCGCCTCGGTCGTCGCGCCACAGGGACGCCATCGCGGCGTCGAAGGCGCGGCCCGCCTCCTCCTGCAGGGGGTGGCGACCGTCGCGCACCAGGTGCCGGCCGGCGCTCCACACGTCGCGGATCGCGGTGCGCTCCAGGGAGAAGACGACGTTCGGCAGGAGGGTGCGCAGGTCGGCGCCGCGGATCGACGGGTCGTCGAGGTCGATCGCCACGAGGTCCGCGCGCCGGCCGGGCTCGATCGAGCCGGTGGGCTCACCCAGGGCCCGGGCGCCGGCGGAGGTCGCGCAGCGGAGCAGCCTCGCCGCGAGGCGGTCGGGGCGATCGTCTCCTTCGGCGTCTCCGAGGATCGCCCGCTCCAGCTTCTTGAGGCGGAGGTGGTACTCGAGCGCGCGGGCGTCCTGCAGCGGGGCGATCTCGATCTGCGAGTCGGTGCCGAAGCAGACGTGCACGCCGGCGTCGAAGAGGGCCCGCGCGCGGACGATCCCGTCGCCGAGGTTCCGCTCGGTGGTGGGACAGGCGCAGATGGTGGCCTGCGCCTCGCCGAGCAGGCGGATCTCCGTGTCCGTCAGATGCACCCCATGTACGCCGGTGAAGAGCGGCCCCAGCAGGCCCTCGCGGGCCATCAGCTCCGCGGGCCGGGCGCCGTGCTCCTGGACGCATTCCTCCACCTCCCGAGGCTGCTCGGAGAGGTGCATGTGCAGCGGCAGATCGTGCGCCCGTGCGTGGGCGCCGAGCTCCCGGAGCCATTCGATCCGCAGCGCGCGGACGCTGTGCGGCGCGACGCCGACCCGCAGGCCCCTCCCGCGCAGCCTCTCGACCGCCGACAGGGTCTCGTCCGCCGAGGAGTCGATGAAGCGGATCTGCCGCGGGTTCGGATCCTGCCGATGGCCGGCCCGCGCGTACGACACCCGAAGGAGGACGAGCTGGATCCCTGCGTCCTCGGCGGCCTTCGCCACCCGCAGGGCGAGCTCGTCGGGATCGGCGTAGCGGCCGCCCTCGGCCGGATGGTGCACGTAGTGGAACTCGCCCACCGTGGTGATCCCCGCCAGCGCCATCTCCACGAACGCCATCCGGGAGACCGCCTCGAACTCGTTCGGATCCAGGCGCATCGCGGCCGCGTACATCTGCTCGCGCCAGGTCCAGAAGTCGTCGCTGGTCCGCCCCCGCTGCCGGTACTCGGAGCGCCCGCGGATCGCGCGCTGGAACGCATGGCTGTGCCCGTTCACGAAGCCGGGGATCACGAGGCGCCGCGGCAGCCGCTCGGCGGTGGCGCCCGCCGGCAGCGGCCCCACCGACTCGATCCGCCCCTCGTCTCCGATGCCGATCGCCACCTCGGAGCGGATCTCGTCGCCCAAGAGGACGTGGTCCGGAAGCAGATACCTCATCGCCACTCTCCATCGCCGCGCGGCGCGATCGACTCACCCGGGCCCGGGCCCGGGCCCGAGGAGGCCGGGAGTCTACTCGATCCTTGCCGCAGGCCGACGCCGGGAGAGAGCCCAGGGCGGTGACGCTCGCGTCCCGAGGAGGCGCGGCGGGACGCACCGCCTGGACGGTGCGACGGCGAGGAGCGCGAGTCCGACGCGCAGGAGAGAGACCGACGCGTCGCAGCGCGCGGCCCGGAGCGGGCGCAACGCGACGCACCGCCTCGACGTTCGACGGCGAGGAGCGCGGGTGCTCTACGCTTCGAGGCCCGGAACGCGATGGAATCGACGCGCGTCGCGTCGCGCCGTGGGCGGTCCGTTCCCGACGCGGTCCGCGGGAGCGCGATCAGTTCCCGGCGGTGGAGATGGGCGAGCGGCGGTGGTCGCCGTCCTTCGGCGGCAGCGCTTGCGCCACCCGGCTCGCCTGGATCCTCCGGCGCTTCTCCACCTGCCAGGCCTGGTTCCGCTCCATGCTGGCCACGTGCTGGGCGACGTTCTCGCAGGCGATCGCGGAGACGCGCTCGTGGCGCCGCCGCAGCTCCTCCCATTCGCGGCTGCGGGCCTGGGCGTCGAGGAGCCGGGCCTCGATTCGGTGCAGCATCTCCATGCGGCTTCGCTGCTCGAGGGCCAGCCGCTCGCGCTGGCTCTCCATCTCCCGATCGACGCAGCCGGCGCCGAGCCCGGCGAGCAGCAGGAGAAGAATGGCGGACCGCCCGATGCGTGGGACCACGCCCCCTCCTTGCCCAGCCACGGAAGGAGGCCGGCCGAAGAATCTTCGGCATCGGATCGAGCGGCCGCAACGTGGGCGCTCGTGCAGGAGGTGCGCAGCGCCGCTACTTCGGGATGGCCTTCACCATCGCCTTGCCCCCCTTGATCACCACCTTCAGCTCCACCGACGTGGCGTTGTGGCGGGCGAGGACCTCGGGGAGCTGGCTGCGCAACTTCTTCGCGAGCCCCTCGAAGGTCAGCCCCTTCGTGTCCTCCCCGCAGCGCCGCTTCGCCCCGACGTAGGCGTCGTAGACGGCCCGCAGCCTCTCGTCGGATACCTCCGATCGGGGCGCTTCGCCACCCGGTCGAGGCGCTCCGGTCGTGGCGACGCGATCCTTCTGGCTGGCGGGCGCCGCTCCCTCGGGGCTCGCGGCGGCGTCGGCAGCGGAGCGGGCCGTCTCCTCGGCGGAATCCTTCACTGCACGTGTATCACCCGCAGCTTCACCTTTCTGCACGCCAGCGGCTCTGCGACGATACCTCGCCTTCTCCAGGTCGCGGCGGTAGGTCCCCTCCTCCCGCTCGCGCAGCACCCGCGCCCACATCCGCTCGTAGGAGAGGAAGCGGTTGTGAAGGGACTGGAGACGGAAGCGCACGGGGGCGCTGCGCAGCGCCGCGCCCCGCAGCCGGATGAGGTGGCTGCGAATGCGCTGGTGCTCCTCCGAGGGCGGAACCCGCGACAGTCCGAGGAAGTACTGCTCGTAGCGGGTGCGCAGCGACTCGACGTCGGACTCCAGCTCCACCACCGTCCGCAGGGACTCCTCCGCGTTCGCGGCGCTCGCCTGCGCCGCCGCGCGCAGGGCCCGCGGCTCGGTCTTCTTCCCGGAGATCGACGACATGGCGCCGGGATCCTACCACCGGGCGGCCAACACGCGAGATCGCTGCCCCCGGGTGGAGGCCCACCGGCGGCGATCCGGCCGCCCTGCCCCTCCGCCGCCGGCGGGCCGGATCGAAAAAGGGCGCCCTCTCGGACGCCCTCTTCCTTCGGGGCCCTGCCCGGGCCGGGCCCCTCAGCGCCGGCTGGCGAGACGGATCCGGGCCGCCGCGCGCTTGACGCGGGCCCGCTCGATGGCGGCGGCCTCCTCCTCCTGCCGCAGCGTCTCGAGCCGCTTCTGCGCCTGGGCGAGCGCCGCCTGGGCGCGGTCGAGGTCGATGTCGGTGACGCGCTCGGCGCTCTCCGCCAGCACGATCACCTTGCCGTTCGCCACCTCGACGAAGCCACCGCCCACGAAGTAGCGGTGCTCCTCTCCCTGGGCGGTGTAGACGAGCTCGCCGGGTTCCATGCACGCCACGAAGGGAGTGTGGCCCGGCAGCACGCCGAAGCTCCCCTCCGCGCCCGGCGCCTGCACCGTCTCCACCTCCGCGGAGAGGAGCTTGTGCTCGGGCGTGACGATGTCGAGCTGGATCGCCATCGATCGCCTCTCTTACGCCGCCATCTTGGCGGCCTTCTCGAGGACGTCCTCGATCGTGCCGCACATCAGGAAGGCCTGCTCGGGGATGTCGTCGTGCTTGCCCTCGAGGATCTCCTTGAAGCCACGCACGGTGTCCTCGATCCTCACGTACTTGCCGGCCACGCCGGTGAACTGCTCGGCGACGTGGAAGGGCTGCGACAGGAAGCGCTGGATCTTCCGGGCGCGGGCCACCACCAGCTTGTCCTCGTCCGAGAGCTCGTCCATGCCGAGGATGGCGATGATGTCCTGCAGATCCTTGTAGCGCTGCAGCGTGTTCTGCACCCCGCGGGCGACGTCGTAGTGCTCCTGGCCCACCACGTCGGGATCCAGGATCCGCGACGAGGAGTCGAGGGGGTCGACGGCGGGGTAGATGCCCATCTCGGAGATCGCGCGGGATAGCACGGTCGTCGCGTCGAGGTGGGCGAAGGTCGTCGCCGGCGCGGGGTCGGTGAGGTCGTCGGCGGGGACGTAGATGGCCTGCACCGAGGTGATGGCTCCGTTCTTGGTCGAGGTGATGCGCTCCTGGAGCGCGCCCATCTCGGTGGAGAGGGTGGGCTGGTAACCCACGGCCGAGGGGATGCGGCCGAGGAGTGCCGACACCTCGGAGCCCGCCTGGGTGAAGCGGAAGATGTTGTCCACGAAGAGGAGCACGTCGCGCTTCTCCTCGTCGCGGAAGTACTCCGCCATGGTGAGGCCCGAGAGGGCGACGCGGGCGCGGGCGCCGGGCGGCTCGTTCATCTGGCCGAAGACCAGCACGGCCTGGCTCTTCTCGAGGTCGTCGGGCTTGATCACGCCGCCCTCGATCATCTCGTAGTAGAGGTCGTTGCCCTCGCGGGTGCGCTCGCCGACGCCGGCGAAGACCGAGAAGCCGCCGCGCTCGATGGCCACGTTGCGGATGAGCTCGAGCAGGGTCACCGTCTTGCCCACGCCGGCGCCGCCGAAGAGGCCGATCTTGCCGCCGCGGGTGTAGGGGCAGAGGAGGTCGATCACCTTGATGCCCGTCTCGAGCATCTGGGCGCGCACGTCCATCTCCGTGAACGGAGGCGGCTCGCGGTGGATGGGCAGGTGCTTCTCCGCCTTCACCGGACCCTTCTCGTCGATCGGCTGGCCGACCACGTTGAAGATCCGGCCCAACGTTGCGGTGCCCACCGGCACCGAGATCGGCGCGCCGGTGTTCCGGACCTCCTGGCCGCGGACGAGGCCGTCGGTGGAGTCCATGGCGATGCAGCGGGCGGTGTTCTCGCCGAGGTGCTGCGCCACCTCGACCACCAGGTTGTCCGGGCGATCGTCGATGGAGGGGTTGGTGATGGTGAGCGCCGTGTACACGGCGGGGAGCGCCCCCGCGGGGAACTCCACGTCGATGACGGGGCCGATCACCTGGGTGATCTTGCCGTGCGGTCGGCCCTGGGTGTTGTTGATCATGTCGGTTCCTGCGACGGGCTGGCCGTTCGGCGCGCCCTTGAAGTCGTTCGATGCACTCACGTTCATCGTGCCCTTACTTGAGCGCCTCTGCGCCAGAGACGATCTCCATCAGCTCCTTGGTGATGTAGGCCTGCCGCGCGCGGTTGTACTGCAGCGTCAGCTTGCCGATGAGCTCGCCCGAGTTCTTGGTCGCGCTCTCCATCGCCGCCATGCGGGCGCCGTGCTCCGACGCCACCGACTCGAGCAGCGCCCGCCAGACCTGCATCGCGAGGTGCCGCGGGAGCAGGTCGTCGAGCACCGCCTCCCGGCTCGGCTCGTAGAGGAAATCCATGAGCCCGCTGGATTCGTCCTCCGCTCCGGCGTTCGCCGCGATGGGCAGGAGCTTGGTCAGCGTCGGCTTCTGGGAGATCGCCGAGACGAAGTGGTTGTAGAGGAGGAAGACCGCGTCGAGCTTCTCGTCCAGGTAGGCCGCCTGGAGCTCCTCCGCGATCGTCTTCGCCTTGTCGAAGGTCAGCTCCTCGAAGACGCCGACGTAGTCCTTGCGCGTCGCGATCCCGCGGGAGCGCACGAAGTCGCGGCCCCTGCGGCCGATGGTGGAGACCTGGATCGACTCGTAGCGATCCGCGTTCTCGTAGAGGAAGCGCTGGGCGCGCCGCAGGACGTTCGAGTTGAACGCGCCCGCCAGGCCGCGGTCCGAGGTCATCACCACGAGCTCGACCCGGCGCGGCGGCCGCCGCACCAGCAGCGGGTGGGCCTCCTCGTCGGCACGCGTCGCCACCGCGGTGAGCACCTCCTCGATCTTGTCCGCGTAGGGCCGCGCCCGCGTCATCGCCTCCTGCGCGCGGCGCAGCTTCGCCGCGGCGACCATCTTCATCGCCCGGGTGATCTGCTGGGTGTTGCGCACCGAGCCGATGCGCCTCTTGATGTCTCTCAGCGAAGGCACGCCTTGCTCCTCTTCACGGAGGGCCCGGCCGCTCGCGCGCGCCGGGATCCGATCCTCACGCCGTGACCTGGAAGACGTCGGCGAACGCGGCGAGCGCCTTGTCGAGCGCCTCCTTCACCTCGGCCGTCAGCTCCTTCCTCTCGGCGATCATCTTGCCGATATCGGGGTAGCTCGTGTCCATGAACGTGGTGAGCTCGGCCATGTAGCGGCGGACGTCCTCGACCGGCACGTTGCGGATCCAGCCGACGCCGTTCGCGTCCTTCGAGGTCGCCGCGTAGAGCTGGATCACCTGCTTCTCGACCGGCAGGGGCTGGTGCTGGCCCTGCTTGAGGACCTCCACCAGGCGCTCGCCGCGGGCGAGCGCCTCCTGGGTGGCCCTGTCGAGGTCGGAGCCGAACTGGGCGAAGGCGGCGAGCTCGCGGTACTGCGCCAGCTCGATGCGCATGGTGCCGGCGACCTGCTTCATCGCCTTGATCTGCGCGGAGCCACCCACGCGGGACACCGACTGACCGACGTTGATGGCGGGCCGGACGCCCGAGTAGAAGAGGTCCGACTCGAGGAAGATCTGGCCGTCGGTGATCGAAATCACGTTGGTCGGGATGTACGCCGAGATGTCGCCCGCCTGCGTCTCGATGATCGGGAGCGCGGTGAGGGAGCCGCCGCCGAACTCCGGCGAGAGCTTCGCGGCGCGCTCGAGCAGGCGGGAGTGGAGGTAGAAGACGTCGCCGGGGTACGCCTCGCGCCCGGGGGGGCGGCGCAGGAGCAGCGAGAGCTGGCGGTAGGCGACGGCCTGCTTGGAGAGATCGTCGTAGACGATCAGCGCGTGCATGCCGTTGTCGCGGAAGTACTCGCCCATGGCCACGCCGGCGTACGGGGCGAGGAACTGCAGCGGCGCGGGGTCGGAGGCGTTGGCGGCGACCACCGTGGTGTACTCGAGGGCGCCCGACGCGCGGAGCTTCTCCACCACCTGCGCCACGGTGGACTGCTTCTGGCCGATGGCCACGTAGATGCAGTACACGCCGAGGCCGCGCTGGTTGATGATGGCATCGACGGCCACCGTGGTCTTGCCGGTCTGGCGGTCGCCGATGATCAGCTCGCGCTGGCCGCGGCCGATGGGGATCATCGCGTCGATCGCCTTGATGCCGGTCTGCAGCGGCTGCTTCACCGACTCGCGGGGGATGATGCCGGGGGCCTTCACCTCGATCTTCGCCATCTGGGTGGATTCGATGGGGCCCTTGCCGTCCAGCGGCTCGCCCAGCGCGTTCACCACGCGGCCGGCCAGGCCCTTCCCCACCGGGACCTCGGCGATGCGCCCGGTCCGCTTCACCACGTCGCCCTCGCGGATGTGCGCGAACTCGCCCATGATGGCGATGCCGACGTTGTTCTCCTCGAGGTTGAGCACCAGGCCGCGGGTGCCGCCCGGCAGGTCGACGAGCTCGCCGGCCATCACCCCGGAGAGCCCGTAGACGCGGGCGATGCCGTCACCGACGGAGAGGATGGTGCCGGTCTCGGCGACCTCGACCTTCTTTCCGTACTCCTGGATCTGCTGCTTGATGATCCGGCTGATCTCGTCGGCGCGGATTTCCATTGAGTGTCTCTCCATCTCGCGTCGCCCGGCCGGGCCACGCACGAATCACGAAAGAAGCGAAACGTCCGTCAGGCCTGTCCGGACAGCTCCCGGTGCAGCTTGGCGAGCTGCGCCCGGAGGCTGCCGTCGTAGACCACGTTGCCCACCTTGGCGATCACGCCGCCGAGGAGGGAGCGATCCTGCGTCGTGTCGATCTCCACCTCGCGGCGCGTCGCCTCGCTCAGCGCCGCGCGGAGCCGCTCGGAGAGCTCGGGGGTGAGCGGCGCGGCGGAGACCACGTGGGCCCGGAGGCGACCGACCTTGTCGTCCACCATCCGGCCATACACCGCCGAGATGGAGGGGAGGTCGAGGATGCGCTTCCGATCGTCCAGTAGTCGAAGGAGGTTGGCGACCAAGGGGCCGAGCTTCGCGCCGGCGATCACCGCCTCGACGAGGTTGCGGCGTGCTTCACGAGAAGTGTTGGGATCGAGATACATCGACCGGACGGCGGGGTCCTCTCCAAAGGACCGGGACAGCTCGGCGAGCTCGCGACCGACGGGCTCGAACTCGCTCCCGGCCGCTTCGAACAGCGCCCGGGCATACCTCCGAGCGATCGACGACTGAATCAAGGACGCCTCCAGGCTAGCCAAACGCCGCCATGACGAGGGTTTCCCTTCGTGCGGCGGCGGCCTAGAAAGGGAGGCGGCACATAGCACGCACCCGCTTCGGGGGTCAAGGACTATCCCCCGCCCGGCCGCCGCCAAAAAGCCCCGTGGGAATGCCCCTTTGCACGCCATCGGAACGCCGCCGGTCGGGGCATCCTTCCCGCCGCCGGAGGCCGCGCGGCGGCACGCCGAGGGGCCGCCCGATCGTGGGCCTTCGCGCGGGCTTCCCCGTGGCGCGGCGGCGGGCGGGCGCATCGGCCCACCGACCGGTTCTCGGGATCCGATGCGCGTTGCCGAGAGCCGCGCGGCGGGTCGTCCGGCAACGGCCGTTGCGGCTCGGTCGCCGATGGGGCTCCCGGCGGCGGCGACGTCACTTCTCGTGGAGCGCGACCGGCGGCGTCGGTGCGTCCGCCGGTTCGTCCAGGTTCTCCATCTTGCAGGTGCCGGCGAAGATGACGCCCCGCTCGACCTTCAGCGCCGGCGTCTCGATCGACGCCTTCACCCGCGCGTTGCGCTCCAGCTCGATCACCGTCTTGGCCCGGATGGTCCCGGTCACGGTGCCGCCGGAGACGATCACGGTGCCGGCGTGGATCTCCGCCGTGACGTCGGCGCCTTCGCCGATCACCAGGGTGTCGGGGGTGAGGATCTCTCCGGAGAAGCGGCCCTCGATGCGCACCGTCCCCTCGAAGTGCAGCTTGCCCTCGAAGGCGCTCCCCCTGCCGAGCACCGCGTTGATGTCACCGGGGTTGGAAGCCTCGTCGCGCCTCGCTGCAGCCATCTGTTTCCTCTCTCGTGCCGTCGCCCGCTGGGGCCGACGCATCCTCGCCCGGGCGGCGGGCGGCCGGCAAAGAATCTTCCGTCCCTCGACCTCCCGTCGGGGCCCATCCACCGTCCGGGGCGCGCCGCCTGGTCGGCGTCATCTTCGGACTCAACACAGGTGGTAAATCAAAGCTTCACTGACTTTCGGCCTAGCCCGGGATCATCGCCGAGAGGAGCCGATCGAGCTCCTCGTACGAGAAGAAGTCGATCTCCAGCCGGCCCTTCCCCTTGCCCGAGTCGATCAGGCGCACCTTGGTGCCGAGGGCGCGCTGGAGGCGCTCCTCGATCGACCGGATCTCGGCGGAGGCCCGCCGGCCATCGTCGGCGCCGGCTCGCCTCGCGGTCTTGCCCCCCTCCTTCTGCTTGCGGACGAGTTGCTCCGTCTGTCGGACGGAGAGCCGCCGCGCGACCACCTCGCCCGCGGCGCGCTTCATCTGCGCCTCGTCGCCGAGGCCGAGCAGCGCCCGGGCGTGGCCCATGTTCAGCATCCCCTCCTCCAGCGCCTCCTTGATCTCGGAGGGGAGCTTCAGGAGGCGGAGGGAGTTTGCGATCGAGGAGCGGTCCTTGCCGACCCGCTCCGCGCACGCTTCCTGGGTGAGGCCGTACTCGTCGATGAGGCGGCGGTAAGCCTCGGCCTCCTCGACGGCGTTCAGGTCCTCGCGCTGGATGTTCTCGATCAGCGCGATCTCGAAGGCCTGCCTCTCGGTGACCTCCTTCACCAGCGCGGGAACGAACTTGAGGCCCGCCCGCTGCGCCGCACGCCACCTCCGCTCCCCCGCGATGATGCGGTACTGGCTTCCGTCACGCCGGACGAGGATCGGCTGGATCACGCCCTTCGCTCGGATCGACGCGGCGAGCTCCTCGATCCGCTCGTCGTCGAAATTGCGTCGCGGCTGCGCCTTGTCCGGCGCGATCTCCTCGATGGCGATGGTGAGGACCCCGCCGTCGCGCCGGCCCGGCTCGGAGGCCGGCGCGGGAGCGGCTGCGTTCGGCAGAAGCGCCGAGAACCCCCTGCCCAGTCGATTGCCCTTTTCGCGTGCCACTTCCATCGTCGGTCAGTGCTCCTGCATCGGGTGTCGTTCGGCTCGCGGCGGATCCCTTCAGGCGACCGCGCTGCGCAGGCCCGGAGGTCCGTCGTCCTTCTCGAGGAGCTCGCGGGCGAGCGCGAGGTAGCTCTGCGCGCCGGCGGACTCGATGTCGTAGAGGATGATGGGCTTGCCGAAGCTGGGGCACTCCGACAGCCGCACGTTGCGCGGGATCACGCTCTCGAAGACCTGGCCGGCGAAGTAGCTGCGCACCTCGTTCGCGACCTGGGAGGCGAGCGTCGTCCTCCTGTCGAACATGGTGAGCACTATGCCTTCGAGGGCGAGGTCCGGGTTCAGCCCCTCGCGGACCAGGTCGATCGTCGACATCAGGGCCGAGAGGCCCTCCATCGCGTAGTACTCGCACTGGAGGGGGATCAGCACCGAGCTGCAGGCGACCAGCGAGTTCAGGGTGAGGAGGCCGAGGCTCGGGGGGCAGTCGATGATCACGTACTCGTAGTCCGAGGCGCCGGCGAGGGCGTCGCGGAGGCGAAACTCGCGCCTCGGCGCCGTCACCAGCTCGAGCTCCGCGCCGACGAGGTCCCGGCTGGCCGGCGCGAGATCGAGGTAGGAGAACTCGGTCGGACGGACGACCTCGTCGAGGGTCCGGGAGCCGACCAGGGCGTCGTAGATGGAGAGCTCCACCTGGTCACGGACCACCCCGAGGCCGGATCCGGCGTTTCCCTGGGGATCGAGGTCGATCAGGAGCGTGCGCCGCTCGGCGGCCGCGAGGGAGGCGGCCAAGTTCACGGCCGTCGTCGTCTTTCCTACGCCGCCCTTCTGGTTCGAGATCGAGAGGATTCGGGCCAAGGCTGTTCCACTCCTCCGGTGGAGGCTCCACCGGCCATGGATCCACGAGCACCAGAGCGCGAGAGATCCTGTTTGCTACCACGCGTTCGAGCCGGCCCGCAACGGCCTTCCCGTGGCACGGGAGCGCACCCGGGAGGGTCGTGACGGTACCGCCATCGTCACGCAGGGCCAACCTAGCAGATCCGCCCGACAATCGGGCGGTGTTTCACGTGGAACGCCGGTCGGGGACTGTGACGGCGATGCGAGGGGCGGGAGACGAATCGTCGGATCCCGCGCGAAGAAGGTGGGCCCAGACAGTTGTGGTCGGCGGCCAGCTTTCGTTGGGAGGCGACCGCCGTGATCGAGGGTCGTTGGCAGGTGCCCGCCCTCGTTCGGTCCGCGACTCGTTCCACGTGGAACGAACCTACGGGCCTACCTCCCTCTCGAAAGCCAACCCGACCCGTCCGAATCGTGGGTGCAGAACCGTTCGTGGGAGGCCCTCCATCGGCGGCCAGCCGCCCAAGGCGCCGGCGCCGCCTGCGTGGAACTGGCAATTGCGGCGAAGCCCATTGCCTGGGTTCGGTTCGTCACCCTCCGGCACTTCCGGTGCCCTCTCGGAAATCTCGAGACCGCATTCCTCGGAGACGGCCCTCGCAGCATCGGCTTCGCCCGAACGACGCCAAGAAACGGCCGTCCCGAGAACCTTCCCGCGAGCCCCCTTCCCCAGAAGCGCCGATCCGGCCGAGCCTTCCGTGGGAATGCCGACACGCCCGGGACATCCGCCGAAACGTCGTGGAGGCTGGGCCTCGAGCGCAGACGCCGACGCAGGCGGAGCATCTGCAGAAGCGCCGAGGGGGACGGGGCCTCCGCGGAAACCTCGAGACGACTGGGGCTTCCGCGGAAACGTCGAAGCGATGGGGCCTCTGCGGAGACGCCGAAGCTCCGGAGCCTTCGCGGAGACGCCGAGGCTCCGCGGCCTTCGCGGAGACGCCGACACGCGCGGGCCCTCCACGGGAACGCCGCGGAAACGCCCTGCGGAAACTTCTCCGTGGAAGTCGCTCGACCTGGACGCCCTCGTCGTCACCGTCGACGGGATCTCGAGTGGACGCGTTGCCGAAGTCGCACCCGCTGAAGGAGGGATCCTCGGCTCCCGGCAAAGCCACCGGACCAGAAGGGCTCGAGCCCCGGAGGGTCCCTCCCTGGCCCTTTCCGCCAAGCCCCGCTGTCGCCGCAGCAACGGCGGATGGCATCGGTTTCCGCCTCGCGACGGACCCCTCCGTCGACCGAACCCGACCTTCAGGACGCCTTCGGCCCCCGCTCGACCACGACGATCGCCCGCCTGGCGCCGGATGGGAGCTGGTACCGATGCAGGGCGATGGCGGCATCGCCGGGCCGGCGCAGCGCCTCCAGCTCGTCGGCGTCGGGCTGTTCGGAGCCGAGCATCGCCAGGATGCGACCTCCCGGCCGGACGTAGGCGCGGGCGCGCTCGAGCCAGGGCTCCGGCGCCGCGAACGCCCGCGACACCGCGACGTCCACCGTCGCCAAGCCCTCCTTCGAGGGGTCGCCCTCCACCCGGACGTGCCGCGGGCGGGCGTTCTCGATCCGGAGGCGGGCGAGGGTGGTCTTGAGGAAGAGCACCTTCTTCTCGGTTCGATCGACCAGCACCAGGTCGAGGTCGGGCCGGGCGATGGCGAGGGGAACCCCGGGGAAGCCGCCCCCCGTCCCGATGTCGAGCACCGCGCTCCCCCCGGGGACGAAGGGCGCGACCGCCAGCGAATCGAGCACGTGGAGCTCGGCCACCTCTTCGGGATCGGAGATGGAGGTGAGGTTGACCTTCTCGTTCCAGCGGAGGAGCTCGGCGCCGAACCGGCCCATCGCCGCGAGGGCTGAATCGGACAACTCGAGACCAAAGAGGTCCCTGGCGGCCGCCGAGATGGATCGGATCGCACTCTCCACAGAAGGCTTCACGCGAACTTGCTCCAACCCGTTGTAGTTGCAGGGCTTTTCGGATCTTCAGGAGATCGCCACAAGTAATCCACAGGGTTTACCCTCAATCGGCACCTGCACAATGGGTTCGAGGAAGCCCATCGCCGATCCACGGGAGCGCCTTTTCACTTGACTTCCAGATTGTCCAGAGAAGAAACGCCGTGACCTGCGCCGCAAGGGAACCGGAACGCCTGCCAAGGTCCATGTCAAGCGAAATCAGCATGCAATGGGTTGCCATATGTGACATTTCATCGAAGCTCCAGATTGGCCTCAGTTCGATGATCGAGCGTCGTCGAATACCGACCATGCGGGTACTCCATTCGCCTCTCCTGCAGCCTGCCAGGGGCCTTCTCGGCTGCCTCCCCTTCGAGAGGATTATCCACAGGCCTCCCTCCGAGCCATCCGCGCTCTTCTCCGCATTTCCTCTTGACGTTTGGCCTCACTGGACTTCCACCGGCCCGGGCCGTTGCCAGCCGAGGAAGTCCTCCTGGACCACGTGCTCGTGCCTTCGCCCCGGAAGTCGCCGGCCGAAGACCACCCTCCCCAGCTCCAGCCCGCGGGGGCGGCTCCCCCGGCCACGACAAACCCGGCACGAACAGCCCCGACGCGCCGACGCGAGAGCGACCTCTGGACACCGAGGCGCACGAGGTGGCGACGCGGCCGAGCGGGGCGAGGGGCGACGAGGTTTCGGGTCCAGCGGGAGTGCCGACCGCAACCTCTGGAATCGTGCCGGGCAGAGCGACCCGAGAGATCCGCCCGTCGAGCGGAGGGCCGTCATCCCCAATAATCATCGCCTAGTCCGCTCCAGGAGACAGGTGAGTCGAATCGCAGGCGCGCTCCCACCTGCCATCATCGACTCCCCATGTGGAAGAGGAGGGGGATCGACGGAACCGACCCACGATTCTTCGGCACGTGGATTCCCCCGGGGCTCGCCGGCCCCGCGTCCGAGTCCCTACGGCGCCAGGCCCGGCCGCCACGCTCCCTCCCCGAGCATGCCGGCCGATCCCCCCTCGGCGCGCCTCTCCCCCTCTTTTCCCCCAGTGAGTCTGTCACCCACAACGCGCCTCAGCGTTTGCCGCGGACGGCGGCCTCGATCTCGGCGCGGTGATCCTCCAGGTACTTGTCGACCTCCTCGTCGGTGACGCCGAGATCGCGGAGCACCCCTTCGTAGACGAACTGGAACCCCGGCCCGCCGTCCTCGCCGCGGAGCTGGAAGGAGCGCTTCAGAACGGCCGCGCCGAAGAGGGGGTTCTTCTTCTTCTTGGTCGCCATCCGGCACCTCCAATGCTCCGAGGACACGCCGCAAGGGAGCGCCGCGCCGCCCGGCAGATTCTATTCGCCCGCCGGCTCTGGAGGGGCAGGGGGCACGGCCTCCACCACCAGCCTGCGGAGGTTTCCCTCCCCCTCACTGCGGGTGCGGATGTCCGTCACACCTTCGAGTGCGACGTGGATCGCCTTCCGATCCCGCGCGTTCATCGGCACCACGGTGAGGCTCTTGCCGATCCTCCGCACCGAATCCGCCAGCCGCAGCGCCATCTTGCCCATGGCCGGATCGTCCTCGCGGGTCGGCTCTCCCTCGCGGTGGAGGACGATGCGCTTCCGGCCCTCCCCCTCGCGAAACACGATGCGGCCGGCGAGGTACTGCACGGCCTCGAGGACCTGGCCCCTGGGGGCCGCGTCGAGAACCTCCGCCCCGGAGTGAACCCGGAGGGTACAGTGGATCGCCTCCGCGGCGTCCCGAACCTCGACGTCCACCTTCGCGCCCAGCCGGGCGAAGATCTCCGCGATCACCTCCCGAGCGCGCAGGAGACTCTCGGCCGGCGCCCCGGCATCGACCATCCCCGGCTCGGTCGCCGGCCCCTTCTCCGGGGCTCCCTCCGGCTCTCGCTCCTCGTTCATCGCCATCTCACTTGCCCCTCTTCTTCGAGCCGCGGCCCGGCTTCACTTCGACGGTCGCCTGGGACGCCGGCGCGGTGGGAGCGCCGATCGCCGGCATCCCCATCGTCTTGCGCATCCAGAGCTGCTGCCCGATCGAGAGGATGTTGTTCGTGAAGATGTACAACGTCAGCCCGGCCGGGAGTTGGAACATGATGAAGGTGAAGAAGATCGGCATGAAGTACAGCAGCACCTTCTGCTGGGCCGCGTCCATCTGCATGGGCTGCATCTTCTGCGTCAGGAACATCGTCACGCCCATGGCGAGGGGCAGGGCGTAGAAGGGATCCTTCGAGGTCAGATCCGGAATCCAGCCGGTGATGAACGGCTCGTTGTAGAGCTCCACGGACGTCTGCAGCGTGGTGTAGAGCGCGAGCCAAATCGGCATCTGGATCAGCATCGGGAGGCAGCCGCCCAGCGGGTTGACCTTGTGCTGCTGGTACAGCTTCATGGTCTCGAGGTTGAGCTTCTCCCGATCGCTCCCGTACTTCTCCTTGAGCTTGGCGATCTCCGGCGCGAGCTTGCGCATCTCCTCCATGGACTTCATCGACTTCCATGCGAGGGGAAGCGTCGCGATCTTCACGGCCACGGTGAGCAGGATGATCGCCACGCCCCAGTTGTGGATCACGCTGTGGAAGGCGTTCAGGAGCCACAGCAGCACCCGCGCGATCACCGCCCAGAACCCGAGGTCCACCGTCTGATCCAGCTCGGGGTTGCCGACGCCCGGCTGGCTCGCGATCCGAGCGCTGGCCTCCTGCAGGAACTTCATGTCCTTCTGGCCGACGACGAGGTCGTAGGAGAGCGACGCGGTGGCGCCGGCCGCGAGGGACCTGATCGGCGTCCCCAGGTGGGTGACCAGCACGTCCGGCGTCTCACCGACGAGCTCGCAGGAGGAGGGCGTCTCGGGGACCGCGACCGCCAGGAAGTAGCGCTCCTCGATCCCCGCGAAGCTCGCGTTGCCCGGCGGCCGGACGATCGTCTCGTCCGGATCGTAGAGGTGGCGGACGAGCTCGTCGCCGGCGCGGCAGATGTTCTGGGTGGGCTGCGGAGGAGGACCGGCCAGCCCTCCGCATCCTCCCCCCGCCTTCTGTCGGGCGGGATCCACCCGCGCGGGCATGAGGAGGTCGACCACCCCGGACATCGCCTGTGCACCCGTGTTCTGCAGATCCACGTTCAGAGAGATGGTGCGATCCCCGGTGAGCTCGAACCGCTTCACCATCCGGGCGGCGCCCGCCTCGCAGACGAAGGTTACCGACCGGGAGTCGCTCGCCTGCAGCGCGCACGGCGCCCGCGGCCCCAGCTCCGGCAGCCCTCCCTCGAGGACGACGTCGAAGAGGGCGGGATCCTCCGGCGCCAGATCCCCGGCGAGGTCGACCTGCGGCGCCTCCTCGCCGCCCTGCCGCTGCCCCTTGCGTCCCAGGAGCCTGGCCGAGACCAGACCCCCGCCCCTGGTGGAGAAGACGAGGTCCAGGTGCTCGGTCCGTAGCGCCACCTCCTTCGCCACGTGCTCGACCGGCGCCTGGACCGGCTGCACCGCGGCGGCGGCGGCCGGCGGTTCCTTGGCAGGCGCGGGTGCCGCCGCTTCGGCAGCGCCCTCGACCGCGGGAGCCGCCTCCGAAGCCGGAGCCTGCGCAGGCTCCGGCACCAGGCCGAGCTGCGGCGCGAGCCACTGGAAGCCGAGGAGAATCGCGATCGAGATGCCGACCGCGAGGATCAGCCGCTGGTTGCCATCCACTTCGTGAAGCCCTCGCGAAGAACGATCCCGAGGACCGGCGCAGGTGCGCTATGCCGGTCCATCGCCGGACTGCTTCTCGAGCCGGCGCCCGCGGGATGGCGGGACCGGATCGATCCCGCCTGCGTGAAAGGGGTGACAGCGAGCGATCCGACGCAGGGTGAGCCAGAGGCCCCGCCCGGCGCCGTGCTCCTCGAGCGCCTGAAGCGCGTACGCGGAGCAGCTCGGATGAAATCGGCACGAGGCCGGAAGGAGAGGGGAGAGGAGCGCCCGGTAGAACCGGATCGGCACCGCCAGGATCCTCCTCGCGAAGTGACCGATCATCTCGCGCTCCTCCGCGCACCAGGGCCGCCCGGCTGCGAGAGGCGGCGCGCGATCTCGAGGAACTCGGAGAGCAGGGTGTCCTGATCGATCTGGGGAGCTCCGGTCTTGGCGATCAGGACGAGATCGATCGCCTTGGGAAGGGCGTCGCGCCTGCGGCGAAAGATCTCCCGCAGCCGGCGCTTCACCAGGTTTCGCTCCACCGCGTTGCCGACCTTGGCGGAGACGGTGACGCCCAGCCTGCGCTCGCCGGTCGCCGAGGGGAGCGCGAGGCCGATGAGGTGCGCGGTGTGGACCTTCCGGCCCCGCGCCCGGGCCCGAAGGAACTCGTGTCGCTTCAGCAGACGCCGGGACTTCGGGAACGCCTCCTCACCCCGCCCGGTGGCGCCCTCGCTCGGCCTCGGCATGATCGCCCGGGACGATCGCCTACTTCTTGGGAGCAGAGGTCGTGAGCCGCTTGCGACCCTTGGCGCGGCGGCGCTTGAGAACATCACGTCCGGCCTTGGTGGCGTTGCGCTTGCGGAATCCATGGGTCCGGTTCCGGCGGATCTTCTTCGGCTGATAGGTACGCTTCACGACCGACACCTCGAGCCGCCGATCCCGATCGCGACGGCGACCATGGGAGGCGACGAAAGCGTGCGATCAAGCGCATCGAGCGCCTCCCTGTCAAGATCAATCCACTCTCTGGAATCACGTCCCGGCCAACGTCCGGACGATCGCGATCCTTCCGCCTTCACGCATGCTCGATCGGCGTCCCGATCCTCCGTCGTTCCGCAAGGTTCCCGCTAGGCCGTTGACGCGCCGGATCCGTTTTGGCTATGCAACCTGCGTAACGTATCTACCGAGCGAACGGCAGCACACCTTCCCTCCCACCCTCCGAGCGAGCGTCAGCGATCGACCGATCATGGATCGAGGGATTGCGGGCGGGCCCGTCGGGTGAGGCGGAACGGTTGCTTCACGATCCGTCCTTTCCCGCCGGGGGAGCACGATGGAGCGACTCGAGGGGCCGGGGGATCGCGTCCGGCCCGCAGGCCGACACGCTGGCGAGGATCGAAGATTGAACGCCGAGGGAACATCCGTGTGGGAACGAGCGCTCGCCAAGCTGCGCCACTCGACGACCGATTACGCCTACGAAAACTGGATCACCCAGATCGTCCAGCTCGGCAACGACGGCCAGACCCTCACCCTGGGCGTGCCCAACTACTTCGTCCGCGACTGGATCGTTCTCTACTACGCCGACCTGGTCCGGCGCGCGGTCCACTCGGTGGCCGGCGAGCCCATCGCCATCGAGTTCGTGATCGACGAGAGCCGCAAGGCCGGCGCCCAGCCTCCGCCCGCCCCCGCCACGTCGCAGGACGACGAGGTCGTGATCACGGAGGTCGAGGCCTCCAACGGCCGCACCAAGCTCTCCGACCGCTTCACCTTCGAGAACTTCGTGGTGGGGCCCTCCAACCAGCTCGCCGCCGCGGCGGCCGCCGCCGTCGCCGAGAACCCCGGCAAGCAGTACAACCCGCTCTTCATCTACGGCGGCACTGGCCTCGGCAAGACCCACCTCCTCCACGCGATCGGCAACCGCATCCGCGCCCGCGATCCGAAGGTCCGGGTGGTCTACCTCTCGGCGGAGCAGTTCCTGAACGAGTTCGTGGTGCTGCTGAAGAAGGGCCAGATGGAGGAGTTCCGCCGCCGCTACCGCGAGGGCGTGGACGTCCTCATGATGGACGACATCCAGGTCCTCAAGAAGGCGCAGGAGACGCAGAACGAGTTCTTCCACACCTTCAACGACCTCCACGACTCCGGCAAGGCGATCGTCCTCACCTCCGACATCCACCCGAACGAGCTGCCGAACATCGAGTCGCGGCTGCGCACCCGCTTCACCTCCGGCCTCACCGCCGACGTGTACGAGCCGCCGTTCGAGGTGCGGATCGCGATCATCAAGCGGAAGGCGGAGCAGGAAGGCGTGAACCTCCCCGACGACGTCGCCCAGTTCGTGGCGTCGAAGGTCACCAGGAGCGTCCGCGACCTCGAGGGCGCGCTCACCCGCCTGGCCGCCCACGCCACCCTCACCGGCCGCGCGCTCTCGATCGCCTACGCGGAGGAGGTGCTGCGGGACATGCTCCCCCAGCGCCAGGCCCTCTCCATCGAGCACGTGCAGAAGGTCGTGGCGAAGTACTTCGGCATGACGGTGGACGACCTGCGCGGCGAGAAGCGGATCCGCCCCATCGCCAACGCCCGCTCGGTCGCCATGTACTTCTGCCGGAAGCTGATCTCCGACGCCTCGTTCCCGATCATCGGCGCCGCCTTCGGCAACAAGCACCACACCACCGTGATGGCGGCGGTGGAGCGGGTCTCCCAGAAGCGGGACGGCGATCCGGCCCTCGCCCGGGAGCTCGAGGAGCTCGAGCGCCAGATCAACGGCTGATTCCGCGCGCTTCCCCACGGGCCCGAATGATCCACAGGGGTGTGGAGAACTCCGCTCCCCGCCCCCGATCCCCCTCCGGTCGCGTGGGCCAGAAACCCACATAAGATACCGTTTTCATGAACGTTTTTCCCTTCGCGTCGGCGAGGGACCGGTGGGGCGCCCCAAGGCTTCCCACTTCTACCCCCTGTGAACTGTTCGGCCCGCAAACCGATCGGCCCGGAGCCCGGCCAGGCCGCCTTCCGGCCGGCAGAAGGGACCAGGAGCGGGCCCTCCCGGCAATACACCACGCGTTACATGGATCACCACCCGATTCCTCGTTCGCCCCACGGAAAACGTGTGATCCGATCGATGGATCGCGCTGTGGATCGGCGCGGAGAATCTGCGGACTGGGCGCGTTGACAGGTCCGGAAGCCCGGTGCTACACAACCGACGCCCCGGTGATCCGCAGCGGGACCTCGGACGGTCGGACAGAATCCCGATGGGATTCCAGCCGCCTGGCGGATTGTTCACAAGTCCACAGTCCCTACGATCTGCTACGATCTGGATCCCCAATCTGATCTTCTTTCTTCGATCAGATCGGCAGAGGACCTTTCGGAGAGAACCATGGAGCTGCAGATTGCGGTCGAGGAGCTGAGCCGCGCGCTCTACCGCGCCCAGGGAATCGTCGAGAAGAAGGCGACCCTTCCCATCCTCTCCAACGTGCTGCTCGAGGCGAAGGCCGGAACCCTCAAGGTCACCGCGTTCGACCTCGAGATCGGCATGATCAGCGAGCACCGCGCCGAGGTCCTCACCGAGGGCCGGCTCGCGGTCTCCGCCCGCCACCTCTACGACATCGTCAAGATGCTCCCCGAGCCGACGGTGGTGCTCAAGCAGAGCCAGAACCACTACCTGGAGATCACCTGCGGCGCCTCGCACTTCCGCATCGTGGGGAGCCCGGCCGACGACTTCCCCTCCCTGCCGGTCCTCGCCAAGATCCCCTTCGTCCAGGTGCGGCCCAAGCAGATCCTCGAGATGATCGAGCTGACGAGCTTCGCCATCTCCACCGACGAGACCCGCTTCAACCTGAACGGCGTCTTCTTCGAGCCGGTGGAGGGCGGCGGCGCGCGCATGGTGTCCACCGACGGGCACAGGCTCTCGCTGGTGGAGCGATCGATCGAGGGCGACTTCTCCCTCGGCCGCGGCGTAATCCTCCCCCGCAAGGGCATCCAGGAGCTCAAGAGGCTCCTCGGCGAGGGCGGCGACGAGGTGAAGCTCGGCTTGGCCGAAAACTCCGCCGTCCTCAGCCGGCCCGGGCTCACCCTCCTCATGCAGCTCGTCAACGGCCAGTTCCCCGAGTACGGCCAGGTGATCCCGAAGGAGTCGGCGCGGACCGTGCGCGTGGAGCGGATGCGGCTCCTCGAGACCCTCAAGCGCGTCTCGCTGCTCTCCAACGAGCAGTCCCGCACCGTGAAGCTCGAGGTCGGCGACGCCGCCCTGCGGATCTCCAGCCAGAACCCGGATCTCGGCGAGGCCCACGAGGAGATCCCGATCGAAGGGGAGGGCGCCAGCCTGCAGATCGGCTTCAACGCCCGCTACCTCATCGACGTGCTCCAAGTGCTGACCGCCGACGAAGTCACGCTCGAGCTCACCGACGATCTCTCCCCCGGCGTGCTCCACCCCGCCGGCGACACCACCTACACCGCCGTGGTGATGCCGGTCCGCATCTAGGCGACGCGTTGCGGCTGCTCGAGCTCCGCCTCCACGACTTCCGCAACGTCGAAGTGGCGCGGCTCGAGATCGGCCCCAGGGCCACGGTGATCGTCGGCCCCAACGGCCAGGGCAAGACCAACCTCCTCGAAGCGGCGTACTTCCTCGCCACCCTGCGGCCGCTGCGCGCGTCCCGGCCCGCGGAGCTGGTGCGGTTCGGCGCCCCCGGCTGCAGGGTCGAGGGGCGCTTCGCGTTCGGCGGGAGCCGGCGGGACTTCGCCGTCACGATCGAGGACGGCGCACGGCAGGCGTGGGTCGACGGCAAGAAGGTCCGCGACCTGGAGGAGTACTTCG
>Ga0180220_1000924_pt1 | contig 25534 bp, 21 predicted proteins | sample eDN5th37CBELigBY_FD_151335 | JGI IMG/M metagenome (GOLD analysis project Ga0180220, IMG submission 151335) | Enriched backyard soil microbial communities from Emeryville, California, USA - eDNA 5th pass 37_C BE-Lig BY (version 2) (version 2) | ecosystem: Environmental > Terrestrial > Soil >...
TGTACATGCGGGCTTTTGGCGTGATGCCGGCACGCATCAAGGCAGCGAATCGATGTATTCTTTCGCCCAGCGCACGCCTTCGGCGATGGCTGCAGCTATGGATTTCAGGGGATCGTAGCCGCCGCGATTGATTGCGTCGCCATCGATTTTCACGCCGAACCCATGGCCGCCCCCGGCAAGATCGGTGGACACGACTTCGACGGTATGGCCTTTGTAGTCGAATGCATGCTTTGTCATTGCTATCCCCCTAGAAAAGAAGATAGAGGGCATTTATCATGCCTGGAGCATGCCGCAAGGAGGGTTGCGCAGCATTGCTGAACGCGCCTGACGCCGATATGCTTGCATCCATGCAAAAAGATGCCGCTACGCTGTCCGCCAGGCTCGCGCGCTTTCCGAGACTCGGCCTGGCCCATTTGCCCACGCCGCTGGAGCCGATGAAGCGGCTGAGCGCTTATCTGGACGGGCCGCGGCTATGGGTGAAACGGGAAGACGCTTCGGGCGTGGGCATGGGCGGGAACAAGCTGCGCAAGCTGGATTATGTGCTGCACGAGGCCATCGCCGCCGGCGCGGACACGCTGGTATCGGGCGGCGTGGTGCAGTCGAACAGCCAGCGGCAGGTCGCCGCGGCCGCGGCCAGGCTCGGGATGCAATGCCATCTGGCCGTCTACCACGGCCGGCTTGCGGCGCCAACGCCGGAGTACGACACGTCGGGCAATGCCTTGCTGAATCGACTGTTCGGCGCCCACATGCATGATGTGCCCTGGACGGGAGACCGCAATGGCGCCATCGCAACCCTGGGAGAACGCTTGCGCCAGGAAGGCAGGCGGCCCTATGTCGTTCCGTACGGCGTCTCGAACGCACTGGGCGCCGTGGGCTATGCGTCGGCGATAGCCGAGATCGCCGCGCAATCCTCAGCCGCCGGCTTTCGCCCAGCGGCCATCGTGCATTGCACCGGCAGCGGCGCGACGCAGGCCGGCCTCGTGGTCGGCGCGTCGATCGCGCTCGAGGACACGCAGGTGATCGGCATCGATATCGACGCGGAACCGGAGCGGGTGCGGGCGGACGTCATGAAGCATGCACGAGCCGCGGCCGAGCTGCTCGATACCTCGTTCGCTGAATCGAAGATCGACGTCGTAGCGGGCCACGCCGGCCCCGCTTACGGCATTCCACACCAGGCGACGATAGAGGCGATCAAACTGGCTGGCTCCCTTGAAGCGCTGGTTCTGGATCCGGTGTATTCGGGCAAGGGCCTGGCCGGCCTGCTGGCGCTCGTGCGCGCGGGGCGCTGGCGCGCGGACGAGGACGTCGTCTTGGTCCATACCGGCGGCACGCCGGCACTGTTCGCCTACCAAAGCGCGCTGGCCATTTAGCCGCTATTGCGCCGGCATGGCAGCCCTCGCGGCGGCATGCGCAGCATAATCGGAACGCGGCGCATGATCACATGCGGCGTATCCTCACGGCTTGCGCGCGATTCAGCCGCGCGGCTTCCCGTTCGGCGTAGTCCCGTTCTCCCGGTTCATACGCCCCCTCGTAAAGGCATTTGCTCCGGTTCCATTTGCATTCGTCGCTTACCCGGCTAACGCGGCGATCGGGTTCGCCCGGACCGGCCGAAGAGCATCCGGAAACAATGACGGCAATCAATAGCGCCAGGCCGCATCGGCTCAACGTTTGAATAGACATTTCACTCTGGCCTTACAGAGCTGCGGTAGTCCATTTTATAGCAAGCCTTTGGAGCCGTCCCAACCGGCAATGCACAGCTTGGCAGTGCGCACAGCGAAAGCTGCGGGCCTTGGCAATACGCGCAGCGGACACTGCGGGCTTGGGCATGCGCGAACCAGGCTTGATCCGATGCGGCAAGCTAAGGAGCTTCCGGCTGCTCTTCAACCGCTGCGGCGGAAGCCAAGCGCTCGATACAGGCAAGATCCAATTGCGCAACAGCGCGCTCGATTTGCCGAAGGAAGGCTGCGGCATCCGGATACAGGCGCAGGTGCTCGGCCAGCCATTGCTCGATCCGGGTGATTTCCCCCGACTTGGCGTATTGCGCCAGGTCTTGCAAAAACGGCTGGATGGAAAGCGGCGCGGCGACGGGAGCGCCTTCGGCCGCTTCAGGAACAACTCGAGGTTCGCATGCCGGCTGGAAGGTCTCCGCCGACAGGGCGGGCACAACGACCTGGAAACTGAAGCGCGCCCCCCTGCCGGGAGCGCTGTCCAGCCGCAGCTCCGCATCCATGTTCTGCACGATGTTGCGGGCAATATGCAAACCCAATCCGACGCTCCCCTGGCGCCGGTGGTCCTGCTGGAATGCGCCGAACACCCCGGCCTGGCGATTGGCGGAAATACCGGGCCCATTGTCCTGCACCGCGAAATCGAGCGCGGCATGCTTGCCTTGGGGCGCGCTCGCCAGCGCCAGGACCACCTTGCCCCGCCTGGTGAATGCCGCGGCATTGGCGATCAGGTTCAGCAACACCTGGGACAAGCGCCGGCCGTCCGCCCACACGCGCACCGGCAAAGGCGAGCCCGCTTCGATGGCGAAATGATTCCCATGCTGCCGGCACAATGCCCGCCCCTGCTCCGCCAGCCCTTCGATGAAAGCCTGCATGTCGAGCGGGCCGGGGTGGATATCCAGCGGCTTGAGATCCTGCGCGGCATATTCCAGCAACTCGTCAATCAGTGATATCTGGTAATCCGTGCTGCGTTGAATCGCACTTAGATGGGACGCATGGCCGGACGGAATCACGGGCCGTAGCAGATCGACATAGCCTTTTATGGTGGCGGCGGGCGCCCTCAGATCGTGGCTGATATAGCCCAGGGCTTCCGTCTGCCGACGGGCGCGGCACCGCGCCCTGTCGTAGCACAACAGTGCAAAAATAGTCGATCCGAGCACAGGCAATGCCAGCGCCAGCAAGGGCGTGAGCCGGGTGACCCAGTACCGGTTGTCCGTCGCGTCAAAATCCACGGACAGATCGAGCTGCGAATAATACAGAAGCCGCAGCACCGTGCAGAAACCAACGACATAGAACAGCCAGGCCATTGCACGCTGGCTGCCGCGCGCATCCTGCCCCATATTCATGAGCAGGGTCGTGGCGCTGCCGAACATCAAGGCCGTCCACGCGATCGCGACCAACAGGATACGAATCCAGGGGTCGGGATAATGAATGTGGAAAACATACACCCCCGCTGTTGCTATCAATACCGGCGCCAGCGCCGGCGCGAGCGCCGCTGAAAGCCCGCACAGCAGCCTGGTCGAACACCAGTACATCGCCAGCCCGAGCATGATCAGCGCATTGGGCACGGTAAGCTCCAGCTCACGCGGCAGACCGGTCTTGACAAAGAAAACAATGCATCCGGCCGCAATCAGCAGCGTGCCCAATTGCCAGGCCTTGGCCGCCGCGACATCGGTACTTGGCAGTCGGCGCTGGATCAGGATGAAGACCCCGCCATTGGCAAGAATGGTTAGCGCTGCGGCGATGAGTATCGTTCTGGTATCCAAGGCAGATTTCCGATACATCCGGAGGCGGACGTATCATTTAGAAGGAATCGCTATATTCTCACAGACTGTCCTCGGCCGCACCGTAGCGCAGTCTCTTCGGGCGATGCCGGCCCGCAACACCCCGTTCGGCATGCCGCTTGCTCCCTCCACGCAACACGCGACACAAGACGCCTCACCGGAGAGCAGCAATGACCCAAGACAAATCCCATCAAGGCGGAGCCAGCCCTTCTTCCGCCAAACCCGCAACACCCAAGCCGCCGCGCGGGGAACACAGCGACACCGGCACGGAAAGGGATTTATTGCCCGAGTTGGGATTGAAGCGGCCGGCTCCGCCCAATGCCTCACGCGCGGAAGCCGCGGGAAACAAGGCGACCCGGTTCGACGGCAACCCGAACCCGAAAGGCGAGGAAACAGGCGTGCTGGGTCCAAAGGATGATACGCCCGCCTTCCTGGAAAAGAAGCCGGGGCCCGGCGCCGGCCGCAAGTAGGCCTGCGGTGCAGCGCCAGGCCCGGAACAGCCAGCCGGCTCGTCGAAAGACCAGGGATGCTATCGGACCCCTGGCGGATTCGTGTCAATCCAGCTGGATATTGGACTCCTTCGCCACCCTCTTCCATTTGGCGATATCGTCGACGATCACCTTATGGAATTCCTGTGGCGAGCTGGCCACGACCGCGCCCCCGAGCTGGGCGAGCTTCTGCACCATGGCGGGGTCTTTCAGGGCTTTGACGGAAGCGTCGTGCAGCTTTGCCACAACCTCATCCGGCATGCCCTTGGGCCCGAGCAAGCCATTCCAGGCCTGAGCGTTATAGTTCTCGATGCCGGCCTCTTTGAAGGTCGGAACATCAGGCAGTTCGCTGGACCGCGTCTCGGCGGCGATGGCAATGGGCTTGAGCTGCCCGTTGCGAATGAAAGGCAGTTCCGCGGCGATGGGCTCCCAAATCATGGCCACCTGGCCGCTGATCACATCGGTGAATGCGGGGCCGGCTCCCTTGTACGGAACATGCAGCACATCGACCTTGGCGATGGATTTGAACAATTCCATGGCAAGATTCCCCAGCCCGCCCGTACCCGATGATGCGTAGGTATAGGTGTCGGGCTTGGCCTTCAGTTCCGCAATGAGGCCTGCCATGTCGTTCGCCGGAAATGATTTCGTCACGCTCAGAACGCCGGGGACGGTCTCGATCAGCGTAATGGGCGTGAAATCGGAGACGGGATCGTAAGACAATTTTTTGTAGACGGCGGCATTCGACCCGTGCGTACTCGATGACGCGAGCAATAGGGTGTATCCATCAGGCGCTGAATCGGCGACATAGCGAGTGCCGATCGAGCCGCCCGCGCCCGCCTTGTTTTCGACCACGATGCTTTGCCCCAGCTCGGCGCCGAGGCGATCGGCAAACAAGCGGCCAATGATGTCGGCCGTTCCCCCCGGAGCAAAAGGCACGATCATGCGTATCGGCTTATCCGGATAGGCCGCAACGGCCGCGGCTGGCAAAGAGCAACTCAAGACGGCGAGACTGCCGGCAAGCAATGCGCGTAAAGGCTTGGATAACATATTGAACTCCTTCAATTGGCATGGATTTGAATACGGTGCTGCAACCACTCTCCTACTAAACCGGCTATGTCTTTGCTGTTGCGATCGAGCATCATGAAATGGGAATTCCCTCGAATGCCCAGGCCGGGCAAGTCGATTTCCGAGGCCTGCACATGCTGTCGCAGTTCAGAAAGAAACGACTGCGCCGCATGGCGGTACGAACTCCAGACCTCGCTGCGGGCGATATAGTCGCCCCATAAAAATAGCTGCGGCGCCCTGGCGCCGTCGGCGCGATCGGGCATGCCGGTGGGCTCTATCGCAACGACGGCCCGGACCAGCTCAGGGCATTTCTGCGCCAGCTGCAAGGCATAGCCGCCCCCCTGGCTGTGGCCGACAATGATGCAAGGGCCGGCCTCACGCACCAAAGCCATGTAAGCGCTTAGTTCCAGCTCCATATGGCCCAGCCAACGGGGCACGAACTGCTTCGCAAACCGATCGAAGGCATCCACCGGAAACTGCTGCCCGCCGTAGGGCTTGCGCGCCGCCGGCTCGTCCGCGTATGTCCCAGGCTCTCCGATTCTGAAAATCGACCAGGCTTCTTCCCGGCTGCGGTACACAGGCGGATCGCCCCTTTCCCCGTCTCTCACCAACCACGGAGAGCGCCCCCTTTCGGGACCGTCGGACACCAGCACATCGAAGCCCATCCGCAAGAAATGCCAGAGCCAGCCGTCACGGCCATCCGGCGTCGCCTCCCATTGACTCCCGCACATGCCGCCGCCATGCCAGAGCAATATTGGGTAGGGGCAACGCGGCTCCGCAAGGCGGTACTCCTGCACATAGAGCTGCCCGACGATATAGCTGCCGTTCATATCCACGGCGCGTGCAGCCGCTGCCGGCACGATTTGCCGATTCAGCACAGGCAGCCCGCTCATCGTGACACTGGTTCCGCCGACGTAATAGCTCTTGACCGAGCGCAGGGTAACTGTTCCTTCTTGCACTGCCTTCTTGTATCCCTCTGTAGCCCTGATGTATTCTGGAGCGACCGGGATCCAGCCGTTTGGAGCCCATCGCCTGAAGCCCATCGCTCAATAACGAAATGCTATTCCACTAAACTAGTGTGGTGCGTGCAATTGTCTACCATGCCGTGCCGGAACGGCACAGCATGCAGCCCGAAAAGGAAGGAGATGCTATGCAGATAAAGTGGCTCGAAGATTTCGTGGCATTGGCGAAATCGCCTACGCTCATCCAGGCGGCTGAAATGCGCAATGTCACTCATCCGGCTTTCGGGCGGCGAATCCGGGCGCTGGAGGACTGGGCAGGGGTGCCGCTGCTCGAGCGGAAATCCAGCGGCGTATCGTTGAATCCGGCAGGCCGCGCATTCCTGGTGTCCGCGTTGGAAATACTGGATATATTGCGCGAGACTCACAAGACGCTTCAGCAGCCCGGCTACGAACGGATGCACAAGGTGCGCTTTGCTTCGGGCCGCACACTGTCGCATTCCGTCCTGCCACGGCTGCTGTCCCGGCTGCGCGACGCCATTCCTCCATTCCAGTCGCAGGTCACGACGACCAGCCTGCAGTACGGGGTAGAGATGCTGATGGACGGGGAGGCCGATTTTCTCCTTTGCCATGCCCATGAGTCGCTGCCGGATAAAATCGACAGCCGCGACTATATGCACCTGGGCGTGGGACGCGACAAACTGGTGGCCGTCAGCGCTCCTCTGTCGGAAACATATCCCCGCTATCGGGTTCCCCGCAAGCCCGACGATGCCGCGGTGCCCTTTCTTGATTTTGCGCCGGCAATGTCGCTGGGTCGCATCCTGCGCAGCAGGCTCTACACGATTTGCCCAGGGGAAAAGCTGAATGTCGTGTATGAGTCGGATCTGGCGGAAGCGATCCATGCCATGGCGCGTGAAGGCGTCGGTCTGGCATGGCTGCCGCTGTCCCTGGTGCGCGGCGACCTGGAGCACGGCATCATGGTGCGCGCGGATTCGACAGCGTCCGACATCGACATGGACATTCGCTTGTACCGATCCCGGCAGAACCCAAAACCTGTGGTCCGAAGCATATGGGCCAGTCTGCAGTAATCGATAGTGCCGCCGTGCGGCGCTGACCGCTGCCCACCGAACAGGCGCCGAGCCGGAGCATGATAGCCCCGGGACCGCCGGCCGGCAGTCTTTATCGACCTTATTGATTAAACCCCCTTCAAAGCAAGCGGGCTGTTATCCGCCATACAGAATAAAAACTTCTGCCTCCGAATGGCTATACGCCTGTTGGTTGGGCCATACAGCTGGGGGTGTAAAGCCCTTGGCCGACTATACGTTCGACCGATGTAACAAATCTGCAATGTATTTATCATTTTCTTCGAGGAGAGCCTGTCGAGGGCAGCGGCGGCGATGCAAGGCGAGCCGCCGCGCCGCACATGCGGGCGCTGTGCAGAAACGAAGTTGCAGATAGCGGTCTGAATGCCGGGTGGGACGGGGTTATGCAAACTGAAGGAAAGCCGGAAGCACCGGCGCGGCGCCTGCCATGGCGCGGCCTCGGTGCATGGAATCTGTATTTTCTAGCGAAACTGGGGCTGCTGTGGGCGGGGGTGCTGAACTTCCACCCGCTGCCCAATATCGCCTTTGCCGCCGGCCTGCTTTTACCGCTGCCTGGAAAATGGCTGCCACGCCTGCGCCAAGCCGTGGCAATCCCTATTGGGGCCGGCCTTTTTTATTACGACACCTGGCTGCCGCCCATTGGCCGCCTGGCCGAGGCCATGCATGACATCGCCGGCTTGTCCTCGGACTATCTCATGGAGTTCGCCGCGCGGACAGTGGACTGGAACATGGCGGCGGCCGCGCTGGCCTTGTGGGTGGCCTATCTGTTTCTATCGCAGTGGCTGCGGCTCAGCGTCTTCACGGTCCTGGCGCTGGCTTACATCGCGCTGCCCGACATGCCTGTATATGTCGATACCGGCAACGTTGCCCAGGCGGCGGCAACCGGCCCAAGGCCCCTGCCAGCCGCTCCCGCGCCATCGGTCCGGGCGTCGCCCGAACCCGTGCCCGTGGCGGCAAGCGCGGACCTGCTGGACCAGTCGGCGCCGCCAACGGACGAAAACCTGAATGCCTATCTACAGGCCTTTTACCGCCAACAGGAAAAACGCCAGACGGACTTCCCCGGGGACGTGCAGAATATGGACGCCTTCGATATCCTGGTGCTGAATATCTGTTCCCTGTCCTGGTCGGACCTGGACGCGGTCCAACTGCGCGACCATCCCTTGTTCGGCAAGATGGACATCATCTTCAAGAACTTCAATTCAGCCACCTCGTACAGCGGACCGGCCAGCTTGCGGCTGCTGCGGGCCAGCTGCGGCCAGACCTCGCATGCATCGCTGTACCAGGAACCGTCGGCGCATTGCTATCTGTTCGAGAACCTGAAAGCGCTCGGCTATACGGTCGACCTGGCGCTCAACCATACCGGCGACTACCAGGGGTTTCTGGAAGCCGTGCGCGGCCAGGGCCAGATGCCGCCGCCGGCCGGCGACCAGGATGCATTGCCGCGCGCCTTGGTCGCGTTCGACGGATCGCCGATCAGGCGCGACATCGACGTGCTGACCCAGTGGCGGCAAATCAGGGAAAAAACCGGCGCCTCCCGGGCGGCCATGTTCTACAACACCGTCACCTTGCATGACGGCAACCGCTATATCAAGCCCGACGGCGGCACTTTGCGGGCCGACTATCGCAGCCGCGCCCAGATGCTGCTCGACGAGCTGGCGAGCTTCGTCGGCCAGCTCGAGCGCGAGGGCCGGCCCACGCTGCTCATGCTGGTCCCCGAACACGGCGCCGCGCTGCATGGCGACCGGATCCAGATTTCCGGCCTGCGTGAAATACCGAGCCCCGACATCACCCACGTGCCCGTCGCCATCAAGCTGATCGGCGCGAAAACCAGGCCGCACAAGGACCCCGTCTATATCAGCCAAAGCAGCAGCTATCTGGCCCTGTCGGAACTGGTCGCCCGCCTGCTGCGCGAGCGTGCTTTCTCCACCGAGGGCCTGGACCTGGAAACGCTGGCAGCCGGCCTGCCCCAGACCGCCGAGGTATCGGAAAACCAGGCCGCTATCGTCATGCGCTACCGCGACCGGCCGTATATCCGGCTGGCCGATTCCGGCTGGCAGCCCTATCCCCAATAAACCGTCTCACAGCGAGGTGACGCCCATGTTCTATGCCCCTTCTGCACTTGCGCAAGACGATATCGCCGCGCTGCAAGAGTGCCTGTGCCTGCCGGAGCTGCCCTATGTGGACTTCTCCCTGGAGGCGGAACGGCAGGCTGTGCTGGACAGCTGGCCCCTGCTGCGCGAACTTTATCCCCACCCCGCTGAGGACCCATCCTTATGAAAAGCATCGTGTTCTGCGGCGTGCGCGGGGGGACCGGCACCACGTCGACCATGGCGGCGATCGGCCAGGCCTTGCACGCGCTCGACGAAAAGGTCCTGATGATAGATCTCGCTCCCAGCAACTTGCTGAACCTGCACTTCGGGGGATCGCCGACCGAGACCAAAGGCTGGGCGCGCGCGCTGGTCGATGGGCGCCCCTGGCATGAAGCCGCCACGGAATTGCAGTCCGGATTGCATGTGCTGCCCTTCGGCCTGCTGAATCAGACCGAACGCCTGAGAGCACCCCAGCTACCGCGTTTGCTGTGGCAATCGGACGCCGCCCGCATGGCCGCCCTGCGGGCGCAATACAGCGTCGTCCTGTTCGACCTGCCCAGCACCGAAGTGACGAATTCCTCGGTCATGCTGCGCAGCGATCTGCAGATCGTGACGACCGAGGCCGATCCGGCCAGCTGCGCTTTGCTGGCCAAGCTGCCGCCGGACAAGCGCAGGCATTACCTGATCACGCGCTATGACCCCGTGAGCCGGGTTCAGCGCGACATACGCCTGCTCTGGCAAAGCCGCCTGGGCCCGAACCTGCTGCCGCAAGTCATGCATCGCGATGCCTCGATGGTCGAAGCCCTATGCAGCAAGGCGCCCGTCGGCCGCTACCGCCCGGAAAGCCTGGCGGCGCAGGATGCCCAGCATATCGCGGCCTGGTGTCAAAGCCGGCTGCGCTCGCTGGAATGATCGCCGCGCGCGGCTATGCCGCCCTGCTTACCCCTCTGGCGCAATCCGCCTTGTCGCGCGACTACCGCTATTTCCGGGAACGCCAGGCTTCGGAGCCCGCCGCTTGCCTGTATGTGGCCTGCCTGGTGCTGGCGCGCAGCCTGCTGCGCCTGGAATCGCCCGCATGGCAGCAGATCTTGGGACCGGAGCGCGCCGCCTTCGATCATTTGAACCGGCGCGCGCTGCGGCCGGGAGATCCATTGCGTTATGCCATCCAGGCCTTGTGGCTGCTATGCGTGCGGCCCGCGGCCTGGGCCCGGCTATCGCGGCGGCTTGCGCGATTCGCCGCCATGCTGGATGGCGGGCTGCGGCGCGGCCAGTCCTGGCTCGCAGCCCGTTACGCCGGGTTCATGGACAGCCATGCCGTGCGGCAGGCGACGCCATGGCAAGACGCCTCCGCGCGCGCCGCGGGACACAGCCTGACCGTCGCCCGGCGCGCCGCCATGGTTGCGGGCCTGGCGCTGTCGGCGCCGTTGGCCGCCTGGTGCATCACCCAGCCTTTGAACTGGAACAGCCTGTTCATCTTCGTCCTGGCCTTATGGTGCCTGGCCCTGGTGATACGCCGCCTGCCCGGCCGCATGCCGGCGCTGATGCTGATCGCCTTGTCCGTGATCGTGTCCTGCCGCTACCTATGGTGGCGATATACGAGCACCCTGCATTGGGACGACCCGCTGGATGCCGGTTTCGGCATAGCGCTGGTCGTGGCGGAAACCCATTCATGGCTCGTGCTGATGCTGGGCTATCTTCAGACCGCCTGGCCGCTGCGCCGCGAACCCACCCCCCTGCCGGCGGATACCGGTTCCTGGCCCAGCGTCGACCTGTTCATTCCCACTTATAACGAGGACTTGAGCGTGGTAGCGCCGACCGTGCACGCGGCATTGAACATGGACTGGCCCAAGGGCAAGTTGAAGGTCTACATCCTGGATGACGGCAAACGCGAAGCGTTCCGCGAGTTCGCCGCCGCTTGCGGCGCCGGCTACCTGACGCGCCCCGACAATCGCCATGCCAAGGCGGGCAACCTGAACCACGCCCTGGCCCGGACGGACGGCGAGCTGCTGGCGCTGTTTGATTGCGACCATGTGCCCGCCCGCTCGTTCCTGCAATTGACCGTGGGCGGCTTCCTGAAGGACCGCAGGCTGGCCCTGGTACAGACGCCGCACCACTTCTTCTCCCCCGACCCTTTCGAGCGCAATCTCGGGATTTTCCGTTCGCTGCCCAACGAGAACATACTTTTCTACGGGCTGATACAGGACGGCAACGACACCTGGGACGCCACATTCTTCTGCGGCTCTTGCGCCGTCCTGCGGCGTTCCGCCGTCGAAGAGATCGGCGGCTTCGCGGTCGAAACCGTGACCGAGGACGCGCATACCGCCCTGCGCCTGCACCGCGCGGGCTATGCCTCGGCCTATTTGCGCATACCGCAGGCGGCGGGCCTGGCGACTGAAAGCCTGGCGGCGCACATCGGCCAGCGCATGCGCTGGGCGCGCGGCATGGTGCAGATATTCCGCCGCGACAACCCCATGCTGGGCAAAGGCCTGTCGCTGGCCCAGCGGCTGTGCTACCTGAACTCCACCCTGCACTTCCTCGCCGGCGTGCCGCGGCTGGTCTATCTGCTTGCGCCGCTGGCCTTCCTGCTGCTGCATGCCTACATCATCTATGCGCCCGCCATCGCCATAGCGCTCTATGTGCTGCCCCACATGGCGCTGGCAGCCATCACCAATTCGCGCCTGCAGGGCAGATACCGGCATTCTTTCTGGAGCGAAGTCTATGAAACCGTGCTGGCCTGGTATATAGCCTGGCCCACGACGGCGGCCCTGATCATGCCCAGCAAGGGGCGCTTCAACGTCACCGCCAAAGGCGGCCAGATCGAAAAAACATACTTCGACTGGAAAATGGCCAGCCCCTATCTGCTGCTGGCCGCCCTGAACTGCGCCGGCCTGGGCTTCGGCTTCTGGCGCCTCGCCACGGGGCCCGCGGATGAGACGTTCACCGTGCTGATCACGATGGCATGGGTGCTCTATAACCTGACCATCATAGGAGTCGCCATCGCCGTGGCCACCGAAGCCGGCCAGGCGCGGCGCCGCAGCCGCGTCGCCACAGAGCTGCCCTGCAACCTGGCGCTGCGGGACGGCAGCAGCTACCCGGCGGTCCTGCTGGACTACGCCGATGACGGCGCCGGACTGCGTCTGCCGCGGCCCGGGCTGGTGCGACAGGACGATGCCGTGATGCTGACACTGCTGCATGGCGGCGGCGAGTATCTCTTTCCCGCCATGGTGCAGCGCGCCCAGGGCGACGCGGTGGATCTGGCGCTGGCGCCGATGGATGCCGGGCGGCACCGCGACTATATGCGCTGCACATTCGGCCGCGCGCATGCCTGGCTGGACTGGACCGATGGCTTTCCCGAAGACCGCCCGCTGCGCAGTTTCTTCGGCCTGGTGTCCATGTGCGGCCGCGGCTACGCGCAGCTCGCCCGGCACGCCCCCGAGCCCGCGCAACGCGTCCTGCGGCTGACCAGAACAACGGCGTATTGGGTGGCCTCGTTCGCTCCCCGCCCCATTCCTTCCCATGCAGCATGGGTGGAGGTGACACAACCATGAATGCGAATATCATGCGCGGCCTCGCCGCGGGCCTGCTGTTTTTTCTGGCGCCCCTGCAATCGCATGGCCAGCGCGGCGTTCCCGACCCGAACGCGCCCACGCACAGGCATAGTTATACATTCGAGCAACTGGGCCAGCCCAGCAACCTGACGCTATTGGGCATCCACAACGCGGAGCTCATCGAATTCCCGATGCGCCGCGACCGCATCGCGACCAAGGCCACCCTCGACCTCGTCTATACGCCCTCGCCCGCCCTGCTGCCCACGGTGTCCCAGCTGCGCGTGCTGCTGAACGAAGAGTTGATGGCGGTGCTGCCCATCACCGCGGATCAGGCGGGCGAGCAAGTGCGCCGCAGCGTGCAACTGGACGCCCGCCACATCGCCGATTTCAACCGGCTGCGGCTGGAGTTCGTGGGCCATTACACCGCCACTTGCGAAGATCTGTCGCACTCCTCGCTGTGGCTGGACATCAGCCGCCGCAGCGGGCTGGTGCTGGAGGAGCAGACCCTGCTGGTGAAGGACGACCTGGCCTACTTCCCCGAACCATTCTTCGATTACCGCGCGCGCGAGCGGCTGTCGCTGCCCTTCGTCTTCGGCTCGGCGCCGAATATCAACATACAGAAGGCGGCCGGCATATTGGCGTCTTACTTCGGCACGCGCGCGGGGTGGCGGGGGGCGAATTTTCCGGTGCGCTTCAACGAGCTTCCGCAAAGCAATGCGGTGGTATTCGCCAGCAATGACCAGCGCCCCGATTTCCTGCAAGGCTACCCCAAGGTGGACGCGCCGACCGTCGCCATGATCAGCCATCCCGGCAACCCTTATGTGAAATTGCTGCTGGTCCTGGGCAGGGACGAGAGCGACCTGATCCAGGCGGCGCTGGCTTTGGCCACCAATAGCCAGCTGCTGCGCGGGGACAAGGTGACCATCAAAGCGACGGCGGCGCCGCAGGCGCGCCGGCCCTACGATGCGCCCAACTGGACACGCACCGACCGGCCCGTGCATTTCTCGGATCTGCAGGAGTTTTCCGATCAGTTGCAGGTCTCGGGCTTGCGGCCGCGCCCCGTGGAGCTCAATGTAAACCTTCCCCCCGACTTATTCGTCTGGCGCAACGCGGGCATCCCGCTGAACCTGAAGTACCGCAGCACGGCGCTGCCCGATGCGGGCGCATCGCGCCTGGATGTCAGCCTGAATGCGCAGTTCATTGCGAGCCTGCCCTTGAATGCTTCGGGATCGGCCGGCGAAGGCCGCTTCCTGCGCCTGGCGCTCAAGCCGGGAGGAGGCGATCCCGGCGCCAGCGACGATATCGAGATACCCGCCATCAAAGTGGGGGCGCGCAATCAACTGCGGCTGGATTTCTCATATGCCAATGCACCGGGCACGATAGTGCAGCAGGGGCAGTGCAGCACGCGCCTGCCGCAGTCGGCGCATGCCGCCATAGACGGCGATTCCACATTTGATTTTTCGGGCTTCAAGCATTACATGGCCTTGCCGGACCTGCACGCCTTCGGCAGCGCGGGCTTTCCTTTCAGCCGCCTGGCCGATCTGTCCGAGACCATGGTGGTCGTACCTGCGGAGGCGAATCCCGACCAGGTAGGCCTGCTTCTGGACATGCTGGCGGGGATCGGCGCGCGTACCGGCTATCCCGCCACGCACTTTCAGCTGACCAGCGACTGGAGCCAGGCAGCCGCCGCCGACGCCGATGTGCTGGCTCTGGGCCCCATGCCGGCGGAACTGCGCGGGCAGCCCGACAGCCACAGCTTGTTCGACATCACCAAGCGCTGGCTGAAGCAATCGCGCATCTATGGCTTCATGTCGGCGCATGCGGCCGATGTCCCGTCCGAGCCGCCTCCTGCGATGCCGCAGGCGTTCATGGCGTCAGCGGCGCCCATCGCGGCGATCGTCGGCTCCGAATCGCCTTTCCATGCCAAGCGCAGCGTGGTCAGCCTGCTGGCGAGCACATCGGAAGACTATGCCTTGCTGCGGCAAGCCCTGGCCGATCCGGGGCAGCGCCTGGCCATGAAAGGCTCGGTGGCCATCGTCCGCGACTCGGGCGTATCCAGCGACATGGTGGGCCCCGTTTACTATGTCGGCAGCCTCCCATGGTGGACGCGCCTGTGGTTCCATATGTCGGATAGTCCATGGTGGCCCGTCGCCGCGTCCTTCTTGCTGATGCTGATACTGGCCGGCGCCGCCTGGCGGGGGCTGCGCCGCATCTCGCAGCGGCGGCTGCGGCGGCAGCCCGAAGACCGGGCATGAGAAGGCTGCGTCTGCTGGCCTTGGCGCTGCTCCTCTGCTGGGCGGGAGCGGCGCCGGCCCAGAATGAACCGCCCCCCGGCGTGGACCCGCGCCTATGGCTGGTGCAGCAGATCCGTCTCGGCGAGGCCCTGCATCGCGACGAGTTGGCCCGCGATGCGCTGGCGCGCCTGTATCAGATATCGCCGCGCGATCCCATGGGCCTGGAGGCCGAAATACGCCGCGCGATCCGCCTTGGGGAACAATCGGCCGCGACGGCCTTGCTGGCGGAACTGGGCAAGCGCGCGCCGGGATCACTACCCTACCGTCGCGCGAAACTGCTGGTCGAATTGCAAGGCGAAACACAGCGCAGCGCCCTGCAACAGGCGCGGCTGCTGGCTTCCGCAGGGCGCCTGGACCAAGCCCTGGCCATTTACGACGGCCTGTTCAACGGCCTGATTCCCACCCTGGAATTGACGCTGGAATACTGGAAGCTGCGCAGCCGGCTGCCGGGCGGCGCCGCGCCCGCCTTGGCCGCCCTGCTGGAAACGGACAAAGAATATCCCCGCCACACGCCCTTGCGGCAAACGCTGGTGAACCTGCTGTTTGCGCTGGACCGCGACGACGAAGCGCTGGCGGTTCTGCACGAATTGGCGCGCGAGCCTCTGGCGCGCAGCGCAGCGGCCCAAAGAGAGCTGGAGTTTCTCAGCGCCCAGCCCCCCAGCGAACTCACCGCCCGGCGCTGGCGGGACTATATGGCGCTTTATGCCGGCACCTCCAGCTATGATTCGGCGCTGCGCTTGCAGGCGGCGCTGCAGCGTTTGCTGGACGACCCCGCATGGCAGGCGGGCCAGCGGGGGCTTGCGCTGGTCGAAGCAGGGAAGAACCAGGAAGCCGAGATCGAACTGAAGCGCGGACTGCAGGCCTACCCCGGCGACGCCAAGCTCCTGGGCGCCTTGGGGCTGGTCTACATGCGCAAGGGCCAAAGGGCGTTGGCGCTGCGTTACTTCGAGCAAGCCCGCGACAAAGAAAGCAACGGCTTCCATGCGGACAAGTGGGCCGCACTGATCAACTCGACCCGTTTCTGGCTGATCCTGGATCAGGCGGAAGCCAGCGCGCAGCGGGGCCTGTGGGCCCGGGCGCAAGAGCTGTATCTGCAAGCCCACCGCCAGGATGCGAGCAATCTGGAAGCGTTGCTGGGCCTGGGAGATGCCGCGCAAGGCTTGGGCGACACAGCGCTGGCGGAGCGCTATTACCGGCAGGCGCTGCGCCTGGACCCAAGCAGCGCGCGGCCCGCGCGCCGGCTCATCAATCTGTATGAGGCCGAGCCGGAAAAGGTGACAAGCTTCATCGACAGCCTGCCGCCGGCCGCGCGCCAGCCGTTTGCCGGCCTGCGCCGCCGCCTCGAGCTGGACCGCCTGACTGAAGCAGCCAAGACGGCGCTGGCGGAAAACAGGTTGCGCCAGGCTGCTGAGCTGCTCAGCCGCGCCCGCGAAATCGATCCCGACGATATCTGGACGGGCTATAGGCTGGCCACGACCAGGCAGCAACTGGGCGATGGCGCCGGCGCGCTGGCGGTGTTCGAGGATATTCTGCGCCGTCATGCGCAATCGGCGGAGGCGCGCTATGCGCACGCGCTTTTTCTTTCCTCGCGCGATCAGCATGGGCAGGCGCTGCAAAGCCTGCACGCCATACCCGAGCGGCAATGGACGGATAACATGCGCGAGCTTGCCGCGCGCCTGGAACGGCAGCGGCGGCTGGCGCATGCGGATGCGCTGCGCGCGGCGGGCGATGAAGCCCAGGCGGTCGCCTTCCTGCGCCGGCAGCCGGCCGACAGCGTCGTCGATCACCGCCTGGCCGACTGGGCCCAGCAGCGCGGCGATTATCCCCAAGCCCACGCCGCCTATGAGCGGATACTGAGCCGCGATCCCGACGACCTGGACGCCCGGCTCGGCCAGATAGAGGCATGGCTGGACGAGGGTCGCAAGGACAAGGCCGCACAGGCGCTGGGCGCCGGGCCGCTGGACCGGGCCGCGGACGCCAGCGTGAATCAGCGGCGCCGCTATGCCAATGCGCTGGCCGCCGCGGGCGACCTGGCCAAGGCCCGCGCCCTCATGCATCGCCTGGTCTCGACGCAGCAAGAGCCCGACGCCCTGCTCAAGCGCGACGCCGCCCGCCTGATGAGCGATCAGGATCCGCAGCAGGCCTTGCGGCTCTATGCGCAAGCCATGCAGGACAACGGCATACTGCCGGCGGGCGCGGGTCCGGACAGCGACGCCTACACCCGCGCCACCCGCGCCGACCCGGCGGACGACTGGCTGAGGCGCAGCCTGCGCCGCGACGTCGAAACGCTTTATCAGCGCCAGAACCCGAGCATCACGCTGCATAATGAATTCTGGGGCAGGACCGACGGAACGGCGGGCTATTCCGATCTCAAGGCCAATACCACGATTCTGCAAGGCGAACTGCCCTACAAAGGCGGCCAGGCGTTTTTCCGCGTCGAACATGTGATCATGGACGCCGGCCGCTTCAGCACCGGCAGCGACGGCAGGCACGACGAATATTTCGGCACCTGTGCGCTGCAGGCCTGTCCCGGAGGTTCGCAGCGCGCCCAGGGCGTGGGGCTGGCGCTGGGTTGGCGCAACGACAAAATAGAAGCCGACATCGGTGTGACGCCCCTGGGCTTCAAGGTCGTGGACGTGGTGGGCGGCCTGACCTACCGCGGCAAGCTGGGTTCGGTGGGATGGTCGCTGACCGCCTCGCGCCGGCCCATGTCCAATTCCCTGCTGTCATACGCCGGCACGCAAGATCCCAACACAGGGCTGGTCTGGGGCGGCGTGCGCGCCACGGGCGTCAACCTGGGCCTCAGCTGGGACCAGGGGGGGCCGAACGGAGTCTGGGCCAACCTGGGCTACCAGCGCCTGACCGGCAAGAATGTGGCAAGCAACCAGCGCGTCCGCTTGATGGCGGGTTATTACCGGCGCCTCATCGACACGCCCGACCGGCGGCTGACCGCCGGCGTCAATGTCATGGCCTGGCACTATGACAAGGATCTGGGCGGCTACACCCTGGGCCAGGGCGGCTATTACAGCCCGCAGCGCTATTACTCGCTATCGCTGCCTGTGCGCTATTCCTGGCGCAATGAAAACTGGACATACACCCTGGGCGGCTCGGTGTCGGTGTCCCACGCCAAGAGCAAGGCCAGCCCGGACTATCCCTTGAAAAACAAGCTGGCGGGCTTGCAAGGATCCGGGGTGGACGGGACGTCTTCCGCAGGCAGCAGCAACGGCACCGGCTATTCACTGTTCTTCCAGGCGGAGCGGCGCATCAGCCGGCATCTCGTGCTGGGCGCGGGCATAGACATACAGCGGTCCGACGATTACGCGCCCAGCCGGGCCATGCTCTATCTGCGTTATTCGTTCGAGCCATGGAGCGGCAATTTGCCGCTGCCGCCCAATACGCTGGAACCTTATGCCGAGTTCAGGTAAGGCGCGCCGCGCCGGCAGCCCGCCGCGGTCCCGGCAAGCGCCGTTATGACCCGACGCTATGTCGACCTGCCAAAAAGATAGTTCGGCCTGCACGGACCGCTGCCTACAATCTGTAGGTCCCGTCCCGAAAGCATGCCATGCCGCCCACTATCCTGGATTTGTTCATCGCCGCGTTTGGCCAGAGCCTGTTGATGGTAGGCGCGGCCGGCCTGCTGGCCGCCTTGCTGGGACTGCCCTTGGGCCTGTTGCTACATGCCGGCGATCGCGCGCTTTCCAGAACGCTGCCCTCCGGCCGCATATTCGCCGTGGTTTGCGCCGCGCTGGGCTCGGGCCCCGTCATCATGGCGCTGGCGATCGCCGTGCCACTGGCGCAGCATGCCCTGGGCGGGGACGCCGGCCTGGGCGCGGCCATTGCATCGCTGACCATCATCGCCACACCCTTTCTTGCCCTGCGGCTGCGGGACGCGCTCAGCGCCATGGATCACCGCGACATGGAAACGGCGCGCCGCCAGGGCGCCGCGAAACAGCAGCTGCTTTTCGCAGCGCCGCTGCCGCAGGCGTTCCCGGCCATCGCCCGGGCGCTAGGCCTGATGCTGGCGGCCCTGGTGGGCTATTCGAGCATCGCGGGGGCGTTGTTGGGCCTGGGCCTGGGCGACCTCGCCTTGCGCCATGGCTACGAGCAATTCCAGCCCATGGTCATGCTGTCGGCGGCGATCGCATTGGTCGCGCTGGCGGAGGCGGCGCTGGCCATGGGAAATCTGTTGGCGGCGCGCCTTCAGAGCGGGCCCGGCATCGCCCACCGGACCGCAGCGCACCGGCTGCCGCCGCGGTAGACTATCCGGGTGCAAGTCTCGGCCCGGATGGATGCCTCACCATGGATGACCAAGTAATAGCCGCGATGGCGCGGTGGCCCAATGTGCCGGCCGTATATGGCTGGCTGTCCCTGACCGCGCGCGGAGAGTGGCGCCTGCATCCGCGCGGCGAGGCGCTGAACGATTCGGGCAGCCCGGGCGAAGCCATTACCAGTCCGCCCATACTGCAATTCATCGGGCGCAACTATGCCGGCGATGAAAAAGGCCGCTGGTATTTCCAGAACGGCCCGCAAAGAGTCTATGTGCGGCTGGACGCCGCGCCTTACATCCTGCACACGACCAGCGAGCCCGCGGACGGCGGAGGCTTGCGCACTCACAATGGCTTGGCCGTGACCGCTGTGTCGGGATGGTGGCTGGACAGCGAGGGCCATTTGTATGCGCGCACCGAGCACGGTCCGGCATTGGTCGCGGGGCGCGACCTGGCGGCGGTCATGGCCATGCTGCAGACGCCGGACGGTCCCGACATCATGGACAGGTTGGCGCAGGGGCCGGTCGCCGCGGACGCGATCCCGGTGGGAGCCGACGGCGCGCCGCTAAACTTCTGCCCGGCGAAGGACATTCCCGCAGTGCTGGGCTTCGAGAGATATCCGCAGCCGGATCGCGCCGCGCCAGGCCGGGTCGCGCCAGACCGGGTCGCGCCAGACCGGAACGGGCCGGCCAAAGGCGGCCCCGGCAAAGACGCATAACAAGCTAGAATCATTTCTGTCGCACACTACGCACACTCTTGCGCGCTTTGGGTAGAATCTTTCCATGACAGCCGATGCTCCGAATTTCTACTTTCCCGCCCCGCGCCTTCAAAAGTTCTGCAGCCAGTGCGCGACGCCCATTACCCACCGCATCCCGCCTGACGACAACCGCGTGCGCGACGTGTGCGACCATTGCGGTGCGGTGCACTACCAGAACCCCCGCAACGTCGTAGGGGTATTGCCCATCTGGAATGAAAAGATACTGCTTTGCCGGCGCGCCATAGCCCCCCGGTACAACACCTGGACCTTGCCCGCCGGCTTCATGGAGCTGGGCGAAACCACCGCCCAGGGCGCCATGCGGGAAACCCAGGAAGAGGCGGGCGCGCAAATCAAGCTGGGGCCGCTATACACCATCATCGACGTGCCGCATGCGGAGCAGGTGCATTTTTTTTTCCTGGCCGAGGTGCTCAGCGCCGAGCTGTACCCCGGCCCGGAAAGCCTGGAAGCCGCCTTCTTCGATGTACAGGACATCCCCTGGCCGGATCTCTCTTTCCGCACGGTCATCACGACGCTGAGGCATTATGTGGAAGACCGCAAGACCGGCCGCTTCCCCGTGCATCACTATGACATCCCCCATCCTCCGCCGAAATAGAAGGCCATCGTGGCAAGCTTGACCTGGCTAGACGACACGACACCGTTTCCGGATCCCGACATGGCTTTGCCGGAAGGCCTGCTGGCCGCGGGTTCGCGGTTGTCCATACAGCGTCTTACCGATGCCTACAGCAAGGGAATATTCCCCTGGTTCAACCAGGGCGACCCGGTATTGTGGTGGAGCCCCGATCCCCGCATGGTGCTCGCCTGCGAGGATTTGATCATTTCGCACTCGCTGGGCAAGAAGCTGCGGCAGATCGCCCGCAACGAATCCGATCCCGAGGCTCGGATACGCGTGACGACGGATGCCGCATTCGCGTCCGTGATCGCGGCCTGCGCCGCACCGCGCGCCAGCGAACGCAACACCTGGATATCGCCCGCCGTGCAAAGCGCCTACCTTGCCTGGCACAAGGCCGGTGCGGCCCATAGTGTGGAAACATGGCTGGACGGACAATTGGTCGGCGGCCTGTACGGCGTCTGCCTGGGCCGCTTTTTTTTCGGCGAATCCATGTTCAGCCGCGCCAGCGATGCCAGCAAGATCGCGCTGTCCTACCTGGTGGCTTTCCTTCAGCAGCGCGGCATACGGCACATAGACTGCCAGCAGCAAACCCGGCATCTGGCGAGCATGGGCGCCAAGCCCATCAGCCGCCGCGCGTTCATGGCTTTGCTGGATCAGGCCTTGCAGCATCCCGCGCCGGCATGGACTGCGGGCCGCATCCTGCATACGGGCGAGCTTGCAACGATGGCTTGAATAAAGCCATAATGGTCCAGCATCGCATCCCCGAGTCCGCCATGAGCCACCCGAACGAGCCAGGCTTCGCCACCCTGCAGTTTTATTCGACCGCAGTCTATCCATGCAGCTATCTACCCGGGCTGAATGCGCGCTCCCAGGTCGCCGCGCCCACCCACCTGATCGATACAGCCACGTATTCCAGGCTGGTCGAACAGGGTTTCCGCCGCAGCGGCCTGTTCACATACCGGCCTCACTGCGACAACTGCGGGGCCTGCCTGCCCATCAGGGTGGACGCCCAGCGCTTCCAGCGCGGCCGCACGCACCGCAAAATATGGGCCCGCCATGGCCGGCTGTCCGCGCGCTCCCTGCCGTTGCACTGGAGCGACGAACACTTCGATCTGTATCGGCGCTACCAGCAGGGGCGCCATCCGGGCGCCGGCATGGACGAAGACAGCCGGACGCAGTACACGCAATTCTTGCTGACCAGCCGCGTGGAAACGCAGATGGTGGAATTCAGGCTGCCGACGGGCGCGCTGCAAATGGTTGCCATCATAGACGTGCTGGAAACCGGCTTGTCCGCCGTATACACGTTTTTCGATCCCGAGACCCGGGGCAGCCTGGGCACCTACGGGGTATTGTGGCAGCTGGAGCAATGCCGCAGCCATGGCCTGCCCTGGCTCTATCTGGGCTACTGGATAGAAGAAAGCCGTAAAATGTCGTATAAATCGCGCTTTCAACCTTATCAGATTCTGCGCAACGGAAGCTGGTCGGAACCCGTGCCCGACGCCGCGGCGCCGCCTGCTCGATAGCGCCTGCGCCGCCCGTGCGGGGCAAGCCCGCTCATCAGCCCGAGTCTGCAATCAAGCCCCAGCCATGTCACTGCTATTCAATACTTACCCGCTTGCCCGCAGCGCGCTCTTTTCGCTGGACGCCGAAACCGCCCACGAACTGACTCTCGCTTCTTTGCAAAAGGCCTACGATTGCCGCTTGACGCGCGGGCTGCTGGGCGATCGTCCGGTCTGGCCGGCCAGCTTGATGGGCTTGTCGCTGCGCAATCCCGTCGGCCTGGCGGCGGGGCTGGATAAGAATGGCGCGCACATCGACGCCCTGGGCAACCTGGGCTTCGGCTTCGTCGAGGTGGGCACGGTCACGCCCCTGCCCCAGCCTGGCAATCCCAAGCCGCGCATGTTCAGGCTGCCGCGCGCCCACGCGCTGATCAACCGCCTGGGCTTCAACAACCTGGGGCTGGACGCCTTTATCGCCAATGTGCGCAATAGCCAATGGCGCAGCCAGGGCGGAATACTGGGCCTGAACATAGGGAAGAATGCCGCCACGCCCATCGAGCGCGCCGTGGATGACTATATGCTGGGCCTGGAAGGCGTATACCCGCACGCCGACTACGTCACCGTCAATATATCTTCGCCAAACACCGCGAATCTGCGCGCCTTGCAAGGCCAGGACGAGCTGACCGGCCTGTTGCAGCCCTTGCGGGAAAAACGCAAAGAGCTCGCCGATCGGCACGGGCGGCGAGTCCCCATGGTGGTCAAGATCGCCCCCGACCTGACGCAGGAACAGATCGACATCATCGCCGACCTGCTGCCGCGCCATGGCGTGGACGGCGTCATCGCCACCAACACCACCTTGTCGCGCGATGCCGTACAGGGCCTGCCTCATGCGCAGGAAGCCGGCGGCCTGTCAGGTCCGCCGGTGCACGAATTGTCGCTGCGCGTCATTGCCCGGCTACGGCAGCAATTGGGCGCCGACTTCGCCATCATCGGCGTGGGCGGCATACTCAGCGGCAAGCAGGCCCTGGAAAAATTCGCGGCGGGCGCCAATGCCGTGCAGCTATACACCGGGCTGATCTACCGGGGCCCGGCCTTGATCGGCGAATGCGTGCGCGCCCTGCAAACCGCCAATCGGCCCTCGTAAATGAAAAAATCCCTGCGGCGCATGGCGCGTGCAGGGATTCATGTGCCGGCTACGGGCTACCGCCGCCGGCCTTTTGCCGCCGGCCTGCCTCGCGGCAGGCGGCTGCGAACCGGCCGTTAGGCGGCAGGCGCGCGGCGGGCGCGCGGGGCCGCCTTGGAAGCCGCTTCAGCGGCGTCGGACGCGGCCTTGAACGTGGCGTTGGTCGCGGCGGTTATGTTGGATTCAGCAGCCTCGGCGGCCTGGCGAGCGGCTTTGGCGACCGACTCGTACGCGCTGTTGGCGGTGGCCAGCGAAGACTTCAGCAGGGCGACGGCGCCTTCCGAACCGGTGGGGGCGCTCTTGGCGAGCTGTTCTATGGCTTCGGACACTTGCTGCTGGCCCAGCGCGATTTGCTCTTCGGTCAGCTTAGACAGGTTCACCTGTACGCCCGAGAAGATGTCGTAGACATGCTTGCCGTATGCCAGGGCTTTTTCGGCGCTGGGCTGCACCAGGCCCGAGGTGAAGGCCAGGGCTTCCTGGGCGTCCTTGACTTCGATGGCTTGCTGCGATTTTTCAGCGACTTCGTCCATCGTCGCCTTGATGACCTTGATGTTCAAATCGACCAGCTTTTCAAAACCGCCGAATACTGCGCCTTGCACGGCCAGCAGATTTTCCAGCGAAGCTTTCTGGCTGGCCAGGACTTGTTGAGGGATTGCGCTCATGATGTTTCCTTTATAAGTGAACCGTAATGCGGGTTCGTGTTGCCCGGCATTCCGGGACCTATGAATAAAGAAGGCTAAGCAAATCACCTAACACGTGAAAACCTTCCATGCTGCATCGCACAATCGAAATTGTACCGGATCGGGCAGGGGTGTCAAGGACTTTTTGTTGCATTGCAACAGAATAACGGGAGACCTCGCGCCACCGCTGCGGCGCGGCGGGAATAACCGAGCGAAGAACGGCGCGAGGGAATAAAAACCAGGCACGGCATAAGGGTTTTTATAAGGGGTATACCTAGGCGACAAACTCCGCCAATTGTCCTAGGATGGGCAACGTTGTTTTTACAACTCGATAAACTCTTTTGTTCGGCCAACCCGAACTCAGCGGAGATTCAATGAAAGCTTTTACCTTGAAGCTCGGTTCCACCCTGTTTCTCAGTACCCTGCTCTGCGCCGGCGCCCACGCCGACAGCTTCCCCGATCACCCCATCAATATGGTCGTGCCCTTTTCGGCAGGCGGCCCCACCGACAACGTGGCCCGCTCGCTGGCTGAAGCCATGCGGCCTTCCCTGGGGCAGACCGTGGTGATCGAAAACAAAGGCGGCGCCGGCGGCACGATAGGGACTTCGCAGGTGGCGCGCGCCAAGCCGGACGGCTACAACATCCTGCTCATGCACATAGGCTTCTCGACCGCGCCTTCCCTATACAAGAAGCCGGGCTACGACCCCTATGACAGCTTCGAGCCGCTGGGGCTGGTGGTGGACGTTCCGATGACCATCATCGCGCGTTCCGATTTCCCGCCCAACAACATCAAGGAACTGGTCGAATACCTGAAAAAGAACAAAGACAAAGTCTCGCTGGCCAACGCCGGCATAGGCGCGGCCAGCCACCTTTGCGGCACCATGTTCAGCAGCGCCATCGGCGTGGATCTGCTCACCGTGCCTTACAAGGGCACCGGTCCCGCCATGAACGACTTGCTGGGCAAGCAGGTGGACGTCATGTGCGACCAGACCACGAACACCAGCCAGCACATCAAGGCCGGCACGGTCAAGGCCTATGCGGTGACCAGCAAGCAGCGCGTCCCGACGCTGCCCGATCTGCCGACCATGGAAGAATCCGGTTTCAAGGGCTTCGAAGTGGGTATCTGGCATGGCATGTGGGCTCCCAAAGGCACCCCAAAGCCTGTCACAGACAAGCTTATTTCAGCCTTGCAGGCCGGCCTGGCGGATGCCGATTTCCAGAAACGCATGGCCGGCCTGGGCGCCAACGTGCTGACATCCGAAGCCAATCCTGAAGCGTTGACCAAGAAAGTGAAGCAGCAGGTCCCGCAGTGGGCCGAACTCTTCAAGAAAGCGGGCGTGGAAGCTCAGTAAACCCGCCCATGCGCAGCCGCCGGGCCGCGAGGCCGCTGCGGCGTCAGCTAAGCCGGCCCCCGCATATGCGGGGGCTGTTTGTTTTTGCCGTGATGTCGCAGCATCGACGAGT